>JAABUN010000786.1_pt1 | contig 78516 bp, 76 predicted proteins | sample 5559311 | NCBI WGS metagenome assembly JAABUN01 (sample SAMN10711877, study PRJNA513370) | rock metagenome | isolation source: Antarctica rocks | place: Antarctica: Victoria Land, Siegfried Peak sud | reverse complement strand
CGGTGCTTCTTCTGCAGGTACCGTCACTTTCGCTTCGTCCCTGCTGAAAGAGGTTTACAACCCGAAGGCCTTCATCCCTCACGCGGCGTCGCTGCGTCAGGCTTTCGCCCATTGCGCAATATTCCCTACTGCTGCCTCCCGTAGGAGTCTGGGCCGTGTCTCAGTCCCAGTGTGGCCGGTCGCCCTCTCAGGCCGGCTACCCGTCGTCGCCTTGGTGGGCCTTCACCCCACCAACAAGCTGATAGGCCGCGGGCCCATCCCTAGCCGAAAAACTTTCCACCACCCACGATGCCGTCGGTGGTCGTATCTGGTATTAGTCCGAGTTTCCTCGGGTTGTCCCAGAGCTAGGGGCAGGTTGCCCACGTGTTACTCACCCGTTCGCCGCTCCGTCACCTTGCAAGCAAGGTGCGTCGCTCGACTTGCATGTATGAAGCACGCCGCCAGCGTTCGTCCTGAGCCAGGATCAAACTCTCCGTTGATGAATGTCCGGGACAAGCCCGGGAGAGAGTCGCTGCCTGCCTGGAGCAGGTCAGCTGTTGATCTCAGCGACAGAAGTCAACTAGCTTGTAGTTGTCTATCTACCAAGATGACTGGGCACGGTCGCCGTACAGACCAAAGGTCTGCCGTACGCCGATACCCGGCATTTATGGCACTGACTTTCGGCACGCTGTTGAGTTCTCAAGGAACGGATACACACCGGTCCGGGCCTCTCGGCCGTTCTCGGGGCAACTCGCTCAACTTAGGTCGGCTGCGGGCTCGTGTCAAACCAGCGATACTGGCAAGATCGCGCCGCTGAGCCGCTCCACCAGGCCGGACTAACCGGCCCCGCGGGTCGTGCGTGGTCCCGAGCCGTGCTGCAGCGAGTTGCTCCGCCGCCGTCCGGTGCTCCCGGGGACAGAGAAGAAGGTAGGACGTGGTGGGCGGCGCGTCAAGCTCGGGTCATGGGCGGCCTTGCACGACCCCGACCGTGCGGCGGCCCCGGCGCAGCACCAGGTAGCGCCCTTGCAACCAGTCCGACGGGACGGCCTGCTGCCCTTCGTCCTCGATGCGACGGTTGTTCAGGTAGGCCCCGCCGTCGGCCACCGCGCGCCGAGCCGCCGAGCGCGACAGGCCGAGCACCTCGGCCAGCAGTGCGACGAGCAGCGGGCCCGCATCGGCGTCACCGCCCGTGCCCTCCGCCTCCCAGCTGACCGACGGGGCCTCGGCCAGGGCCGCGGCGAGCGTCGCCGCGTCCAGGTCTTCGAGCGCGCCCCCGCCGAAGAGGGCGGAGCTCGCCGCCTGCACCCGCGCGAGCTCCCCCGGGCCGTGGACGATCGCGACCAGCTCGTCGGCGAAGCGGCGCTGCGCCGTGCGGGCGGCGGGGCGCGACGAGGTTTCCACGTCGAGGCGCTCCACCTCCGCACGTCCGACGAAGGTCAGCAGGCGCAGGTAGCTGCCGACATCGCTGTCGGACACGTTCAACCCGAACTGGTACAGCGCGTACGGCGAGGTCATCGCCGGATCGAGCCAGACGCTGCCGCCGCCGGTGCTCTTACCGATCTTTGCGCCGCTCGTGTCTGTGACGAGCGGGAAGCACAGCGCGTGCGCGCCGTCGTCGTGGCTGCCCGGCTCGACGCGCCGGATCAGGTCCAGCCCGGCCGTGATGTTGCCCCACTGGTCGGTGGCCCCGACCTGCAGCCGGCAGCTGTGGCGTCGGTAGAGCTCGAGAAAGTCCATCGACTGCAGCAGCTGGTAGCTGAACTCGGTGAACGACAGCCCACCCCCCTCCAGCCGGGCGCTGACCGACTCGCGGGCCAGCATCTGCGCGACCGGGAAGTGCTTGCCGATGTCGCGGAGGAACTCCAGAACCCCCATCGGAGCGGTCCAGGAGTAGTTGTCGAGCAGCAGGCCCCGCTCGCCGTCCAGCTCGAGGAAGCGCTGGAACTGCGCGCGCAGCCGCTCCACGCGCGCCGCGATCGCCTCGGGCGTGATGAGCACCCGCTCGGCGGTGCGCCCGCTCGGATCGCCCACGTAGCCGGTGGCGCCGCCGGCGAGCGCGATCGGCCGGTGGCCGGCGAGCTGGAAGCGCCGCAACGCCAGCAACGGGACGAGGCTGCCCACGTGCAGGCTGTCAGCCGTCGGGTCGAAGCCGCAGTAGAGCGTCAGCGGCCCAGCAGCGAGGGCAGCGGCGAGCGCCGTCCGGTCGGTGCTCTGGGCGAGCAGCCCGCGCCAGGTCAGGTCGTCCAGCACGTCGGGCACGGGCGCGACGGTCGGCCGCTCGCTCGAGGAGGGCTCCACGATGGAACTAGCGGGGGACGAACTACCGGGGGATGAACCACCCGCGGACAAGCTGCCGGGGGACGACGTGCCGGGCGGCAGGGACGGGTTCACGGCGGCGATGCTGCCCTACGTCGCGGCCGGGCGGCGGGGCGATACGCCGACACCGTCGGCTCACCGCCGAGCCAGAAGCGCCAGGGCCGCTCCGCCGCGCGGGACAGGCCCACCCGCGGACCGCTGTGCACCGGCCCGCCGGCGGGCGCGCCGGGCGACAGGCGCACCGGGCCCGCCGGGTCGAGCAGGTCGGCGCCGTCGTGCGCGCCGGTGAGCCCGAGCGCGCGGCACAGCCGGGCCGGACCCCGGCACAGGTCGCGATCTGACGCGCTCGGCCGCCGCTCGCGCGCCGCCGGCAGACCGTCGAGGACCGCGCCGGCCCGCAGCAGGACTGCGGCCGCCTCGCCCACCGGGCCGGCCACCACGTTGAGGCACCAGTGCATGCCGTAGCTGAAGTAGACGTAGGCGTGCCCGGCCGGACCGAACATCACCCGCGTTCGAGGGGTACGGCCGCGGTAGGCGTGCGAACCGGGGTCGTCCGGTCCGGCGTAGGCCTCCACCTCGGTCAGGCGCACCCGCACGCCGCCGGCAGTCAGGACCGCGCCGAGCAGCTGCGGGGCCACCTCGAGCACCGGCCCCGACAGGTCCGGCAGGCCGCTCAGGCGCCGGCCCACGCGCGCTGGCGCCCGAGCTCGGCGCGCACCTGCTGCAGCTGTGCCTGTACCTGGCGGGGCGACGTGCCGCCCACGCCGTCGCGCGCCGCAAGGGCTCCCGGCACCGTCAGCACCTCACGCACCCGCGGCGTCAGGTGCGGTGAGACGGCGGCGAGCTCGTCATCGTCGACCTCGTCCAGCGCGCAGCCGTGCGCGCTGCACCAGGCCACGAGCTGCCCGACCGCCTCGTGCGCCTCGCGGAAGGAAACCCCGTCCTTGACGAGCTGCTCGGCCACGTCGGTGGCGAGGGCGAAGCCGGTGGGCGCCGCGGCCTCGAGCACCTCGGTGTGCACTGTCATTGTCGCGATCATGCCGGCCATGGCGGGCAGGACGAGCAGCAGCGTCTCGACGGCGTCGAAGCAGGGCTCCTGCGCCTCCTGCAGGTCGCGGTCGTAGGTCAGCGGCAGCCCTTTGAGCATCGCGAGCGAGCCCGCCACGTGCCCGATCAGGCGCCCCGCCTTGCCACGGGCCAGCTCGGCGATGTCCGGGTTCTTCTTCTGCGGCATGATCGACGAGCCGGTCGACCAGGCGTCGTCGAGGGTGATCCAGCCGAACTCGGTCGAGTTCCACAGCACGACGTCCTCGCCGAGCCGGGAAAGGTGCACCCCCAGCAGCGCCGCGACGAACAGCAGCTCGGCGGCGAAGTCGCGGTCCGAGACCGCGTCCATCGAGTTGGCCGCCGGGGCAGCGAAGCCCAGCTCGGCGGCGGTGGCGGCCGGGTCGAGGGGCAGCGACGAGCCAGCGAGCGCGCCGCTGCCGAGCGGCGCCACGGCGGCGCGCGCGTCCCAGTCGACGAACCGGCCGGCGTCGCGGGCGAAGGCCTGCACGTAGGCCAGCAGCTGGTGGCCGAACAGGATCGGCTGGGCGTGTTGCAGGTGCGTCATCCCGGGCGCGGCCGTGCCCGCGTGCCGCTCGGCCTGCTCGAGCAGGGCCTGCTCGAGCCCCACCAGCTCGCGGACGACCTGACGCGCGGAGTCGCGCAGGTAGAGCCGCAGGTCGGTGGCCACCTGGTCGTTGCGCGAGCGACCGGCACGCAGCTTGCCGCCGAGCGGCCCGAGCCGCTCGAGCAGGCCACGTTCGAGGGCGGTGTGCACGTCCTCGTCCTCGACCCGCAGCCCAAAGGCGCCCGACGCGACGTCGGCCCGCAGGCTCTCCAGCCCTCCCAACATGCGGACCAGCTCGTCGTCGTCGAGCAGGCCGGCGCGGTGCAGCACCTTGGCGTGCGCCACCGAGCCCGCCAGGTCGTAGGGCGCGAGGCGGTGGTCGAAGTGGACGCTCGCCGACAGCCGGGCGAGCGCCGGAGCGGGACCGCCGGCGAAGCGTCCGCCCCACAGCGACGTGCGGTCGGGCTGCTCGGTCACGAAAAGCTCCTCGGGGGACAGACGGGACGAAGGGACGGCTCAGCGGCGCGGCGCAGCGCCCTCGGCGAGCGCCAGCAGACGCGCGGCCAGCGCGGTCGCCGGGTCGGCGCCGGCGGCTGGGCTCGCGGACGTCCGTACGACCAGCAGGATCGTGTCGTCGCCCGCGAGGGTGCCGGCGACCTCCGGCAGCCCGGCGCGGTCGAGCGCGGAACCCAGGAAGTGTGCCCCGCCGGGAGGGGTACGCACCACCACGAGTCCTGCGGTGGCCTCGGCCGACACGACCAGCTCCTCGAGCAGCCGGCCGAGCCGGGCGTCGACGGTCTCGGCCGGACCGCCCCGCGGGGCGTTCTCGGCCGGTAGGGCGTAGGCGTTGCCGTGCGCGGTCCGAGTCTTGACCGCGCCCATCTCGTCGAGGTCGCGCGACAGGGTTGCCTGGGTGACGGCGAAGCCCGCCGCAGCGAGCAGCCGTCCGAGCTCGCCCTGGCTGGTGACCGGTCGCGCCGCGACGATCTCGGCGATGCGGGCCTGCCGCGCGGCCTTGGTGCGCGGCGCGGCCTGCGTCTGCGCCCTCATCTGGTTGCCCTCATCTGGTTGCCCCTCACCCGGGCTCCCCCGAGGCGACGTCGAGCACCGCCGGCAGGGCCGCCAGGAAGGCATCGAGCTGTGCGGCGCTCACCACGAGCGGCGGGGCCAGCCGCACGACGTCGGCGGCGCAGGCGTTGACCAGGAAGCCGGCGTCGCGCGCGGCCTGCTCGACGGCGGCAGCGACCGGCCGGCGCAGGACGACGGCGAGCCACAGCCCCAGCCCGCGCACCTGCTCGACGAGGGGGTGCGCCATCCTCTCGATGCCCCGCCGCAGCTGGAGCCCCCGGTCCTGCGCCGCGGCGAGCAGGCCGTCGCGCTCGATGGTGTCGAGCACCGCCAGGGCGGCCGCGCACACCACCGGGTTGCCACCGAAGGTCGTGCCGTGATCGCCCTTGGCAAAGGCGGTGGCGGCGCGGCCGTTCGCGACGACGGCCCCGAGCGGCAGCCCGCCGCCGAGTGCCTTGGCGAGCGTCAGCACATCGGCCGTCACGCCTGGAGCGGTCACCGCGCTCGTCAGCCAGGTACCGACCCGGCCGATCCCGCCCTGCACCTCATCGAGGTGCAGCAGCGCGCCGGTCGCGTCGCAGGCCGCGCGTGCCGCCTCGAGGTAGCCGGCCGGGGGCACCACGACCCCGGCCTCACCCTGGACCGGCTCGAGGACCACCGAGGCGGTCGCGCCGTCGACGGCGCGGGTGAGAGCCTCGGCGTCGCCGTAGGGCACGAAGCGCACCGGCCCGGGAAGCGGCGCGAAGGGCGCGCGCTTGGCCGGCTGGCCGGTGATCGCGAGCGCCCCGAGGGTGCGGCCGTGGAAGGCGCCCTCGCAGGCCACCCAGCCGCCACCCGGACGCAGCCGGCGGGAGAGCTTGAGCGCCGCCTCGTTCGCCTCGGCCCCCGAGTTCACCAGCAGCACCCGGCTGTCCGGCCCTGCGCCGACCAGGTCGCGCAGCCGCTCGGCCAGCTCGATGCCGAGCGGGTGCGCCGACAGGTTGCTCGTGTGTCCGAGCGTCGCCACCTGGCGGCTGACGGCCTCGACCACGGCCGGGTGCGCGTGCCCGAGCACGTTGACCGCGATGCCCCCGACCAGGTCGAGGTAGCGGCGGCCGTCGACGTCCTCGACGCTCGCGCCGGTGCCGCGCACCAGCACGACGGGCGGGGTGCCGTAATTGCCCATCAGGGCGGCGTCCCAACGGGCCTGCCAACGCTCGGCCAACGGCGCGGCGGTCATCGGGGCTCCTGATGATCGGGGTCGCGGACGGGTAATACCATCGTGCCGACGCCCTCGTCGGTGACCAGCTCGAGCAGCAGGCTGTGCGGCACCCGGCCGTCGAGCACGTGGGCGCGCGGCACGCCGCCGGTGACGGCCCGCAGGCACGCCTGCATCTTGGGCAGCATGCCGGCCGACAGCTGCGGCAGCAGCGACGACAAGGCGTCGGTGTCGAGCTCGTCGATCACCTCCGCGCTCGCCGGCCAGTCGGCGTAGAGCCCCTCGACGTCGGTGAGCACGACCAGCTTCTCGGCGCCGAGCGCAACCGCGAGGGCTGCGGCGGCGGTGTCGGCGTTGACGTTGTAGACCTCACCGGCCGCGTCCGTCGCGACGCTCGCGACCACCGGCACCCGGCCGGCGTCGAGCAGCGCAGTGAGCACCTGCGGGCGTACCTCGACGACCTCCCCCACCCGGCCGATGTCGACCGGCTCGCCGTCGACGAGGGCGCTCGCCCGCTCGGCGGTGAACAGCTGCGCGTCGGCGCCGGACAGGCCCACCGCATAGGGCCCGTGGGCGTTGACCGCGCCGACCACCTGGGGGTTGACCTGCCCGACGAGCACCATGCGCACGACCTGCATCGCCTCCGGCGTGGTCACCCGTAGGCCGCCGCGGAACTCGCTGACGATGCCGAGGCGGGACAGGTGCTCGGTGATCTGCGGGCCACCGCCGTGCACGACCACCACCCGCACCCCGGCATGGCGCAGGAACACGACGTCCTCGGCGAAGGCCCGCTGCAGCTCGGGGCTGGTCATGGCGTGCCCGCCGTACTTGACCACGATGGTGCGGCCGGAGAACGCGGTGAGCCATGGCAGCGCCTCGACCAGCGTCGCAGCCTTCTCGAGGGCGCTCGCCCGCCGGGCCGGCGCCGGAGCGGTCGTCATGTGGAGTAGGCCGAGTTCTCGTGCACGTACGCCGTCGTCAGGTCGTTGGTCCAGATCGTCGCGCTCGACGCACCGGCGTGCAGGTCGACCGCGATGCGCACGGCCCGGCCGTCGAACCTGACGAGCAACTCGTCGGCGTGCGCCTGGCCGGCCAGGCAGACCGCGACGCCGTTCATCGTGACGTCGAGCTCGGCCGGGTCAAAGGCGGCGGCGGTCGTGCCGACGGCGGCCAGCACCCGTCCCCAGTTCGGGTCCTCGCCGAAGATCGCGCACTTGAGCAGGTTGCTGCGGGCGACGGCCCGCCCGACCTCGACCGCCTCGTCCTCGCTCGCCGCGCCGCGGACCTCGATCGCCACGTCGTGCGCCGAGCCCTCGGCGTCGGCGAGCAGCCGGCCGGCCAGCTCGGCGCAGGCCGCGCGCACCGCCTCGTCGAAGGCGGCCGGGGCCGGCTCGACGCCGCTCGCACCGCTGGCCATGAGCAGCACGGTGTCGTTCGTCGACTGGCAGCCGTCGGAGTCGAGCCGGTCGAAGGTGGTGCGGGTGGCCTCCCGCAAGGCGCGCCGACAGCCGGCGGCGTCGACGACCGCGTCGGTGGTGAGCACCACGAGCATGGTGGCGAGCGCGGGGGCGAGCATGCCGGCGCCCTTGGCCATGCCGCCGACCGAGAAGCCGTCGCCGGGCACGAGCACCTGCTTGTCGACGGTGTCGGTGGTCATGATCGCCACCGCAGCAGCGGGACCGCCGCCGGTGGACAGGCCGGCGTGCGCGTCGTGCAGCCCGGCCAGCAGGCGGTCGCGACGGAAGGCGCGGCCGATCAGTCCGGTGGAGCACACGACGACGTCGGCGGCGCTGTCGCCCAGCAGCTCGCCGGCCAGCTCGGCGGTGGCGTGGGTGGTGGCGAAGCCCTCGGCGCCGGTGTAGCAGTTCGCGCCCCCGCTGTTGAGCACCACCGCACGCACGCACCCGTCGGCGATCGCCGCCTCGCTCCACAGCACCGGGTTCGCCCTGCACCGGTTGCTCGTGAACACCGCGGCCGCGGCGCGCGAGGGGCCGTCGTTGACGACGAGGGCGACGTCGGGGCGCCCGCTGTCCTTCAGCCCGGCGGTGGCTGCGGCGGCCCGGAAGCCGGCCGGTGCGGTGACGCTCACGGCTCGCTCACTGGTGCACCAGGGGCTCGCTCGGACAGCTCACGGGGCCACGCCGCTGGTGGTCAGCCCGGCGCTCTCGGGCAGGCCGAGCGCGAGGTTCGCGCACTGCACGGCCTGGCCGGCGGCGCCCTTGCCCAGGTTGTCGAGGGCGGCCACGACGACGACGCGGCCTGCATCGGCGTCCACGGCCAGCTGCAGGTGGCAGGCGTTGCTGCCGACCGTCGCCGACGTGCGCGGCCAGCGGCCGGCGGGCAGCACGTGCACGAATGCCTCGTCTGCGTAGGCGTCCTGCAACGCCGCGCGCAACTCACCTTCGCCGGCCGACGTGCGGGCCGTGCAGGTGGCGAGGATGCCGCGGGCCATCGGCACGAGCGTCGGGGTGTAGGACAGCGTCACGTCGGCGCCCGCGAGCCGGGACAGACTCTGGCGCACCTCCGGGGTGTGCCGGTGCGCTGCCACGCTGTAGGCGCTGGTGTCGCCGAGCACCTCGCTGGCCAGCAGGTTCTCCTTCGGGGCGCGGCCGGCGCCGCTCGCGCCGCTGGCGGTGCTGGTGACCAGGTCGGCGGGCTCGACCAACCGCGCCGCCAGCAGCGGTCCGAGCGCCAGCGTCATGGCGGTGGCGTTGCAGCCGGGGCCGGCGATGCGGCGGGCGCCGACCAGCGCGTGGCGGAACAGCTCGGGCAGGCCGTACGGCCACTGGCCGGCATGGGGCGTGTCGTAGAAGCGGTCCCAGTCGGCGGCGCTCGCGAGCCGGTGGTCGGCGCCGAGGTCGACGACCGGCACGTCCGGCGGCAGCGCGGCGGCGAGCGGGGCCGACTGGCCGTGCGGCAGGGCGAGGAAGACCACGTCCGCCGCGGCGAGCAGCTCGGCGCTCGTGGCCGCGAACTTCCGGTCGGCGAGCTCGGGCAGGTGCGGGTGCACCTCGCCGACCGGACGCCCGGCGGCGGTGCCGGCTGCGAGCGGTCCGACTTCGAGGTCGGGATGGGCGAGCAGCAGGCGCAGCAGCTCGCCGCCCGTGTAGCCGCTGGCTCCGGCGATAGCCGCCTGCATGCCCATCTGCATGACCATACATGTTCTTGGATTGTCAATCATCGAGGTGGACCTCAGGAGCGCAGGACAGCTTCCACCCGGCCGGCCGCGGTCACGGCGTCGTCGCGCGCCCGCAGCACCTCGGCGTCGGTGAGGGTGCGGTCGGTGGCGCGCAGGCGCAGCGAGTACGCGAGCGAGCGCCGGCCGGCCGGCAGCTGCGGACCGGCGTAGACGTCGAAAAGGTCGATCTGCTCGAGCAGCGCACCGGCGCCGTCGACCAGCGCCGCCTCGACGTCGGCTGCCGCTACCCGGTCCGGCACCACGAGCGCGACGTCGACCGAGGCCGGCGGGAACGGCGAGACGACCGGGGCCGGCGCCGGCCCGCGCGCCGAGGCGGCCTCGACGAGCGCGTCGAGGTCGACCTGTCCGGCGCAGGTGCCGGCCGGCAGCGCCAGCGCCGCTACCACCCGCGGGTGCAGCTCGCCGGCCAGGCCGACCCGCCGTCCCGCGAGCAACAGCTCGGCACACCGGCCGGGGTGGTAGGGCAGGTCCGCAGCGGCGCGCGGGAGCAGCGCGAGCCCGAGCGCCCGTGCGAGCTGGACCAGCGGGACCACAGCCGCGTCCCACGACGCCCGGGTTCCGGTCAGCGCCACGGCTGCGTAACGGGGCTGCGCCGGGAGCGCCGCCTCGAGCGCCGCCCGCTGCGCCGCGCCCGGCGGACCGCCGGCGCCGGGCGTCGGCGCACCCGCGCCCGCCCCGAGGAAGACCGAGCCCGTCTCGAAGACCGCGACGCCCGGCAGCCCGCGGCCGGTGTTGCGGCTGAGCACCGCCAGCAGGCCGGGCAGCAGCGTCGGCCGCAGCAGCGACTCACGTTCCGAGAGCGGGTTCAGCAGCCGCGGCGCCCGGGCGTCACTGCCGAGGGTCGCAAGTACGTCGTCGCCGACGAACGGTGGGGTGACGACCTCGACCAGGCCGTGCGCGGCGAGCGCGCGCGAGGCCGCCCGGTGCCAGCGCTGCGCGGTCGTGAGGCCACGACCGGCCGGCGCGATCGGTAGCGACACCGGGATCGTGTCGTAGCCCTCGAGCCGCAGCACCTCCTCGATCAGCTCGGCCGGGCCGGTGAGGTCGGGACGCCACGACGGCGGCGTGACCTCCAGCGGGGCGTCACCGTCCTCGACGACCCTGCAGCCGACGTCGCGCAGCCGGCCGACCACGACCGCGGGGGCGTACGGCCGGCCGGCGAGGCGCCCCGGGGCGTCGGCCGGCATGACGATGCGCGCCGGCGGGACGACCTCGCCGACCTCGCGCTGCGGCCCGTCGGTGGCGCCGCCGAGCGCGACCAGCAGCCCGGCCGCGCGCTCGGCGGCGGCGGCAGCCAGCGCCGGGTCGACGCCCCGCTCGTAGCGCCGACTGGCCTCCGACGGCAGCCGGTGCCGCCGGGCCGTGCGGGCGATGCTGGCCGCGGTGAAGTGCGCCGCCTCCAGCACGATCGAGGTCGTCGTCGCCGTGATCTCGGTGGGGCCGCCGCCCATGACGCCCGCCAGCGCGATCGGCCCGCTGTCGTCGGTGATGAGCAGGTCGGTGGGGTCGAGGGCCCGGTCCTGGCCGTCGAGGGTGGTCAGCCGCTCGCCTGCCCTGGCCCGCCGCACGACGATGGGACCGGACAGCGCGCCGTCGTCAAAGGCGTGCAGCGGCTGGCCGAGCTCGAGCATCACCAGGTTGGTGACGTCGACGGGCAACGAGATCGGCCGCATACCGCAGAGCACGAGCCGGCGCTGCAGCCAGGTGGGCGAGCCGGCCGCCGGGTCGAGGCCGGTGAGGGTGCGGGCCACGTAGCGGTCGCAGCCGTCGGGAGCCTCGATGCGCACCTGCACCGCTCCGTCAGGCGAGCGGGGTGGCGGCGGCTGCACCGGGTCGCTGAAGGCGAGCCCGAAGGCGGTCGCGGCCTCCCGGGCGACGCCGCGCACCGACAGCTGGTACCCGCGGTCGGGGGTGACGGCGATGTCGAGCACCAGGTCGCGCAGCGCGAGGAGCTCCGCCACGTCGACCCCGAGCGGGCTGTCCGGCGGCAGGACGAGGATGCCGTCCGCCTCCGGCGACACGCCCAGCTCGGCACCGCTCGCGATCATGCCGTCGGACGTGCGGCCGTAGGTCGTCCGGGTGGCGATGGTGAAGCCACTGGGTAGCACCGCTCCCGGCAGCGCAAAGGCGACGCGGTCGCCGGCGGAGAAGTTGGTCGCTCCGCAGACGACCTCGTGCTGCCGACCGCCAACGTCGACGTGGCAGAAGCGGATCGGCTTCTTGAAACCGGTCAGCTCCTCGACGTCGAGCACCTGCGCGACGACGACCCCGCTGACGTCGTCGCCGACCCGGTGCACCTGCTCGACCTCGAGCCCGGCGCGCACGAGCGCCGCGGCCAGCTGCTCGGCCGGCGCGTCCAGACCAGGCACCATCGTGCGCAGCCACGACACAGGTACGCGCATGTCAGGCCTGCGTCCCGAGGGCGCGGCTGAAGCGCACGTCGCCCTCGTAGAACTCGCGGACGTCGGTGACGCCGTGCCGGAACATCAGCGTGCGGTCCAGGCCCATGCCGAAGGCGAAGCCGCTGTACCGCTCGGGGTCGACGCCGCAGGCGCGCAGGACGGCCGGGTTGACCATGCCGCAGCCCCCCCATTCGATCCAGCCCTCGCTGCCGCACACCCGGCACGGCTCGCCGCCCGGTTCGGCGGAGGCGCCGTGGCAGTGGAAGCACTGCAGGTCCATCTCGGCCGAGGGCTCGGTAAAGGGGAAGTAGTGCGGGCGCAGCCGGGTGCGGGTGCCTTCGCCGGGCCGCCCGTCGTTGAACAGGGCTGCGGCCAGGTGGTCGAGCGTGCCACGCAGGTGGGCCATGGTGATGCCCTCGTCGACGCACAGCCCCTCGACCTGCGCGAACACCGGCGAGTGCGTGGCGTCGAGCGCGTCGGCGCGGTATACCCGGCCCGGACAGATCACGTAGACGGGCAGCGGCCGGTCGAGCAGCGAGCGCACCTGCACCGGTGAGGTGTGGGTGCGCAGCACCAGGCCGCCCCCGGGCGGCTCGACGTAGAGGGTGTCCTGCTCCTGGCGGGCGGGGTGGTCGCCGCCAAAGTTGAGGGCGTCGAAGTTGAACCACTCGTGCTCGAGCTCGGGTCCCTCGGCCAGCTCCCAGCCCATGGCGACGAACACGTCGGTGACCCGCTCGGAGATCAGCGTGAGGGGGTGCCGCGCGCCAGCGGGCGGCAGCGGCAGCACCGTCACGTCGACGGCCTGCTCGACCAGCACCCGCTCGTCGCGGTCATGCTCGAGCTCGGCGAGCCGGCTGTCGTAGGCGGTGCGCAAGGCGGTGGCGAGCGCGTTGACGCGCCGGCCGGCCTCGGCCTTCTCCGGGCCGGGCAGCGTGCCGATGGCCCGGCGGGCCACCGCGAGTGGTGCGCGGTCACCGAGAAAGGCGGTGCGCGCCGCGGCCAGCTGCTCGAGGGTGCTCGCCTCGGCGAAGCCCTCCAACGCCGCCGCGCGGGCGGGCTCAAGGACGGCGGACGCGAGCGGGTCGTCGGTGCGCGTCGAGGCGCCGGGAACAGCAGGCACAGCGGGCTCCAGTGTCGGTGCGGGCGGGGAGACGGTCCGGGGCGTGCGCGCTCGGGCATCGAGCTCGCACCGGGGTGGCCCGCCGGCGGGCCGCTAGAGAAACGGCGGCGTGCCGGCGGGCAGGACGAATCGAAACCGCGCCCCGCCCGACGGTGCGCGGCCGACCGACACCGCGCCGCCGTGGGCCTCGACCAGGCCCTTGACGATGTACAGCCCCAGCCCGGTGCTGTGCCGGCGGTCGCCGCCGCGCCAGAAGCGGGTGAACACCCGCGAGGCGATCTGGTCGGGCACGCCGGGCCCTTCGTCGTCGACGGTGACCTCTGCGCCGCCGTCGTCCGCGAGCGCGGACACGGCGACGGTGACGGTGCCGGCGCCGTGCCGCAGCGCGTTCTCGACCAGGTTGCCGAGGACCTGGTCGACCTTGTCGGGGTCGGCCCACATCTCGGGCAGGGATCCGCGCTCGCGCACGACGAAGCGCTCGGCGTCGGCTCCGCCGGCGACCGCGCCCGCCACCGCACGCCGCGCGGCGCGCAGCAGGTCGACCACCTGGGGACGCATCTCGAGCCGACCGGCGTCGATGCGGCTGACGTCGAGCAGGTCGGTGATGAGCCGGGTGACGCGGTCGGCGTCGGCGTTGACCGCCTCGAGCATGAGCCGCTTGTGCGCATCCGTCAGGCGGTCCCAGCGCGCCAGCAGCGTCTTGGTGTAGCCCTTGACCGTCGTCAGCGGCGAGCGCAGCTCGTGGGCGACGGTGCTCACCAGGTTGGCGCGCGAGCGCTCGAGCCGCTCGCGCGCCCGGTCGTCGCGCAGGCACACGACCACCCGCTCCAGGCGGCGGTCGGCGCCGCGCACGTAGGAGGCGGTGACCAGCAGCTGCACGCCGCTCGGCAGCGTGAGCAGCGCCTCGGGCTGCCTCGTGCGGCTCGGCAGGCCGTCGAAGGGCCGGGTGCATCGCCACCAGTCGCGGCCCTGGGCGTCGACGAGCGGCAGGACCTGCTCGAGCGCCGCGCCCACGCCGGGCTCGACCGGCGCACCGAGCAGCCGCTGCGCGGCGGCGTTGACCGCCGTGACGCGACCGTCGGCATCGGCGACGACGACGCCGTCGGGCAGGTCGTCGAGAGCTGGGTGCCCGCCCGGGTCGGGACACCCGCTCACGGCGCGGTGGACAGGCTGCAGCGAGGTCGGCACCTGCCTCCCTTCGCCGCGGCCGCGCCTATGCGCACCAGGTGTGCTGGTGCACCGTCGGCCTCTGGGGCCCATGCTAGGCGCGCTCTGCGACAGGACCGCAGGTGCCGACGGCCTCATCGAGGCACCTGCCGTCGCCGGGCACGGGCGGAGGCGAACAGGCACACCGCGGCCGCGGTGGCCAGGTTCAGCGACTCGGCGCGTCCGGACAGAGTGATCGAGACGCGCCGGTCGGCGAGCCCCAGGGCCTGCTCGGACAGGCCGGCGGCCTCGTTGCCGAACAACCACGCGGTCGGCTCGGCGAGCAGGCCCGCGTCGAGCAGCTCGTCCAGGTCGTCGGTGGCCGGGCTGCGCGCGCCGCTCGTGGCCAGCACCGACAGACCCGCCTCGCGCAGCACCTCGACGCTCGCCGCCAGCGGCACGCCGTAGACGACGGGTAAGTGCCAGAGGCTCCCGGCGCTCGCCCGCACGCACTTGCCTCCGTGCGGGTCGGTGGAGCCCTCGGTGAGCACCACCGCGCCGGCCCCGGCAGCGTCCGCGGAGCGCAGCACGGTGCCGGCGTTGCCCGGGTCGGCCACCCGGTCGAGCACGACGACCAGTGACGGCCGGTCGGCCAGCGCCAGCTCGAGAGGAACGTCGCGCAGCGGCGCCACGCCGAGCAGACCCTGCGGTGTGACGGTGCCGGCCATGGCCGCCATGACCGGGGCGCTGACGTACGTGACGCCGCAGCCGGCTCCGGCGAGCAGGTCGGGGTAGCGGGCGGCGCCGTCGGGGTCGGCGTACAGCTCGACGAGCTCGGGCAGCGCCTCGCGCACCGCCTGCGGGCCCTCCACCACGAAGCGGCCCTCGGCGTGCCGCACCGCGCGGCGGTCCAGGCGCCGGACCGCCTGCACGCGCGGCGAGCGCACCGACGTCAGCACCGGGCCCGCCGGGCCCGCCGCGGGACGCGACACGGCTATTCGGTGGCGGGGCTCAGGCGGCCGGCGACGAGGCGGACTGCTGCGCGGCCGGTCCGCCGCTGCCGTCGGTCGGCAGCGCCGCGCGAGCCACCTCGACGAGTGCGGCGAAGGCGGGCGCGTCGTGCACGGCCAGCTCGGCCAGCACCTTACGGTCGGCCTCCACCCCCGCCGCCTTCAGGCCCTGCATGAAGCGGCTGTAGGTCATGTCGGACAGGCGGGCGGCGGCGTTGATGCGGGTGATCCACAGCTTGCGGAAGTCACCCTTGCGCTTCTTGCGGTCGCGGTACTCGTAGGTGGCCGAGTGGAGCAGCTGCTCCTTGGCCTTGCGGTAGAGGCGGCCGCGCTGGCCCCGGTAGCCGGAAGCCTGCTCGAGCACCTCACGACGCTTCTTGTGGGCGTTGACCGCCCTCTTGACGCGTGCCACGTCTGCACCTGCTTCTGGTCGGGGGAGCTGGGTCTGGAGGAAGGACGGGTGGGGGCCGCAGCCCGCCTGGTCTAGCGGCCGAGCATCTTGCGGACCGCGCGGGTGTCGGCCTTGGCGACATCGACGTTGCCCGTCAGGCGCCGGGTCAGCCGGCTCGACTTGTGCTCGAGCAGGTGGCGCTTGCCTGCCTGCTCACGCACGAGCCGGCCCGATCCGGTGACCTTGAAGCGCTTCTTGGCACCGCTGTGCGTCTTTTGCTTGGGCATGGGGGTCCTCGCTGGTCGGTGTGCGGGCGGGCGTGCGGGGCGTGGTGTGACGCTCAGCTGGCGGGCGCGTCAGGATCGGGAGCAGTGCTCGGACCGGGGGGCGGTGCGTCCTTGGCGGCCCGCTTGAGGTCGGCGGCGTTCTTGTGCGGGGCCAGCACCATGATCATGTTGCGACCGTCCTGCTTGGGCGCCGACTCGACGAAGCCGAGGTCGTTGACGTCTTGGCCGAGGCGCTGGAGCAGGCGGAATCCGAGCTCGGGACGCGACTGCTCGCGGCCCCGAAACATAATCGTGATCTTGACCTTGTCACCCGCCTTGAGGAAGCGAACGACGTGCCCCTTCTTCGTCGCGTAGTCGTGCGGGTCGATCTTCGGGCGCAGCTTCATCTCTTTGATGACAGTGAGCACCTGGTTCTTGCGGCTCTCACGCGCCTTCTGCGCCGTCTCGTACTTGAACTTGCCGTAGTCCATGAGCTTGGCGACCGGCGGTCGCGCCATGGGAGCGACCTCGACGAGGTCGAGGTCGGAGTCCTGGGCCAGCTTGAGGGCCTCGCCGATGGCGACGATGCCGACCTGTTCGCCGTTGGGTCCCACCAGCCGTACCTCGGGTACGCGGATCCGGTCGTTGATGCGGGCTTCTGCGCTGATGTGGCCTCCTCGTCGGGCTGTGGACCGGTCCCCCGGCGGGGGTCCGTGCTGTGCTGCTGGGCGCTGCGGGGTGTCGCGGGGTGTCGCGGTGTCGATGCCCCCGAAGACCACGAAGGGCCCCGCGCGTTGCGCGGAGCCCCGTTCCTGACCGGCGACCGGCTGCCACCGGGTACCGACCACGGCTGGCGCCTGGACCACCGACGAGGTCCGGGCACCGACCTGACCCGGGCGCCTCGCGGCTCCTCGGGTGGGAGGGGGACCCTCCGCTTGCACGACGCCGTGGACCCCGCCGCCGCACGTCGAGGCCGGGGCAACGCACCCGGACGCCGGGTCGCACGGCAAGATTAGCACCGTGAGCCCTGACACCGAACCACCCCTGGACCAGCCGACAGCGGCGCGCGACCTCGCCGAGGTGCCGGCGGCCGAGGTGATCGCGTCGGCGGCCGTGCACCTGATGAGCGCGGCGGCGGTCAAGTGCGGCCTGGCGGAGCCTGCGCACACCGACCTCGACGAGGCGCGCAAGCTGATCACCGCCCTCGCCGGTCTGGTCGGCGCAGCCCGGCCGGACCTCGGCGTGCACGCCGCACCGCTGCGCGACGGGCTGCAGTCGCTGCAGCGGGCGTTCAGGGAGGCGAGCGCCATCCCGGACGCGCCCGGTGACGGGCCCGGCGAGCGGCCGGCCAGCCGGCCCTGACGCGCCATACCGAGAACGACGGCCTCAGGACGACGGCGTCAGGGCCCGCAGCGGTGCGGCCAGCTCACCGGCGAAGAAGTCCAGGAAGCCCTCGGGGTCCGGGCCGGCGTTCTGCAGCACGAGGTGGTCGAAGCCGGCGTCGACGAACGTCTGCGCGTTGGCCAGGTGCGCCTCGACGTCGGGCCCGCAGGCGAACTGCTGCATGACGTCCTCGATCGTCACGGTGCTGGTCGACGCCGCGAAGTTGACCGGGTTCGGCAGCTCCGCCATCACCTTCCAGCCGGTGAGCGCCCAACGGCTCTTGTCCAGCACCTCCTGCGCCGCGCTCTGCGCGTCGGGCGCAGGCGAGCGGCACCTCGCAGTAGCGGGGGCCGTCCGGCTTGGCCTCCCGGAACGTCTGCACCAGCGCACCCTTGGGCTCGGTGGCGAACAGCCCGTCGCCGAGCTCGCACGCGATCGCGAGGCTCTTCGGGCCGCTGATCGCCACCGCCATGACCGGCGGCGTGTCCGGCAGGTCGAACACCTGGGCGTCCTCGAGCTGCAGGAAGCGGCCGTCGTAGGACTGGTAGCCCCCCCGCCACAGCAGCCGGATGATCTCCAGCGCCTCGCGGAAGATCTGGTGCCGACGCGAGACCGACGGCCACCCACCTCCGACGACGTGCTCGTTGAGCCGCTCACCGGCACCGACCCCGAGCGTGAAGCGCCCGTCGGACAGCAGGGCGACGGTCGCCGCCGCCTGCGCCACGATCGCCGGGTGGTACCGGAACGACGGGCACGTCACCCCGGTCACCAGGCCGATCCGCTCGGTGCGGGCGGCCATCGCGCCGAGCATCGACCAGGTGTAGCCCGAGTGCCCCTGCGACTCGAGCCACGGGTGGTAGTGGTCGCTCATCTCCACGAAGTCGAAGCCGGCCTGCTCGGCGAGCACCGCCTGCTGGACGATCTGGGTAGGCGCGAACGCCTCGGTCGCGAGCTTGTACCCGATCTGCATGCCGCCCGTGTGCCCACCTTCGGCGGATCAACGCAGCACGACGCGACGGCGCTGGTCAGCGCCGCCACGGCCAGCGGGCACGCCCGGGTCGCGGGGCCAGCGCTACGGGCAGCCCCGGGCCGGACGGGGGAACGGCAGCCAGGTCGAGCCGGTGCCCGCCGAGCCGCGGCAGCACACGCTCGGCGAGCGCCGCCAGGGCGGCGACATCCAGCTCGTCGGCAGGCACCACCCCGAGCACCGGGCCGTCCGGCCCGTCGAGCAGCCGGGCTGCCCGGACCGGCTCGCCGCGCAACGCCGTCGCCAGCGCCGCGAGCAGCTCGGGGTCGGCTGCCGTCGGCGTGCGCAGCGGCTCGCCCGTGCGGCGGGCCGACAGCGCGGCGCCCGCGACCGGGACCCGGCCCGCGGCCAGGTCGAGAAGGTCCGCCCCGGTGACCACCAGCGCCGCGCCGGCCGGCTCGATCAGCAGGGCCTGCGCGCCGTCGTCGAGCGCCGCCCGGCCCATCTCCTGCCCGCTGCGGGGCACCGGCCGCGCAGCGGGCCGAAAACCCACGGCCGCCGTGGCGTCGAGGAAGACGGGCAGGGCCCGCTCGCCGCCGCTCGCAACCAGCGTGAGCAGCGCCATCTCGGCCGAGGACTCGGCCGGCGGGCCAGTCGCGGGTGCGTGCTGGACCGTGGTTGCCCGCGCCGTGATCGCCGCGAAGACGCGAGCGGTGACGAGGGCTGCGTGCACCTCGGCGAGCGCGGCCGGCCGGCGGCTGCCGGTCCAGGCGCGCACCGCGGCCTCGAGGCGGGCGTCGGCCGCGCCGGTGTCCGCCACGACGCTCAGGCTAGGCCGCACGTTCGCCAGCCTTGATCGTCAGAAGGATCTGTGCGAAACGAGGCGAAGGAAGCGACGGATGCCTCTGACGATCAAGCCAGGAGCATCGGCCCGGCGGCAGAGGCGGCCATGCGGCGACGCCGTGGGCGGCCGTGCGTGGGTCAGGGCAGCCGCCATGACGCGACGCTGTGGGCTGCGCCGCCGCCGGCTACTGCTTCGCGGCCGCCAGCACGACGACGGCCCGGTCGATGGCGGCGAGCGCCGCGGTCGGGCTGCTCACCCCGGACAGCTGGAAGGAGAAAGCGACGGTCCGCCCGCTCGCCGTCGTCGTGTAGCCGCTCAGCGCTCGCACGCCGGTGAGGGTGCCGGTCTTGGCCCACACTTGGCCCGAGGCCGCCGTGCCGCAGAAGCGGCGGCTCAGCGTCCCGTCACGGCAGCCGCGGGGCAGGGCGGTCCGGAACTCGGTGGCGACGCGGGTGCGCCGGGCCGCCTGGAGCAGCCGCACCTGTCCGGCCGGGGTCTGCCGATCGAGCCGGGACAGCCCCGAGCCATCGACGGCGGTGCCGGTGGGCACCCCGAGCGGCGACAGGACCCTCCGTACGCCCGCGACGCCGGTGGCCGAGCTGCCGCGGCCCCCCGCCGATCGGCCGACCTCCTTGAGCAGCAGCTCGGCGGCGAAGTTGTCGCTGGCCTTGAGGGTGCGCCGCACGAGCACGCTCACCGGGTCCGAGCCGTGCTGGGCCAGCACGGTTGCCTTGCCGGGCCGGGGCGCCCGCACCACCGTGCTGCCGACGGTGACGCCGGCCCGGCGCAACTCGTCGCGCAGGCGGACGGCGGCCGGCAGCGCCGGGTCGGCGAGGAAGGCCCGGTCGCTGCGCCAGCGGTTGTGGTCGACGGCCAGCGCGGACAGCGGACCCGACTGCCCCGGCACGTAGCTGCCGGCCCAGCCGGGGGCGTTGCGGCGGCTGTCGTAGCGGCTGTCGTCGAGCCGGACGCCGGCCGGGATCTTGCGTACCCCGGAGGCCGCGACGTCCCGGGCCAGCCGGCGCAGGTCGGTGCCGGTCAGGTAGGGGTCACCGCCCGCCACGAGGTACACCGGACCGCTGAGGGTCCCCTTGACCGGCGCCGACGCGCTGAGCAGCGAGGTGCGCAGGCGCGTCGACGGGCCGAGCGCGAGCAGCGCGGACAGCCCGGTGTAGCTTTTCTGCGTCGAGGCCGGTGGCAGTGCGCTCGCCGAGCCGCTGCGCACAAGGGCGCCGGCTCCGTCGACGTCGATCGCCACCCCGACGGTGCGGGCCGACGAGCCCTTCAGCGCGGTCAGCACCCGGCTGCGCAGCTGGACGGCCTGCGCGGACGTCATGGCTGCCGGGCCGGTCGCAGCGGCTCCGGCCTGGGCAGGGGCACCGGCCGCGGCCGGCGCAGCGGCGACCGCCGGGCCTGCAACGACCGCAACGGCGAGCACCGCGCTGGTCAGCGCCGTCACCATCCGCCGAGGCGTCGAAAGCGGAGCCCGCAGCATGCCGTGCGGCGCGGGAGAGGTCGACAGCGCAGAGTCCATGGGAGCGATCCATCCGGGAGAGGGTCGGGTGCTCTGCTCCTCGACCGTCCGCCGTCCGGGCTGGAATGCCCGGTGGGGTGAACGGGCCTCCCCCGGTCAGCCGTCCGGGCTGCTCCCGCTGCCTCCCGCTGAGCCGTCCCGGCTGAAAGCCAGCAGCGCACGCAGAGCGAGCACCGCCTCGACGGCGCGGTCGCCGTCGCCCGACTGCAGCGCCATGAGCGCGACGGTCTCGTCGTCCTGCAGGTCCAACGTCGCCCAGGAAGCACCCTCGTCGAGCCGCACCCCGACCACCACCTGCCAGGGCAGCTGCTTGGTGCCGAACGGGTTGCGCACGCGGATGCCCCGGATGTCGGCGTCGACGCGCGCGCGGGTGAAGATCAGGGTGACGGCAGCGAGCACCACGCCGAGCCCGAACATCGACAGCTGGTCGGTCAGCCGGAACCGGTCGGGGCTGTCGCCGGCGCCGAGCGCCACGGCCACCAGGGCGAAGCTGACCAGGAGCAGGACGGCGACCCCGACGCAGACCCAGGTGAGCAGGCGCGGCCGGACGCTCACCGGTGCCGGCGCGCTGCCCGGCCCGACAGGACGGCCCGGCGCCCGGCCGCTCATCGCCGGCTCCACCGGCCGGCGCCCGCGGGGGCCCGCCCGGACAGCAGCACCGCCCCGAGCGTCAGGGCCACGGCGACGAGCGTCAGCGGGTCGAGCGAGCGGGCGTGCAGCGGGACGACGAGGTCGAGCACGACCGCGCCCACCAGCTGTCCGCTGACCAGGGCGAGGCCGAGCCGCAGGGCGCCGAGTCGGCGCACCACGACAGCCGCGGTGGCGACGAACACCGCGCCCACGGGACCCCCGACGTACAGGTACCACTGCCCCGCACCCGGCCACGCGTCCGCGTGCACGCCCTGCAGCACGGCGTGGCCGGCCAGCCCGACGAGCAGCGCCGCGGTACCGACGACGAAGTTGACCAGCGTGGCCACCGGCGTGTCGCCGACGTCCCGCTGGACCCGGCCGTTGAGGGCCTGCTGCACCGACAGCAACCCGCCGGCAGCCACGACGAGCCCGAGCAGCAGCGGAGCGGCGGTGCGCACCTCGCCGCCGGCAGCGCTCAGGGAGACCGCGAGCAAGCAGATCAGCGCCGCACCGAGCCGGGCCGGGCTGAGCGCGTGCCGCCCGGCCGGGCTCAGCCTGCTGCGGTCGACGGCGAGACCACCGGTGATCTGTCCGGCGACGAGGCCGACCGTCAGCAGCGCCACGCCCACGACCGGGGCCGCGGCCGCCGAGACGGCGACGAGCGTCGCGCCGCCGAGGCCACCGAGGCGAAAGGGCCACGGCACCGCCCGCACCCGGCGGAGCGCCGCCCGGGAGGCAGGTCGCGCCGCGACGATGCCGAGCATGACGGCGAGCCCGCCGCCGAAGGAGACGAGCGCAGCTAGCAGCGTGTCGTCGAGCTCGGCCCGCAGCCCGCCGTTAAGGCGGGACTGCACCGACACGAGCACCCCGGACAGCACCGCCACGATGAGGGCCGGGTTGGCGGAACCGTGCTCGTGGGCGGGCGTGACCGCCGATGCCGGCGGTGTGGCCGGCGTGCCTCGCGCCGCGTCCGCCGCGGCAGCCGGCTGCCCGCTCACTCCACGATCTTGGAGATGGGAAGCTCGAGGATGTCGCTCGCCCCCGCCGCCTTGAGCGCCGGGATGAGGCGGTTGACCCCCCGCTTGGGCACCACGGTCTCGAGGGCGCGCATGCCGTCGACGGCGAGCGTCATGACGGTGGGTGAGGCCATCGCGGGCAGCTCGGCCAGCACCGCCTCCAGCTGGTCGGTCGGCACGTTGAGCTTGAGCAGCACCTGCCCGCGGGCCCGCAGCGCACCCTGCAGCAGCACGACGAGGTCGTCCATCGCGGCCCGCCGGGTGGGGTCCTCGTAGGACTCGCGGTTGGCGAGCAGCTCGGTGCGGCTCGTGAGCAAGGTGGCAATCACCTTCAGCCCGGCCTTGCGCAGCGACGAGCCGGTCTCGGTGAGGTCGACGATGGCATCAACGATGTCGGGGATCTTGGCCTCGGTCGCGCCGTGCGAGGTGAAGACCTTGGCCTTGACGCCGTGCTCGGCGAAGAAGCGGCGGGCCGTCTCGGGCATCTCGGTGGAGACCCGCACGCCCTCGGGCAGGTCGGTGACCGACTCCCACGGCGACTCCTTGGGCACGGCGAGCACCACGCTCACCCGCGCCTCGCCGGCCCGTCCGCCGCCGATCTCACCGAGGCTGACGACGTCGGCGCCGGTCTCGCTCACCCAGTCGCGGCCGCTGATGCCGAGGTCGAAGATTCCCTGCTCGACGTAGGTGGGGATCTCCTGCGGCCGCAGGAAGCGCACCTTCGCGATGCGCGGGTCGTCGATGCGGGCGTGGTAGTCCCGTTCGCCGCCGCGCACGACGCCGAGGTCGGCGGCGGAGAACAGCTCGAGGACCTGCTTCTCCAGACTGCCCTTGGGCAGGACGATGGCGAGCACGTTGCTTCCTCCGGCGGTGACGGGATGGGTGTGGCTAGGACGAGCCGACGCGTGGCGACGGCCCGGGAAGGCCACGCAGCACCAGGGCGGTGTGCAGCGCGGCGAGCGTCGCCTCCCGGCCCTTGTCCTCGGGCGCGCCGGGCAGGCCGCTGCGCTCGCGCGCCTGCGCCTCGGTGTCGCAGGTGAGCACGCCGTTGCCTACCGGGGTGCGGGCATCGAGGCTGACCCGGGTCAGGCCGGTGGTGACGGCGTCGCAGACGTAGTCGAAGTGCGGTGTGCCACCGCGCAGCACCAGGCCGAGGGCGACGACGGCGTCGTGCGTGTCGGCCAGCGCCTGGGCGACGACGGGCAGCTCGACGGCGCCGGAGCAGCGCACGACGGTGGGCTCGTCGACACCGCACTCGGCGGCCGTGCGGAGCGCCGAGTCGAGCAGCGCGCGGGTGATCTCAGCGTGCCAGCGGGCAGCGACGACGGCCAGGCGCAGGCCCTGGGCGTCGAGATGGTCTGTGCCTGGGACGCCTGTGCCGCTCACGGGTCCAGCCCAGGTGGCACGGGCCGGTCGGCGGTCACCGCGTCGCCGACCAGCTCGCCGACCGGCACGTCGTCGTAGGCGGCGAGCCCGGGCAGGTCGTGGCCCATGCGGTCACGCTTGGTGCGTAGGTAGCGCAGGTTCTCCGGGTTGGCGTGCAGCGGGAGCGGCACGCTTCCCACGACCTCCAGGCCGTACCCCTCGAGGCCCGCGCGCTTGGTGGGATTGTTGGTGAGAAGCTGCATGCTGCGCACCCCGAGGTCGACCAGGATCTGCGCGCCGGTGCCGTAGTCGCGGGCGTCCGACGGCAACCCCAGCTCGAGGTTCGCATCGACGGTGTCGGAACCGTCGTCCTGCAGCGCGTAAGCCTGCAGCTTGTGCATCAGGCCGATCCCGCGGCCCTCGTGGCCACGCACGTACAGCACGACGCCGCGGCCGGCGGCGGCGACGGCGGCCAGCGCCGCGTCGAGCTGCGGGCCGCAGTCGCAGCGCCGCGAGCCGAGCACGTCGCCGGTCAGGCACTCTGAGTGCACCCGCACGAGCACGTCCTCGCCGTCGCCGAGCTCGCCGCGCACCAGCGCGATGTGGTCGGTGTCGTCGAGCACCGAGCGGTAGCCGACCGCCCGGAAGTCGCCGTGCGCGGTGGGGATGCGCGCCTCGGCGACCCGCTCGACCTGCTTCTCGCTGCGGCGACGCCAGGCGATCAGGTCGGCGATCGAGATGATCGCGAGATCGTGCTCGGCGGCGAAGACCTTCAGCTCGTCGAGGCGCGCCATGTCGGCGTCGTCCTTCTGGCTCACCAGCTCGCAGATGACGCCCACCGGCGCGAGCCCGGCCAGGCGGCACAGGTCGACCGCCGCCTCGGTGTGCCCGGCCCGGCGCAGCACCCCGCCCTCGAGCGCCCGCAGCGGGTTGACGTGCCCAGGGCGGGTGAGGTCGTAGGGGGTGGTGGCCGGGTCGGCCAGCACCCGGACCGTGCGCGCCCGGTCGGCGGCCGAGATGCCGGTGCTGATCTCGGTGCGGGCGTCGACGGTGACGGTGTACGCGGTGCGCATCCGCTCCTGGTTGGTGCTCACCATCAGCGGGAGCTCGAGCCGGTCGAGGCGCTCGGCGGTCATCGGCGCGCAGATGTAGCCCGACGACCAGCGCACCATGAACGCCATCAGTTCAGGTGTCGCCAGCTCGGCGGCAAAGATCAGGTCGCCCTCGTTCTCGCGGTCCTCGTCGTCGACGACCACGACGGCCTTGCCCGCCGCGATGTCGGCGATGGCCCGCTCGACCGGGTCCAGACCGTGGTAGGCCGTTGCCGTCGCCGTGCTCACGCGGGCTCCGCGCCGCTGGCGGTGCGGGCCAGCAGCTTCTCGACGTGCTTGGCGAGCACGTCGACCTCCAGGTTCACCGGGTCGCCGACGCCCTTGTGGCCGAGCGTGGTCAGGGCGAGCGTCGTCGGGATCAGGCTCACCTCCAGCCACGTCGGCGTGACGGCGGTGACGGTGAGCGACACGCCGTCGACGGTGATCGAGCCCTTCTCGACGACGTAGCGGTCGAGCTCGCCCGGCAGACCGACGCGCACCACGGTCCAGTGCTCGTCCGGCGTGATCGCCAGCAGCTCGCCGGTGGCGTCGACGTGGCCCTGCACCACGTGCCCGCCGAGCCGGTCACCGGCGCGCACGGCACGCTCGAGGTTGACCGGGCTGCCCGGATGCAGCGCACCCAGGCTGGAGCGACGCAGCGTCTCGGCCATGACGTCGGCGCTGAAGCACTCGCCCTCGTGCGTGACGACCGTCAGGCACACGCCGTTGACGCTGATGGAGGCACCGTGGGCGGCGTCGGAGGTGACGACGGGGCCGCGCACCACGAGCCGGCTCGCGCCCGGGAGCGGCTCGAGCGCGACCACCGCGCCGAGCTCCTCGACGATGCCGGTGAACACTCACTCGCTCCTGGGGTCGGGCTCCGAGCGCGGGGGCCGGAGCGTGAGACGCACATCCTCGCCGATGCAGGTGGCGTCATCGAGGCGCAACCGGTGCGCCTGCCCGATCGTTCCCACCCCGGCCGCGGCCAGGGCGGCCGGGCCGGCACCGAGCAGCGCCGGGGCGACGTACCCGACGACCCGGCCGACCAGGCCCGCGGCGACAAAGGATCCGGCGAGCGTGGGACCACCCTCGAGCAGCACGCTGACGACGCCGCGCCCGGCCAGCAGGGCGAGCAGCGCCTCCAGCGCGACCCGGCCGTGCGCGCCCAGCGGCAGGCTCGCGGTGTCGAGGTATCCGGGCGGGTCCACCAGCGGACCGGTGACCACGAGCGCCGGGACCGGCCCGGACAGGCACCGGGCCGTCGTCGGGGTGCGGGCGTGCGTGTCGACGACGACGCGCAGCGGCTGCACCAGCGGCGCCGGGTCGCGGCGGACGTCGAGCAGCGGGTCGTCGGCCAGCACCGTCCCGACGCCGGCGACGACAGCGTCGACCTCGCTCCGCAGCCGGTGCACGTCGGCTCGGGCGGCAGCGCTCGTGATCCAGCGCGAGGTGCCGTCGGCAGCGGCGCTGCGCCCGTCGAGGCTCGCGGCGTACTTCCAGGTGACGAAGGGCCGGCCGGTGGACTGCGCGCCGAGCCAGGCCTCCAGCGGGCCACGGGCGACCTCGTCGGCCAGCACGCCGGTGCGCACCGTCACGCCGGCCCCCCGCAGCACCTCGGCGCCACCGCCGGCCGCGGCCGTCGGGTCGGTGCAGGCCACGACGACGATGGCTACCCCGGCCGCGAGCAGCGCGTCGGTGCACGGCGGCGTGCGGCCGGTGTGCCGGCACGGCTCGAGCGTGACGGCCACGGTCCCGCCGCGCGCCCGCTCCCCCGCCTCGGCCAGCGCGACGGTCTCGGCGTGCTCACCGCCCACCGGCTGCGTCCAGCCACGTCCGACGACGGTGCCGCTCGGGTCGAGCACGACCGCGCCGACCGGCGGGTTAGGGCTCGTGCGCCCCAGCGCCTCGTGCGACAGCGACAGCGCCTCGCGAACCAGGGCCTCGTCGCGCTCGCGCTCGCCGGCACCCAACGTCGTATCCACGTCAGTCGCGTCGCGGGTCATCCAGCTGCCGTCAGCACGGCCTGCGCCTGCTCGCGCAGCGCCCGCACCGCCTGCGCCGGGTCGTCCGCGCCGTACACCGCCGACCCTGCGACGAACACGTCGGCGCCCGCCTCGGCGCAGCGCTCGATCGTCTCGGCGCTCACCCCCCCGTCGACCTGCAGCCAGACGTCCAGGTCGCGATCCTTGATCGCAGCGGCGCAGCGGCGCAGCTTGGGCAGCACGACGTCGAGGAAGCCCTGCCCCCCGAAGCCGGGCTCGACGGTCATGACGAGCAAGGTGTCGATCTCGGGCAACAGGTCGAGGTAGGGCTCGACGGGAGTGGCCGGCTTGAGCGCGAGCCCGGCCCGGGCGCCGGCCGCGCGCAGCGACCGGGCCAGCCGGACCGGCGCCGCCGCCGCCTCGGCGTGGAAGGTGACGCTCGCCGCACCCGCCTCGGCGTAGGCCGGGGCCCAGCGGTCCGGGTCCTCGATCATCAGGTGGCAGTCGACGGGGATCGCGGTGGCCGCCAGGAGCGCCTGCACGACCGGCAGGCCGAGCGTGAGGTTCGGGACGAAGTGATTGTCCATCACGTCGACGTGCACCCAGTCGGCGCCCTTGATGGCCGTCAGCGCCTCGGCGAGCCGGGCGAAGTCGGCCGAGAGCAGGCTGGGCGCGATCTGGGCGGTGGGCACGACGATCGTCCTTCCCGGCTGCACGGCACGTAGACGGCGCACCGGCACGTAGACCGGCGCACCGGCGGGGCGCCGGCCCGAGCGTAGGCCGGACCGGGCGCCGTCCCACGTCCCCGGACGTCCCGTCCGCCTGTCGCGCACCGGACTGTCGGTGGGCGGGTCTACGCTCCCGCCTCATGCTCGGCACCCCCACTCTTCGCGTCCCTCCCCGGTCCGGCGCGACCACCGGTACGGGCGGCGCGAAGGCACGCTCCGCCGCCTGTGCCGCCTACGACGGGGCGGTGGCCGTGCTGCGCGCCGAGCTGGCCGCGCTGCCGGCCGGTGCGCCGGTGCGCCTCGGCAAGCGCACGAGCAACCTGTTCCGCACGCGCGAGGCGAGCACCGGCCCCCGGCTGGACGTCTCCGCGTTCACCGGCGTGCTGCACGTCGACCCGGTCGCGCGCACCGCCGACGTGCTGGGCATGACCACCTATGAGGACCTCGTTGCGGCGACGCTGCCGCACGGGCTCATGCCGCTGGTCGTCCCACAGCTCAAGACGATCACGCTGGGCGGCGCGGTCACCGGGCTCGGCATCGAGTCGAGCAGCTTTCGCAGCGGCACGCCGCACGAGTCGGTGCTCGACATGGACGTGCTGACCGGCGACGCCGAGGTGCTGCACGTCACCCCGGACGGCGAGCACGCCGAGCTGTTCGCCGGCTTTCCCAACTCCTACGGCACGCTCGGCTACGCGCTGCGGCTGCGGATCGAGCTCGAGCCGGTGCGGCCCTACGTCCACCTGCGGCACCTGCGCTGTCCGTCGGTCGAGGCGGCAGCCGAGCTGATGAGCCGGGTCTGCGCAGCCCGCGAGCACGACGGCGAGCCGGTGGCCTTTGTCGACGGCACCTGGTTCTCCCCTACCGACGTCCGCGTCACCCTGGCCTCCTGGGCCGACACCGCGCCGAGCCTGTCGGACTACACCGGCCGGCGCATCTACTACCGCTCGGTGCGGGCCGGTGGTGATGACTGGCTCACGGTGCACGACTACCTGTGGCGCTGGGACACCGACTGGTTCTGGTGCTCGAGGGCCTTCGGCGCGCAGAACCCCCGGGTGCGCCGCTGGTGGCCGCGCAAGCTGCTGCGCAGCGACGTCTACTGGAGGATCGTCGCCTTCGAGCGCCGGCACCGCTGGAAGACCCGCTGGGACCTGCGGCGCGGCGAGCCGGCCCGCGAGGACGTCATCCAGGACATCGAGGTGCCGGTCGGCGCGCTCGCCGAGTTCATGGACGTGTTCGCCCGTGAGGTGCCGATCGAGCCGGTCTGGCTCTGCCCGCTGCAACAGCGGGATGCCGGCCGCGACTGGCCGCTGTACCACCTTGACCCGGACGTGCTCTACGTCAATGTCGGCTTCTGGTCCACCGTCCCGCTGCGGCCGGGACAGACCGACGGCGACCACAACCGGCTGATCGAACGCCTCGTCGATCGGCTGGGTGGCCGAAAGTCCCTGTACAGCACCTCTTTCTACAGCGAGGCTGACTTCTCGCGACAGTACGGCGGTCGGGCCTACACCACGCTGAAGCGGCGATACGACCCGCGCGGTCGGCTGCTCGACCTGTACGACAAGTGCGTCCGAAGCCGCTAGCGCTCCTCGATCCCCAGCTCGATCAGCCGCACCCGGTCAGTCATATTTCGGTCAGGGAGGGCCAGATGGACACCATGACGGTGGCGCAGGCGCTGGCGTCGGTACTGCCGCCGACCCTCGGCATCCGGGCCTACGACGGGTCCACCGCCGGTCCGGCCGACGCCGAGGTGTCGGTGCACGTCACCGACCCGCGGGCCCTGACGCACCTGGTGATGTCACCGGGCGAGCTCGGGCTCGCCCGCGCGTACGTCTCGGACTTCGTCGAGATGTCGGCGCCCGACCACCACCGGGCCCTGTCGATGCTCGCCACGGGCCGGCACATCGGCGACCTGACCTGGACGCAGCGGCTGCAGGTGCTGCGCGCGCTCGGCCCGCAGGTGCTGCACCTGGTCGAGCCGCCGCCGCAGGAGGTCGGGGCCAAGCGCTACGTGTCCGGGTTGCGCCGGCACACCCGCGGGCGCGACGCGATGGCGATCAGCCACCACTATGACGTCAGCAACGCGTTCTACTCCTGGGTCCTCGGGCCGTCGATGGCCTACACCTGCGCGGTCTATCCGACGCCGGACGCCACCCTCGAGCAGGCGCAGGCCGAAAAGTTCGACCTGGTCTGCCGCAAGCTCGGCCTCGAGCCCGGCATGCGCCTGCTCGACGTCGGCTGCGGCTGGGGAGGCATGGCGCTGCACGCGGCGCGCGAGTACGGCGTGCACGTCGTGGCCGTCACGCTGTCGCGCCAGCAGGCCGAGTGGGGCCAAAAGGCCGTCGCCGAGGCGGGGCTGAGCGAGCAGGTCGACATCCGGCACGGCGACTACCGCGACGTGCATGAGACGGGCTTCGACGCCGTCAGCTCGATCGGGCTCACCGAGCACATCGGCACGGCGCAGCTCGACGACTACGCGGCCCGGCTCGCGGCCCGGCTGCGGCCGCAGGGCCGCCTGCTCAACCACTGCATCACCCGGCCCGACGACGACTCGCCGTCGATCCAGAAGCGCGGTTTCATCACCCGCTACGTCTTCCCCGACGGCGAGCTGGCGGGCGTCGGGCGGCTGGTCGCCACGCTGCAGCGCGCCGGCCTGGAGGTACGGCACGAGGAGAACCTGCGCGAGCACTACGCCCGCACCTGCCGGCAGTGGTGCGCGAACCTCGACGCCCGGTGGGACGACGCGGTGCGCGAGGTCGGGCTCGGCACCGCTCGCGTCTGGGCGCTGTACCTCGCCGGCTCGCAGCTCGGCTTCGAGCGGGGCGACATCCAGCTGCACCAGCTCCTGGCGGTGAAGACGACCGAGGGCGTATCCGGCATGCCGCTGCGGCCCGACTGGGGGGTCTGAGCAACGGCGTCGTGGACGGGGCGTCCTCTCCGCACCGTGGGCCGGGCGCGCCGTGGGCCGGGGAACCGGCACTCACCAGGTGTCGACGACGCGCTTGCGGTGCTCGCTGCGGCCGGTGAGCGGCGGGCAGGTGGCGAGGGCTGCGGTGAGCAGGCGGCGCGTGTCCGCGGGATCGACCACGTCATCGACCTCGAACACCGACGCGGCGTTGACCGCGGCAGCCTGGTCCTGCAGGGCAGCGACCAGCCGCGTCACCTCCGCCTCTCGCTCGACCGGGTCGGCGATCGCGTCGAGCTCGCGACGCTGCCCGAGGCGCACCGCCCCCTCCAGGCCCATGGGGGCCAGCTCGCCGCTCGGCCAGGCGAGCGTCAGCAGCGGCTCGTGCGTGCCGCCGGCGAGCATCGCCTGGGCACCGAGGCCGTAGGCGCGGCGCAGGACCACGGCGACCACCGGCACCGACAGCGTCGCGCCGGCGACGAACAGCCGCGAGCTGTGGCGCACGAGCCCGGTGGCCTCGGCCTCAGGGCCCACCATCATCCCCGGCGTGTCGACGAGCGAGACGACCGGCAGGTCAAAGGCGTCGCACAGCTGCAGGAAGCGGGCCGCCTTGTCGGCCCCGCCGGAGGTGATGGCGCCCGCCTCGTGCTGCGGGTTGTTGGCGATGACTCCCACCGACCGCCCTGAGAGCCGTGCGAAAGCCGTCACCATGCCGGGCGAGAAGTGCTCGCGCAGCTCGAGCACGGTGTCCTCGTCGAACAGCAGGCGCAGCACCGCGCGCACGTCGTAGGCCCGCCGCCGGTCGGGCACGACGTCGCGCAGCAGGTCCTGGTCGGGGCAGGTCCCGGGCACCGCCCGGTGCGTGGTGAAGACTGCGAGCAACCGGCGGGTGACGGCGGTGGCCTCCCGTTCGCCCGCGACGACCACGTCGACCGACCCGGCGGCCACGTGCGCCGCCACCGGGCCGACGTCGGCAGGGGCGACCCGTCCGAGACCCCCGCCCTCGATCATTGCCGGACCGCCCATCCCCCAGCTGGCTGTCTCGGTGGCGACCACCAGGTCTGCCGAGCCGGCGAGCGCAGCGTTGCCCGCGAAGCAGTTGCCGTGCACGACGGCGATGCGCGGCACGACGCCGGACAGCGCGGCCCACAGCCCGAACGCGCGGGTGTCGAGCGCGGAGACGACCAGCTGGTCGGTGTCGCCCGGCCGGCCGCCGCCTCCCTCGGCGTAGAGCACCACCGGAGTGCGCTGGCGGGCGACCAGCTCGAACAGCCGATTCTGCTTGCGGTGCCCGATCATGCCCTGCGTGCCCGCGAGCACGGTGTAGTCGTAGGCGACGACCGCGACCGGCGCGCCGGCCACCGTGCCGAAGCCGGTCAGCACGCCGTCGGCGGGCGTGCGTTCGACCAGCTCGTCCAGGCTGCGCCGCGCGCGCTGGGCGGCGACGGCCAAGGCGCCGTACTCGACGAAGGACCCGTCGTCGAGCAGGTCGTCGACGTTCTCCCGCGCGGTGCGCCCGCCGGCCGCGTGCCGGCGCCGCACCGCCTCGGGGCGGGCCGCGTCGCGCGTCGCCGTCTGTCGCCCGGTCAGGTGCTGCAGGCCCTCGCTGCCTGCCGCAGGGCGTTCCGGCTGCGTGTCGCCCTCGCCCTCGTGCACGACGGCCAAGGGCTGGTCGCGCTCAACTTTCTCGCCCACGGCGACGAGGACCTCACCCACCGTGCCGGCCGTGGGCGCGGGCACGGGGTGCTCCATCTTCATCACCTCGACCATGGCCACGGCCTGCCCGGCGCGCACCGGCGTGCCCGGGGCGAGCACATGCACGACGGTGCCGGAGAGGGGCGAACGCACGTTGTCCATGCGGCCAGCCTGCCGTAGGGCGCGCCGGTATCAGGGTGCAGGCGGTGACCCGGTGGCAGGCGGTGACCACGTGGCCGCGTCGGCGCGGAACAGCACGTGCGGCCGCAGCGGGTGCTCCGCCGGCACGTGCGGATGCTCGAACGTGCCGTCCAGCCGCATGCCGATGCGTCGCATGACCCGCTGCGAGCGCAGGTTCAGGCGGGCGGTGAGGCTGACGACGCTGTCGACCTCCCTCAGCCCGAGCTCCAGCGCAGCCGTCGCGGCCTCGCTCGCGTAGCCGTGACCCCAGGCGCTGCGCCGCAGCCGCCAGCCGACCTCGAGCGCGGGGGTGAACGCGCTGGACCAGGTGGCCCAGAACAGGCCGGTGAAGCCGAGCAGCTCACCGTCGCGTTCAAGGGCCCACAGGCCGTAGCCGTGCTCGTCGAGGTGCGCCTCGACGCGCTCGATCAGCGCATCGCTCTCGGTCCTGGTCAGCGCGGCCGGGAAGTACCGCATGACCTCCGGATCGGCGCTGATCGCCGCGAAGGCTGCGCGATCCTGTGCGCGCCAGCGACGCAGCAGCAGCCGGGGCGTACGGATCTCGTCGGTCATCGCTCGCTCGTCAGCCGTTCACGGCGTGGACACAGCCCATCGCGGCCTCGTCCCTTCGTCTCACATCGGCTTGGGCACCCGCCAGCCTTGTCCGGGAACTTTCGGCGGGTGCGGGCACGCCTGTTCTTGCCGACCAGGCCAGCAGGGCGTCCCGCATCTGCACCCGCGCCAGAGCACCATATCGGCCAGCTCCAGACCCATCGCCGCGGACGCCCGCACCCCCCATCGGGACCCCTGAATCGTGACCGAGCAACCGCCCCTTGCCGACCAGCTTCTTCTCATCTCCGGCAAGGACGACGAAGCTCAAGAGGCGGTCGTCGTTGACACCCGACCACCAGCCCCGATGCGCCTCACTTGCGATGAACATCGTCAACACACGTCCGAACTCCCCGAAGCAGGGGCCCGGGACCTTGCCGCACTCGAACGACCTCTTGACCGACACATCGAGCCAGCCCCCCCGCCAACAGCATGGGAGCATCGAGATCCGGCGCCCTGTCCTCGAGCGCGCTCAACAGCTCCTCGGGCCAGAACTCTTCCACCTGTTCGTCCGCCGGCAGCAGGGTCGGGTCGGCCAGCACCGCCTCGAACACCCCGTGGCCCTGCAGCACCAGCGACAGCCGCAGTAACCACCACGAGTCACTCACCTCGACGATCGCGGCCAGGTGCTCCGGGTCAGCGACCGGCTCCTGGCGCGCGTGGGTCTGGGCGATGCTCTGCGGTGTCCAGCTGCCGGGCGGACTCCTGACACGTCGTGAGAACTGTCCTCGCCCGCCGCACCGACAGGGCCGGACCGCGTCCGGGTCAGCCGACGAGCGCTGCAGGTCCGCCAAGCAGGTCGTCGAGGCCACCTCACCTGCGCTGTGAATGACTCGGGGCGAACCGGCCTGCCCTGGTCCGGTACTCGTCGATGATCCGCGCCCCTTCGACCTGCGCTGACGCAGCCGTTGCAGCACGCAGCCGGGCCGGCGCCGGGCCGCCTTCTGCGGCATGGGCGCACCGGACCGCGCACGTCACCGTCCACAGCCGCCGACGTCATGGGCGAGCGTGCACAGGCGGCTGGGACAGCCCCGTTCTGTCGGACGTCCGCTCTAGTGTTCGACCCATGGGAGATCCGGTGAGGGCGTTGACGGTGGCGGTCGACGCTGCTGCGCAGCTGCCCGTCGACCGGCTGTCCGTCGGCCAGCTCCAGCGGCTGGTGGCTGGTCTGGCCGGGCAGCTCGACCGGCTGGCCGGGGTCCGCGACAGCGCGCTGGCCGAGCTGCACGCACGCTGCGCCGGGCAGGTACCGGCACAGGACGGTCCTGGCGACGAGCACAGCGCGCGTTGCGTCGCGACCGCCACGTGGCTGGGATCGGTGGGGCCCGCCGAGGCCCGCACCGATGCCGGTGCCGGTGCCGGTGCAGGTGCCGACGCCCGTACCGGTGCCGGCGCGGCTGCGGGTTGCGGTGGCGCCGCTGCCGGTCGGCTGCTGCGCGAGGCCACGCTCCTGGCCCGGCTGCCCGTGCTTGCGGACGCCGTCCGCACCGGGTACATCGGCAGACCGCACGCCATGGTGCTCACCCGACTGCTCGACAAGCTGGACGATGACGCGCTGCTCGCGTCGCAGGAGTCGCTCGTCCTGCTCGCCTCTCGCACCGATCCGGTGATGCTGGCGCACTGGGTGCGGCACCAGATCGCCACCTATTGCGAGCCCGAGATCGAGGCGCAGGCCGAGCGGGCTGCGCAACGGCGATACCTGCAGCTCCGCGACAACCACGACGGCACGTTCTACGGCCGCTTCCTGGTCCCGACCGAGCTGACCGAGGCGATGTGCACCGTGCTGGAAGCACTGTCGCGGCGGGCGGGTGACCACGACGACCGCACCGCAGGCCAGCGGCGCGCGGACGGCCTGTTGGAGGTATTCGACCAGGTGGCCGCCCACGGTGACGGAACCGGACAGGGCGCCCGGCCGCAGGTCTCCTACCTGCTGCCTGCCGGTTGGGCGCGAGGCGACGAGCCGCCACCCTGGGCCGCGGCGCTCGCGGCTGAGCTGGGTCTGCTGGCCGAGGCGCCGGGCACCGACGGCGTGGAGGCTGACGAGGCCCCCGGGGCGCCACGCGTCGAAGAAGGACGCGGCGCCCTGCCGACGGGCTGTACCGAGGACGCCTCAGCCGGCTCACCTGACGAAGGCGAACAGGCTGCCGAGCCGGTCAGAACCGGCGCGGAACCGCTTGGGGCGGGAAGCGGGGACGACCAGGAACACCCCGACGACCAGGACCACCCCGACGACCAGGACCACCCCGACAACCAAGACCAGCTGCACGACCAGCGCGGCCCAGGCGGATCGGCGGACGCGTCGACACCGGACCGCCACCCGCCGAGTGGCCAGCGCTGGTGGTGCGGTCGCGGGCGTGGAGCGGGCCGCAGACCCGAGCTCATCTCGAAGCGCTGCTGTGCGACGCACGGCTTTCTCGCGTCCTGCTCGACCCGCACGGTCAAGTGAAGAGCTTGGCCACGCTCACCGACACCGCGACCCCGAGCCAGCGACGGGCCCTCGCCGCCAGGGACGGCGGCTGTGCCACGCGTGGGTGCACCCGGCCACCCGCCTTTTGCGACGCGCACCACCTGTGGAGTCTGTCCGACGGCGGGCCGACCGTGCTGGGCAACCTGGTGCTGCTGTGCCGACGGCACCACCGGCTCTGGCACCGTGGGCAGCTGCAGCTGGGCGACCTGTACGTGCCCTGGTACAGCCCTCCCCCGCAGCTGCACGTCGTGAGGGACGGATGAGTGGCTGCGGGTCAGGGGCGACGGCGCAGCACCGCGAGGTGCATCGCGTCCGTGCCGTGCAGGTGCGGCCACAGCTGCACGGCGGGGCCGTCGCCGAGGTCGGGCACGCCCGGCAGCAGCGGGCGGGCGTCGAGCTGCTCGAGGTCGGGGTGACGACGCAGCACGTCGAGCACCGGCACGGTGGTCTCGGCCAGGTGCGGCGAGCAGGTGACATAGGCAAGCACGCCTCCCGGCCGGAGCAGCTCGGCCGCGCTGTCGAGCAGCTCGCCCTGCAGCCGGGTGAGCCCAGGCAGGTCGGCGGGCTGGCGTCGCCAGCGCGCCTCCGGACGCCGCCGCAGGGCGCCGAGACCCGAGCACGGGGCGTCGAGCAGCACCCGGTCGACCGAGCCCGATGCGAGGGGCGGACGGCGGGCATCGGCCGTCACGACCAACGGCACGCCGCTGCCGCGCACGAGCCGGGAGCGGTGCGGCTGCAGCTCGAGCGCCACCAAGCGGGCGCCGCGTTCATGGGCCAGCAGGTCGAGCAGCGCCGCCTTGCCGCCGGGTCCGGCGCACAGGTCGACCCACCGCTCGTCGCGGCCCTCGAGCGGTACCTGTGCCAGGGCGAGCGCCATGAGCTGACTGCCCTCGTCCTGCACCCCGGCGCGGCCGTGCCGCACCGCCGCGAGGTCGCCGGGATCACCTTCGGCGAGGCGGACGGCATAGGGCGACCAGAGCCCGGGCGCGCCCCCGCTCTGCGCGGCCAGCGCGTCGCGGGACATGCCGCGGGCGACCAGGTGCACCTCCGGGCGGCTGCCGTCGTCGTAGCTGTCCGCCGACAGCGCCGCGCCCGTCTGCCACACGTCGCCACCGAGCGCGTCCCGGAAGGCCCTGGCGATCCACAGCGGATGGCTGTGCGCGAGCGCCAGCGCCGCGAGGCGGTCGTCGGCCGGCGCGAGCTCGGCCATCCACCCGGCCGCGTCGCGTGCCGACACCTTGCGCAGCACCGCGTTGACGAAGGCCACCGGCCCGGCGCTGACGACGCGACGGGCGAGCTCGACCGTCGCCGAGACCGCCGCGTGCGGGGGTACCCGCATCTTGAGCAGCTGGTGGGCGCCGAGGCGCAGCACGTCCAGGACAGGCGGGTCGACCTTGGTGAACGGCCGGTCGACGCAGGCGGCCAGCACCGCGTCGTACAGGCCTTGCCCGCGCAGCGTGCCGTAGGCAAGCTCGGTGGAAAAGGCCGCGTCGCGCCCGGTCAGCCCCCGTTCGCGCAGCAGACCCGGCAGCACCAGGTTGGCGTAAGCATCGTCGTCGTGCACGGCCCGCAGCAGGTCGAAGGCGACCCGCCGCGGCCGGTCGTCGACCGGCGGTTGGTAGGACCGGGCAGCCCGACGACGCCGAGGCGCCGGCCCGGACCGCGCCGCGTCGCGGGACCGGCCGCTGCTCGAGTCGCCGGCGCGCGGACGGCCGGCCGACGCATCGCCGCTGCTGGAGCGGGACTCGCTCACCCGAAGCGCTCACCGTCGTCGAGCCGTAGCCCGCGCAGCCAGTCGGCTGCGGGCATCATCGACCGACCCTCGGGCCGCACCGTGCCCAGCCGGACGGCTCCGGCGCCGGTGCCGACCCGGTCACCGCGCAGCTGCCCCGGGGGCAGGGACGCTCCGCCGTCCTGTTCACCGGCCGTCCCCTCGTCGTCCACGAGTGTCACCGGCCCGAGCTTGACGCGCGCGCCTCGCAGCATGGTCCAGGCGCCCGGCGCGGGTGTGCACGCCCGGATCAGCCGGTCGACGCGCTGCGCGGGAGCCGTCCAGTCGACGCGGGCGTCGTCGGTGGTGAGCTTCGGAGCCAGGCTGACGCCCCCGGCGGGCTGCGGGACGGCGACGAGCCGGCCTTCCTCGAGGCCGTCGAGGGTCGCGACGAGCAGGCCGGCTCCGACGCGAGCGAGCCGCTCGAGCAGGTCGCCGCTGGTGTCGTGCGGGTTGACGCGCTCGGTGCTGACCCCGAGCACCGGTCCGGTGTCCATGCCGGCCTCGAGCCGGAAGGTGGTCGCGCCGGTCAGCTCGTCCCCGGCCAGGACCGCGTGCTGTACCGGAGCAGCTCCGCGCCACGCCGGCAGCAGCGAGAAGTGCAGGTTCACCCAACCGAGCGGCGCGATGTCGAGCACCGGCTGCGGCAGCAGGGCCCCGTAGGCGACGACCGGGCAGCAGTCCGGGGCGAGGGCCCGCAGCTCGTCGTGGAACTGCGGGTCGCGGGGACTGGCCGGCGTGAGGACGGGCAGCCCCGCGGCCTGCGCCGTCTCCCGGACGGGGCTCGGCCGCAGCGCCCGCCCGCGACCGGCCGGCGAGTCCGGCCGGGTCAGTACAGCCGCCACCTCGTGCCGGCTCGCCATCAACGCCTGCAGCGAGGGCACGGCAGCGTCGGGCGTCCCCGCGAAGACCAGCCTCACGCCGCGCCGAGCGGCGCGGGACCGGTACGGCTCACCGGGCCTTGCCGAACAGCGGGTGCGGACTCGCCTTGACCTGCGGCGCGGTGCCGCCCGACCAGCTGGCCTCGCGCACCGCCTGCATGGCCGCACGACGGCTGTCCGCGTCGAGCCGGTCGATGAACAGCACCCCGTCGAGGTGGTCGGTCTCGTGCTGCACGCACCGAGCCAGCAGGTCGCTGCCGGAAACGGTCACCGGGTCGCCGTAGACGTTCTGCCCGTGCGCCACGACGTCGCGCCGCCGCACGCAGTCGAAGGTGATGTCCGGCAGGGACAGACACCCCTCAGGGCCGTCCTGCTCCTCGTCGTTCGGGAAGTGCAGGACCGGGTTGACGAGGTGACCGAGGGCGTCGTCGACGTCGTAGACGAACACCCGCAACGACACCCCGAGCTGCGGAGCCGCAAGGCCCACCCCGGGCGCCTCGATCATCGTGTCGGTGAGGTCCTTGACGAGGGTGCGCAGCTCCTTGTCGAAGGTGGTGACGACCGCGGTTTTCGTGCGTAGCACGGGGTCGCCGAGCAGGCGGATCGGTCGAAGGGCCACCCCCTGATCCTAGGTGCTGGACGGCGGACGGAGTGGCGTCGCCGGGTCACACGAGCACCTGTGGGTCGAGCTCGATGCGCACAGCCTCGACCTTGCCGGCGCTGCGGACCGCCGCGACCGCCTTGAGCGAGCTCGCGAGCCGCTGACCGTCGCGCCGGTCGGCGCGCAGCAGGAGTCGCTCCCGGCCGTCGACCGCGACCGGTCCGAGGGCGTCGGCCCGGGCGGCCGGGGGGAGCGCATCGAGCAGCTCGTGCAGCGCCTGCGGCGTACCCGTGATGCCGGCCATGCGCACCGCCGGCGGAAAGCCCAGCGCCTCGCGCTCGGCGAGCTCGCGACGCGCTGCCCCGGCCGGGTCCCAGCGCAGCAGTGCCTGCACGGCCGGCAGCGCACGGTCGGCCACGACCACGACCCGGCCGCGGCAGCGGGCGAGCGCTGCCGCGGCGAACCAGCGGCGCAATGCCTCCTCACCGGCGCGTAGGTCGGCCCGGCCCAGCGCCGCCCAGGCGTCGAGCAGCAGGACGGCGCCGTAGCCGGCATCGGCGACCGGTTCTGCGCCGGGTGTCGACACGACCAGCGCCGGTAGGTCGGGCACGCGTGCCAGCACCTCGTCACGGCCGGACGTCCGCACGAGCGTGCCCGGGAACGCTCGTCCGATCTCCTCGGCCGTGCGTCGGCTGCCGACCGCCACCGCACGCAGCCGATGGCCTTCGCACATCGGGCAGGTCCAGTCTCCGGCGAGCCGTCCGCACCACCGGCAGGTGGCGATGGCATGGCCCGAGCTGAGCGCGAGCGGACCGGCGCAGGTCGGGCACCGGGCGGGCGTCCGGTCGCGCTGGCAGGCGAGGCTCGGCAGGTAGCCGCGGCGGGGCACCTGCACGAGCACCGGCTGGCCACGGGCCAACGCGGTGCGGGCAGCTTCGAAGGCCGCTGCCGGCAGGCGGGCCGCCTGGGCCATCGGGTCACGGGCGAGCTGCTCCTCGCCCGTCCCGTCAACCACCGGGGCCAGCTCGCGCACCGTCGCCCGGCTCGCCTCGATCGGCCGGGCCCAGCCGGAGTCGAGCAGCAGCTGCGCCTCGGCGGTGCGGGCGTGCCCACCGACGAGCAGCGCCACATCGCTCTGATGGCTGCGCAGCGCCAGGACGTCACGCACGTGGGGATACGGAGCGCGCGGCTCGGCGTGCGAGTCGTCACCGTCGTCCCAGACGACCACCAGGCCCAGGTCGTGGACGGGGGCGAAGGCGCTCGCCCGCGTGCCGACCGCGACCAAGGCCTGGCCGCGCAGCACGCTGAGCCACCGGCGGTAGCGCTGCGCGGGTCCGAGGTCGGCCGACAGCGATACGGCCGGCACGCCCGCCTCGGCCAGCGCCGCAGCGACCCGGTCGAGGTCGCGCGCGTCGGGGACCACGACGAGGGCGCCCCGAGCCGAGCGGCGGCACGCGCCCACCGCCGCGGCCACCTCGTGCGGCCAGCCGGGGCCGGGCAGGGCCGACCACACCGCCCGTGGCGAGCGCCCCGCAGCCAGGGCCGACAGGAAGGCCGGGCCGGCCGGGTAGCGCCGCCACAGCTCATCGCCGGCAGCGGGCTGCGGCTCAGGGACGACAGCAGGCTGCGGCTTTGAAGCGGCAGTGGACTGCACGCAGCCGACGGCAGCGGCCGGGAGCTGTTCCGACTCGACACGGGCGTGCCGGGGCGGCAGCGCGAGGCGCAGCACGTCGGGCAGCGTGCCGGCCAGGCGGTCGGCCACCGCCCTGGCGAGCGTGGCGACCTGGAGTGTCAACACCTGTTCAGGGCTGACCAGTGTGCGGATCGGCGTGAGCCGGCCGACGTGGTCCGAGCTGTCGACGCGCTCCAGGATCACCCCGTCGAGCAGCTGGCCCGCGAAGCGGACCCGCACGCGGCAGCCGGGTTGCGCGTCGGCCTCCATCGCCAGCGGTACGGCGTAGTCGAACGGCCGGTCCAGGTGCGCAAGGCCGGTGTCGACGACCACGCGCGCCACCGGCAGCTGCGTTGCCAGCGGACGTTGCGTCGGTACGCGCCTCGAGCCTGGCATAGGGCGCACGGTAGGCGGGGCCTCGGACGAACTCGGCCGACGGTACGTCGGCCGGACGAGGCGCGGGCCGCCTGTGGACAACACCTGCGCCGCGTGCCGGCCGCGCATACGTTCCCTCGATCCGGACGAACATCGAGGCGGCTACGTCCTCGACCCGCCTGTGAAGGAGCACGTCTCATGGAGCAGCCGCGCTGGAGCGCCCCGCCGTCCTGGCCGCCGCAGTCACCCGCCGAGGCGCCGCCCTACGCCTACGTCGACGCGTCGCGACCCGACCCCTTGCAGCCCGCGCACAAGGGCGGCGGCGGCGGCAACGCCCCGGCGGGCCAACAACAGCGCCTCGACCCCTGGGAGACGACCCGGACCGGCCCCTGGAGCCTGTCGTCCACGGGCCTGTCGTCTACAGGCCTGTCGTCCAGGGGTTCGCCAGCCGCGCCTGCTACGCGCGTCGCGTGGCTGAAGCTCATCGCCGTGGGCGTCACCTGCCTGGTGCTCGGCGTCACGCTCGGCGCGCTGCTGGGAGGCGGCGTTCTGCGCCCGGGGTCGGCGGACCGGACAGCGCAGGGCGCTCTCGCGGACGGGTCCTTCTCCGCGACCGAACCAGTGCTGCGCAAGAACAGCTACTCCGCCGGCACAGAGGGCGCTGCCGTGGTCACGAACATCAGCGACAAGCCGGTCGAGCTGGCCGCCCTGACCTACACGCTGTTCAGGGGCGACCAGATAGTGGCGGTCGTGCACACTTTCGCCCAGGACATCAAGGCGGGCGAGCAGCAGACCGTCGACCTCTCCGGGACCGAGCCGTACGTCGCGGACGTCGACCGCATCACCTTCCAGTCGACCTCGAGTTCGCCCCGAAGGCGGGCGGCTAAGCGCCGGCAGCCTTCTTCAGCAGCTCAGCGCGGTCGGTCGACTCCCACGTGAAGTCGGCGCCGCTGCGGCCGAAATGGCCGTAGGCCGAGGTCTGCGCGTAGATCGGGCGCAGCAGGTCGAGGTCGCGGATGATCGCCGCGGGACGAAGGTCGAACACCTCGGTGACGGCCTTTTGCAGCTGGTCGTCCTCGACGGTGCCGGTGCCGAAGGTGTCGACGAACAGCCCGACCGGCTCGGCCTTCCCGATCGCGTAGGCCACCTGCACCTCGCACCGGGCGGCCAGACCTGCTGCGACGACGTTCTTGGCCACCCAGCGCATGGCGTAGGCCGCCGAGCGGTCGACCTTCGACGGGTCCTTGCCGGAGAAGGCGCCGCCGCCGTGCCGGGCGTACCCGCCGTAGGTGTCGACGATGATCTTACGCCCGGTGAGCCCTGCGTCGCCCATCGGGCCGCCGATGACGAACTTGCCGGTCGGGTTCACGAGCAGCCGGTAGCCGTCGGTGTCGATGTCGAGCCCCTCCAGCTCGGGAGCGACAACGTGCTCGGCGATGTCTGGGGCCAGCAGGCTCTCGAGGTCGATGTCCTCGGCGTGCTGCGAGGAGACGACCACGGTGTCGAGGCGGACCGGCTGGCCGTCGACGTATTCGATGGTCACCTGAGTCTTGCCGTCGGGGCGCAGGTAGGGCACCGTCCCGTCCTTGCGCACCTGGGTCAGCCGGCGGGCCAGGCGGTGGGCCAGCGCGATCGGCAGCGGCATCAGCTCGGGCGTCTCGTCGCAGGCGAAGCCGAACATCAGCCCCTGGTCACCGGCGCCCTGCTTGTCGAGCGCGTCCTCGTCGCCCTCGACCCGCGCCTCGTAAGCCTCGTCGACGCCCTGGGCGATGTCGGGGCTCTGTGCTCCGATCGACACGCTGACCCCGCAGCTCGCGCCGTCGAAGCCCTTCTTGCTGCTGTCGTAGCCGATCTCGAGGATGCGCTCGCGCACGATCGTCGGGATGTCGACGTAGTCGCTGGTCGTCACCTCACCGGCCACGTGCACCTGCCCGGTAGTGATGAGCGTCTCGACGGCGACGCGGCTCTTCGGGTCGGAGGCGAGCATCGCATCGAGGATCGAGTCGCTGATCGCGTCCGCGATCTTGTCGGGATGCCCCTCGGTGACCGACTCAGAGGTGAACAGGCGACGCGACACGGGGCTCCTCGGGCTCGAACGGCAGCCGGGACCACCCGCGCCGCAGTGGGAAGGCACGGTGCACCGCAGCGCCCGTACCTCGGGAGCAGCCTACCGGCGGTCGCCGCCTCGGGCAGCAGGTGGGCTCGGCGGCGCCGCTCAGGGCGGCGGCAGCCGGGCGGCCACCAGGTCCCAGACGGCGTCGGCCAGGGCGGCCTTGCTGACGAGCGGCAGGCTGGTCGACGAGCCGTCTGCGCCGAGCACGACGGCGGCGTTGTCCTCGCCGTCGAAGCCGGTGGGGTGCCCGACCTCGCCGACCTCGTTGACGACGAGTAGGTCGCAGCCCTTGCGGGCGAGCTTGGCCCGTCCGTGCGCGAGCACGTCGCCGTCGGCGTCGCCGGTCTCGGCGGCGAAGCCGACGAGCACCTGCCCGGCGCGCCGGGCAGCCACGAGCTCGACCAGGACGTCGGGGTTTGCGACGAGGCTCAGCTCGAGGCGGTCGGTACGCTTGCGTTTGCTGCCCAGCCGCTCGGCGGGCCGGTAGTCGGCGACCGCGGCGGCCATGACGACGGCGTCGCACTCGGGCGCGTGCCGGTGCACCGCCTCCCGCAGCTCCAGGGCGCTCGTGACGCGATGCACCTGCGCGCCGGCCGGGTCGGGCAGCGACGCGGTGGTGACGAGCGTGACGGCCGCGCCACGGGACAGAGCCGTCACAGCGAGCGCGTACCCCTGACGTCCCGAGGAGCGGTTGCCGAGGAAGCGCACGGGGTCGAGGTGCTCGCGGGTCCCGCCAGCCGTCACGAGCACCCGGCGACCGGCGAGGTCGCGCCGCGCCTGCCCGCCGAGAGCCGCGTGCACCGCCTCGAGCAGCACCGCGGTGTCCGGCAGGCGGCCCTTGCCGGAGTCGGCACCGGTCAGCCGCCCGACGGCCGGCTCGACGACGTGGACGCCGCGCGAGCGCAGCGTGGCGACGTTCGCGCGGGTCGCCGGGTGCTCCCACATCTCGGTGTGCATCGCAGGAGCGAGCACCACGGGACACCGCGCGGTGAGCAGCACGTTGGTGAGCAGGTCGTCCGCGAGACCGGCGGCCGCCCGCGCGAGCAGGTCGGCGGTAGCGGGCGCGACGACGACCAGGTCGGCCGCCTGGCCGAGGCGCACGTGCGGGACCTCGTGCACGTCGTCCCACATGCCGAGCGCCGCGGGCCGGCCGGACAGCGCCGACCAGGTGGGTGCGCCGACGAACGCGAGCGCGGCCGTCGTCGGTACGACCGTCACCTCGTGACCGCTCTCGGTGAGGCGACGCAGCAAGTCGGCGGCCTTGTAGGCGGCGATGCCCCCGGCCACACCGAGGACGACGCGGGGCCGGTGCGTCATCGCGGGCGCGCCGCCGGGTCCGGGCTAGAGCTGGCTGTCGTCGGCGGTGCCAAGCCCGGCCGCCTCGGCGGCCAGCGCCTCGTCGGAGACCTGCTCGTGCGTGAGCATGCCGCCGTTGATCTCGCGCAGGGCGATCGACAGCGGCTTCTCCTGCACCCCGGTCTCGACCAGCGGGCCGACGTACTCGAGCAGCCCCTCGCCCAGCTGCGAGTAGTAGGCGTTGATCTGGCGCGCCCGCTTGGCCGCGTAGATGACCAGGCTGTACTTGGAGTCGGTGTTGGACAGCAGCTCGTCGATCGGGGGGTTGGTGATGCCGATCGGGTTGGCGACGGTGCCGGCCATGCGGGGCTCCTCGAGCTTGGTGACGGGTACGGGTTCCGGTACGCGGCGGGACGGTCGGACGGCTGCTCTGCACCTGCTGGTCGCTGTGTGCTGCTGGGTGAGCGCCGTGTGGTCGGTGACGTACGCCGAGCGATCAATGACGTGTGCTGTGCGGCGGCGCTCAGGGGCGGACGCGGGCAGGCACATCCGACGAGGCCATCAACGCTACCAGCCGGTCGGCGGCCGCCTCCAGGTCGTCGTTGACGACCGTGTGGTCGAACTCCTGGCTCGCGGCCATCTCGAGCCGCGCCCGCTCGAGGCGGCGCTCCAGGCGCTCCCCGTGCTCGGTGCCGCGCCCGGCGAGGCGGCGCTGCAGCTCCGACAGGCTAGGCGGCGAGAGGAACACGAGCAGGGCGCCCGGGTCGGCGCGCCGCACCTGACGGGCGCCGTACAGGTCGATCTCCAGCAGCACGGGAACCCCGCGGGCCAGGCGCTGCTCCACCGGCGCGCGCGGCGTGCCGTACGAGGCGCCGAGGTGCGCGTCGTGCTCGAGCAGCTCGCCGGCCGTGACCATCCGCGCGAACTCCGGCTCGTCGATGAAGCAGTAGGACTGCCCGTCCCGCTCGCCCGGCCGGGGGTGACGCGTCGTGACGCTGACCGAGACCCACACCTGCGGGTGCCGCTGCTTGACCAGGTCGACCACGCTGCCCTTACCGACCCCGGACGGTCCGGCGAGCACGGTCAGCCGAGCCGGCGACGGAGCGCCGGCCGGAACGGGACTTTCGCTCACGGGCCGCCGAACTCGCGCACGAGCGCTTGCCGCTGCTTGACGCCGAGCCCACGCACGCGCCGTGACGGCGAGATCTCGAGGCGCTCCATGATGCGCTGAGCACGCATCTTCCCGACGCCGGGCAGGGACTCCAGCACGGCGACGACCTTCATCTTGGCGATCACCTCGTCGTCCTGTGCGTCGGCGATCACCTGCCCCAGGCTGGTCCCGTGCGTCTTGAGCCGGACCTTCAGCGCGGCCCGGGTGCGCCGGGCAGCCGCCGCCTTGTCGAGCGCCGCAGCACGCTGCTCGGGCGTGAGGGGCGGCAGCGCCACGCGGGTCACCTCGGGTCAGTGGGATCAGGGGCCGGGGCACCGTGGAGGGCGGCCGGGTCCCTCGGTGGGCTGAAGACCGGAACCTATCGGGCAGCTCCGCACCGGGCAACGTCGCCCCGCTCCCGTCCGGCGCCCAACCACAGCAGGACAGCCGTCCGGCCGTCCCTGGCTGCGGCAACCGTGGCCGGAGCGGCGCGGCAGATCGGCTCTGGGGACGTGACGCCGTAGGCGCGGTCCCAAGGCCCCACAGCCGATCTCAGCAGCCGATCTCAGCAGCCGATCTCGTCACCCGATCTCGTCAGTCAGGCTCCGACGGACAGGCGCCGGGCTCGTCGACGTCGCGGAGACGAGCCGCGCTCAGCTCGGCGGCCAGGCGCGCGGCCGCGGCCCCGGGATCGGCGGCGCCGGTGATCGGACGGCCGATGACGAGCAGGTCGGCGCCGTCGGCGAGCGCCTGCCGAGGCGTGGCCACGCGGGCCTGGTCCTGCGCGTCGCTGCCGGCCGGTCGCACGCCGGGGGTGATGAGCACGACGTCCGGACCGACCTCGGCGCGCACGGCCGCGACCTCGCGCGGTGAGCACACGAGCGCCCCGGCCCCGGCCTCGACGGCGAGCAGCGACAGCCGCCGCACGCTGTCGAGCGGCGAGCCGGTCAGACCGATCCGGGCCAGCGCGGGACCGTCGAGGCTCGTGAGCACGGTGACCGCGGCGATCAGCACCTGACCGGCGACAGCATCAACCGCGGCGCGCACCATGTCGCTGCCGCCGCCGGCGTGCACGGTGAGGTAACGCGGCCCGAGCCCGGCGACCGAGCGGGCGGCACCCGCGACGGTGTTCGGGATGTCGTGCAGCTTGAGGTCCAGGAACAGCGCCGTGTCGCTCGCGCCCCGCACCGATGCGGCGATCGAGGGACCGGTGCGGCAGAACAGCTCCAGGCCCACCTTGACCACCGCGACATAGGGCGTCACGGCCTGCGCCCACCGGGCGGCGGTCTCGGCGTCCGGTGCGTCGAGTGCGACGGCGACCGGCGCCTTGGGTGCCCTACCCGCCGTCATCACGCGCCGCTCACGAGGCGGCCGGTTCCAGGGGAGCGTCGAGCGCCGGCTGCCATGCGGGTTCCGGCGGCCGGTGTGCGCGGCCGACCGCCTCGGTGAGCGAGCCAAGGCCCCGCTCCGCGAGCGCCTGCTGCAGCTCGCGCAGCACCCGCACCGGGGCGCTCGGGTCACCGAAGACCGTCGTACCGACGCTGACCGCGCTCGCACCGGCGAGGACCAGCTGCAGCGCGTCCAGCCCGTTGCGGATGCCTCCCATGCCCAGCAGCGGCACCTCGGGCAGCGCCGCGTGCACCTGCCAGATGCAGCGCACCGCCACCGGCCGGATCGCCGGGCCGGACAGCCCACCGGTGACGCCCGCGAGCACCGGGCGCAGCGTCGTGGTGTCGATGACCATCCCGAGCAGGGTGTTGATCAGCGACAGACCGTCGGCGCCGGCCTCGACGCAGGCATGGGCCACCGCGACGATGTCGGTCACGTCGGGCGAGAGCTTGGCGAACACCGGCACCTCGGGTGCCGTCTCGGCGCGCACCGCCCGTACGACGGCGGCCGCCGCGGGCGGATGGCAGGCGAACACCTGACCGCGGTCCTCGACGTTCGGACAGCTGATGTTCGCCTCGATCATCGCGAGCCCCGGCTGCCCCCGCAGCCGCCCGGCCAGCTCGGCGTACTCCTGCACGCTGCCGCCCGCGATCGAGACGACGGCGCGGGCGCCCCGCTCGGCCAGCCACGGCAGGTCGTGTGCGAGGAAGGACTCGATCCCCGGGCCCTGCAGGCCGATCGAGTTGAGCATGCCGCTCGGCGTCTCGGCCATGCGCGGGGTGGCGCGCCCCGACCGGGCCTGCAGCATGATCGACTTGGTGACAACGCCGCCGAGCGCCGCGACGTCGAAGAACTGCTGCAGCTCGCGGCCCGCGGCGGCGCACCCCGAGGCCGTGAGCACCGGGTTCGGCAGTGGGAGCCCGGCCAGCCGGGTGCTCATGTCGACGCCGCCCCTGTCGACGCTGCTCCTGTCGACGGCGCCCCTGTCGACGCCGCTCATGTCGACGGCCCTCGTCGGGGGGCCCCGACGGCGTCGGCCGGCACGGTCCCGAGGGCGTCCCAGCGCACGCGGTTCGCGGGGAACACCGGCCCCTCGACGCAGGAGCGCACCATCCGCGTGCGCCCGTCGTCGCCGACCGCGGGGAGCACGCAGGTCATGCACACGCCGATGCCGCAGGCCATCGCCTCCTCCACCGCCACCTGGCACGGCGCGCCGTGCGCGACGCACACCCTCGCGACGGCGCGCAGCATGGCCATCGGCCCGCAGGCGTAGACCGTCGGCGCGCCCTCCTGCGACGGGGCAGTCGACCCGTCCAGCAGCGGCGGCAGCACGCCGGTGACGCGGCCTCGCCGACCGGCCGACCCGTCGTCGGTGGTGACGGCGACGGTGGCCGCGCGCGCCTCGGCCTCGGCCACCCCGAACAGCCGCTCGGCGCCCGACGCGCCCAGCACGACGTCGACGCGGCTGCCCCGAGAGGTGAGCGCGCTCGCGAGCGGCAGCAGCGGCGCGCTGCCGTACCCGCCGCCGACGAGCACCGCCCGACCCGGGGTGTCGGGCAGCACGAACGGCGTGCCGAGCGGACCGACGAGGTCGAGGACGTCGCCCACCCGCCGGGCGGCCAGCCAGCGCGAGCCGGGGCCGGCGGCCGACAGCACGAACGACACCGTGTCCGCCGCCGGATCGACGTCGTACAGCGCGAAGGCGCGGCGCAGCAGCAGGTTCGAGTCGGGGCCGCCGACCTGCGCCGCCACGAAATGGCCCGGCCGAGTCAGGGCGGCCATGCCCGGCGCCTCGACGACGAGCAGCGTGTAGGCGCCGGCTTCGTGGACGTCGCGCACCCGGCTGTCGACCTGCAGCGGCATCAGGTGGGCCCTAGGTCGTGGGGCAGGGCAGCGTCATGGGGCAGGGCAGCGTCATGAGGTAGGGCGGCGTCATGGGGTGGGGCAGAGTCATTGGGCAGGGGAGCCGCAGGGCGCAGTGCGGCGTGGTGCACCTGCAGCGGGCGCACCCGGATCTCGCCGCGCAGCAGCGCCTCGATGCCCTGCACGCAGGCCGCCGCCCCCTGGATCGTCGTGATGCACGGCACCCCGGTCGTCACCGCCGCGGTGCGGATCTCATAGCCGTCGCGGCGCGCGCCGACCCCGCGCGGGGTGTTGACGATGAGGTCGATCTCGCCGGCCAGGATGCGCGGTACGACATCGTCGCCCCGGCCGTCGGAGTGCTTGCCGACGACGGTCGAGCGCACGCCGTGCCGCTGCAGCACCTCGGCGGTGCCTGCGGTGGCCACCACCTCGAAGCCGAGGTCAGCCAGGCGCTTGACGGGAAACAGCATCGCGCGCTTGTCGCGATCAGCGACGCTGACGAACACCCGCCCCTTCACCGGCAGCTCGCCGTAGGCGGCCGACTGGCTCTTGGCGTAGGCGGTGCCGAACACCGCGTCGATGCCCATCACCTCACCGGTCGACTTCATCTCCGGGCCGAGCAGGGTGTCGATGCCCTCGCCCGCCGCGGTGCGGAACCGGCCGAACGGCAGCACCGCCTCCTTGACCGAGATCGGCGCGTCGGGCGGCAGGTCGCCGCCGTCGCCGACAGCAGGTAGCAGGCCCTGCTCACGCAGCTCGGCGATGCTCGCGCCGACCATGATCCGGGCGGCGGCCTTGGCGACCTGCACCGCCGTGGCCTTGCTGACGAACGGCAGCGTGCGGCTCGCGCGCGGGTTCGCCTCGAGGACGTAGAGCACGTCGTCCTTGAGCGCGTACTGCACGTTGAGCAGCCCCCGCACGCCGATGCCGGCCGCGAGCGCCGCCGTGCTGGTGCGGATGCGGGCCAGGTCGCTGCGGCCGAGCGTGACCGGGGGCAGGGCGCACGCCGAGTCGCCGCTGTGGATGCCGGCCTCCTCGATGTGCTCCATGACGCCGGCGAGGTACAGCTCGGTGCCGTCGCACAGCGCGTCGACGTCGATCTCGACGGCGTCCTCCAGGAAGCGGTCGACGAGCACCGGGTGGTCCGGCCCGATCAGCGTCGAGCGGCGCACGTAGTCGACCAGCATCTCGTCGCTGTAGACGATCTCCATGCCGCGCCCGCCCAGCACGTAGGAGGGCCGCACGAGCACCGGATAGCCGATGCCGGCGGCGATCTCGCGCGCCGAGTCATAGCTGGTCGCCATGCCCCAGTGCGGCGCGGGCAGCCCCGCCTCGGCCAGCACCGCACCAAAGGCGCCGCGGTCCTCGGCCAGGTGGATCGCGCCGGGCGAGGTGCCGAGGATCGGCACGCCGCAGTCCTCGAGCTCCTGCGACAGCCGCAGCGGCGTCTGTCCGCCGAGCTGCACCAGGGCCCCGACCAGCTCGCCGCCGCCGGCCCGGGCCGACTCGCGCTCGGCCGCGACGACCTCGAGCACGTCTTCGACGGTCAGCGGCTCGAAGTAGAGCCGGTCACTCGTGTCGTAGTCGGTGCTGACGGTCTCGGGGTTGCAGTTGACCATCACCGTCTCAAAGCCGGCGTCGCGCAGCGCGAACGAGGCGTGCACGCAGGCGTAGTCGAACTCGATGCCCTGGCCGATGCGGTTCGGGCCGCTGCCGAGGATCAGCACCTTGCGCCGACCGGAGGGGGCGACCTCGGACTCCTGCGCGTAGGTCGAGTAGTGGTAGGGCGTCTCGGCGGCGAACTCGGCCGCGCAGGTGTCGACCGTCTTGTAGACCGGGTGGACCCCCAGCTCGTCCCGACGCTGACGCACCTCGCGCTCGGAAAGACCGCGCACGGCGGCGATCTGACGATCGCTGCAGCCCCGGCCCTTGGCGCGGCGCAGCAGCGGCTCCTGCAGCGGGTGCGGCGCGGCGAGGAGCTCGGCGTGCACCTCGACGAGCCCCAGCAGCTGATCGACGAACCACGGGTCGATGCCGGTGACCTCGTGCACCCGCGCGGGCGTGGCGCCGAGGCGCAGCGCCCGCTCGACGGCGATGAGCCGTCCGTCGTGCGGGGTGCGGGCGAGCGCGAGCGCGTCCTCGGCCGTGCCCGGCGGGTCGGGTTCGACCCAGAAGCCGGCCGGCGACTGCTCGAGCGAGCGCAGCGCCTTTTGCAGCGCCTCGGCGAAGCTGCCGCCGATGGCCATCGCCTCGCCGACGCTCTTCATCGTCGTGGTCAGCTCGGGATCGGCGCCGGGGAACTTCTCGAAAGCGAAGCGCGGGATCTTGACCACCACGTAGTCAAGGCTCGGCTCGAAGCTCGCCGGCGTCTCGCGGGTGATGTCGTTCGGGATCTCGTCGAGCGTGTAGCCGACCGCCAGGCGGGCGGCGATCTTGGCGATCGGAAAGCCGGTGGCCTTGGACGCGAGCGCGCTCGAGCGCGACACCCGCGGGTTCATCTCAATGACGACGATGCGACCGCTCGCCGGGTCGACCGCGAACTGGATGTTGCAGCCGCCGGTATCGACGCCGACGGCGCGGATGATGTCGATGGCGATGTCGCGCATGCGCTGGTACTCGCGGTCGGTCAGCGTCATGGCCGGGGCGACGGTGATGCTGTCGCCGGTGTGCACGCCCATCGGGTCGAGGTTCTCGATCGAGCAGATGACCACGACGTTGTCGGCGCGGTCGCGCATCAGCTCGAGCTCGTACTCCTTCCAGCCGAGCACCGACTCCTCGAGCAGCACCTCGCTGGTGGGCGACGCGGCGAGCCCGCCCCCGGCGATGCGGCGCAGCTGGCTTTCGTCGTGCGCGACCCCCGAACCGCTGCCGCCCATGGTGAAGGAGGGCCGCACGACCACCGGGTAACCGAGCTCGGCGGTGGCCGCGAGCACTTCGTCAAGGGTGTGGCACACCGCGCTGCGGGCGCTCTCGGCGCCGATGTCGGCGACGATCCCCTTGAACTGCTGGCGGTCCTCGCCGCGCCGGATCGCCGCGACGTCGGCGCCGATCAGCTCGACGCCGTAGCGTTCGAGCACGCCGCTGTCGTGCAGCGTGACGGCGATGTTGAGCGCGGTCTGGCCGCCGAGCGTCGCGAGCAGCGCGCCCGGCCGCTCGGCCTTGATGACCTCGGTGACGTAGGCGGCGGTGAGCGGCTCGACGTAGGTGGCGTCGGCGAACTCCGGATCCGTCATGATCGTGGCCGGGTTCGAGTTGATCAGGGTGACGCGCAGCCCCTCCTCGCGCAGCACCCGGCAGGCCTGCGTGCCCGAGTAGTCGAACTCAGCGGCCTGGCCGATCAGGATCGGACCGGAGCCGATCACGAGCACGTGCGACAGGTCGGTGCGCCGGGGCATCAGCGGCCCTTTCGCGGGTGATCGCTCATCAGGGCGCAGAACGCGTCGAACAGCCCGCCCGCGTCGTGCGGCCCCGGGGCGGCCTCCGGGTGGTACTGCACCGAGAAGGCCGGGCGATCGAGGCAGCGCAGCCCCTCGACGACGCCGTCGTTGAGGTCGACGTGGCTCACCTCGGCCCGTCCGTAGGGGGTGTCGAACGGGCCGTCGATCGGTGCGTCGACGGCGAAGCCGTGATTGTGGCTCGTGATGTGCACCCGCCCGGTGCGCCGGTCCTGCACCGGCTGATTGACCCCGCGGTGGCCGTAGCGCAACTTGAAGGTGCCGAGACCGAGGGCCCGGCCGAGGATCTGGTTGCCGAAGCAGATGCCGAACAGCGGCACCCCTGCCTCGAGCACCGCCCGGGTGAGCGTCACCGGTCCGTCGGTCGTCGCCGGGTCGCCCGGCCCGTTCGACAGGAACACGCCGTCGGGACGCAGGCCGAACAGCTGCTCGGCGGTCGCGGTCGCCGGCAGCACGTGGACCTCGCAGCCGCGCCCGGCCATCGCCCGCGGCGTGGCGGCCTTGATGCCGAGGTCGAGCGCGGCGACGGTGAAGCGTCGCTCGCCGAGCGCCGGGACGACGTACGGCTCGGGCGTGGTCACCTCGTGCGCGAGGTCGGCGCCGACCATCGGCGGGCTCGTGCGCACCCGCTCGAGGAGCCCCGCCGAACCGTCGACCTGCGACGCCTCGTCGAGCGCGGGTCCGCTGAAGATGCCGACGCGCATCGCCCCGCGCTCGCGCAGGTGCCGGGTGAGCGCCCGGGTGTCGATACCGCTGATGCCGACGACCGACTGGGCGTCGAGCTCGTCGTCGAGGGAGCGGCGGCTGCGCCAGCTGCTCGCGAGTCGGGCCGGCTCGCGCACCACGTAGCCGCTGACCCAGATGCGGCGCGACTCGGGGTCGTCGTCGTTGGCGCCGGTGTTGCCGATGTGCGGGCTCGTCATCACCACCACCTGTCGGTGGTAGCTCGGGTCGGTGAGCGTCTCCTGGTAGCCGGTCATGGCGGTGTTGAAGACCGCCTCGCCGAAGGTGACGCCCCGGGCGCCGTAGGCCTGCCCGGCGAAGGTGCGGCCGTCCTCGAGCACAAGCAGCGCGGGCGCGCACGGCGGGGCGGTCATGGCCGTACCGCCCGGCGGGTCAGCTCGTCCTCGACCTGGGCGACCAGGCGGGGGTGCGTGTCCTGGTCGTCGGCGCGAAAGCCGCTGGTGAGCAACGCGTTGCCGAGCCGCCAGTCGAGCAGCAGCAGCCCGCCCGGCCTGACGACCTTGCCGGCCAGGGCCTGCCCGAGCCCGACGCCCTCGAGCGAGGCGTAGGGCACGAACAGCTCCGGCTCACCCTCGCGCTCGACGTGCACCCCGTCGGTCGAGACGACGAGCCAGCCGGCCGCGCGGACGCCGAGCGCGTGCACCGCCACGCGGTCGAGCCAGCTGCCGGCGTAGGTCGTGCCGACGAACAGGCCCGGTACCGCCCCGACCAGCACCTGCCCGCGTGGTTCGGGCGCCGCCGACGGGGGCGGCAGGTCGCCCTGGCGGCGCTGGCGACCGCGCCAGCCCTTGAGCATCAACGCATAGAGGCCGGCCACGACCAGCAGCACCCCGAGGGTCAGCAGGACCCGGGTCATCCGGCACCGGCTGGACCGGCCGAGGCGTCGGTCAGCGCACCGTCGAGCACCGTGGGCACGCCGCGCAAGAAGGTCGCGACCACCCGGGCGGGCAGCTCGCGCCCGCCGAAGGGGTTGTTGCGGCTGCGACTGGCCGTCGTGCCCGGGTCGACCGTCCATGGCGCGACCGGGTCGACCAGGCACAAGTTGGCCGGCTCCCCCACGGCGAGCGGCCGGCCCTGCGGCGTAGGTCCGCCGTCCAGCCGACCGATGCGCGCCGGCGCGGACGACAGCCGCTCGGCCACGCCCGCCCAGTCGAGGCGTCCCGGCCCCACCATGGTGAGCGCAACGACCCCGAGCGCGGTCTCCAGGCCGGTCATGCCGGGCAGCGCCGCACCCCACTCGGTCTCCTTGTCCTCGAGCGCGTGCGGGGCGTGGTCGGTGGCCACGCAGTCGATCGTGCCGTCGGCCAGCGCCTCTCGCAGCGCCAGCACGTCGGTCTCGGTGCGCAGCGGCGGGTTGACCTTGTACAGCGGGTCGTAGCCGCGCACGAGCTCGTCGGTGAGCAGCAGATGGTGGGGGGTCACCTCGGCGGTGACCTGCCAGCCCTTGCTCTTGGCCCAGCGCAGCAGGTCGACGCTGCCGGCGGTGCTCACATGGCACACGTGCAACCGGCTGCCGACGTGCGCGGCCAGCAGGCAGTCGCGCGCGATGACCGCCTCCTCGGCGACCGCCGGCCACCCGGTCAGACCGAGCAGGCTCGACACGACGCCCTCGTTCATCTGCGCGCCGGCCGTCAGCCTCGGCTCCTGCGCGTGCTGGGCGATGACGCCGTCAAAGGCCTTGACGTACTCGAGCGCCCGACGCATCAGGCCGGCGTCGCTGACGCAGCGGCCGTCGTCGGAGAACACCCGCACCCGGGCGGCGCTGTCGGCCATCGTGCCGAGCTCGGCCATCCGTTCGCCGGCCAGGCCCACGGTGACCGCCCCGACCGGCGCGACGTCGCAGTACCCGGCCTCGCGGCCGAGGCGCCACACCTGCTCGACGACGCCCGCGGTGTCGGCGACCGGGTCGGTGTTCGCCATCGCGTGCACCGCGGTGAAACCGCCGAGCGCCGCGGCCCGGGTGCCGGTCTCGACGGTCTCGGCGTCCTCCCGCCCGGGTTCGCGCAGGTGGGTGTGCAGGTCGACCAGCCCGGGCAGCAGCACGGCGCCGCCGCCGTCGAGCACCCGCGCGTCGCCGTCGGTCAGGTCGGTGCCGAGCTCGGCGACGCGGCCGCCGGACAGCCGCATGTCGATCGCCTCGCCGCCGAGCGGCCGGACGTCCTTGAGCAGCCAGTCAGTCATCCGGCACGCCTTCCTGCTCGCCGGACAGCAGCAGGTAGAGCACCGCCATCCGGACGCTGACGCCGTTGGCGACCTGCTCGACGATCGTCGAGCGCGGGCCGTCGGCGACCTCCGGCGCGATCTCCATGCCGCGCACCATCGGGCCGGGGTGCATGACGATCGCGTCGTCGGCGAGCGTGGCGGCCCGTCGCGCGTCGAGGCCGTAGCGCCGGGCGTACTCGCGGGCGCTCGGGAAGTAGGGGCTGGCCCGCTCGCCACCGGGGTCCATCCGCTCGCGCTGGACCCGCAGCATCATCACGACGTCGCTCTTGGGCAGCACCGCGTCGAGGTCGTAGGTGACCGCGGCCGGCCAGGCCTCGATGCCGACCGGGAGCAGCGTGGGCGGGGCGACGAGGGTGACGTCGGCGCCGAGGGTGCGCAGCAGCAGCACGTTGGAGCGGGCGACGCGCGAGTGCAGGACGTCGCCGACGATCGTGACCTTCAGGCCCTCGATGCGGCCGTGCCGCTCGCGCATCGTGTAGGCGTCGAGCAGGGCCTGGGTGGGGTGCTCGTGCGTGCCGTCGCCGGCGTTGACGACCGACCCGCGCACCCAGCGCGCCAGGTTGTGCGGGGCGCCGGACCAGGAGTGCCGGATGACGACGGCGTCGGCGCCCATCGCCTCGAGCGTCAGCGCGGTGTCCTTGAGCGTCTCGCCCTTGCTGACGCTCGAGCCCTTGGCCGCGAAGTTGATCACATCGGCTGACAGCCGCTTGGCGGCCAGCTCGAAGGAGGTGCGGGTACGGGTCGAGTCCTCGAAGAACAGGTTGACCACCGTGCGCCCGCGCAGCGTCGGCAGCTTCTTGACCGTGCGGCCGGAGACCCGGGCGAGCTCGGCGGCGGTGTCGAGCACCAGCGTTGCCTCGGTGCGGTCCAGGTCGGTCGCCGACAGCAGGTGGCGCTTCACGCGCGCTCACCGCCGGCGGGGCCGAGCAGCACCGCGTCGCGGCCGTCGGTCTCGGCGAGCAGCACGTGCACCGACTCGCTGCGCGCCGTGGGGACGTTCTTGCCGACGTAGTCGGCGCGGATCGGCAGCTCGCGGTGCCCTCGGTCGACGAGCACGGCCAGTTGGACGGCGCGCGGCCGGCCGAGGTCGCGCATCGCGTCGAGCGCCGCGCGCACGGTGCGTCCGGAGAACAGCACGTCGTCGACGAGCACGACCACGCGGTCCTCGACCCCGCCGTCAGGAAGCCGGGTCGCCTCCAGCGCGCGCGGCCGGTGCAGGTGCAGGTCGTCGCGGTAGAGCGTCGTGTCGAGCGCGCCCGTCGGCACCTCGATGCCCTCGAAGGCCGACATGCGCGCCGCGAGGCGGTCCGCCAGCGGCGCCCCGCGGGTGGGGATGCCGAGCAGCACCACGTCGCGACCGCCGCGGGTCTTCTCCAGCAGCTCGTGCGCCATCCGGTCGACGACCCGGGCCAGCTCGGGTGCCGACAGCACGACCCGCGGGGCGTCCGGTGCGGATGTGGGGCTGCCCTGCGGCGTGGGGACGACGCTCAACGCGGCCTCCTTCCCCGCCTCACGGGACGGGCTCGGTGGAGGGTTCGGACCGGACGGTACACCGGGGCCTCAGTGCAGCCTGGACACCCGTCCGGGTGATGTCGCCGAGTCCGCTTGACCACCGGAAGAGCTCCTGCGTACCGTGACGCTCGGTAGTCAACGCGCGGAGGCAAGTCCTCCCGCGACGCAGGTCATTCCGGCCTCACCTGACCCAAGACCCACTGACGGGGGCAACGCATCGTGAGCGAGTACGCCAAGGCCTTGGGCGCGCGGCTGCGCGCCATCCGCAGCCAGCAGTCGCTGTCGCTGCACGGGGTGGAGGAGAAGAGCAAAGGCCGCTGGAAGGCCGTCGTCATCGGCTCCTACGAGCGCGGCGACCGGGCCGTGACGGTGCAGCGGCTGTCCGAGCTGGCCGACTTCTACGGGGTCCCGGTCAGCGAGCTGCTGCCCGAGGGCGCGACCTCGATCGTGCTCGAGCCGGCGTCGCGCATCGTCATCGACCTCGAGCAGCTCGCCAGCGTTCCGGCCGACCAGGCGGCGCCGCTGGCCCGTTATGCGGCCACCATCCAGAGCCAGCGCGGCGACTACAACGGCCGGGTCCTGTCGATCCGCCAGGAGGACCTGCGCTCGCTCGCGGTCATCTACGACGCGTCACCGAGCGCGCTCACCGAGCAGCTCATCGGCTGGGGCGTGCTGTCGGCCGAGGCCCGCCGAGCCGTCGACGCCTGATCCCGCTCCCCGCTCCCGCTCCCCGCTCCCCGCTCCCCGCTCCCCGACGATCAACCTCTTCTCGGGGCCCGGCACGGCGTGTCGCGCCCGACGAGCGGTAGATCGTTGCGGGCCGGCGGGCGCGGGGCGGCGGGGTGCGGGCTGCGGTGCGCCGGCTGGGCGGCGCGCGTCAGACCGACAGGCTGGGCTTGAGCTGCAGCAGCCGCGCGAGCAGCCCGTTGACGAAGCCGGCGCTGTCGTCGGTCGACAGGCTGCCGGCCAGCTCGACGGCCTCGCTGACCGCGACGCCGTCGGGCACCTGCTCGCACCACAGCAGCTCGTAGGCGCCGATCCGCAGCACCGCGAGGTCGACAGGGGGCATCCGGTCGAGCGTCCACGACTCGGCGTAGGTGGCGAGCAGCTCGTCGATGCGCTCCAGATGCCGCACGACGCCCTCGACCAGCTCGCTGGCGTACTCGGGCACCGGCGGGTCGCCGCGGGCGATGCGCTCGCGCAGCGTCTCGATCGGGTCGGTGCCGCGCTGGGCCGACTCGAACAGCACGTCGAGCGCCCGCTTGCGCGCCTTGCTGCGCGCCCCCACTAGTTGTTGACGCGACCGAGGTAGCGCCCGTCCCTCGTGTCCACCTTGATCTTCTCGCCGGTGGTAAGGAACAGCGGCACCTGGATCTCGGCGCCGGTCTCGAGGGTCGCCGGCTTGGTGCCGCCGGTGGAACGGTCGCCCTGCAGGCCCGGGTCGGTGTGCTGCACGACCAGCTCGACGCTCGCGGGCAGCTCGACGTACAGGGCCTCCCCCTCGTGAAGGGCGACGGTGGCCTCCATGTTCTCCAGCAGGTAGTCGCGTACGCCGCCGAGGGTGTCCTGGGAGATGTAGATCTGGTCGAAGGTGTCACCGTCCATGAAGACGTAGTCGGTGCCCTCCTGGTACAGGTAGGTCATCGCCCGCTTGTCGACGGTCGCGACGTCGACCTTGGTACCGGCGTTGAAGGTCTTGTCGACGACCTTGCCGGTCATGACGTTCTTCAGCGTGGTGCGCACGAACGCGCCGCCCTTACCGGGCTTGACGTGCTGGAACTCGTTCACCGCCCACAGCCCGTTGTCCAGGTTGAGCACCATGCCGTTCTTCAGGTCGTTCGTCGTCGCCATGGGCACGGAGTCTAGGGAGAGTCGAGGGAGCGGGCTCAGCCGGCGTTCTGCCACTGCCGAAGGCCCGCGGCGATCCCCGGCACCTCCAGCCGTCCCTCGGCCACAGCGATGACCAGGTCGTACGCGTCGTCTTCCTCGTAGGCAAGGCGGACGTCGTTGCCGAACAGCAGCAGCACGGCGCAGGCGAAGCCGACCCGCTTGTTGCCGTCAACAAGGGCGTGGTTGCCCACCAGCGAGTGCATCAGCGCCGCCGCCTTGTCCCACACCGTCGGATAGGCGTCGTCGCCGAAGACCGTGGTCGACGGCCGGGCGATCGCCGACTGCAGCAACCCCCAGTCACGGACCTCGAGTCGACCGCCGAGGACGACCAGAGCCACCGCACGGACGTCCTCGAGGTCGAGATACCTCACTGGCTGAGGCGATGCAGGAGCCCCGCGTTCTCCTGGGCGAAGCTGGCCAGGAAGCGGTCGCGCTCGCGTGCCCACCCGTCGGTGCGCGCCCGGATCGCCGCACGCGCAAACTCCTGCATGCTCACGCCTTCGGCGTCGGCCGCCGCGCGCAGGGCCGAAGTCTCCTCGTCGCTGAGTCGCAGCGTCATCGCCATGCCCGGATGATACCGCACTGATACCGAGCGGTCGGCGACCTCCTGCAAGCACGGCGCACAGCAACGCGCCGTTTCCGCGTTCGCTCGTTCGTCGCCGTCAGTGTCGGGGCTACGGAGCGCCCTGCGGGGCGGCGGTCGTGACGTCGCGTCGCAGCCGATTCATGGCGTGGCTCAGGCGGTCGGCCCGCACCAGGTCGTCGCCCTGCGCGGTCGTCGCGTCGAGGAAGACCGAGACGACCATCGGGAACTCGGCCCGCAGCTCGCGGTCCATCGCGGTCGAGAAGGACTCGACCTCGCCCGAGCTCAGCCGGTCGGCGAGATCGACTCGGGCAGCCACGAGCAGCCGGTCCGGACCGAGCAGCATCGTCAGCAGGTCGATCACCCGCTCGACCTCGGGGTGCGCGGCGAGGCGGTCGTGCATGGCGAGGCGAGTCGGGCCGTCGGCCGCCTCGCCGATCAGCATCTCCTTGGTGTCGCGACCGAGCAGAAAGGCCACGACGATCAGCAGCAGCCCGACGCCGATCGCCGCGAGCGCGTCCCACACCGCGTTGCCGGTGATCTCGTGCAGCGCCAGACCGGTGGCGGCCAGCACCAACCCGACGACGGCGGCCGAGTCCTCCGAGACGACGGTCTTCACCGTCGGGTCGGTCGAGCGGCGCACCTGCTCGACCACGCCGCGACCGGCCTGGTCGGCCTCGGACTTGGTCTGCCGCAGAGCCTTCAGCAAGGAACTGCCTTCGAGCACGAAGGCGATGGCCAGCACGATGTAGCTGACGAGGTACGAAGGTGCCTCCTGCGGCGGTTCCAGCAGACCGGTGACGCCCTCGTAGATCGAGAAGGCCCCACCGGCGACGAAGATGCCGACGGCGGCCAACAGCGACCAGAAGAAGCGCTCCTTTCCGTAGCCGAACGGGTGCAGTGCGTCAGGCGGCTTGTCGCCGCGGCGCAGCGCGGTGAGCAGGAACAGCTCGTTGACGGTGTCGGCGAAGGAGTGCGCCGCCTCGGCGAGCATCACCGACGAGCCGGTCAGCAGCCCGGCGAACAGCTTGGCCACCGCGATGCCGGCGTTGGCGGCCAGCGCGAGCAGGACCGTGCCCTTGCTCTCCGACGCCACGGCGGCCTTCGTGCCCCTAAGCGCCCGAACCTACCCAGGCGCGCGGCGGCGACCGACTACCAGCGGGGCAGGACGTCGGTCCCGAGGCGTACGAGGCCCTGATCCTGGGGGGCGGCCCGGGCAGGCGGCGCGGCGCAGGAGCGACCGGCTTCGTCGTGCGCCTGGCGATGATCAGCAGCACACCCCCGAAGAAGAGGCTCGCACCCGTGGCGAGCGACCACACTGCGGGTGCCACCCCCCACGGCGGTCGGCCCTTGCTGACGGCGCAGCCGCGAGCTTCCCGAAAGCCCAGGTAGCCGAAGACCAGCGCTAAGACGAGGTAGATCGGCGACGGCATGAGTGCTGCATCGGCTGTGCCGACCCAGCGGCTTGAGTGTTCCTCGGTTCAGCCGAGCTGGGCGAGATACCGCAGAGCCGCGCGGTAGCCCTCGACCCCGAGCCCGGTGATCGTGCCGGCGGCCACCGCGCTGATGACGCTCGCGTGCCGGAACGCCTCGCGCGCCGCCGTCTGGCTCAGGTGCACCTCGACCAGAGGCGCGGTGAGCATCGCGCAGGCATCCCGGAGCGCGTAGGAGTAGTGGCTCCAGGCGGCGGAGTTGAGCACGACGGGCGTCGCGGTGTCGGCGGCCTCGTGCAGCCATCCGATGAGCTGCGCCTCGTCGTCTGTCTGGCGCACCTCGACCTCGAGCCCCAGATCGCGTCCGGTCTCGACGCACAGCGCCGCGAGCTCGGCATGTGTCGTCGTGCCGTACACGAGCGGCTGACGGCTGCCGAGCCGGCCCAGGTTGACACCGTTGAGCACGAGCACGGGCCGACTCACTCTGACATCATCGCCCGCTCGAACGACGCTCGGCGCGGCGTCGCACGCAGTCCGCCCTCACAGGAACACTCTCACTCGCTCGAACAGCTCGCGGCACACCGGCTCGTCCCTCGCTGGGCGCACGCAGTCCTCCCTCACAGGAAGACCTGGGGCACGCGGTCGCGGCGCACCTCGGCGTAGGCGGCCACGAGCAGCGACGGGTCGGGGTCCTCGAGCATCCGGGGGCGGGCCAGCGCGTCGAGCACGACGAACCGCAGCCGGTCGGCGCGGCTCTTTTTGTCTACGCTCATCGCCGCCCGCAGCCCGGCCCAGTCGCCGTCGTAGGAGACCGGCAGCCCGAGCGACTCGAGCACGGCGCGGTGCCGCTCGGCGGTCGCGTCGTCGAGCCGCCCGGCCAGGCGCCCGAGCTCGGCGGCGAAGTGCAGCCCGACCGAGACTGCGGCCCCGTGACGCCAGCGGTAGCGCTCGACCTTCTCGATGGCGTGCCCGAGCGTGTGGCCGTAGTTGAGGAACTCGCGGCTCCCCTGCTCGGTGAGGTCGGCGCCGACGACGCCCGCCTTCACCGCGACGGCCCGTTCGACGAGCTCGCGGGTGTGCGGCCCGCCCGGGCTCGTCGCCGCCGCCGGGTCGGCCTCGATCAGCTCGAGGATCTGCGGGTCGTGCGTGAAGCCGACCTTGACGACCTCGGCGAGACCGGCCACGTAGTCGTGCCGGGGCAGAGTCTCGAGCGCCGACAGGTCGCACAGCACCCCGGCCGGCGGATGGAACGCGCCGACGAGGTTCTTGCCGGCGCTCGTGTTGATGCCGGTCTTGCCCCCGACGGCGGCGTCGACCATGCCGAGCAGCGTCGTCGGCACGTGCACGACGGCGATGCCGCGCAGCCAGGTGGCGGCAGCGAAGCCGGCCAGGTCGGTCGTGGCGCCACCGCCGACGGCCACGACGGCGTCGGTGCGCGTGAGGCCGACCTGCGCAAAGACGTCCCACAGGTAGGCGGCCACCTTGAGGTCCTTCTGCGCCTCGCCGTCGGGAACCTCGACCGCGTGCGCCTGGTGGCCGTGCTCGAGCAGGTCGCGGCGCACCGCGTCGGCGGTCGTGGCGAGGGCGGCGGGGTGCACGACGGCGATGCGAGCGTGCGGCGCAACGACCCCGGCGAGCTCGCCGAGCAGGCCATACCCGACGACGACGTCGTACGGGCGCACGCCAGCCACCGTGATGCGGGTGGGCTCGTCGGCCGGGACGGTCATAAGGCCGACGCTAGTCATCTGGCCGCGGGCGGTCACCTGTCGCGATGGAGGGGGTGCTCGAACGGCCGGACCGGCGTGCGCGGCAAACCGGTCGGGGCGGCCAGCGCGGCCAGCACGTCGTCGACGACCTGCTCGACGCTCCGCCGGCTCGTCGGCACCACCGCGCCGGCCACCTCGCGGTACAGCGGTGCCCGCTGCTCGAGCAGGCCCTTCAGCACCGCCCGCGGGTTCAGCGCCAGTACCGGCCGGTCGCGGTTGAGGCCAACCCGGGAGGTGGCGCTCGACAGGTCGACCTCGAGCTGCACGACCCGGTGCCCGCGCAGCAGCGCGCGGGTCTCGGCCGACAGCACCGCTCCCCCGCCGAGCGCGAGCACGCCCTCGTGCGTGCGGAGCGCGTCCTCGACCGCAGCCTGCTCGCGCGCACGAAAGGGCTGCTCCCCCTCGTCGATGAAGATGTCCGAGATCGGCTTGCCGGCGGCGGCTTCGACGTCGGTGTCGGTGTCGCGGAAGCTGACGCCGAGGCGCGCCGCGACCTGGCGACCGACGGTCGTCTTGCCCGCACCGGGCGCCCCGACGAGCACCACGACGGGCGCAGTCACCGCAGCGCTCATCGGACGGCCATCTCAGCGCCGGTCATCGGACGGCGAGCGCGGCCAGATACCCGGCGCAGTTGCGATGCGTCTCGGCCACCGAGTCGCCGCCGAACTTCTCGAGCGCAGCCTCGGCGAGCACGAGCGCGACCATCGCCTCGGCGACCACGCCGGCGGCGGGCACGGCGCAGACGTCGCTGCGCTGGTGGTGCGCGAGCGCCGGCTCGCCCGTCGCGGTGTCGATCGTGCGCAGTGCCCGCGGGATGGTGCTGATCGGCTTCATCGCCGCCCGTACCCGCAGCAGCTCGCCGCTGCTCATGCCGCCCTCGGTGCCGCCGAGCCGCCCGCTGCTGCGGGTGAGGCCGTGCTCGCCGGGCACGATCTCGTCCATCACCTGCGAGCCGCGGCGGCTCGCGACCTCGAAGCCGTCGCCGATCTCGACGCCCTTGATGGCCTGGATGCCCATCAGCGCGGCCGCGAGCCGGCTGTCGAGGCGGCGGTCCCAGTGCACGTGGCTGCCGAGGCCCGGCGGCACCCCGTAGGCGAGCACCTCGACGACGCCGCCGAGCGTGTCGCCCTCGCGCTTGGCGGCGTCGACCTCGTCGGTCATCGCCTCGGCGCTCGCGGGGTCGAACACCCGCACCGGGCTCGCGTCGACCGCGCCGAGGTCGTCCGGCCCAGGCAGCGCTGCACCCTCTGCGACGGTGACCCCGCCGAGGCGCACCACGTGCGAGAGCACCTGCACCCCGTAGGCCTGCTGCAGCAGTGCCTTGGCCGCCGCGCCGAGCGCCACCCGGGCCGCGGTCTCGCGGGCGCTGGCGCGCTCGAGCACAGGCCGGGCGTCGTCGAAGCCGTACTTCTGCATGCCGACGAGGTCGGCGTGCCCGGGCCGGGGGCGGGTCAGCGCCGCCCCACGGGCGAGCCCCTCCAGCTCGGCGGCGTCGACCGGGTCGGCGCTCATCACCACCGACCATTTCGGCCACTCGGTGTTGCCGATGCGCACCGCCACCGGCCCGCCCTGCGTGCAGCCGTGCCGCACCCCGCCGAGCAGCTCGACGTCGTCGCGCTCGAAGGCCATCCGCGCACCGCGGCCGTGGCCGAGGCGACGGCGGGCCAGCTCGTCGGCGATCTCGGTCGTCGTGAGCGCGATGCCGGCGGGCAGCCCCTCGATCACCCCGACCAGCGCCGGGCCGTGCGACTCGCCTGCCGTCAACCACCGCACCATGGCGACCAGTGTCTCAGAGGTCGGGCCCGTCGCGCGCACGACGACGGCCCCCGGCGACAGCTCGCCGGGGGCCGACGGCGGTCGGACTACTGCACGACCACCGTCTGACGCTCGTGCACCTCGAACGGCGTGCCGTCGCCGAGGCGCAGCGTGACGAACCACGAGCCGGTGGCGTCGTCCTGCTGGATCGAGAGGACCTTCAGTCGCTTGGCGAGGACGTCGCCCTGCTTGCCCGAGTAGTCCTTGCCGTCGTAGCGCAGGAAGACGACCAGGTCTCCCTGCTTCTTGTCGACCTTGCTGATCGACACGGTCGACACGGCCGGCCTCGGCTTGGCGGCGGGCGCCGAACTCTGAGAGCCACCGCCACCGGTCACGACGATGGGGACCGACGAGGCACCGCCGGGCGAGGGCACGGCCGGGCCCGCACCAGTCGCACCCGGCAGCGAGGTGGGCAGCGAGGTGGGCAGCGAGGTCGGCAGCGTGGTGGGCAGTGACGTGCCCGTCGCCGGCGTGCCGCCCACCGGCTCGGACGCGGCCGCCGGGGCGACGTAGAGCGCCTTGAACGGGTTGCGGCCGAGCTGGACGGCGCTCACCTGAGGCACGGTGGGCAGCGGGCTCGGCACGGGTGCGGCCGCGCTCGATCGAGGGGCCGGAAGGGCGACGTCGTACGTCTCCTCCTCCGCCGATCCGCCGAGCAGCAGATACGCGCCGGCGCCCAGCACCACCGCCCCGAGGCCGGCGAGCAGCAGCACGCGGCGCCGGTCCGTGGCGGTCGCCTCCGTCGCCTCGCTGGGCTGGTCGACGGGACCCGGCGCCCCGAACGGGTACGGCGAGGTCTCGGTCATCGCAGGGCTCCTAGTTCGCCGGGGCGGGTGACGGGGCGGTGGCCGGGGCGGGGACTGCCGCAGCCGGCGCGGGAGCGGCGGCTGATCCTGCCGCCGGCAGCGCTCGGGACGTGGCCATGAACACCGCACCGGTCAGGGTGGTGGTGAGCGAGCTGCCGTCGGGCTCGCCGGCGGCCTCGCTCGACTGCTTCTTGGTCGGCGAATCACCCGGCGTGACGCTGAGGTTCGTCAGGCGCAGCGCCCGGGGCAGCGCCTCGAGGTTCGCCACGAACTGCTCGATCTCGAAGTAGTCACCGACGACGTTGAGCGTGAGGGGGATGCTGGCGAGCGTGCCGGCGGCGCCACCGGCCGGCGCCGGCGCCGCAGGCGGTGCGGCGCTCCCGTCGGTGCTCGGCGCAGGGGCTGCTGCCGGGGCGGCGGCCAGCACCGGCACCGGCGCGCCGGGCGCGACGGAGACGAACTCGACGCCGGCCGAGGTGCTGGCCGCGGTGAGCGCCCGCACCAGCGAGGGCAGGCTCGGGTTGTCCGGGATGCGGGCGGCGACCTTGGCCAGCTCGGCCTGCTTCTTCGGCAGGTCCTTGGACTTGGCCTTGAGCACCTGGATCTGCGCGCGGGTGCTGTCGTTGGACGTCAGCTGACCCTCGGCCTGCTCGCGCAGGTCGGCGGCCTCGGCGCGCTTGGGCGAGATCAGCAGGAACCAGCCGGCGGCGAGCAGCGCCAGGCACGCGACGACGGTGAGCGCGACCCACTGCGAGACCTTGTTCGACCCAGCGTTCACGATCAGCCTCCCTGTGGGGCGGTGAAGCGCCCCGAGAGCGCGGCCGGAGTAAGGGTGGCGGTGGAGGTGAACTCGACGGCCTTGCGAGTGCCGATCAGCTTCTCCGTCGAGCTCGAGAAGTACGGGTCGGCCAGGCCCTTCTGGGTGGCGAGCGACTCGAGCCAGACCGCGACGTCGTCGTGCGTGAAAGCGGTGCCGCTGAAGGTCACCTGCCCGATGCCGGGGTCGGTCGCGACCGCGCCGGCGGCCGGGGCGGCGGCGGGCGTCGCGCCGTCGGTCTGGGTGAAGCCGATGTCGGTGAACCAGACGTTCTCCGGCACCGACAGGCTCAGGTCGTTGAGCAGCTGCGAGTAGCGCACCTCCTGGCCCATGGCCGCGGTGAGCATGCCCTGCGCGGCGGCGGCCTTGGCGTAGACGGCGGTGACCTCGCTGTAGCGGCCGGCCTCGGCCGTAAGCGTGCTGCCGGTGTCGGTGGCGGCCGTCAGGTCGGTCTGCGCGTCGTTCACGCCGGAGGAGGCGCCGACGTACAGCAACGTCACGACGCCGAGGGCGCCCACGACGCCGAGTCCGAGGCCGTACTGGATGCGCCGGAAGCGGGCCCGCTCGGCGATCTCCGGCGGCAGCAGGTTGACGCGCGGCAGCGCGCCGCGAGTGAGCCCACCCTCGGCCACCTCGCGGACGTGGTCGGACAACACGCTCATGACGCCACCCCCAGGGCGAGGCCGACCGGCACGGTGACCATCGGCTCGATGTAGGTCAGCTGGTCCTCGGTGAGCCCGGTCTTGCCGATCCGCAGCACCGAGAACGGGCGGGCCGCCTCGACCGGCAACCGGGTGGCCGAGGACAGCCTCTCGACCAGGCCGCCGAGCTGCGACCCGCCGCCTGAGACGACGACACGGTCGATGCGCACCGCGCCGGGCTGTGCCAGGTAGTAGTCGAGCGAGCCGCGGACCTCCTCGACCAGGCTCGCGCCGGTCGCGTCGATCGCGCGGTTCGCCGGGTGCGCCTGCGCCTCGCCGGGAGTGCGCGACATGCCGGTGGTCTGCTTGACCGACTCGGCCTGCTCGGGGGCGACGCCGAGCCGCTCGGCGACCGCGTCGGTGATGTCGCCGCCGCCCATGAGCAGGATGCGCACGAAGCGCGGCACCCCGCCCTGGTGGACGACGATGTTGGTGACGCTGGCGCCGATGTCGACCAGCGCCTCGGCGTCCAGGCCGAGCGCCGAGCCTGCGCCGGCCGAGGTGCGCAGCACCGCGAACGAGGTCAGGTCGACCATCGCGGGCGACAGGCCCGCCAGCTCGACGGCCTTGAGCGCGCTGTCGATCATGTCACGCGAAGCGGCCACCAGCAGCACGCGAATCATCCGCGCGCCGGCCTCGCTGGTGAACTCCTCCAGCGGGTGCACGTCGAGGATCGCGGTCTCGATCGGCATGGGGATGAAGTCCTGCACCTGGAAGGCGAGCGAGGCCCGCAGCTCCTTGAGCGGCAGGTACGGCAGGTCGACCTGGCGCACCACGACCTTCTGGTTCGCGACCCCGACGATGACCTTCTTGCTGCCGAACTTGGCCTGCGACCACAGCGACTTGATCGCCCGGCCGACGGCCTCGGGGTCGACGACCTCGCCGTCGCGCACGGCGCCGACGGGCAGGGCGACCTGGCCGAACTTCTCTAGCGTCGCGGGGCCCTTGCCGAGGCTCAGCTCGGCCGCCCGCACACCGGACGTCCCGATGTCCAGACCCACTACTGGTCGTCCTGCCACTGCGCTTCCCCTCTGGCAGCAGCCGGGTGGCCGCAGGTTCGCCCGGTCAGTCGCTCCGGCGTCAGAAGGCTGATCGGCCGCGGGTCGGGTTGGCTTGAGGTGCGTGACCTGTTCGGGTGGGCCGTTCGGCGCAGCGCGCTGGTCCACTCGAGTGGCCGGCTACAGCCCCGTCGCGCCGACGTAGGCGTCGAAGAGCCGGGCGCCGACCAGCACCGCCAGCAGCACGCCGAGCAGCATGAACGGCCCGTAGGGCAGCTTGGTCTTGCGCCCGCCGCGGCCGAGGGCGGCCACCGCGAGCCCGAACACGCCGCCGAGCAGGAAGCCGCTGAACAGCCCCACGGCCCACACGCCCCAGCCGAGCCAGCCGGTGTACAGGCCCAGCACGCCGGCGAGCTTGACGTCACCGAAGCCCATCCCCGCCGGGTAGGCGAAGCACAGCGCGAAGTAGACGGCGTACATCGCGGCTCCGCCGAGCAGCGCCCGCAGCAGCGAGCCGGAGTCGCTGCCGAGCAGCGCGGCGAGGCCCAGCAGGACGATCGCCGCCGGATAGCTCGGCAGCGTCAGCTTGTCGGGAAGGCGCTTCACGTCGACGTCGATGAGCGCGAGCGCGAGGCCCACCGCGGCGAGGTACAGAAAGGCCGGCAGCACCGGGTCGAGCCCGAAGCGCAGCGCCAGGACCGCGAACAGCGCCGCGCAGGCCAACTCGACGAGCGGGTAGCGGCGGCTGATCGACGCGCCGCAGTCGCGGCAGCGGCCCCTGAGCAGCAGCCAGCCGAGCACCGGCACGTTGTCGCGCGGCCGGATCGGCGTTCCGCAGCCCGGGCAGGCCGACGGCGGCTTGACGACTGACTCGCCCCTCGGCACCCGCCAGACGACGACGTTGAGGAACGAGCCGATGGCCAGGCCGAACAACGCGACGGACATGGCGAGGGCGATCACCCGTTGACTGTCGGGTCGAAGCTGCGCTCAGTTGAGGGCGCTGACCGACGTGCCCTCGCGGATGCTGTCCAGCCCGGAATTCGGTGGTGGCGGCGGCGCGTTCCAGCGCTGCTCCAGTGCGCCGTTGCAGGTCTCGATCGTGATCTTTCGGATGCCCGGCGTGTAGTTCTCGGCCGGCGAGCTCAGCGACATGCACATGCTTCGGCTCTTGCTCACCAGGTTGTAGGACGTCTGCGGGCTTCCCGGGACCGAGCCGGTCGCGGTCCACTGCTGGTTGAGCGGCAACGGAGTCTGGCACAGCGTGCCCCGCACGAACTTGCTCGTGGCGTCGGCCGTCAGGCACACCTGCTTGTTCTTGTAGCTGCTGGGTGTCGGCGAGTTGCCCGTGTCGTCCGGGACGGTGAAGAACTTGCCGACCTTGCCGGAGGTGGGGACGAACTGCCACAGCTGGTTCCACGACAGCTTGGTGCTGTCTGGCGCCTGCTTGCAGGGGTAGGCGATCAGGTAGTCCCGGTCGAAGTTGAAGTTGGTCACGTCGAGGCAACGCCCGAACTCCTCGAAATTCACGTACTGGTTGGTCGGTGGACCGACAACACCCGAGATGTTGCCGCCGGCCTTGCCGGCGCCGACCGACGGGTCCGGGTCGAGCTGCGCCCCACAACTCCCGAAGACGATCTGCGCCCCCGCCGCCACGCTCGCAGGCGAGATGCACTTGTTGTTCACGTTGCCGTCGTTCTTCCCGGCGGCGAACTGCCCACCGTCGTTGTAGCTCCAGCTCTGCTCCTGCTGGCCCGCCGAGTAGGGGTAGGTGTTCCCGGTCCCCACGCCGGTGCAGGGTTGCAGGTTCGGTACCTCGCTGGCCGACGCCTGGATGCACAGATTGAGCGCGGAGTTTCCGCCGTAGAACAGGGTGAGGTCGGTGCGGTAGACGAACAGCTGCTGCGCAGGCGTTGGCTCGACGCACGGCTGCAGCGACAGGCGGCTGCCGACGTTGGGGAGCGTCCCGGCGTCATAGCAGAGCGAGGTGTTGGTCCGCACGCGGATCGGCCCGCCGGCCACCTTCACCTGCGGCACCGAGAACTGGTAGACCCCGGTCTGGCTGCGGTTGCCGCGGTTCGCCGTACCCGAGACGAGCTCGTCCTGGCCGACACCGTAGGACTGGATGTAGGCGTAGAGCGGTGTCTCCGGCAGCGGGCAGTCAAGGGCCCGTGCCTTCAGCCAGGCAAGCGGCTTGTCTGTCGGGTCGAGCCGGTAGTAGGCGACGTTGTACTCGTACTGGAAGCGTCCGGGCAGGTCCGAGGCCGTCCCTACCGTCTTGCTCCCGGGCGTGCTGACCGCCGTCGAGGCATCCTTGAAGCGGGTCGTCGCCCCTTCGGTGCACGGCAGCCGACCACGGTTCCCGTAGCCCGCCGTGCCGTCCGCTTTGGTGTCGGTCGCGGTGCGCAGGGTGGTCAGGGCAACCTGAAGGCCAGAGGCGGCGGCGTTCACGCTGCCGACGTCCTTGCGAGCCTGAGCGGTGGGCTTCACCTGCCCGACGACGATCGCCAGCATGGCCAGCAGGAGCGCCGTGAAGATCACGATGTAGGCGAGCGCCATGAGGATGGCGACGCCGTCGTCACCGTGGGCGCGACTCGGGCGCAGGCGCGACAGGACGCTCATGGCAGGTTGTGCTCCTGACAGACGAGGGTGCTCGGCAGGGCGGCCGAGCTCGTGTTCAGCGCGGTGAAGGCGACTCGGGTGGCCGAGGCGTCACGGCCGCCGGTGAGCGGACCGGACAGGAAGCTCAGCGTGAGTCGCTGCTTGGTCTGGATCGTGGCTCCGGCGTCGGTGAGGCTGAAGACGTCGTCGGTGCCTCGGCGGCCGATGCCCGTGCCGGCCGTGCTGAACGCGAGCGGTGCGTTGACGCCGGCCTGCCAGCTGGCCCAGCGCATCACGCCGGCCCTGGTGACCTGCCACTGGTGGCAGGTCTGAACGCCCTGCCGGTTGCGTGAGCTCCACACGACCCACTGGGTGCCGTCGGCGGCGGTCTTGGGCTCGTAGATGCCGTTCGCATAACGCACCTGCCGGTCGATGACCTGCACGATGTTCCGGCTCGCATCCACGCTGATGGATCGGTCCTGCTGTCGCCGGGTGTTCTCGAACACCGTGGCGATCACGCCGGTGAAGACGCTGAAGAAGATGCCCAGGATGGTCATGGAGACCAGGAGCTCGACGAGCGTGAAGCCTTGCTGACCCTCGACTCGACGGGCTCGGCGCAGGTGCAGGCTCATCAGCACGACCCCGCGTTCACCTTGAAGGTCATCCGGGCCGAGTTGCTCGTCAGACCGCCGACCTTGATCGTGTAGTCGATGGTGTAGGTGCCGTTGGCGTTCGGCACGATGCCGGCGTAGCGCCGTCCGTCCGGGGCGGTGCCGGAAAAGGTGCTTCCGTTGACGCTGACCGAGCCGAATGTCGGCGTGGCGCCGCTCGACGGTTCGTCGTTGGCGGTGAAGAAGACGACGTAGAAAGGCCGACCGTTCGGGTCGGTGCCGTAGGCCGTGTTCGTGCAGTCGTCCACCGCCAACGGGGCTGTCACGGCGAGCTGGAAGTCGGCCCGCCCGCCGTCCGGGTTCACGACCGTCAATGTGTAGGCGCCGACAGCGACGCCGGCGGTCCAGGTGGCGTCGATCCGCGAGGTGGCCGTCGATGTCGCCTGCGTGACGTCGGCGAGCGTCCCGCCACCGGCGGCAAGCTCCAGCTTCGCACCATTCTGGAAGTTTGCTCCGGAAATCACGATGGCGCGGGTAGCCGTGATCGCGGACGAGCTCGGCGTGATGCCCTGGAGGAGGGGGACCGACTGGGCCAGCTGGAAGATCGGGTCGACGCGCTGGTCGATCAACGAGCTGACCGAGTAGTTGCACCGCCGACCGCAGGAAGACCCACCCCAGGTGACGTTGACCGTCGCCCGGTAGATGCGCCGGCCGTCCGCGCCCGCAACCTTGTCGCAGACCTTGCGCGCCGGGGTCGTCGAGGTGTCGACGTGCAGGAAGCACTGATTGATGACTGTTCTGACGTCGTAAGCCACGCCGTCCAGCTGCTCGGTGTCCCGCAACGGAACCACCGGCCTCGAGGTCGCATCGGCAGCGGGGTCGTAGGTACCCAGGCCGGTCTCGGCGTCCAGCTGTGGCCCCGGCAGGTCTTGACCGGTGAGCGCCGCGATGGCGGGCTCGGCGAGCAGAGCCTGCACGGACGTCTGCGAGCGCCCGGACACCAGCTCTGGCACGGGGATCGAACTGAGCGTCTCGAGCGCCCTCGTCGCGACCGCGACGCCACGCTGGTTGACCGACTGCTCGGTCGTGGTCCGCAGACCGCCCACCAAGACGACCGCGGCTGAGATGCTCACGATGCTCATCATCAGGAGGGCGACCATGACCTCGATCAGGCTCAGACCGGCTTCACCGGTCGCTGCCTCGGGACGCACCTGGCGCTTCATAGCGGTTCCCTCGGCTCGGTGCACACATCACTCGCAGGCATCGACCGGGTCGGCAGCGCGCTGTAGCGCCGGGGTGGTGACGCGCGACAGGGACGCCCCTGTCCTGGTCGTCGTGTCAGCAGCTGCCCTGGGCCAGACCGTTGTTGCTCGCCTGCCACGCGCTCGCGCCTGGCTCGCTCGGCGACACCGAGACGCAGTAGCTGTCGTCCGAGGTGACGACACCGCGCGTGCCGACCGCGTTGCCCTTCGTGAGACGGCCACTGGCCACCGATCCTTTGGCGCTGGTGAGCTCCCACGTCAGCGGGTCCGCGCCGGGTCGGAGCGACAGCGTGCCGCGGCCGTCGATGTAGTAGCCGACGACCTCCTGACCGATGTTCTTGGCGTCTGACTTCGCAGACGTCTCGGCCGCATTGCGCTTCTGCAGGACGAACGCCGGAACGGCGATTGCAGCGAGAATCCCGACAACGACCATGACCACGAGGAGCTCGATGAGTGTGAAGCCTGTCTCGTCATTCCTCACGGGACTTGCTTTCTGCCGAAGGAATGGGGGCGGGGAGGCGGCTTCGCCACCTCCCCGCCCCCGCGAGAGTTTCTAGCAGTTGCCCGTCTGCGCTCCCTTGACCAGCCCACCCGGGCCCGCACTCCACGCCGAGCCCTCGGCCGGCGTAACGACCACGCAGTACTTCGAGCCGCCAGTCGTCGCCTTGGCGTCACCGACGATCGCGGCCTTATTGCCGTCGGAAAGCTTCACGGTCGCCGAGTCGGCTGCGGTGCCAAGCTTCCAGCTGACGATGTAGGAGTTCGCCGGCGCGCCACTGGTGCCATCGGCGGCGATGGCAGCCGAGTTGATGTCACCGTCGACGAGCGCCGCGGCGAGCTCCTTGGAGATGTTGGTCGCGTCGGACTTGGCCGAGGTCTCCTTGGCCTTCTTCTTCTGGTTCAGGAAGGCCGGGATGGCGATGGCCGCGAGGATGCCGATGATGATCATGACGACCAGGAGCTCGATCAGCGTGAAGCCGCTGTCCTTCTCCTCGGTCGACGTGCGGATGCGAGCGAGCATGGGGTGTCCTCCAGGACGGGATGGGTGAGCCGCGCGGGTGCTGCTGATGGTTCTCCCTCGCGGCTCCTCCGAGGAGGGCGCCGGCCGAGGTAGCTGGGCTGGCCTGCAGTGCAGGTCCCCTGGCTTTGCGAACCAGCCTTGCGACGGGCGTGCCCTTGCTTGGCCTTGCGGCTCGATGACCCTCACTACGTCGGGCGGCGTGCAGCGGCTCTTGAGAAACTCATACCTGCGCGCCTGCACACCTTCGGGTGAACCGGGTGGGGCGCTACCTGGCGCTACCAGGACCACGAAAGCCCCGTCGACAACCGCCGACGGGGCTTTCATGAGCTGTCGATGGGCGCCGGACCGGCGGCGCAGGAAGCTAGTTGATGACGTTCATCAGCGTGAAGATCGGCATGTACAGCGCGACGATCATGGCGCCGATGATCGCGCCAATGACGACGATCATGATCGGCTCGATGAGCGCGGTCAGGGCCTCGGTGGTCGCCTCGACCTCCTGGTCGTAGAACTCCGAGATCTTGTGCAGCATGACGTCCAGCGCACCGGTGTCCTCACCGACGGCCATCATCTGCACGACCATCGGTGGGAACACCGGGTGCTCCTTGAGCGGCGCGGCGAGGGACTCGCCGGTGCGCACGCTCTCCTGCACGTCGCGGATGGCGCGTTCGAGCACGACGTTGCCGGTGGTGGCGGCCACGATGTCCAGGCTCTGCAGGATCGGCACGCCGCTCTTCATCATGGTGCCGAGGTTGCGGGCGAAGCGGGCCAGCGCGATCTTTCGGAACAGGTTGCCGAACACCGGCACCTTGAACTTCACCGGGTCGAGCGCGTTGCGCACAGCCGGCTTGGTCTTGAGCTTGGGCCAGGTGAACAGCAGCACGATGACGCCGACGAGGCCAAGCGGAGCGAAGATCTTCATCAGCCCGGACAGCATGACCAGGATGCGGGTGGGCAGCGGCAGCTGGGCGTCGAAGTCGGCGAACAGCCCGACGAACACCGGGACGATGAACAGCAGCATGCCGACGACGGCGAAGATGGCGATGATGAATACGACAACCGGATAGGTCATCGCGGCCTTGACCTTGCCGCGCAGCTTGACCTCGGCTTCGTAGTTCTCGGCGATCTGCAGCAGCACCATGTCGAGAAAGCCACCGACCTCGCCGGCCTTGGTCATGTTGACCATCAGCGGCGGGAACACCTTGCCGTGCTTGGACATCGCCACCGAAAGCGAGCTGCCCGTCTCGATGTCGTTGCGCACCTCGCCGAGGATGCGGGCGAGCTCCTTGTTCTCGGTCTGCTCGGTGAGGATCGACAGCGCCCGCAGCAGCGACAGCCCCGAGTTGATCATCGTGGCGAACTGCCGGGAGAACACGGCGAGGTCCTTGAGCTTGACCCGCTTGCCAAGCCCCGGGATCGTGATCTCCTTCTTGAGCCCGACGTTCGTCTGGTTGATCGACAGCGGGGCGTAGCCCATGCTCTTGAGCTTGGTGGCGACCTGGCTCGGCGTCTCGGCGTCGAGCGTGCCGGTCTTCACCTTGCCGGCGCGGTCGCGGACCTTGTACTCGAAGGTGGCGGTGGCAGCCATCGCAGTGCTCCTCAGCCTCGGCCGCAGAGCCGGTTGAAGTCCTCGACGTGATGGCACTTCTCGAGCGCCGTGTCGTACGTGACCCGGCCCTGCTTGACCAGGCTGGCGAGGTGGCTGTCCATCGTCTGCATGCCGTGCTTGGCGCCGGCCTGCAGCGTCGAGTAGATCTGGTGGGTCTTGCCCTCGCGGATGAGGTTGCGGATGGCCGGGGTGGCCGTCATGACCTCGACGGCAACGACCCGGCCCTTGCCGTCGGAGGTCTTGACGAGCTGCTGACACACCACGCCCTGCAGCGCGCCGGACAGCATGACGCGCACCTGCTGCTGCTGGCTCGGCGGGAACACGTCGATGACGCGGTCGATCGTCTGTGCGGCGTCCTGGGTGTGCAGGGTCGCCATGACCAGGTGACCGGTTTCGGCTGCGGTCAGCGCGATCTCGATCGTCTCGAGGTCGCGCATCTCGCCGACGAGGATGATGTCGGGGTCCTGGCGCAGCACGTGCTTGAGCGCGTTCTTGAACGAGCGGGTGTCCTCCCCCACCTCACGCTGGTTGACCAGGCACCGCTGGTGGGCGTGCAGGAACTCGATCGGGTCCTCGACGGTCATGATGTGGTCGGCGCGGTTGCGGTTCGCGAGGTCGACGATGGCCGCGAGCGTCGTCGACTTGCCCGAACCGGTGGGACCGGTGACCAGCACGAAGCCGCGCGGCAGCATCGCCAGGCTCGACACCGCCGGCGGTACGCCAAGGTCCTCCAGGCGCTTGATCTCAAAGGGGATCAGGCGGAAGGCAGCGCCCATCGAATCGCGCTGGCGGTAGACGTTGACGCGAAAGCGCGCCCGGCCGGGCAGCGCGTAGGCGAAGTCGAGCTCGAGCTCCGCCTCGAACTTCTCTCGCTGCTTCTGGCTCATGATCGCGTACATGGTCTTCTGAATCAGCTGCGGGGTGAGCTCGGCAAAGTCGTCGAGCTGGTGCAGATGACCGCTCTGGCGCACCGTCGGGCGCGCGCCGACCGTGAGGTGCAGGTCGGAGCTCTTGTTCTCCAGCACGTACATCAGCAGGTCGGACAGGAACGCGCTGTCCTGGCTCGAGTCCTCCGCGCCGAGCCGGCCGGCGACCTCGACGGGGGCGCTCGCGGGCGCGGCCGCCTGCTCGGCAGCCGGGGCCGGTGCCTGCGCGGGCACGGCGGCCGCACGCACCGGCGCGGCGACGGGAGCAGTCACCGGCGCCGGCGTGGGCGCTGCAGCGGGTGCGACCATCAGCGGGACGGCGACGACCGGAGCAGCGAGGCGGGCGGCAGGCGTCGAGGTGGCACCGGCCGGGGGCGCAGGCGCGTAGGCCGCCGTCGCGGGCGCGTAGGTGGTATCGGCGGCCGCCGTCACCTCGGCCAGGGCGGCCGCCAGCTCGGGCGAAGCGGGCCCGGCGACGCGGGGCGCGTCGCCGGGCGCCGCGGCGACGAAGGTCATGTCGGCAGGCAGCGAGAACGGCGACTGCGGCCGCAGGAACGTGGCGGTGGGGGCGTCGTCCGGCTCGGTCGAGGCCGGGCGCGTCCAGTCGGGATCGAGCGGCCCGGGCTGCGTCACAGAAGGGGACGTCGGGGCGACGGAGCCGAAGTAGCCGTCCAGCCCGGACGGAGCGGGCGTCTGGGGATCCACGTGCGGGTCCTTCCGGCGGCGCCGGCGGTCCCGGCGGTCGGGTGTTCATCGACCCGCCCGCTGCCCCGCTTGAGCCACGATCACTGGCGCAAGCGCGTCATCGGCCGTGGGGTACGGGGCCCTGCGACACGCCGCACGTGCACCCACAGTCGAGCACCGATGGCGGCGACAGGACCGTCGGAGCTCGCGGGCCCGTAGCGTCCGCCCGGTGCGTTGATCGTCAGAACGATGTGTCGCCTCCCAGGCGCTGGAGGCGACGCAATATTCTGTGCATCACCGACAGGGCACAGGGCACGGGTCACAGGGCACAGGCAGCAGGGCAACGGGAGCGGGGCACGGCGACATCACACGACGACGCGCAGGATCTCCTCCATCGAGGTGAGCCCGCGGGCGACCTTGGCCAACCCGTCGCTGCGCAGCGTCACCATGCCTTGGTCGAGGGCGCACTTCGCGATCGCGAGCGTGGAGGCGTGCTCGACCGCCAGGCGCTCGATCTCCTCGCTGACCGCCATCACCTCGTGCAGCGCGATGCGTCCCTTGTAGCCGGTCTTGGAGCAGGCGCTGCAGCCCATCGGCCGGTAGAGCGTGGGCGGCGGCTCGTCCGGCGACCAGGGAAAGCGCATCTCGGCGAGCGACTCGCGCGTCGCCACGTACGGCTCCTTGCACTTCTCGCAGAGCTTGCGGGCCAGGCGCTGGGCGAGCACGCAGTCGAGCGCCGAACCGACGAGGAACGGCTCGATGCCCATCTCGGTCAGGCGCACGATCGCCGACGGCGCGTCGTTGGTGTGCAGCGTCGAGAGCACCAGGTGGCCGGTGAGCGCAGCCTCGATCGCGATGTGCGCGGTCTCCTGGTCGCGGATCTCTCCGAGCAGCACGATGTCGGGGTCTGAGCGCAGTATCGAGCGCAGCGCCGCGGCGAAGGTCAGGCCCGCCTTGGCGTTGGCCTGCACCTGGTTGATGCCGGCCAGCCGGTACTCGACCGGGTCCTCGACGGTGATGACGTTGACCTCGGGCTTGCTGACGATGTTGAGCGTGGCGTAGAGCGTCGTCGATTTGCCCGAACCGGTCGGGCCGGTCACCAGGATCATCCCGTAGGGCTTGGTGAAGGACTTCGCGTACGTGTCATAGTTCTGCTCGCCGAAGCCGAGGTCGGACAGCTTCAGCATGGCGGTCGAGTTGTCCAGGATGCGCATGACGATCTTCTCGCCCCACACCGTCGGCAGCGTCGCGACGCGCAGGTCGATCTTCTTACCGTTGGAGGTGACCGACAGCCGGCCGTCCTGGGGGATGCGCCGCTCGGCGATGTTGATGTCCGCCATGATCTTCAGTCGGCTGGTGACGCCCGAGGTGATGCTCTTGGGCGAGCGCATCACCTCGTGCAGCACGCCGTCGATGCGAAAGCGCACCCGCAGGTCCTTCTCGGCCGGCTCGACGTGGATGTCGGAGGCTCGGTCCTGGATCGCCTGGGTGATGAGCAGGTTGACGAACTTGACGATCGGCGCGTCCTCGACGACCTCGGTGACGCGCGAGAGGTCGTCCTCGTCCTCGGCGCCGACGCTGATCGCCGAGCTGAGCTCGTCCATCTCGTCGTCGCCGCGGTGGTAGCGGTTGATCGCCGCCAGCACGTCGCCCTTGGTGGCGACGACAGCCCGCACCTCCAGGCCCGTCATCGAGCGGATGTCGTCGAGGGCGAAGACGTTGGCGGGGTCGGCCATCGCGACGACGAGCTTGTCGTCCTCGTAGCCGATCGGCAGCGCGTGGTGTCGCCGGCACACCGCATCGGGCACCCGCGAGACGGCCGAGCCGTCGACCGGGTAGTCCGACAGGTCGACGAACTTCAGCCCGATCTGCGTGGCGAGCGCGGCGACGAGCTGGCCCTCGCTGAGCATCCCGAGGTCGACGAGCACCCGGCCGAGGCTGCGCCCGAGCCGGCGCTGCTCCTCGGTGGCGTGGCCGAGCTGCTCGGATGTGACGTGCCCGCCGTCGAGCAGGATGTCGCCGAGCTGCTTCACGGGCACTCTCCGAGATCAGGGGTGTGCCTGTGTCTCGGCCGGCATCAGGTGGGGCTTGACCCTGCACCGTCGACCCGGCCCCGCCATCCACCGAGGTCACCGGACAGCCGGTCGAGCGCCTCGTCGCGCGCGTTCCGGTCATCGATGCTCGTCCGAGAAGCACATGTACGACTCAGCTCCCGAGTCGTACCATCTGAGCATGGCCACGATGAATATCAGCGACGCGCGAAACCACCTGCCGGCTGCGATGGAGACCGCCCGTACCGAAGCGGTGTTCGTCCAGCGCCGTGGCCGCCTGGCGGGGGTGCTGGTGAGCCCCGAACGCTACGAGCGATTGATGACGGCCCTGGAAGACGTCGAGGACGTGGCGGCCTTCGGCGCGGCGATGGCCGAGGAGGGGCCGAACATCCCCTGGGAGCAGGTCAAGAGCGACCTCGGCTGGGAGTGAGCGCGTATCGCATCGAGCTCCGCCCGGCGGCAATCCGGGCCTTTCGCAAGCTCGACCCTCAGCTTCGCCGCCGGGTTCAAGGTGCGATCGCTCTGCTCGCCCAGGATCCGCGCCCGCCGGGGGCACGTGCTCTTCAAGGTCGGCCGGGTCTTCGTGTCCGGGTCGGCGACTACCGGATCATCTACACGATAGTCCCCTTTCTCCCCTGGCGGGGAGGCCCGTTCCGGGCTGAAAATGGGGTGCGGTTGTCCGTTGACGTCGGAGCTCCTTGGTCCGTTGGAGGCCGGGCGTTAGTCGGACGCTGGGAACCGCGCGATGGGCCCTTCCATGTTGCTTCGAGCACGCGGATTAGCTTGCATACCAGCCTATG
>JAABUN010000782.1_pt1 | contig 78701 bp, 79 predicted proteins | sample 5559311 | NCBI WGS metagenome assembly JAABUN01 (sample SAMN10711877, study PRJNA513370) | rock metagenome | isolation source: Antarctica rocks | place: Antarctica: Victoria Land, Siegfried Peak sud | reverse complement strand
GCAACCCAAGGACCGAAGTGGAAGAGCCGGCACACGACCGGCGGCTCAGCAGCGCTCTCACGGCCGCCACCACGACACCACCACGAAATCAACGAGCCCGAATCACCCTCGGTGGATCAGGGCTGAGTGCGCGGCGACCTACACACCCGCTCCTTCTGCTCCGACGGCACCGACAGCCCGGCCTCGCTGGTGCGCCGGGCGGTAGCGGCTGGGCTGGACGTCCTCGCGCTCACCGACCACGAGAGCGTCGCGGGATGGGACGAGGCGCAGCTGGCCGCCGACGACGCGGGAATCGCCCTGTTACGCATGGAGGTGTCGTGTCGTCACCGGGGCGCGGGTGGGGTAGTGGGTCAGTTTGAATCGGGCGGCGCGTCATGATCAGGCGTAGCGTGAGCGCATGGGGTGGGCGGACTAATCGGGCTCTTCACAATTCGGGGTGTAGTCGGGGTCTGAAGCCGCCGGTCTCGAGCAGTGATCTGCCGATGTAGTTGGTGAGGTTGGGGAACGGCTCGTGCGCGAGTCGCCGGATCACGGTGTCACGCACCGAGCCCTCACATCCGCAACGACGACACCACCGCGCATCCGAGCCGTCGGGCTCGACGACCCGGCAAGCGAGGACCGCACGATCCGATTCGAGACGTTGGCCGGTCACCTTGACGAGCCCGAGCTCGTCAAGGCGGCAGAAAGTCGTCAGATCGGCGCGGCCGAACCCGGCATCAGGGCTCGCCGCGACGGTAGCGTCGGGCACGTCGAGGTCTTCCAGTGGACGGCGTAGGAACCTCCATCCTGGGAAGACCTCAACACTCATCCCAGCAACGGCGCGCGGACCCGACCACACGTCTCTGTGAAGAGCCACAAACGCGACTACGTCTGGCGATCCGGATCTGGCTACGACACCCGGTCTAATGATCTACGGGACACGCGCTAGCCGGGACACCTGGGGACTGTTCGTCGAGAACAGCGCCGGCACACCTCCAACCGTGTCGGTGCTGTGGCCTTCCTGTGCCCCGCCTGCCGTCACGCGGTGAACGTCATTCCCTGCCGCGCAGCGGGTCGCGACCGATGAAGCCGAGCAGGCGGGTCTGCACGTCGGCGTCACCCGGCACCGGCACCCGGGGCCCGTACTGCCCCGAGGACCGCATCAGCTCCTCGATCGGCGCCATCTCGGCGAGCAGGTCGGCGCAGGTCTGCGGGTCGAGCCGCTCGTCCTGGCTGGTGGCGCGGGCCAGGTCCCAGGTGTGCATGAACACGTCCGAGGTGTAGAACCGGTCGACCGCGTCCGGCAGCGGCATCTCCCCCACCATCGGGTGCCGGAAGGGGGTGGCCGCCTCCGGCCCGTCGAGCAGCCGCTGCACCGCGTCGTCGTGCACCTGCCAGGCGGCGACCGGGTCCTCCTCCGGCGACGGGCCGCGGTCGAGCACCAGGCCGGTCGCGCTCTTCAGGAAGTCCGGGAACCACTCGACCAGGTGACCGACCACGTCCCGGGCGCGCCATCCGGCCACCGGGGCCGGCGCGTCCCAGTCGGACGCGCCCCGCACCCGAGCGGTGAACCCGGCGGTCACCGCGCGATGGCGCCCGGCCGGGCCTGTGGGGAGGGTCATGCCTCCGCTCCTTCGGCGGTCCCGGCGATCTCACCGGCGGCGAGCAGGGTGTCCAGCTTGGCGTAGCCCTGGTCCACGCCGACCTCCATCCCGCTGCGCAGCCAGGCGTCCCGGCCCTCGAAGCTGTCGCACAGCGACTGTGCGCGCAGCCGGGTGCGGCCGTCGCCGAGGTCCTCGAAGTTGAGCGTCTCCAGCGCGACTCCGTCCGGGTCGCCCTCCCAGGTGAAGGTCTGCACGATCCGGTCCGGCCGGACCTCGTGGAAGCAGCCGTGGAAGCCGAACTCCATCCCGTCCCGGGCGGCGACGTAGCGCCAGCTGCCGCCGGTGCTGGCGTCCCAGCGGTCCAGGGTGGTCGTCATCCCGTCCGGACCGACCCACCGTACGAACAGCTCCGGGTCGGTGTGCGCCCGAAACAGCTGGGCCGGGGTGGCCGCGAAGTCCCGGGTGACGCGGATGATCGGGACCGTCGGGTCCGCCTCGATCGCCGCCTTCTTCATCGTGTCGTTCATGCCGTCTCCTCGCGCGTCGGGCGGTGCCCGGCCTCCTCGTCGTCGTCCATCTCCGCCAGCACGGCGTCCAGCCGCCGGTACCGGGCCTCGGCCCGCTGCCGGTAGCGCTCGATCCACTTCGTCATCAGGTCGAAGACCTCCGCCTCCAGGTGCACCGGGCTGCGGTGCCCCTCCCTGCAGCGGCTGACCAGGCCGGCCTGCTCGAGCACCTTCAGGTGCTTCGAGATGGCCTGCACGCTCACCCGATACGGCGCCGCCAACTGCCCCACGGTGGCGTCGCCGTCGGTCAGCCGCGCCACCAGGTCGCGCCTGGTCGGATCGGCCAGGGCCGCGAACACCTGCGACAGCGGGTCACTCATCTCGGCCCCCAAACCTCAACTGCTTGGTTGACGCAACCGTATGCCCTCGCCTAACGAATGTCAACCGAATGATTGATAATGATGCGAGGCCGTCGGTCGTACCGCGCCGCCGACGACCTAGGGAAAGCAGCGAGCAAGATCCGGCGACGTCTTCGACATCAAGAACGACGAGTGGCACTGGCACGGCGCAACGCAAGACCACTTCATGATCCGCCTGTCCCTCACCGAAGGCGACACCGAGTCGGGCGACCACGTCACAGCGAGGAGTACCGGAGCGATTGAGTGACGCAGCATCCGCAACATCGGCATGGCCCGTGATTTGATCACGCTAATGCGCATTGGCCTGGTCGTGCCTTTGCGCAGGCGTCGTTGCCGCGGAAGACCTCGACCCCGATCCAGGGGCCGCCGCGCCCACCCTCTTTACACCCTTAACTGCGATGAGCCACTAATCGCGCCGTGGAAGACCTAGTCCGATGGCGATGGCGATGGTGAGTCGGTCGGTCCCCGCCCTCCCAAACGGCTCTATGCGCTGCCGAAGAAGCCCCTCGATCTCATTCGTCGCTGCAACGGATGCGGCGGCTTCAGCTGGGTTGATCCAACCCTCAGCGCGGGCGGTTTGGAACTCGTCCCAGTCGTCGGTCGTAACGAAGCCGTCGCGGCCACGCCACGGGTCGAGTTCCATGTCGGTGTATGTCCAGGTGTGATCGACGAGAACTGCAGGCGTGCAAATATCGGCGGTGACGTCGCGATCAGCAGTCGGCGGATACCACGTGGCGATCCACCAAGCGTCGTGTGGAATCAGCTGCACAATAGGTCTTCCTACGCCGTCGCGGTCCTGCGCCACTTCGCAGACTCCTGCATGCTGGCCGTCTTCGCCCCGATAGAGGGAGCCAGCCGGGGTATGGAGCCACGTGCCGAACTCATCTGTGTCTAGGACGTAGGCGCTCCAGAGTCCGCTGCCAAGGGGTCGCTTCAGCTTCTCGAGGAAGACGACGTCCACGATTCCTATGGTGCCAGTCGTCCAAGTTGCCCGTGTAATCGCCGCACTGCGGCTGCTGGCCTGAGGCGGCAGGGCCGGCCGGTCAGCGCCCGAGTCGGGCGAAGCGGTGGACGAGGCGCGGCGGTGCCAACCGAGCCGTGGCGGCGAGCGCCTGGTAGCGCCGTGACGGCACCGACACCGACCTGCCGGAGTGCAGATCGCGCAGTGCCTGCGCCACCACGTCGGCCGCGTCGAGCCACATCCACGGTGGGATATCGGCCGTGCTCGCATCCATGCGCTGGTGGAATTCGGTGCGGACGAAGCCCGGGCACAACGCCAGGAACCGAGCTCCGCGGTCGCGGTACTCCAGATCGGCCCACCGGCTGAAGCTGGTCACCCACGCCTTGTGTGCGCCGTACGTGCCGCGCGGCATGAAACCGGCGACACTCGACACGTTCACCACCGCGCCGCCGGGGTGCTGCGGCGGCAGGAAGACCCGCGCCGCAGCGTGGCTCAGGTGCATCGGCGCGCGGACGAGCACGTCCAGCAAGGCGTCCTCCGCCGCCAGGTCGTTGTCGGCGAACGGTAGGCGCAGGCCGTGCCCGGCGTTGTTGACCAGGAGGCGGAGCCCGGTCGCGGGATCGACGAGCAGCTCGCAGGCGTTCCGCAGGCCGTCGACCGTGGCCAGGTCGGCGGCCAGCACGCGTACCTGCCGGCCGTGCCGGGACCGCAGCCGGGATGCGACCTCCTCGAGGCGTACGACATCGCGCGCGATCAGGACGAGGTCGTGGTCGGGCCCGAGGGCCTCGGCAAAGGCACGGCCGATACCGGCGCTCGCCCCGGTGACGACGGCGGTCTCCTGCATGGGGGTGAGGATCCTGGTCGTGGCTGGACCCGGCAACCGGCGCGGGCACAATGGCCGCGGGCGTCGAAGCGGTCCTGCTGACCCGCACCGGGCGTGAGTACGCCCTGCGGGTGGCGCGGGCTCCCAGGCCTACCGCGAGGTCGCCACGAAGCTGGTGGCCCGGGTCTCCTGACGCCGCGCCGAGAGGCGGGGAGACAGCCCCGACGTGGCGCCTTTCCGTAGCATGACCTGGGTGAGCCACCCGACGACGCCCGAGACCACCCGGGTCCGCCGCAGCCGGCTGACGCTGGCGTGCGGATCCTTGCTCACCACGGTGCTGGTCGCAGCCTCAGCCACCGGCCTGCTCCCGTCCCCGGGCCTGGCGCCGGGCATGGACAGCATGGACGTGGCCCAGGCAGCCGAACCGGCCAACGCGAGCAGGCTGCCCAGGCTGCCCGGGCCCTGGGACGGGGCCGGTCTCGGGGCCGCTGCACAGCCCGGTATCGGCGCCGCTCGACCCGATCCGACCCCGGCGGCCGAGCCACCCGCCGGCTCGGGCCACGGCCGTCGGGTCGTGTTCGACGAGGGCACCCAGCACGTCTGGCTCGTGTGGCGCAACGGCAACGTGGCCCGCCACTACCGCGTGTCCGGCAGCGTCACCGACAACCTCGACGCTGGGACGTACGAGGTCTACTCACGCTCCCTGCACGCGACCAGCTTCGACCTCGCGAGCACCATGAAGTACATGGTGCGTTTCGCTCAGGGTGAGCGGGCGGCCATCGGGTTCCACTCCATCCCGCTCGACGCGCAGGGTCGGCGGTTGCAGACCTTCAGTGAGCTCGGCACGCCGCAGTCGCACGGCTGCATCCGTCAACGGCCGGCCGATGCTCGCGCACTGTGGCGGTTCGCCGACTTGGGCACCCGCGTCGTCGTGGTCTGACCCGGGCCGATCAGTCGGTGCCGGCAGGCGACGCGTCCACCGTGGTCACCACCGGGGTCACCACCGGGGTCACCACCGGGGTCACCACCGGGGTCACCACCGGGGAGGCAGGCTCGGGTGTGGGAGCGGCATCCGCGCCGCTCCCGGCCCCGGCGCCGCGCGAGCGTCGGCGCCGCCGACGCCGCGGTGCGGACCCGGTGTCCTCGTGGTCGACGGCGGCCGGCGAGCCGGTGGCGGGCACCGGACCGGTGCCCGCCCCGGCACTCGCGCCGTCGCCGCCGTCGGGGCCGTCGGGGCCGTCCCCGCTGTCCGCGACCGGCCGGCCGCTGCGCGTGCGCCGACGCTGCCGGTCGCCAGCCGGACGCCGTGGTCCTCGCTCGGGCTCACCGCGGCCAGCCCCCGAGCGACCTGGCCGGCCCCCGGTCCGGGAGCCGGAACGGTTTTCACCAGGAGTCAGCGAGCCGCTCATGGCGGTGAGGGGCACGATGCGCCCGGTGGCCGAGCGGGGGATCCCGAGGTCGTGATACAGGTGCTCCGAGGTCGAGTACGTCTCCTGGGGCTGCTCGAAAGGTAGTCCCAGCGTGGCGTTGATGGTCTTCCACCGGGCCAGGTCGGGCCAGTCCACGAACGTGATCGCGATGCCCGAGGCACCGGCCCGGCCGGTGCGACCGATCCGGTGCACGTAGTTCTTGTCGTCCTCAGGACAGGTGTAGTTGATGACGTGGGTGACCGCGGAGACGTCGATGCCGCGAGCAGCGACGTCGGTGGCGACCAGGATCTCGACGGTCCCGTCACGAAAGCGCGCCATCGCCTTCTCCCGAGCGACCTGCGCCATGTCGCCGTGCAACGGCGAGCTCGGGAAGCCCCGCTCGGCCAGGTCGTCGGCCACCCGCTGGGCCGACCGCTTGGTCCGGGTGAAGACGATCGTCTTGCCGCGGCCCTCGGCCTGCAGGATCCGCGCCACCACCTCGGGCTTGTCGAGGTCGTGTGCCCAGTAGATGAACTGCGCCGTCGTCGGGACGTACATCTCCTCACTGGAGGACTCCGCCCGGATGTTGACGGGGTGGCGCATGTGCCGGCGCGCCAGCGTGACGATGGCACTCGGCATGGTGGCGGAGAACAGCATCGTCTGGCGCAGCTCGGGGGTCTTGGCGAGGATGCGCTCGACGTCGGGCAGGAAGCCCAGGTCGAGCATCTCGTCGGCCTCGTCGAGCACCAACGACTTGACGTGGCTCAGGTCGAGGGCGCGGCGGTCTGCGAGGTCGAGCAGCCGCCCGGGGGTGCCGACGACGATGTCGACGCCTGAGGCGAGGGCGTCGAGCTGCGGCTCGTACGGCGCCCCCCCGTAGATCGTCAGCACCCGCAGACCGCGGTTGCGGGCCGCGACGACGACGTCCCCGGCGACCTGCATGGCCAGCTCTCGGGTGGGGGCGACGATGAGGGCCTGCGGTCGACCGGGGGCGGCGAGGTCGACGGCGTCGGGGTCACCGGGGGCGACCGTGCGCTGGCAGACCGGGATGGCGAAGGCGAGCGTCTTGCCGGTGCCGGTGCGCGCCTGGCCGATGAGGTCGGTGCCGGTGAGGGCCACCGACAGCGTCATCTCCTGGATCGGGAAGGGGGTGGTGATGCCGACGTCAGCGAGCGCGTCGGCGATCTCGGGCTGCACGCCCAGATCGGTGAAGGTGGTCAGGGTCGTCTCGTCTCGGTGTCCGCGACGTCGACGGACGTCACGAGGTGTGTGCGGGCCGCACGGCGTCCTCGGGGTTCGCCCGCCTGGGCAGCCAACCTCCGGCCACGAGTCCCCCAGGGACAAGGACGCGACCGGGACCGCGCGCGGCGCTGGTCAGGGCCAGTGTATCCGCGCCGGCCACCAGGCTGCGGTACGCGGTCCTCGCTACGCTGCGACGCATGGTGCAGGCCCAACACGACGCCGTCTACCGCGCCGGTGTCGTCGACCTGCTGGGGGTATTGGCGTACGGCGAGCTGACTGCCTTCGAGCGGCTCGCCGAGGACGCCGCGATGGCGCCGACGCTGGGCGACAAGGCTGCGCTGGCCACGATGGCGAGCGCGGAGATGGGCCACTTCACCCGTCTGCACGACCGGTTGCTGGAGCTGGGCGTGGACCCTGACGCAGCGATGGAGCCCTTCCGGGACACCATTGACGCCTTCCATCGCCACACCCGCCCGGCCGACTGGTTCGAGGGTCTGGTCAAGGCCTACGTCGGCGACGGGCTGGCCGCCGACTTCTACCGCGAGGTCGCCGCCTACGTGGACGTGGGCACCCGGGAACTGATCCTCACCACGCTCGACGACACCGGACACTCCGAGTTCGTCGTGCCCAGGGTGCGCCAGGCGGTGGCCAGTGACAACCGGGTGAGCGGTCGGTTGGCCTTGTGGGGGCGGCGACTGGTGGGGGAGGCGCTCAGCCAGGCTCAACAGGTGGTCGCGCAGCACGACGAGCTCAGCGCTCTGCTCGCGGGGGGCTCGGACCGGCCCGGCATGGATCTGGCCGCCATCGGCCGGATGATGGCGAGGCTCACCGAGCGGCACTCCGAACGGATGGCCGCACTCGGCCTGTCGTCCTAGGACGCCCAGGCGTACCACGACCAAGCTGTTGACCGGCCGGCTGAGCATGCGACGAGGCCCCCGAGAGGTCATCTCGGGGGCCTCGTCGTGTCGCTTCGGTGAGCGGCCTCAGACGCGGTTGCGCGTGCCGGTGTTGCGGCCCATCACAGTCGAGGCGACCATGACCAGCACAGCGGCCACGACGATCGAGATGAGCCAGCGGATCCAGTCGATGCCGCTGGTGTCGCCCTTGTTCGAGACTGCTCCCCAGATCCAGTATCCGATCAGGGCGCCGACGATGCCGAGGATGACGGTGAGCCAGATCGGGATGTTGTCCTTGTCGCCTGGGGCGACGAACTTGCCCAGCAGCCCGATGATGGCTCCGAAGATGATGGTGCCGATCCAGCCGTACTCCATGGGTCCCTCCTGAGGACACTGTGTCCGGACGTCACAGGTAGCCCGGGCACGGAACAGGATGCTCCGTGCGACACCCGAACACGTGGCGCAACGCCGGTGAAGGGGCCGTCGATGTCATGGTTCCCGCTTCAGCGGGCGCCGAAACCCACCCGCCGGGCGCTGTCCTCGCCGAGCTCGAGGTAGGCGAGCTTGGCAGAGGGTACGAGCACCGTGCGTCCTCGATCGTCGGTGAGCTCGAGCAAGCCGTCGGCGTCACCGAGCGCCGCGCGCAGGGCCGACACGACCTGGTCGCGAGACTCCGTGGACTCCAGCACCAGCTCGCGGTTGGCGTCCGAGACACCGATCCTGACCTCCACGTGGAGTCCTCCTCGACGAAACGTACGGCCGGCCAGGGTGGCCGGCTCGGCACCGAGACTAGCCAGCGGGCCGCCTCAGGCCGTCGGGGAGTCGGTACGGGGGTAGCCGCGGATGCCCCGCCAGGCCAGGCCGGACACCAGCGCGACCGCGGTCTCCTGGTCGGGCTGGGAGTTCCCGGCGAGCCAGTAGCGGGCACTGACCTGCGCCATCCCGACCAGGCTGACCGCGAGCAGGCGCGACGCCTCGGCCGGGAGCCCGGTGTCGTCCTCGATGACCTCGGCCACGGCCGCGGCGGTGACCTCGGTGACCCGCTCGACCCGCTCGCGTACCAGCGGGTCATTGGTCAGGTCGGACTCGAAGACCAACCGGAAGCCCGCACGCTCGTTGGCGACGTAGGTGTAAAAGGCCTCGACGGTCGCGGTGACCCGGGCCTTGTTGTCGTCGGTGGAGGCGAGCGCCCGGCCCACGGCCTCGATGACGGTGTCGCAGGACTGGTCCAGCAACGCGAGGTAGAGGTCCATCTTGCCGGGGAAGTGCTGGTAGAGCACCGGCTTGGAGACCCCGGCCCGGTCTGCGATCTCGTCCATCGCCGCGGCGTGGTAGCCGTTGGCGACGAAGACCTCCAGCGCGGCGTCGAGGAGCTGGACGCGTCGCGCGGTACGGGGCAGTCTGCCGCCACGGGGACGGGTGCGCGTCGAAGTGTCGCTCACGTGGCGCTCACTGCTCCCGGTGTCGCTGTCTCGGTGGTACGGCGGCTACGGCGGTGCGGCAGGTACGGCAGGTACGGACGGCTGGTGAGCACCCGCGGCCCACGCGCTCGCATCGTAGACGCTCGACCGCAGGCGAAGTCGCGCGCTTGCTGGGCAGGCGGGAACATCGGCCCCGGGGGCTGACGTTGGCCAACCTGCGTAGGCGCGTCGTTCACCGATGGCGAGCCGACGGCCCAAGGATCGAGGAGGACACCGTGCCGCTGGCCCCGCTGGTCGAGCGCGCCGCCGAGCTGACGATCGACGAGGTGCGCCGCTACAGCCGCCACCTCATCATCCCCGACGTCGGCATGAGCGGGCAGAAGCGACTCAAGAACGCCAAGGTGCTGGTGATCGGCGCCGGCGGACTCGGCAGCCCCGCGCTGCTCTACCTCGCCGCGGCTGGTGTGGGCACGCTGGGGATCGTGGACTTCGACGTCGTCGACGAGTCGAACCTGCAGCGCCAGGTCATCCACGGCCAGTCCGACATCGGCAAGCCCAAGGCGCAGTCGGCCAAGGAATCGATCGCGCAGACCAACCCGCTGGTCCAGGTCGTCGTGCACGCCGAGCGGCTGGACAACTCCAACGTCATGGGGATCTTCGCCGGCTACGACCTCATCGTCGACGGCACCGACAACTTCGCCACCCGCTACCTGGTCAACGACGCCTGCGTGCTGCTGGGCAAGCCGTACGTCTGGGGGTCGATCTTCCGCTTCGACGGTCAGGCCAGCGTCTTCTGGGCCGAGCACGGGCCCTGCTACCGGTGCCTCTACCCCGAGCCGCCGCCGCCTGGCATGGTCCCCTCCTGCGCGGAGGGAGGTGTGCTCGGCGTGCTGTGCGCGTCGGTGGGTTCCATCCAGGTCACCGAGGCCATCAAGCTGCTCACCGGGATCGGTGAGCCCCTGATCGGTCGGCTCGTCATCTACGACGCCCTGGAGATGGAGCAGCGCAAACTGGCCGTGCGCAAGGACCCTGCCTGCGCCATCTGCGGAGAGAACCCTACGGTCACCGAGCTGATCGACTACGAGGACTTCTGCGGTGCGATCAGCGACGAGGCCGCCGACGCGGCCGCCGGGTCGACGATCTCGGTCACCGCGCTGGCCGCGATGCTCAGGGAGCGCGAGGAAGGCACCCGCGACTTCACGCTCGTGGACGTGCGCGAGCCCAACGAGTACGAGATCAACCGCATCCCGGGCTCGGTACTGATCCCCAAGGGTGAGTTCCTCAACGGCAGCGCGCTCGAGCAGCTCTCCCAGGACAAGCCGGTCGTGCTGCACTGCAAGTCGGGGGCCCGCTCGGCGGAGGCCCTCGCGGTGCTCAAGGGGGCGGGCTTTGCCGACGCCGTCCACGTCGGGGGCGGCGTGGTGGCCTGGGTCAACCAGGTCGACCCCTCCCAGCCGTCGTACTGAGCCCTGCTACTGAGCCCGTGGCCCAGGTCCGGCCCCGCGTGGGCACCGACGAGGCGGAGCGGTTCGCCGAGGCGGTGCTCTGCCTCGTCGAGCGCATCCCGCCGGGCCGGGTGATGTCGTACGGCGCCATCGCGGGGGTGATCGGCGGGTCCGGTCCACGCCGGGTCGGTCAGGTGCTCGCCCGTGACGGTGGCGGCGTCCCCTGGTGGCGGGTGGTGCGCGCCGACGGCACTCCTCCTGCGTGCCACGGCGGCCGGTCCCGGGCGGCGTACGACCGCGAGGGAACCCCCCTGCGGCCGGGAGGTGTGCGCGTGGACATGACCGCCGCGGCGTGGTGGCCCGACTGACAACCGGGCCGGGGACCGCGGCGATCGTGCCGTCCGGCGTTCTGTCGGAGGGGCCTGCTCGGATGCTCGGGTGCCCCTCACGTACGAGCTGCGCCGCCGCTGCGCCACATCGGTCTCCCCGCCGGGGCTCGACGTTCACCAGCAGGCGGTGGTCGACCACCGTGGCGGACCGCTGCTCGTGCTCGCCGGACCGGGCACCGGCAAGACGACGACGCTGGTGGAGGCGGTCGTACGCCGGGTCGAGGCCGGCGAGCTACGCCCGGAGCAGGCGCTGGTGCTGACGTTCGGCCGCAGGGCGGCCGCCGACCTGCGCACCCGCATCACCCGCCGCCTCGCCCGCACCACCGCGGCGCCGGCGGCGACCACGTTCCATGCGTTCTGCTACGCCGTCGTGCGCCGCTTCAGCGATCCAGAGGCCTACGCCCAACCGCTGGCGCTGCTGAGCGCCCCCGAGCACGACGTGCGCATCCGCGAGGTGCTCGCGGGAAGCGCCCAGACCGGCCGCGTCGACTGGCCGCCGTCGCTGCGCTCGGCGCTGGGCACGACCGGGCTTGCCGCCGAGCTGGCGCGGTTGGTCGCACGGGCTCGCGAGCAGCGGCTCGATCCCGGCGACGTGGTCGCAGCGGGTCGCGCGACCGATCGGGCCGAGTGGGTCGCCGCGGGCCAGTTCATGGAGGAGTACCTCCAGGTGATGGATGCCCAGCAGACACTCGACTACGCCGAGCTGGTCCACCGCGCGGTTCTGCTCTGCGGTGACGACCGGGTCCGCGCGACGCTCCGCTCACAGTTCCCCCTGGTGGTGGTGGACGAGTACCAAGACACCGACGCAGCACAGGTGGCGATACTGCGGACCCTGGCCGGGGACGGCGGTGAGCTGATCGCAGTCGGGGACCCGGACCAGTCGATCTACGCCTTCCGCGGCGCCGACGTCGGCGGGCTGTGGCGCTTCCCGACCGACTTCCCGCGGTCCGACGGGACCCCGGCGCCTGTTCTGGCGCTCGGCGCCACCCGACGTTTCGGGCCGCGGCTGCTGGCGGTATCGCGGGCCGTTCTGGGCGGCACCGGGGTCCAGGGGTCGGTGTCCGCGGAGGTGTTCGAACGCTTCCGGCGGCCGGTGTGCGTCGACCCGGCGTACGGCGACGGGGAGGTCGTCGTACGCACCTTCGCAAGCCCCACCGCCGAGGCGGAGAGCGTCGCTGACCTGCTGCGCCGCGCCCACCTCGACGATCAGGTGCCCTGGTCGGCGATGGCGGTGCTCGTGCGCACGGCCAGCCGGTTGCCGCGGCTCCAGCGGGCTCTTGGCGCCGCCGGCGTCCCCGTCGAGGTGGCCGGTGACGAGGTTCCCCTGCGCTGCGACGCAGCAGTGCAGGTGCTGCTGGTGGCGCTGCGGGCCGTCGACCAGATTGCGCGGGCAGAGGGCTCGCCCGGCGACCGCCCCGACAGTCCCGTCCTCGATCCGTCGACCGTCGATCAGCTGCTGCGCGGGCCGCTGGGCGGTCTCGACGCCTCGGCTCTGCGGCGACTCGGCAGGCAGCTGCGGCGCGCGGACAGGGAGGCCGACAGGGAGGCCGACAGCGAGGCCGACGGGAAGGGCGCCGAGCGCTCGGCCCAGCCGTCCGATCTCCTGCTCGCCGAGGCGATGACCGAGCCCGGCATCCTCCGGCTGCTCCCCGGGGGCGACGCGGCCCGGGCCCTTCGCCTCGCCGAGCTGCTGTCCGGCGCCGCACAGGCACTGCGGCGGGGGGACAGCCCCGAGGAGGTGTTGTGGACGCTGTGGGCAGGCACGCCCTGGCCGCGGCGCCTGCGCGAGGCGTTCGAGCGGGGTGGACCGGCCGCCCGAGCGGCGACTCGCGACCTGGACGGGCTCTGCGCGCTCTTCGACCAGGCCGCGCGCGCCGAGGAGCGCCAGCAACGACGCGGGGTGGCGGGGCTGCTCGACGAGCTCGACGCCCAGCAGATCCCCGCCGACTCCCTCGCCGGACAAGTCGTACGCCCCGACTGCGTGCGCCTGCTCACTGCGCACCGGTCCAAGGGGCTGGAGTGGCGGCTCGTCGTCGTCGCGGGCGTCCAGGAGGGGGAGTGGCCCGACCTGCGCCGGCGCGGCAGCCTGCTGGACGTCGACCGGCTCGAGCGTGGCGGTGCCGTGCCGGTGCCAGCGCAGACCGGTGCCGCGCTGCTCGCCGAGGAGCGTCGGCTCTTCTACGTGGCGGTGACGCGCGCCCGCGAGCGACTCGTGGTGACCGCCGTCGCGAGCGGATCGGACGACGGCGACCAACCGTCCCGCTTCGTGGCCTCGCTGCGGCTCCCCGTCGGCACACCGGAGACTCGCCCGCGGCGGCCGTTGTCGCTGACCGCGGTCACCGCCGAGCTCCGCTGCCTCGCCGAGACCGGCGGCACCGCCCGTGTACGCAGTGAGGCCGCCCGCCGCCTGGCACGGCTGGCCGCGGCGCGGCACGCCGACGGCCGCCCGATCGCACCGGCCGCCTCGCCGCAGCGGTGGTGGGGTCTGCTGGACCCGACCGAGTCGCCCCGCCCCGTCCGGCGGCGAGAGGAGCCGCTGGCGATCTCGGGCAGCGCTCTGGGCTTGGTGGCGCAGTGCCCGTTGCGCTGGTTCCTGGACCGCGAGGCCGCAGGTGCGGCCGTGAGCACGGGCGCACAGGGCTTCGGCACCGTCGTGCACGCGCTCGCCGAAGCGGTGGCGACCGGGGTGCTCGGCCCGGACCCTGCGCTGCTACGGGCCCGCCTCGACGAGGTCTGGTCGCGGCTGTCCTTCGCTGCGCCGTGGGTGTCCAGCCGCGAACGCGACGACGCAGCGGCCGCGGTCGACCGGTTCCTGGCCTGGCACTGTGCCGAGCGCGGACGCACCGTGGTGGGCGCCGAGGTGGAGTTCAGCGTCGAGGTGCCGGTCGGCGGTGAGACCGTCATCCTCCGTGGCTGGATGGACCGGGTGGAGGTCGCCTCGGATGGGCGCGTGCACGTCGTCGACCTCAAGACCGGCCGCTCCTGCCCCAGCGGACCCCAGGTCGAGGCGCACCCCCAGCTCGGGGTCTACCAGCTCGCCGCGGCGAACGGTGCTCTCGACAAGGTCCTCGACCGTCCCGCCGAGGTCGGCGGGGCCGAGCTGGTCCAGCTGCGCCTTCCCGCCCCCCGCGACCAGGGGGAGGCCGACGGCATGCCCCGCGTCCAGCGGCAGCGGCCCGCAACAGCCCGACCCGACGGCGCCCTGCCGGTCCAGACCCAGCTCGCCGAGGTTCTGCGTGCGGTGCGTGCCGAGGACTTCGCGGCCACACCCGGACCGGCCTGCCAGAGCTGCGACTTCCAGCGGCTGTGCCCTGCCCAGCCCCGCGGGCGCACGCTGCTGTCGCCGTACACCGACGCCCCTGCCATCGAGGAGGAGAACTGATGCTGATCGCCGACGCCGACGCCGACGCCGACGCCGACGCCGACGCCGACGCGGTGCGCCGGGTGCTCGGCGTGCCGTTCAGCGACCAGCAGCTGGCCGCGGTCACCGCCCCGCTGTCGCCGGGGGCCATCGTGGCCGGCGCCGGTTCCGGCAAGACCACGGTCATGGCCGCACGGGTGGTGTGGCTGGTCGGTCGCGGACTCGTCACCCCCGACCAGGTGCTTGGGCTCACCTTCACCCGCAAGGCCGCCGCCGAGCTCGCCTCCCGCGTCCGACGGGGCCTGGGCCGGCTCGCCGACGACGCGGGAGAGGACCTCGGCCGGGCCGGCGAACCCACGATCACCACCTACCACGCCTTCGCCGCCAGCCTCGTCGCCGAGCACGGTCTGCGGCTCGGACTCGAGCCAGACCGGCGGCTGGTCACCGACGCGTCGCGGTTCCAGCGGGCGGCCCGCGTCGTGACGAGGCACCCGGCCCGCGTGGTGGCGCTCGGCACCTACCTGCCGAGCGTGGTCGAGGACCTCGTCGCGCTCGACGCACACATGTCGGACCACCTCGTGGAGCCCGACGAGGTCCGCGCGGCACACCAGCGGCTGCGCGCCGAGGTCGCGCCGCTGACACCGAACCCCCGCATCCGTGCGGCACTGGCGAGCGCCGCCAAGCGTGACGAGTTGGTGGACCTCGTCGAGTGCTACCGGCAGGCCAAGACCCGTGACGGCGTGTGCGACTTCGCCGACCAGATGGCCTGGGGTGCCAAGCTCGCGACACGCAGCGCCGCGGTGGGGGAGTCGGCCAGGGACCGGTTCGCCGTGGTGCTGCTCGATGAGTACCAGGACACCTCGGTCGCCCAGCGGCTGATGGTGCAGGGGCTCTTCTCCGGGCCGACGCCGCAGCGGGGCCGAGGTCACCCGGTGACGGCGGTGGGCGACCCCTGCCAGGCCATCTACGGCTGGCGCGGCGCCAGCGTCGACAACATCGACGCCTTTCCCGGACACTTCCCGACCGCACAGGGAGCCCCGGCTCCGGTGCATGCCCTGTCGGTCAACCGCCGCTGCGGGGCCGACGTGCTCGCTGCGGCCAACTCCTTGGCCGGGCGGCTCTACCAGCGGCACCCTGGCGTACGCCCGCTGGAGCCCGATCAGAACACCGGCGCAGGGGAGGTGCGGGCGGCCCTGCTGCCCGACGTCGCCAGCGAAATCGAGCACGTTGCCGACGCGGTCCTCACCGCGCGGGCCGAGGCCGACGTCGTCGCACCGCAGCGTCCGCCGGCCCGGTGGTCCGACATCGCAGTCCTGGTGCGCAATGGCGCCGAGGTGGCGGGGCTGGCCGCCGCCCTGCGCCTCCGCGGGGTGCCGGTCGAGGTGGTGGGGCTGTCCGGGCTGCTCAGCCAAGCGGAGGTAGCCGACGTGCTTGCGACGGTCGAGGTCGTCCACTCGCTCACGGCCAACGCGGCCCTGCTGCGCCTGCTGACCGGTCCCCGGTGGCGTATCGGCGCCCGCGACCTGGCGCTGCTGGGTCGCCGCGCCCGCGAGCTGAGCCGGGGCTGCGGCACCCGGGCCGCCGAAGGCCTGCAGGCCCGCCTCGACGAGGCCGTCGCCGGTACCGACCCGACCGAGGTGCTGTCCTTGTGCGACGCCCTTGACGACCCGGGGCCCGGGGACTACTCGGCCGAGGCCGGCTCCCGGTTCGCCGCCCTGTCCGGCGAGCTCGTCGCGCTGCGCCGCGCCGGCAGCGAGCCGCTGGTCGACCTCGTCCGGCGGGTCATCACGACCATCGACCTCGACGTCGAGCTCGACGCGTCGCCCGGCGCCGACGCCACGGCTGCGCGTGACAACCTCGCGGCGCTGGTCGACGCCGTCGCCGAGTTCAGCTCCACCGACCCATACGCCTCGCTGCCCGGCCTGCTGGCCTACCTTCGCGCCGAGGAGGAGTTCAACGCGGGCATGACGGTCGCCGCGCCGACCGAGACTGACTCGGTCAAGCTGCTCACCGCCCACCGGGCCAAGGGCCTGGAGTGGCGAGTGGTCATGGTGCCGTTCCTCAGCGCGTCGGTCTTCCCTTCGGGTCGGAGCCCCGACCGCTGGACCACCACGGCCCGCGTGCTGCCGAGCAAGCTGCGCGGCGACGCCGACAGCCTGCCCGCGCTGTCGGGGTGGGAGCCGGTCGACGACCGCGCTTTCCGGGTGCAGGCGACCGAGCTGTCCGAGCTGGAGGAGCTGCGCCTGGCCTACGTCGCGATGACCCGGGCCAAGGACCTCGTCGTGCTCACCGGCCACTGGTGGGGACGCACGCAGAAGAAGCCGCGCGGCCCCTCGGCCTACCTCGGGCACGTACGCGCGTGGCTGGAGGCCACCGGTCGCAGCGTCGGTCCGTGGGCACCTGACCCAGAGGACGACGACCAGGCAGCGCGCGACGAGTCCGGCACCTTGGTCAACCCGCTGCTGGCGGCCCGCTCGCACGTCCGCTGGCCGGCCCCGCTCGATGGTGACCTGCTGGGGCGGCGCCGTGCCGCGGCGGCCCTGGTGCGGTCCCACCAGGCCGGCGAGGTGCCCGCCGTGTCGGGCGTCCCGACCTCGCAAGTCGAGGCCGACCAGCTCGACCGGCTCGCGGCACTGGACGCCGAGACCGAAATCCTCCTGTCCGAGGCGGCTCGGTCCCGGATCGACACCGTCGCGGTCGACCTGCCCGAGTCGCTGTCCGCCACCGGGCTCCTGCGGCTCGCTGCCGACCCGCAGGCCTACGCCCGAGCCCTCGCCCGCCCGATGCCGCGCAAACCGTCCGCGGCGGCGCGCTTCGGCACCCGGTTCCACGCCCGGATCGAGACCCACGTCGGCCAGCAGTCGCTCCTCGGTCCGGACGAGCTGCCCGGGCGCGCCGACACCGACATCGGGGACGAGGCCGAGCTCGCGTACCTGATCGCGGCCTTCGAGGCCGGCCCGTACGCCGGGCGCCGACCTGTCGCGGTGGAGGCACCCTTCCAGCTCGCGCTCGGCGGCCACGTGGTCCGTGGGCGCATCGACGCGGTCTACGCGCGCCCGGACGGTGCGGATGGGGCCGACGGGGCCCACGGTTACGAGGTGGTCGAATGGAAGACCGGGTCCGCCGCCCGCGCCGACCCGCTGCAGCTGGTCGTCTACCGGTTGGCGTGGGCAGAGATGCACGGATTGCCGCTCGAGCAGGTGAGCGCCGCGTTCGTCTGCGTACGCACCGGTGAGGTGCAGCGACCCCCGCTGGCCGACCGGGCCGCCCTGGAGGCGCTGGTGGCGGCGGCCGCACGGGCGCCCGCCGCGTAGGCTGCGGTGACGTGAGTGAGTCGAGCGTGGAAGCCCCGCTCTTCTCCTTCGCCGCCCCCCGCCACGACCGCGACGCGGCGCGACGCACCGACGCCGACGGTCTCGAGCAGGCGTGGTCCGACCCCACCTCGCGGGTGCTCGTGGTCGCCGCCGGCACCGTGGCGACCGACGGCGCGGGCCTGCGGTGGCTGCCGCCCGGACAGGCGCCCTCGGGTGATCGCGTGTACCTGGGACACGCCGACGGTGCGTCGTACCTCGCGGTGCTGGTCGATCACGTGCCCGCCCAGCTCGTCCCCCGGTCGGTGCGCGCCGTGGCGGCCGATCTCGATACCGGCGACGGGTTGGCCGGGGGCTTGCTGGTGCATGCGGTCGGGCTGGCCAACTGGCACGCGACCCACCGTTTCTGCAGCCGCTGCGGCGCAGTGACCCAGGTGACCCAGGCCGGCCACACCCGCACCTGCCCCACCTGTGACGCCACCCACTTCCCACGCACCGACCCCGCGGTGATCATGCTGGTGACCGACGAGCAGGACCGCGCCCTGCTGGGTCGGCACGCGGCCTGGCCGCCGGGCCGGTTCTCCACCCTCGCCGGGTTCGTCGAGCCCGGGGAGCCGCTCGAGGCCGCGGTCCGGCGTGAGATCGCCGAGGAGGTGGGCCTCGATGTCGACGAGGTGACGTACGCGGGCAACCAGCCCTGGCCGTTCCCTTCCAGTCTGATGCTCGGCTTCTTCGCTCGTGCCCTGTCCACCGACGTCCGCGTCGACGAGGTGGAGATCGCCGACGCCCGCTGGTTCAGCCGAGACGAGCTCGCGGCGGCCGCGGCGACCGGCGAGGTGGTGCTGTCCGGCCACGTCAGTATCTCGCGGTGGCTGATCGATCGGTGGCACGGCGGTGAACTCGTCGGCGACCTGGTGACCTGACTCAGCGAGCCAGCTGGGCCTTGACCTGCGCCACCGAGGGGTTGGTGAGCGCCGTCCCGTCGGCAAAGACCAGCGTCGGAACGGTCTGGTTGCCGTGGTTCGCCGACTCCACGATTCGGGCCGCGTCGGGCTGCTGCTCGATGTCGACCTCCTCGAAGTCGATGCCCTCGCGGGAGAGCTGGCTCTTCAACCGGTGGCAGTAGCCGCACCACGGGGTGGAGTACAGCGTGAATGAGGCCGTCATGGAGCTCCTCCGCGGGCGTCTAGGGTGTCGCGCGGCGCAACCTGTCGCAGGCTTGCGCTATTCCTGGAGCCACACCCGCCGACCTCACACAACCCGGCCATCGCCGCAGGAGCCCGTCCGTGCCTCAGCTCTCGCCCGACGCGCTGCTGGAGTCACTCGACCCCGAGCAGCGCGAGGTCGCCTGTGCGCTGCGGGGACCGGTGTGCGTGCTCGCCGGGGCCGGCAGCGGCAAGACCCGGGCGATCACGCACCGCATCGCCTACGGCGTGGCCACCGGCGTCTACCAGCCCTCGGAGGTGCTGGCCGTCACCTTCACCGCCCGCGCCGCCGGAGAGATGCGGTCCCGGCTGGGTGACCTCGGCGCCGGCGGTGTCCAGGCCCGGACCTTCCACTCCGCCGCATTGCGCCAGGCTCGGTACTTCTGGCCGCGGGTGTTCGGTGCCGAGCTGCCCGAGCTGACCGCCTCCAAGATCGCGATGCTGGCCGAGGCGGCCCGACGCTGCCGGGTGCATGCCGAGCAGGCGGTGCTGCGGGATCTCGCCGGCGAGGTCGAGTGGTCCAAGGTCAGCAACGTTCGCCCCCAGGACTACGCCACCCTCGCCCCCGCGCACGGCCGGCAGGTGGCCGGGCACGACGCCAAGACCGTCGGTCACGTCTTCGCGGCGTACGAGGAGGTCAAGCGCGAGCGCGGCCGCATCGACATGGAGGACGTGCTGCTGTGCGCTGCCGCGGTGCTCGGCGAGGACCCGTCGGTCGCCGCAGCGGTGCGCCGGCAGTACCGCTACCTCGTGGTCGACGAGTACCAGGACGTGAGCCCGCTGCAGGTGTCCTTGCTGGACCTGTGGCGAGGTGAGCGTGCAGACCTGTGCGTCGTCGGTGACCCGTTGCAGACGATCTACTCCTTCGCAGGGGCCTCCCCGGACCACCTCACCGGGTTTGCCCGTCGACACCCGGACACCACCACCGTCGAGCTGTGGCGCAACTACCGGTCGACCCCGCAGGTGGTGGCAGCGGCCAACCAGGTCTTCTCCCGGCGCTCCGAGAAGCGCGACGGCGTCGTGCTGCGTTCGATGCAGGACGACGGGCCGGCCGTGGCCTGCACCAGCCGGCCGGACGAGGTCGCCGAGGCCGAGCACGTGGCGGCCGTGGTGGCCGAGCGGCACGCCGCCGGCGTACCCCTGTCGGCCATGGCGGTGCTGTTCCGGGTCAACGCCCAGTCGCAGGCCTACGAGGAGGCGTTGACCGGCCGTGGGTTGCCCTATGTCGTACGCGGGGTGGAGCGGTTCTTCGAGCGGCCCGAGGTGCGTCAGGCCATCACGTTGCTACGGGGAGCGGCGCGCGCCACGTCGATAGGAGACGACCTGCTCGCAGGCCACGAGGGGGGTTCCTCGCTGGTGGACGAGGTGACCGCGGTGCTCGCCGGCATGGGGTGGACCGCCGAGCCACCGACCGGTCGCGGCGCCCAGCGGGACAGGTGGGAGTCCCTGCAGGCCGTCGTGGCGATGGCCGCTGACATGGCCGCTGACATGGCCGCTGACATGGCCGCTGGCATGGCCGCTGACATGGCCGGGGCCGACGCCGGCAGCGCTCTTGCCGGGCTCGTCGCTGAGCTCGAGCGACGCACTCGGCTGCAGCACGCCCCGGTCGCCGAGGGCGTGACATTGGCGACCCTGCACACCGCCAAGGGCCTGGAGTGGGACGTGGTGTTCCTCGTCGGCGTTCACGAGGGCACGCTGCCGATCGCCTACGCCGAGACACCGCAGGCGGTGGAGGAGGAGCGGCGACTGTTCTACGTGGGCGTCACCCGGGCCCGCCGTGAGCTGCACGTCTCCTGGGCGGCGGCCCGCACTCCAGGAGGCCGTGGCAACCGACGTCCCAGCCGTTTCCTCGACGGCATCCGCCCGATCGACCCCGACGACCCGTCGGCACGCCCGGGACAGCCCCGAACCGGACGGGGCCGGTCGAGCCGCAGCATTCCCCGGTGCCGCGTGTGCGGCGCCGCGTTGTCGGCGGCGGCCGAGCGCAAGGTCGGCCGCTGCGCTGACTGCCCCGGTGACGTCGACGCGGCGCTGTTCGACCGGCTGCGGGCCTGGCGTACCGAGCAGGCGTCGGCGCAGAAGCTGCCGGCGTACTGCGTGGTCACCGACGCGACGCTCACCGCCATCGCCGAGCTCAGGCCCTCCAGTCCGGGCGAGCTGGTCGCGATCCCGGGCATCGGCAAGGCCAAGATGGATCGTTACGCCGACGACATCCTGGCGCTGTGCGGGGCAGCCGCTGCAGCGGGCGCACAACCGGACAGTTAATTCGATTGCCGCGCGGCGCACCTGGCCCGTAGTCTGCTGGGACGTCGCCGTACGGTGGCGTGACCACGCCCACGGCGGCTTCGCGGCCAGCCCGACGACCGGCAGGAGGAGGTGCTCACGATGGACACCATGACGAACCCGACGACCCGCCCGACGACCACGGGATGGACGTTGCTGTCCTCGTACGGCGCCGCTCCGACGCTCGCCGACGTCGAGTTCCCGCCGCACGGGACCAGTGCGTCCTGCGGCGACGCCGGCGCCTTCGTGTTCATGGGTCAGCCCGGCACCGGGGTCGTGCGTCACCCCAACGCCAACGCCGCCCGCTTCACCCTCTTCAGCATCAAGGATGTCCGCCCGGGTTCTCGGGCTTGGAGCCCTCCGGTCTAGCTCAGCTACCGGCACCTCCGAGGCCGCGGAACCCGCAAAGGGTCCGCGGCCTCGTCGTCTGTCAGCCGACAGTCGGTCGCCGCGGTCCCGCCCCGCATCCCACCGACCGATCCGTCCGACCGACAGGCACCAGAAAGAGGTGAACCAGATGAGCACCAGCGTTCTCGACACGCTGGGCCGCGTCGAGCTCGACCCGACGCAGCTTCCGTGCCGGACCCACGACCCCGAGCTGTTCTTCGCCGAGTCGCCGTCCGACGTGGAGGCGGCGAAGGCGCTGTGCCAGGCCTGCCCCCTGCTACAGGGGTGCCTGGGGGGAGCACTCGACCGGCGCGAGCCGTGGGGCGTGTGGGGTGGCGAGCTGTTCTGCCAGGGGGTCGTGATCCCACGCAAGCGGCCACGCGGCCGACCGCGCAAGAACCCCGTCGCCGCCTGACCACCCGCACCCCGACCTCGAGGAGCCGACTCGTGACCGATCGTCCCCGCACCACCGCACCGACCACCCAGACCTCTCGTACCAGGAGCACCGAGATGTACCTCATGCACGAAGACCTGGCGCGCGCGCACAGTCGCGAGCGCCTGCAGCAGGCGCACGAAGCGAGACGCGGCCACCAGCTGGCCCTCGCCCGGCGCTTGGGCCGCAAGGCCGAGCGTGCCGCCCTCCAGGCGCGTCTGCACCTCGCCCGGACCTTGTAGGCACCGGGCATCCGCGTCGAGTGGTGCCAACCGGGGTCTGGAAGGGTCGTCAACGCCCCCGGTTGGCACCCCTCGGCGCCGAGAGCCGGCCTGAGCGTCCGGCGCTCAGCGGTCGCGGAGCCGCTCGACGGTGTGCCACCAGGCGACGCGGGCTCGCATGACGGCCGGGGAACGCTCGCTGGCGCGCCTGACCAGGCGTCTGGCTGGTCCGGCAGGGGTCGGCTGGTCGCGCTCGGCACGCAGCGCAGCCACCTCCGACTCCAGCTCGGCCACCCTGGCGTCGGTGGCACGCACCCGCAAGAGCAGCTCCCAGGTGGCAAACGCGGCCACGTCGAGTACGTCGTCGTCCGCCACACCGTCCGGACCGGTCGAGTCGGCGGGTCCGATCCGCAGGTCGGCCAGGTCGCCGATCACCTCGACACCCGACCCACGTACCACCTCGATCCACTGATCGGCGCGCGACTGCACTACCGCGTGCACGTCGGCGGGCAGTCCGGCTCGAATCGGGCGGGGATACCGCGTCAGCGTCTCGTGCGCGAGCAGGCCCTTCACCAGATGTTCGTACGCGACCTGGTCGAGGCGCCCCTCCCGGGTCGCGTTCAGCCGGCGCAGCAGTGCCGTGCTCTCGGTTCCAAGGCCGGAGTTCGACCAGCCGGGACGGGGCGGGTCGACCACAGAGAGGTCTAGGTCGACCGCCTGAGAGAAGCGCCGCCACAGCGTGTCGGGCGTCGCGTCCGCTGGGGGCACAGTGACGACGTGAACACGTTCGGCGGGCACGCCGGCGACCCAGCGGTCGAGCACCGAGGGCAGGTCGGCCGAGCGCCAGTACCACGCCAGGTTCCACCTCGACCCGTCGTGGGCCGAGACCGCGGAGAACCAGTCCGCGAACGTGGCGGTCTCGCCGTGCTTGACATCCTCCTGCCACGTCGAGACCAGGTGGGTTCCTAGGTCGCGGACGGTCACCACCAGGTGCACCTCGGCGGGGGCGAGGGACTCCACCGCGCCCACGATCTGCTCGAGCGAGGCGGCCGAGAGCACCTCGGAGGAGACGATGCTGGTGCCCGGCCAGGCCCGGACCTGGGCGGCGACCTGCTCCCACCGACCCTTCGCCTCAGGACGGCGTACCTCGTTGAACGCGAGGTCTTGGAGGTCGAGCGCGGCGAAGAAGTGATCGTCGTAGTGCCGAGCCGGATAGAGCACACCGGCCGCTCGCAACTCGTGTCGCGCCGAGAACAGCAGCGCCTGGACGAAGCTGGTACCCGTCTTGGGCAGGCCTACGTGCAGGTAGACCCGCTGCTGGCTCGACATGGCCCCATCTTGGCCGACGACCCGCGCCGCGCGGCCGCACCGGGCCGACGCTCGAGAGAGCGCGTCATAGCCAAGGGGTCAGCCGTCGGCGAAGCCCGGCAGGCTCTCCTCCAGGATCCCGCGGAAGTGCGCCTGCGCGCCGAGCTGGCTGAGGACGCCGATGCCGCCCGCCCAGACCCGGTGCAACAAGAGGTACTCCGGCGGGAGGTTGATCTTCATCGCGGTGGCGAAGTCCTCCTTGCGCGGGCTGTTCATGCGGTCGGCCTGCCCCCGCAGCCACTCGCGGCTGAAGCCGAACCGCTCGACCTGCGCCGGTTCGACGAAGGGCCCGAGGTAGCCACCAAGCACCTCGGCGTCGAGGTCGACCCCGGACCGGATGAAGCCCTCCTCGCGCAGGCCGGCCACGACGGCGTCGTAGTCGTCGTCGACCGCCCGCCGTAGCAGCCGGCCGACCACGCTAGGAATGGTGCCGCCCGGCAGACGGGCCACGGCGCCGTAGTCGATCACCCCCAGTCGGCCGTCGCCGATGATGCGGAAGTTGCCGGGGTGCGGGTCGGCGTGCAGCAGGCCGGTGCGCCGCGGGCCGGAGAACAGGAACCGGACGTAGGCCTCGCCGTAGCGGTCGCGGTCTTGCTGGTCTCCCTCGACGATGAGCCGGGCCAGTGAGAACTCGCTGTGCATCCACGTCGTCACCAGCACGCGGCGGGTGTGCTCCACCACCGAGGGCACAACGACGTCGGGGTCGCCGTCGTACGCCGCGGCGAACACCGCCTGTGCCTGCGCCTCGAGGTCGTAGTCGAGCTCTTCGACGATGCGGGCCCGCAGCTCGGCCACGAGGGCGCCGACCTCGATGCCCGGCAGCATGGTCGCGACCAGGCGTGCCAAGCGGGCGATCTGGCGCAGGTCGGACTCCAGCGCTTCCTGGGCGCCGGGGTACTGCAGCTTGACCGCCACCTCGCGCCCGTCATGCCAGCGGGCGTGGTGCACTTGCCCGATCGAGGCGGAGGCGGCGGCGTCCTCGTCGAAGGAGGCGAACCGGGACCGCCACTGTGGACCCAGCTCGCGGGCCATCACCCGGCGTACGGTCGCAGCCTGCATCGGCGGGGCGGAGTCCTGCAGCTTGGTGAGCATCTCGCGGTAGGGGCCGGCCAGCTCCTCGGGGAGGGCGGCCTCGAAGACCGACATGGCCTGGCCGAACTTCATCGCGCCGCCCTTGAGCTCGCCGAGCGTGCGAAAGACTTGCTCGGCGGTGCGCTGCTGCACCTCGCTCAGCACCGCGTCGGCCGGGGCACCGCCCAGACGACGACCCCAGCCCATCGTCGTACGCCCGGCGTAGCCCAGGGGCAGGGCTGCCAGTCGCGCCGTGCGCGCGGCCGCGCGGCGCGGAAGCACCGACTGGTCACTGCGCGTGGCCCGGCCAGCTGCCGTTCCGGTCCCGTCGTCCGTGCCGTCGCGCGCACCGGGTGGACTCATGGGCCCCATTGTGGCCCGCCGGCGGTGTCACCGCGGTCGTCGCGTCAGTGTCAGCCGGCTGCACCCGCAGTCGGGGTGGGCGGTGATGGGGTGGACCGCGGCCAGGCCGCAGTCGGCTCCCCAGCGCAGCACCGCGCCGTCGCACGGCGTGGGGACGCCGTCAAGACAGGCCAGGACCGCTGCGGCTGCGGCAGCCACCACCGTCGCCACCAGCAGTGGGGAGCCGGCCCAGGGGGCGCCGACGGGCCGCTGCACCGGGGAGTCGAGCTGCGGCACCATGGCCATCCACGGCGGGTCGGCGTCGGACCGGGTGGCGTCCGCGCAGCGTACGCACGCGGTCTGCCCGGGCCGGACCAGCGGTCCCAGCAGCGCCGACCGGGCGTGCAGCGCTACGACGAGGTGGTCGACGTCGCTACGTACGAGGGAGTCGACGGTGTCGCGGTCGGGCTCGGGGTGGCCGACCACGACCGCGAGGTCGGGACGCGAGCCGTCGGCCCATGCGGTCGCCGGGGCGGAGTCGGCGTGGATCGGCACACCGCAGTCGCTGAGAAGCGCCGCGAGCGGCTCGGCGAGCACCGAAGGCCCGACCACGCGCACCGCACGGGTGCGCCGGGCCGCGACGGTGACCGTGGCCCGGGCCGCAGCCAACCCGAGCCCGACCAGCCGCGCCGGTTCACCCGCCGCGGCGCCGAGGGCCAGCTGCTCGTCGGTATCGACGAGCACCCCCACGTCGAGCAGTGCGTCCAGCGCCCGCCCGAGATCGGCCGCGACGGTGGGGTCTGCGCCTGCGCCGAGCACGTCGCCCCGCTGCCGTACGCCGTCGCAGCGGCGTAGCAGCTCGACCACGCCCGGTAGGTCGCGCAGCACCACCGCGTCCTGCGGGTCGGTACCCACCTGGAGGTGCTCGGCGTCGCGCCGCAGGACGGGGGAGGCCGGGTCCAGCGCTGGTCGCATCGGTCCTCCGGCTGCTCGGGTGCCCGACGGGCACCGCCGCAGCGTGCCAGGAACCGAGCAGGCCGTGCGGCGCACCGTCCACAGGATCGGCGCATGGTCGGCATGGTCGGCATGGTCGGCATGGTCGGCATGGTCGGCGTTTTCGAGCAGCACAGAAGCCGGCACCCCAGCGGGGTGCCGGCCTCGTCGACCGCTGGGGTCAGGCCTTGCCGAGGATGCGGTTGAGGTTGGTGCTGCAGACCGGGCACTTGGCTTTGGCCATGCGGGTGCCCTTGTCGTTCACGCGCACCTCACCGCTGGCCTCGCGCTTCTCCTTGCACTTGACGCAGTAGAACTCACCGCTCCACGTCTCCGCCATCGTGTCACTCCTCGCTGTGTGGTTGTCGTCCTGGCGCGCTGCACGCGGCGCCTCGAGCCCGATGATCGCGGCAGCGGCCGGGGGGCGCCACCGAGGGCCCCGTGCGGGACCGGTCGTCACCCTAACGGCACCGGCGCGCAGTGGCGCACCGCGCTTGCGAGGTTCGGCGCGACGGTCTGCGTACGCAGGCGGAGGCCCCCGCGTCCACGGCGCGCCCACCTTCCCCTTGCGTGCGCGCCAGGACCGCGGAGGCCTCGGCTTTGCCACGGTAGGGCGCCCGTTGCCGGGGCGTCAACGCTTGCCGAACACCTGCGTTGTCCACCCCTGTGGACAAGCCTGTGGATGGCGGGTGGACAACGGGAGGAACCGCCCGCGCGGGTCAGCCGCGCAGGCGTACGAGGGCGGCGTCGACGAGGGCTCGGACCGAGTCGTCGGTGTCGGGTGGCAGTGCGGTGGCAGCGAACCAACCGAGCGCCACCGACTCCGCACTGCACCGCTCGACCGCCGCGGCGGGGGACACGGCGAGGAACTGGACGTCGAGGTGGTGTCCACGTCCAGTGCTGCAGGGAGCCGGGTGCCGGGACAGTCGGACGGGGGACGGGTCGATGCGTAGGCAGGGGATGCCGGACTCCTCGGCCGCCTCCCGGGCGGCGGCCGCGGCCAGCGAGGCGTCGCCCGGCTCACAGTGCCCGCCGGTCTGCAGCCACCGGCCCACCACCGGGTGCAGTGTCAGCAGCACCCGTCGGGCGTCGGAGTCGGCGATCACCGCGCTGGCCGTCAGGTGGTCGGGTGCGCAGTGCCGACTCAGCGCATCACCGTGCGTACGAAGGTACGTCAGGTACTCCTCGCGCAGGCCGGCTTGCTCGGCGTCCGGCGGCACCCAACGGGTCAGCGCGACGACCGCGTCGGCGTGCAGGGTCACCGAGGCGGGTCGTCCTGGCCGTTCTCACCGGGCGTTTCCTCACCGGGCGTGTCCTCGCCGGTGTCTGTGTCGGTGTCGCTGCCACCGGGTGTTTCGGTCTGCCCCCCGGTCGGCCGGTCGAGCAGGGCGGCCAGGGCCGCGTCGAAGTCCTGGTCGCTGCCGGGAGCCTGTGCCGCACGCTCGCCGGCCGCGAACCCGATCGGGTCGTCGAGGTCGGCCGCGGTCGGCATCAGGTCCGGGTGCGCCCAGACGGCGTCGCGAGCCGCGGCACCCTCCCGGTCGCGCAGCGCCCCCCACAGTGCGGCGGCGTCACGGAGCCGGCGCGGTCGCAGCTGGAGGCCCACCAGCGCGGCGAACGTCTGCTCGGCCGGTCCGCCGGCTGCCCGGCGGCGACGTACGGCCTCCTGCAGAGACCCGGCCGCCGGCATGCGTTCGGCGGTGGCCTGGCCGACGACCTCGTCCACCCAGCCCTCCACCAGGGCCAGCATCGTCTCGAGGCGGACGAGCGCGGCTGCCTGCACGGGGGTGTGCTTCGGCTCGAAGAGCCCGCCCGAGAGCGCCTCCTGCATCGCCGCCAGGTTGGTGGGATCGAGCTGGGACAGGCTCTCCTCGATCCGGGACAGATCGATGGCGGTGCCGCGCCCGTACTCCTCGACGGCGCTCAGCAGGTGCGAGCGCAGCCAGGAGGCGTGGGCGAACAGGCGCTGGTGGGCGCACTCGCGCAGCGCGGCGAAGAGCATGACGTCGGTCAGCGACTGGTCGAGGCCCTCGCCGAAGGCACGCACGTTGACAGGCAGAAGGGCGGCGGTACCGGGCGGGGCCAGCGGGAGCCCGATCTCGGTCGAGCTCATCACCTCACCGGCCAGCTCACCGAGCGCGCGGCCGATCTGCTGGCCGAACATCGCGCCGCCTGCCTGACCCATCATCCCCATCAGCGGGCCGGCCATGGCCCGGGCCTCCTCGGGCAGCGCCTGGCTCATTGCGGTGACGACATGCTCGGCGATCGGCTCCACCAGCCGCTTCCAGGTGGGGGTGGTGTACTCCACCCACTCCGCGCGGCTCCACACCGCCGTGCTGGAGGTGGCCGCCGGGACGTCGGTGGCGGTGTCCAGCCAGTGCTCGGCCAGGCGTACGGCGTCGGCGACGGCCGACCGCTCACCCCCGTGCGGGGTCGGGTCGGGGTGCTGCGCGGCCGTCTGCCGCGCCACCTGGGTGGCCAGTCCCCAGTTGACGTTGCCCTCCTGCGGGGTCATCAGCTGCTGAACCTGGGCCATCATCGCGCCGAGGTCCGGCATGGCGCCGCCACCGGTGAAGGCGCCCATGAGCTGCTCGAGCGGCGTACCGGCAAAGGGGTTCGGACCGCCACCGTGACCGGGTGGATTGCCGCCCTGGCCTTGCGGGTCGCCGGTGAAGCCGATGCCACCGGGGCTGCTGGTGCCGCCCGTGGACTTCTCGTCGGGACCGCGGCCCTCGTCGGGGTCGCGCGGCAGGTCGGCATCGGGTCCGTCGTCGTGCGTCGCCATGTCAGCAAACGTACTCGTACCCTGGCGAACCATGAGCGAGACGACGACGGCCCAGACGGCCCAGCAGGGACCCACCTCCGCCGGCGCGGTACGGCTGCTGGCCGTCCGTGAGGAGCCGCTGAGCGTCGACGAGGTGTACGACGCGGTCCGCGACGTCTCCGCGGGCGGCGTGGTCGTCTTCGTGGGCGCGGTCCGCGACCACGACAGCGGTAAGGGGGTGGAGCGGCTCGGGTACACGGCCCACCCGACGGCACTCGCGCGCCTGCACGAGGTGGCCGGCCGAGTCGCCGACCAGTTCCCGGCGGTGGCGCTCGCGGCCGTGCACCGGGTCGGTGACCTCCGGATCGGCGACCTCGCCGTCGTCGTCGGCGCGTCGGCCGTGCACCGCGGCGAGGCCTTCGCCGCGGCACGCGCGCTCATCGACGACCTCAAGGACTCGGTGCCCATCTGGAAGCACCAGGAGTTCACCGACGGCTCGCAGGAGTGGGTCGGCACACCCTGACCGAGCGCGTCGCCGGTCGCGGGTGATCGCGCCTGCCTACGCTGTGGCCGTGGAGATCCTGTGGTGGCTCGCGGCCCCGCTGGCGGTGACGTCCGCAGCGGCAGTGTGGGCCGTCTGGTCCGGTCGACCCGCGCGGTCGCAGGTCGACGAGCGCCAGGCCCAGGAGCGGCTCGGCGCTGCGCTGGCCCGCCCGGTCTCGCAACGAGCCCGCCGGGTGGTCCCGCAACCGGTCGAGCGCCCCAGCGGGGTCGCGGTCCGGCGCAGCGAGCTCCCGCCCGACGCACCGACTGCACGCTCTGCGGGCGACCGCGGTGCCGTGGGTCGCCGGTGAGAGGGTGGCCTGCGTGACTCGACGTACGACCACCGTGACCAGCGCTGTACTGCTGTTGGTCACGCTCGTGTGCGTCGCGCTCTTGCTCCCGGTGCCGTACGTCACGCTGTCACCCGGCCCCACCCTCGACACCCTGGGCGAGCAGAACGGCAGGCCGGTCATCTCCATCGAGGGTGACGTGCGCACCTACGACGACGGCGGTCAGCTCGACCTGGTCACGGTGTCGGTGACGAGCCCGGATGCCGAGGTCGGGCTCGCGGACGCGTTCCAGGCGTGGTTCGACCCGGCCGCTGCGCTCGTGCCCCGCGACCTGATCTACCCCTCCGGTGAGACCGCCCAGCAGGCCGACGAGCAGACCAAGCAGCAGATGACCGGTTCGCAGACCAGCTCCGAGGTCGCGGGCCTCATCGCCGTCGGTTACCCCGGTGTGGTGGCGGTGGCCGAGGTCGCCGCGGACGGTCCGGCCGACGGCCAGGTACGCGTCGACGACCGCATCGTCTCTGTCGACGGCCGGCCGGTCGCCAGCCCCGATCAGGTGATCGACGCGGTCTCCGGCCGTACGCCCGGTGATCCGGTGCGGCTGGGGGTACGCCGCGGCGACGCCGTCACACAAACGGTCACGTTGACGACCGTCGCGGCGCCCGACGACCTTGACGTGGCCAGGATCGGGGTCTCGATCGTGCAGGACGTCGACGCCGACGTCGAGATCACCAACAACGTGGGTCAGAACATCGGCGGCCCGAGCGCCGGCACCATGTTCGCCCTCGCCATCTACGACAAGCTGACACCGGGATCGCTCACCGGCGGGCAGACGGTGGCCGGCACGGGCGAGATCAGCGCGGACGGCGTCGTCGGACCGATCGGCGGTGTCCAGCAGAAGATCGTCGGCGCCCGAGACGACGGCGCCTCGATCTTCTTGGTGCCCGCCGAGAACTGTGGTGAGGCGCTCGGCGCTGACGTCGACCCGAGCGAGATCTCCCTCGTGCGCATCTCCACGCTGGACGACGCGGTGGCCTCGCTGGAGGCGATCGCCGCCGACCCGCAGGCGGAGGTGCCGACGTGCTGAGCGGCGACGCCAGCGTCGGACCGGCCACCCGGGTCGACCCCGTGCTGCGCCAGGTCGCCCGGGAGGTCGAGGCCCACGTCGCCGCGTCCGGGTGGGACCAGCCGGCCAGGCTGTATGCCCTGGTGCCCACCAGCGAGCTGCTGGTCGCCGAACCGGTGCTCGCCGCCGCGCTCGGACTCGACGAGGCAGCTGCCGCGGGCGCCCTGACGCCCGTCGAACAAGACGAGGTCACCGCCGACGAAGATCTCGAGGACGTGCTCGGTGCCATCATGTGGCCTCCGCAGGTCGTCGGTTGCGCGGCCGTCGTGGAGCGGCTCGTGCTGCCGCCCGAGGCGGAGTCCCAGCTGCCGGGCGACGCCGAGGAGACGGCCCGGTTCGCCGCTGCGCATCCCGAGCGCCAGGAGGTGCGGATGGCGGCTGCAGTCACCCGCGACGGCCGCGCTCACTGCGCGTTGCGTCTGCGGACCCACGACGACGACTCCGACGTGCTCGACGCACCCGACCTCGTCCCCCGGCTGGTGAGCCTGCTGGCCGAGACCCTGGTCGACTGAGGCGACCGACCCGACCCGAGGAGCCCCGTGAGCCACCCCTTCGACCGCGACGACCCGGCCGTCCCCGGACGCCCCTCCGGTCGCCCCGTCGCGGTGCCCGGCAGCGGCGCACCCCGGCGTCCGCGGCGGGTGCTGCTGGCGACCGTGGCAACGCTCGGCTTGCTGTTCGTGGTGGCGTCGATCTTCACCTCGCTGTGGACCGACCGCCTGTGGTTCGCCTCGGTCGACCAGGGTTCGGTGTTCAACACGCTGCTGCTCACCCGGACCCTGCTGTTCGTCGTCGCCGGCCTGCTGCTGAGCTGCATCGTCTGCCTCAACATCTGGATCGCCCAACGCGTCGCGCCACAGCTGCCGCGGGCCCGGCCGGCCGACCCCGTCGTGCGCTATCGCGAGGTGCTGGCCCCCGTCCGCCGACGGGTGCTGCTGGTGGTGTTCGCGCTGCTGTTCGTGCTCGCCGGTTCGGTGGCCTCCGGTGCCTGGCGCACGTACCTGCTGTGGAGGAACCGCGTACCTTTCGGCGTCGTCGACCAGTACTTCGGTCGCGACATCGGCTTCTTCGTCTTCGACTACCCGTTCTGGCGCTTCGTCTTGTCCTTCGGCTTCGTCGCGCTCGGGCTCGGGCTCCTGGCCACCGTCCTGACCTCCTACGTCTACGGTGCTATCAGCACCGAGGGCAAGGGCAACCGGGTCAGCGGTGCGGCTCAGGTGCACCTCTCGGTGCTGCTGGGGCTCTTCCTGCTGCTCAAGGCCGTCGCCTACTGGCTGGACCGGTACGGCCTCGCTTTCTCCGAGGGGCGGCTGTTCACCGGAATCTCCTTCACCGACGCCAACGCGCGCATCCCGAGCAAGAACATCCTGATGGTGATCGCGCTGATCTGTGCGGTGCTGCTGTTCGCCAACGTCGTACGCCGCTCGTTCCTACTGCCGGGCATCGGTCTGGGACTCCTGGTCGTCTCCGCCGTCCTGGTCGGCGGGGTCTGGCCGGCAGTTTTGCAGTCGTTCCAGGTGCGGCCGTCCGAGCCGGCCAAGGAAGGGCCGTACATCGAGCGCAACATCAGCGCGACCCGCGACGCCTTCGACGTGGCCGGCGTCGAGGTGCAGGACTACAACGCCGCCACCGACGTACCCCCGACCCAGCTGACCGCGACCGCGGAGTCGTTGCCCGGCACCCGGCTACTGGACCCGACGCTGGTGTCGCCTGCGTTCGAGCAGCTGCAGCAGGTCCGCGGCTACTACAGCGTGCCGACGACGCTCGACGTCGACCGCTACCTGCTCGAGGGGGAGGACCAGCCGCAGGACGTCGTCGTCGCCGCCCGCGAGCTCAACCTGGACGGTCTGCCGGAGGCATCGCGCAACTGGTCCAACGACCACACCGTCTACACCCACGGCTACGGCGTCATCGCGGCGCGCGGCAACGCCCGGACGTCCGAGGGGGAGCCGGTGTGGATCGAGCGAGACATCCCGCCGACCGGCCAGCTCGTCATCGACCAGCCGCGGATCTACTTCGGTGAGCAGTCCCCGGAGTACTCCATCGTCGGCCAGCCGGACGGCGCCGACGCACGAGAGGTCGACACACCGCGCGGCACCGACACCAGTGACAGCAGCGACTTCACGTACGACGGCGGGGGCGGCGTCTCGGTCGGCAACGTCTTCACCCAGGCGCTGTACGCGCTGAAATTCGACGAGCCGAACATCTTGCTCTCCGGCCTGGTCAACGAGAACTCCAAGATCTTGTACGACCGCTCTCCCGGGGAGCGCGTCGCCAAGGTCGCCCCCTGGCTGACCGTCGACGGGGACCCGTATCCCGCGGTCGTCGACGGGCGGATCGTGTGGATCGTCGACGGCTACACGACCGCATCCACCTATCCGTACGCCGAGCAGACCAGCCTGCGCGACGCCACGTCGGACACGCTGACCGCGGGCAACGCGATCACCGCCCTACCCAACGACCAGGTCAACTACATGCGCAACTCGGTCAAGGCGGTCGTCGACGCCTACGACGGCACCGTCGACCTGTACGAGTGGGACGCCGAGGACCCGGTGCTCAAGGCCTGGGAGGGCGCGTTCCCCGGACTCGTGCAACCAAAGGACGCCATCTCCGAGGATCTGCTCGCACACCTGCGTTACCCCGAGGACCTGTTCAAGGTGCAGCGCCAGATCCTCAGCACCTACCACGTGACCGATGCGCAGAGCTTCTACAAGTCCGATGAGGCCTGGAAGATCCCCGAGGACCCGGCGGTCGAGTCCTCGAGCGCGTTGCAGCCGCCGTACTACTTGTCCGTGCAACGGCCCGGGCAGGACGCGCCCTCGTTCGCGCTGACCAGCGTCTACCTGCCCACCAGCCGGCAGAACCTGGCGTCGTTCATCTCGGTCAACTCCGAGACGACGTCGCAGGGCTACGGCGAGATGCAGATTCTGCAGCTGCCTGCCGACACACAGGTACAGGGGCCGAGCCAGATCGCCAACGTCTTCCAGTCCGACCCGGGGGTCTCCCAGGCCTTGCTGCCGTTCAAGTCCAACAACGTGCTGAGCCTGGGCAACCTGCTGACGTTGCCGGTCGGGGACGGGTTGTTGTACGTGCAGCCGGTCTATGTCCAGCGCACCGCCTCCGAGGGCTCCTACCCGGTACTGCAGTACGTGCTGGCCACCTTCGGCGACAAGGTCGGGTTCGGGCCGAGCCTGGACGACGCGCTGCGCATGGCGCTGGGGCTGGAACCGGTCGACGGCGGGGGCACCGGCACCGAGCCAGGCACCGGGACCTCAGGCTCGAGCACCGCCGACGAGCTGCTCGCCCAGGCCGAGCAGGCGTACGAGGACGCGCAGGCCGCGCTGGCCGAGCAGGACCTGGCCACGTACCAGGAGAAGATCGAGGAGGTGCAGCGGCTCGTGCAGCAGGCTCGCGAGGTGCTGGCCAACCAAGAGGAGGGGGGTGGCGGGCCACCCTCCGACGGACCGTCGCCGACCCCCCCGGAGTCTCCCAGCGTCTCGCCGTCCCCGGCCGGTGGTTGAGGCGGCGCCCGGTTTGAAGGCGTGCGCGACTCCGCGTAGAGTTGTGCCAGCGACGCGGGGTGGAGCAGTTCGGTAGCTCGCTGGGCTCATAACCCAGAGGTCGCAGGTTCAAATCCTGCCCCCGCTACAAATGCAAAACAGCAGGTCAGAGGCCGTTTTCCGGAGTTCCGGAAGACGGCCTCTGATGCGTCTGGAGGGTCTGCGGTACCGATGCGGTACCCGGCGATGCCACGAGGTCGGGGTGGAACCGGTCGTCGCGATGGCTGATAAGACACCCTAATCGGCGGTGGTGAGCCAGGTGGTGAGGCTGTGGTGAGACGCATTCGAGCCGGAGGGTCACCCGGCATTGTCCACGTCCGACGGTCCTCGTCACCTGTGTAGCCCTGACTGCCCAGTCGTGAGGAGTTGACGGTGGAGCCGAAGCTGTTGAAGGTCCCCAACGTGGTCGAACGCCTCGGGGTGAGCCGCGCCAAGGTGTACGAGCTGATGGCGAGCGGTGAGTTGCGGTCGGTCCGCGTCGGCGGGTCGCGCCGTATCGACAGCGACGACTTGGAGCGCTTCATCGCCGGGCTCGACGACACCTGGCCGGCTGGCGCATACACACGACGCGCCGTCCAGGATCGGAACTGCCGGCCGATCGGGGGGTAGCGCGCGAACGCACAGCCGCCGGCGCCGGCCGGCTTCGAAGGAGCGGGTCAATGGCGTCGGCGCCAGGCCGGGACAGAACCGATGAAGGAGCATGAGCCCCGCCCACTCTCGGTCAGGTTCGCCTCGCTCCCATGAGCTATACCGCTTGACGACTTCATGGTCACCAATGGCAAGGTCGTGCGCGCTCTCCACCATCCAGAGACCGTATGAGCTGCCCGCCGGAACCACTTCGGATCAAATTGACCCCTTACCGGACGTAGCGGTCCCTTGTGGCCGGGGGGGAACCCAAACGGTAAGCCCAGCGGCTGGTGGAAACTCTGCGGGAGCGGCACCTCCGCTCCATTCAAGCGCCCAAAGGCCGGAGTCGCTGATGAAGAGGATCACCTCCTCGGCTGTCTCCAGGTTGGTGTACGCCTCGACCGCCGACCAGTGTCGTTCGCGACCAGTTGAGAAATAGATGGTTGGGCAGCCGCAGCCACACTCCTCAACCACGGTCACGTCGCGCGCCAAGCGCCGCGACTGTGCGGCACCAGGAAAGTCTGCCCGCAGCAGGGCATCGAGAACCTCGCGCTCCCGTGCGCTCAGGGGTCGAGGCTCGTCGAGAGGGGCCATGAGGTCAGTATCGGCAGCGCAACTCAACCTGACCACTAACGGATGCACCAGGCATTGACGCTCATCCTGAGACCACCGATGCTGATCAGCGGACTTCATGTGCGCCTCATCTGGCCGCGCGGTCCTACTCGGGGGAGGCACAGTGGCTGGCAAGAGTGGCTGTCTGGGTGTCCTCGCGGTGGTCCTGGTCGTCGGTGGGATTGGGTCGCTGGTCAACGACGACGGGGGCGAGTCCACCAGTACGGGCACGTCGGCCTCTGTCGGTGACGACAGCCCCGAGGCAGAGCTGGAGTCCGAACAGCCCAGCCCGGAGCCGACTCAGGAGACGACGGAAGAAGCCCCCGAGGAGCCCACCGCGGAGCCGACCCAGGAGCCGACCGAGGAGCCCACGGAGTCGCCTGAGGAGCCGACCGAGGAACCGACCGAGGAACCGACCGAGGAACCGACCGAGCTTAAAGAGACCGCGCAGATAGAGGCGTGTCGGTGACGTAGAACAGGCACAAGTCCTCGGAGGATCACGGGTTGTCGAGACTCGTCTTCCCCACGAGGTGCTTGTGCCTGCGCTGCTATCTTCCATCATCGAGCCGGTCTGGGACCAGTTCGCCGTGCTGCTCCCCGAACGCGAGGTGACTCATCCGTTGGGCTGTCATCGGCCCCGCATCCCCGATCGGGTCGTGTTCGAGAAGTTGATCCAGGTCCTGGTCTTCGGTGCCGCCTACGTCAAGATTGCCGACTCGACCTGCTCGGCGACGACGATCCGCAACCGGCGCGATGAGTGGATCACCGCCGGGGTCTTCGAACGGCTCGAGCAATTGTGCTTGGAGGCCTACGACCGCATCGTCGGTCTTGACCTGGAGAACCTGACCGTGGACGGGTGCCTGGTCAAAGCCCCTTGCGGCGGCGAGGCCGCGGGGAAGTCCCCGGTCGATCGGGGCAAGCAGGGCACCAAACGGTCCCTGCTGACCGACGGGCTCGGCGTCCCGCTGGGTTGTGTGGTGGCGCCGGCGAACCGCCACGACTCGCCGCTGCTGCGGCCAACGTTGGAGCAGCTGGCTCGGTTCGAAGCCTTCCTCGGGACCGGGCTCGGGATCGGCCTGCCCGAGCAGATCACCGTGCACCTCGACGCCGGTTACGACAGCACCAAGACCCGCGACCTGCTCCAGGAGATCGGGTGTGACGCGGTGATCAGCAAGAAGGGCTTCCCGCTCCAGGCTGGAGCACGGTGGGTGGTCGAACGCACCAACTCCTGGCACAACCGGGCTTCAAAAAACTCCACATCTGCACCGAACGCCGCACCAGTGTGATCGAGGCCTTCATCGCCCTGGCCAACGCCATCATCATCGTCCGCCGGCTCCCGCGCACCGCCTGGACCACCCACCGCTGGGACACCCGACCAGCACGACGGCCATGACCTACCCGCGCGATCTCTAAGCGGGTTTGGCAGCTGAAACGCATACAGCCACCATGAGAGACTGGAGCGTGGATGTAGCCGCCTCTGGACAATCTTGCGCAACTGAGGCGTGGGTGGGGTCATCGCTTCACGCTGAGGACCCGGGCTGGCCTTGGTTGCGTAGCTCCTCTTCGAGCACCCACACGAACGCTACTCCCGAGCGCGGGAAGACCCACCCTTCGAACTCGACGGTCACCGCCTTCCCCGGAAGCCCAGGGGCTGTCTGGCTGATCCGGGTCCGGCGGCTGCTGGCGATGAAGTCCAGGACGGTCATGGAAGTCAGGCCACTGTCGCCGTAGTCGAGCTCGATCGTCAGCCCCTTCGTCGGTTGGTCCACCCGCAGCTGCAGCAGGTGGCCGTCAACGGGCGTGATGGTGCGGTAGGTGTAGGCGACATCGACGGGCTGCCCGGCGGCGACGGTGTCCTTGCCCATGCTGACGCTGTAGGTTTGACTGCCTCGCCTGACTGACCGGCGGATGGTCCGCGGTTCTCCGTCGACCGTGAACTCGACGAGCTCGAAGACGTCCTTGTCGGCGGCGTCGATGCCGAGCTGCGGCTTGATAAACCAGGCCGAGGTAGCCGCCTCTTCCTGGTCGAGTTCTCGGAACTCCTCACGGTCGGAGAGGCAGACGAAGCGCCTGGTTAGGTACCTCGGCAGGACGCTGAACTCCAAGTGGACCGTCGTGATCAGGAGGGGAGTCCGGCCTTTGGCTGGACGCGGGTCCCGCGTTAGCCGGATGGAGGTGCGTGCTTCATGCAGGCGTTCAGGGATACCGACAGCCTGCTGCCGGACGTCGTGGTAGATCTCCTCGGCAAAGCCGGCGTCACCGAGCCTGATGGCCATCCCGTTGGTGACGATCTTGTCGAGGGTTTCGGGTGTGGCGACGCGCGCCAGGTCGTCGGGCTCGAACGCGAAGCCGGCGATGACGGCGTCGCGGATAGCCGGTGCGGAGGCTGTGAGTACCCGCTCCAGACGCTGGGTGGCGCGGGTCTCGTTGTCCTGTCCGTCGACGTACTGCAGGGCGACACCGAGCAGTCCGGTCGTGAAGAGCGCTGAGCCGATATCAGTGCACGTTTACCGCCAATCGGGATAGAGCAGACGTCATCGACGTCGAAATTGGCTCTGGGGCAACAATTGAACAAGAAAAGCACACAAGATCAGGCATGGCAGACCTGACCATGCGGCTTGCGAGTCCGCTCAACCCTGGGGAGATCGGCACCATCAGGTACCGACTGCTGATCAACTCTGAAACGCTTATGGAGCCAACCGTCGGGCTCACCGCCGACCCGGATTGTCGGCTCTATCCGCCTCGCTTGCTATTCCGGCCACACAATAGGCCCACGGAACTATGGCCGGACCAGGCTCGAGGCGGAAGCTGCGTCCGGCCCTTCGATGGAACATGACGTTACATGTGACTCCGATGGTCTAGCAGCTTGGGAGTTCCGAGATTTGACATCCTACGAATATGCTGGGATCTACTGGCGATGGCCATCGCATAGTTGACCGGGAAGAGCAATTCAAGTATCATTGAGACATGCAAGATTGGTAGTCATATCTCCCACTACACACGGTCGACAGGTTCAACGAAAGGCCACACGGCTGTTTGCTGGACCTAAGGAATTCCCGACTGTGCCTGATGCCCGTTCGGTGCCTTTGAATTTTGGCCCCGGCCGGAGGGACGCCTCGTACCGAAGGACGTCCAGAGAGAGCATCATGCATCGCGTCGTGCTGCCAAGGCGTTCACTACCTGGTCAACCACGGTGCTGAGCGGTTCGTGTGCCCAGAACCGCATCACCAGCCAACCTGCCTCCGACAGCGCCGCGCTCTGAGTGCCATCGCGCTGCACATTCCGCCGAAGCTTCGCCGTCCAGCACGCGGTGTTGACCTTGGGTTGTCGACCATGCTCGGGACAGCAGTGCCAAAAGCAGCCGTCGACGAAGATGGCAAGCCGCACCTTGGTGAATGCGACGTCTGGTCGAGTGGCTACACCCCGGGCTACTACTCGAAAGTCGTTTCGAAACCGCAGCCCCTGACGGTGGAGCGCAGCTCTGAGTTGTACCTCGGGTGCCGTGTTAGATCGGCGGATGGCCGCCATGTTGCGTGAGCGGCCGGGCGACGTGGGCGTCACTGCGTCAGCTCTCCGTCCGGTTAGTCATCTTCGAACCGCCACGCCGGTCAGCGTACGGTGTGTTGCGCCATGCCAAGGGCCGTCCGTCCGATCTGCCATGCTGAGTGCGCAGGGCGCGAACACGTGTTCGATGGAGACTACCGAAGGGGTCGCACAGTGGATGAGCTCACGTGCCTGGAGATCTGCGCTGGGGCGGGCGGTCAATCGCTCGGTCTCGAGCAGGCGGGCTTCCGGCACTCAGCCGCCATCGAGATCGACCCGGACGCCTGTCAGACGTTGCGACTCAATCGGGCCACATGGAACGTCATGGAGAAGGACGTGCGCAACGTTGACGGTGTCGAATACAACGGGATCGCCCTCCTAGCCGGCGGCGTGCCTTGTCCTCCCTTCTCCATCGCCGGCAAGCAACTAGGCGCCGATGACGGCGCGGTCTGTTGCCTGAAGCGCTCCGCCTTGTCGAAGAGACGGAAGCCAAGGCAGTCATGCTCGAGAACGTACGTGGGCTGGCCAGTGCGCGCTTGAGCCTCTATCGAGGCGAAGTGCTCAAGCGTCTCCATGACATGGGCTGCGAAGAGCTCCGGATGGCCTGGTGGGTCAGACAGAAGCCGATGTCTGATCGTCGAGTACTACGGCAGGGGAAAGAGCACGCGCATGACCGCAAGCGGAACTGAACCTAGGTCGGACGACGGTGCTGGAGAGCGCAAAGGCGGCCGGGGTGACGATGCGACCGCGAGGACGGCACCAGGCGTAGGTCGGCGCGATTGCGCTGTGTCTTCTGCTTGCTGATCGGCTCCGGTATCGACGCACCGCCAGTGCCAAAGACGGGCACCGGCCAACTTATCGATGGCCCGCCTGCATCTTGCGCTTGCGCTTAGCTGAGTGTAATAGGCCGACCGATAGTCAGTCGATTTCCGCCGCATCAGCGCGCACGCTTCGCACGAGCGGTCCAATCGTGGGAACCCGTCTACACGCCTCATCATGCAACACGTCGAGGTGCAAAGTCTCGTCCCCTAGAATGATGGTGGCAATGCCGCTCCCAGGGTTGTAAGAGATCTCAGGCTCGGCTATGGGAGCCACCCAACCAGTATCTATTAAATGCCGGCAAGAAGTGAGAGGAGGGCCAACTTTACCCTTTGGCGGCCCCTTGTGTCCGGTTCTAGGAGCGATCGTGGAATCTTTGGCTTTTGCCGTTGCAGGTTCTTGCGACGGCACCGACGAGCGCATTGAACCTGACTCAGACGCTGGTTCACTTGCGCAACCAGCTACCAAGCCGAAACACAGCAATGCCCCAATGAGACAGAGTCGTCGCTTAGCCGGTGCAGGACTCATTGGTCTGTTGACGTTTCGAGGCGCTTCAATTCCGTAGCGAAGGATGCTGGGCACCATTCGATGATGTGAGCGCGAAGCGCATCCATACTGCCGACGATGTCCCCCTTCCGAGGAACGACTCCGTTAACGACGTCTTGCACAGCCTGGGTGCATTCCTGCACGCGCATCTCCTCATAGTCGCTCTGTACTTCGGCGAACTGCGGTCCGATGTCAGGTAGCTGAGGACATGCTGGATCATTCAGCAAATCGATCCGAAATGACTCGCCATTTCCAGGGTTAACGTCAAGGATACCCGTGTCAGGCTGGTAGTTGAGATCGTAGTCTGCACCTGGCAATGACCATCCGCCGTCGATCAGAGCTTGGCACGAAAGGAGAGAGGCCACTCCTTCAGGCTCTGCGTACTGGTCGGCGTTGCCGCTGGTGGCTTCAGTGCTAGGATTGGCGTTTCCAGCACCACAGCCACCGACCGACCCGGCAAGAAAAAGCGCCAAGGAGATGCTCGCGAGGGTCGAGCACTTCGGCATCTTGATACCTCCAATTGGGGTACATGCCGCGGATGCCGTCACGGTCAGGCTCCTGATAGCCGTTGATGTTGGTAAACGCGCCGCCGTTGCAGCCACTCGTTCCGTCGTTCATGATGGCATCGCTTCCGCAGTGATGAGCCAAGCCGAGCGAATGACCTGTTTCATGCATGATCAATCGTCGACGGTAGTGCTCAGAGTAATAACTGTCGGCACCAAACCGACTGTTGTTTAAGTGAACGACCGAGGGGTGGCTACCGCAAGGGTGACCCGCGCCCCAAATTCGGCACCAAGAACGGGGAGCCAGGTAGCTAACGTTGTAACCCCCATAGGTCGACCCGTCGTCGCGCACGAAGTTGGAGGCGGACTGGTATTTAAGCATGATGTCGACATTAGAGTTTACCTTTCCACCGCACGCGTCGCTTGAAACAGCTCTCCTAAACAGAATCCCTGACGGCCACTTATTTGGAAACTCGCCGACGGTCGACGCTTTAACTCGATTATAGGCTTCCTCCTCGCGTGGATTGCAGTTGTTGGATACGATATCTGCGACTGCGTAGTCATAGAAGGAGGCCGTCCATACGTAACCACGTAGTCGGTAAGGGTCGTAATGGTGGCCAGCGGTCGCTGGAGTCGGTATCAGGGCCACAGTAAGCGAAGAAGCTGTCAAAAAGAAGAGGGGCCCAACTCCCCATCGCCTTCGCGAAGCATGCCACATGTTCACCCTAGACCAGCACTTGCGGTGGCGTCGGCCGGCAGCCGGCTCATCGAGCACCGCTGGATGTTCAAACATCATTCCTCCACGCGCCATTTCCCTCGACAGGTGCGACGCATCCGGTCATCGCTGTCAGCGTTCCAACCTGACCCCCGCCCTCACGACCAGATGACCATCGCGACGGCCAACGACGTGCAAACGCGGCTCACTATGCAGGAACAACGGCGCACGGCGGCTCCCCGGTCACCAGCGGTGGTGCCGCTGGAGAGATCCCGACTATGACTGTCTTTACACTGTCAGTCAAGACCTCAGGGCTGCAATCTGACAAACTCGGCCAGAGCGGTGTCCAGCCTTTCCCCAGTCGGGCCTTCCGCAGCTAATGGGCGCATGAGGGCGTGATCGGTGGCATAAACGCTGGTCAGGGCCTACGGGGTTCCGGAAACGGCGTTTGGTGTAGGCACACGACTTGGGCCGTGTCGCTCGACGGGGCAGGTCTTGCCCGCTTCAGTGGTGGGCATGTACCTGCGGGAAACGCGCCAACCAACCGGGACGGGTCGGTGGTCGCCTACCTCCAGCTCACGCACAACGAGCGGCACCCGGACACGGGGAGCTCGGTCGCGAAGGTGATCCACAACTTCGGCCACGCCGAGAACGTCGACCGCGACGCCCTGGCGCGGCTGGTGTCCTCGATCTCGCGGTTCTTTATCCCCGAGCAGGCCACCGCCGCGCGGCACGCGGCGCCGAGGTCGAGATCGTGGACTCCCGCCCGCTCGGCGGGGCGTGGACGCTGGACCGACTCTGGGAACGGCTCGGGATCGGGGCGGCGATCCGTCGGGTCGCGACCGGCCGGCGCCTGGACGGGGAGGCGGTCGAGCGGGTCGTGTTCGCCTGGTCGCGCAGCGGGCGTTGACCGGACTTCCGAAGATCGGACCCCGATCATCACCAGCAGGCAGACCTTGTCCTGCTCCAGGCGGACCTTGAAGTGGATCCCGTCGACCCAGCAGTAGACGTAGTCAGTGCCGGTCGGCGGCCGCTTGCCAAACGCGTTGGCCTCGTCCTGCCACTGCGTGGTGAGCCGGGTGATCGTGGCCGCGGATAGCCCCGCGCCGGAGCCGAGGAACTGCTCCAGCGCCGGCCCGAAGTCACCGCTGGAAAGGCCGTGCAGGTACAGCAGCGGCAACACCTCGGCCACCTGCGGACTACCGCGCCCAGGCCGGCGATGGAGAACAGCCGCAGTCGCAGCCGTTTGGGTTCCCACCGGCGGGTACCGGGGTGGGTGTCGTGCCCGGTCAGGGCGAGCATCTGCAGCCGGGCGACGATGGAGCGCACCAGATGCGGTTCTGGCCGAAGTCGTGCAGGGTCATCTGGGGTCATTCGGCGGGTGTTCATAACGTGCACCACAAGGCTTTCGTGCTCAGCGGGGTGCGTGGTGGATGCGATTACCTTCCGTTGTCCATCACGGAGACGGAAGGCTTTCAATGCGAGTACAACGTGTGCTCATGCCAGGTTCGGGGGTCGAGTCCTGGACGGTGCTCGGCGATGACCTGGCTCCGGTCGATCCGGGTCGAGCGGTTTCTTGCCTACCTGGCGTCGATCGAACGGTCACCGAACACGATCAAGGCCTATGCGCACAATCTGAAGGACTGGTTCGGCTTCCTCAGGATGCGGAAGGTGGACTGGCGGTCGGTCTACCTGGAGGACGTGGCCGGGTATGTCGCCTGGCTCCGGTTGCCGCCAGCGGCTCGGGACGGTCGGGTGCAAGTGTTGCCGACGGTGGCCCATCACTGCGCTGCGTCGAGCGGGAACCGCAAGCTCGCGGCGCTGGTTTCGTCTTGTGAGTTCCATGCCCGGCACGGTGAACCGTTGGGCGGGCTGCTGGTCACGATGACCCCTGCCGGTCGGGCCGGCTTCACCGCCTCGGCCACGGGTCCTGTCGGGTCGGTCTTGGTGATGTGATGCAAGATGCGTGCGGTCACCTGCGCGATCGGCTGTTGTTCGCGCTGCTGCTCAATACCGGGGTGCGCATCGGGGAGGCTCTCGGTCTGCGTCATGAAGACCGGCTCTTCACAGTTGAGCAGATCGGCGCCGCCTTCGGGGCGCACCGTGGTGCGCGAAGATTCGGGCGCGCTGGCGTTTGCGGGCTGTGGGTGTCGGCTGGATGCTGACCGTGTCCGTCGTGGTCGACCCCGGTCACACTCTGGTGTCTGTGAGCCTGTAGTTGAGCATGGTGGCGGAGGACGTCCACGGGAACCGTGGATTGGTGCCTTGAGCCCGAGCGTCAGACTTCCTCTTTCTCCCTGTCCTCCCCGCGGCGGGCGCTTTGGAAGGTCGGTCCGATGGCGGAAGGAGCAAGGGATGGAAGTGATACACGCCCGGTGTGCTGGGCTGGACATCTCGAAGAAGGACGCCAAGGTCTGCGTCCGCGTGGCTGGGACAGGTCGACGCAAGGCGGTCGAGACGGTCACGACGTGGTCGTCGATGACGTCGCAGATCCTGGCGTTGCGTGAACACCTGGCCACTGAGCAGGTCACGTGCTTGGTGATGGAGGCGACCAGCGACTACTGGAAGCCGTTCTACTACCTGCTTGAGGATCTGCCCGGGGTCGAGGTGGTTTTGGTCAACGCCCGGCACGTGAAGAACCTGCCCGGCCGCAAGACCGACGTCGCTGACGCCACGTGGCTGGCTCAGCTTGGTGCGCATGGTCTGTTGCGAGGCTCGTTCGTGCCGCCCGAGCCGATCCGGGCGTTGCGTGATCTGACCCGAACCCGGACTGCCATCACCCGGGAACGCTCTCGAGAGATCCAGCGGCTGGAGAAGCTGCTCGAGGACGCCGGGATCAAGCTCTCCTGCGTCGCCACCGACATCGTCGGGGTCTCGGGAAGAGCAATGATCGAGGCTCTGATCGCTGGTGACCGCGACGCGGGCCGGATGGCTGATCTGGCCCAGCGCCGCATGCGGGTCAAGATCCCGCAGCTCACCGAAGCGCTGGTCGGCCGGTTCAACGAGCACCTGTTGTCGGCCGCGTCGGTTGACGATGGCTGCGCCACTGTCGTTGGGGACGTGTTGAGCTGACACCAAGGCCCCGCCGGAGGGGTCCGGCGGGGCCTTGGTGGTCATGGTGTTGCGGTGGTGGTCATTGCGTCGTGACCTCGGTGACGGCTGCTCGCGCGGAGGATTCATCGACGACGGCCTTGCCGGTCGCGAAGGCGGCGACGAGGGCTTGGACGGCGAGGTTGTTGATCGCGCGTGGGATGCCGCGGCCGACTTGGTGGATCAGCGCGATGGCGTCGTCGGAGAACAGCGTGTCGGAGCGGCCGGCCAGCGCGAGGTGGTGGACCAGGTAGGTCTTGGTCTCGGCATCGCTCATTCCGGTCATCGCATAGCGCAGGGCGATCCTCTGGTCGAGGGCGGCGAAGGTGCCGAGCTTGATCCGCCGGCGCAGGGTGGGTTGTCCGACCAGGAGGCAGGCAAACGGTGAGTGGGAGTCCATGTCGGCGTTGGTCAACAACCGGAGTTCTTCGAGTTGGTCGGCGTCGAGTGTGGACGATCACGTAATTCCCCAGGGGTGACGATCACGTAATTCCCCAGGTGGTGGTCCTGTGGGGTGTGTCTACTCCCTTCGTGGTGGTGTTGTCGAGGGTGGTGCTGGGTCGTCGTGGGTCGTCGAACCGTTGGTGGGCGGCTTGGCGGCTGACGCCCAGGACGGTGGCGATCGCGGACCAGGGTTGGCCGTGTTGTCGGGCGCGGGTGACCGCGCCGGCGAGGGCATGCTCGGCGGTGTGCAGGTCCCGTTGGGTTTGGTCGATCCAGGCCAGGATGTCCACGTCGGTGGCCTCGGTGGCGATGCTGAGCCGGGTCGGGGTGATGCCTTTGCCGAGGGTGGAGCGTTGCCGGTCGCAGGACGCGCAGAGCGGGGTGTGGCCGTAGCGGAGGACGGCGGTGAGTTGGCAGTGGGGTCGGGTGGCGGGGTCGGTGGCGTAGTGGCAGCGGACCGGGCCGGTCATGACGTCAACTCCTTGTTGACGTCGGCGGGCTTGGCGGTGCCGGGCCGGGGGCGTTTGCGGGGCCGGTAGCTGGGGCCGTCCATCAGGATCTGGTGGCTGGTGTTGATCAACCGGTCGAGCAGGGACTCGGCCACGACGGGGTTGGGGAACAGGGCGTACCAGTCGACGGGGTTCCGGTTCGAGGTCAGGATCAGCGACCGGTCGGTGCAGGCGCGTTCGGAGACGAGCTCGTAGAGGTCGTCGGCTTGGGGTGCGGTGAGCTCGCGCATCGCGAAGTCGTCCAGGATCAGGACGGCGGGACGGGTGTACTCGCGTAGGCGCCGGTCCCAGGTGCGGTCGGCGTGGCCGCCGGCCAGGTCGGCCAGGACGCGGCTGGTCTTGGCGAAGCGGACCTCGCCACCGCGACGGATGACGTTGTGCCCCAACGCTTGGGCGATGAAGGTCTTGCCCACTCCGACGGGTCCGAACAGGATCACCGATTCCCCGGCGCCCAGCCAGCGCAGCGCGGCCAGGTCCCGCAGGGCCGCGGCGGGCAGCTTGGGGTTGGCTTTGAAGTCGAAAGCCTCGATGGTGGCCTGCTCCTCGAACCGGGCCCGACGCAGGCGACGGGCGAACGCAGCGGTTTCGCGGCGGGCGCTCTCGTCCTCACACAGCACCTGCAGGAACTCCAGGTGGCCCAGGTCACCGGCGCGGGCCTGGGCCAGGCGGGTGTCCAGGGAGTCGAGCATGCCGGTCAGCTTCAACGCGCGCAGTGTGGTGTGCAGGGCGGGGTCCAGGACGGTCATGGCAGGTCTCCAGTCGGGGTCGGCTCGGTGCCGGTAGTGGGGGGCGCGGCGGTGCGTAGGACGACCACCTGGTCACCGAGGTCCTCGGCCAGCCAGTGCGCCCACCCCGATGCGTCCAGGGGTCGGGCGATCGGGAAGGTGGCGACCTCGTCGACGACCTCGTGGCTGGCCAGCCTCAGGAGGTCCTGAAGGATCCCCAGGTCGTGGGCGAGGTCGAGCGCGGTGTCGTGGTCCATCTCCCACGACACCGCAGTCCTAGGGTCGGTGCGGTGGCCGTTCATGCGCCGGCCTGGCCCGATACCACCGCGGGAGCCTGGCTCGTCTCGACCACGGTCGCGGGATGCAGGGCCACGACGACGGCGTCCACGTCCGGCTCGCCGCCCTGGTCGGTGAACAGGTCCTGGCCGCGCAGGAACGCCGGGACGTCCCGGGCGCCGGTGCCCGGCTCCTCACCGCGGTCGAGGGTTTCCGTGCCGGCCAGCAGGATCCCCTTGATCGTGCGGTAGGCCGGGTCCCCCACCGCGATCGCCCTGGCGCAGGCGGCCTCCAACCGGGCCGGGCTGTGCTTCTCACGCAACCCCAGGACCCCCTGGGCGGCGCGCAACCGGAACAAGGCGTTGTCGACCAGCAGCCCGCCGATCACCTGCACGCAGGCCGGGCCGACCTGCTCCGCGGTCTTGCGGCACCAGGTCGGGGTGCGCATGTGGAACGCGATCTTCTCCGGCGGGTAGTGGTCGAAGTTGGTGCGCCGGCCCTTCTCGGCGCGCACATGGGTGGCCACCACCTGTCCGCCGACGAGGATCTGCACCATCGTCGCCGTCATCCGGGCATCCACGCGCTGGCCGATCAGGGCCCAGGGCACCGAGTACAGCGCCCGACCGACCTTGACGTGGATGTCCGGGCCGACCTTGCCGCTCGACCACGTCGCCAGCACGAACGGCGACCGGGGCAGGGCCCGCAGCGCCGGGGCCTCCACCGCGGCGAACACCGCGCCCGGCGCCGCCCCGTCCAGCGGCCGGCAGGACCGGGCCCCGGCCACCTGCGACGACCAGCGCACCGCCTCGGCCTGCATCTGGGCCAGCGACGTGAACTCCCGCCCGCGCCAGAACGAGTCCCGCACGTACGGCATCGGCCGCTCGACCCGAGGCTTGTCCTTGGGCTTGAACGCCCGCGCGGGGTCGACCAGGGTGTCGTAGTGGACGGCCAGCTCGGCGTAGGACCGGTTGAGCTTGGGGTCGTACAGGTCCGGCTTGTCCACCCCGGTCTTGAGGTTGTCCGGGACAAGGCGGGCCGGGACACCACCGAAGAACGCGAACGCCTCCACGTGGGCCCGGGTCCACGCCGCCTGGTCCATCACCATCACCGGGCGCACGAACATGTGCCGCGAGCAGGCCAGCACCATCACGAACGCCCACACCGTGCGCCGACGCCCGGACTCCGGGTCGATCCAGGAACCCAGCCGGCCGTAGTCGATCTGCGCCTCACTGCCGGGCTCGGCATCGACCGGGCGCAGCACCCGCACCTGCGAGCGGCGGACCTCCTCGGGCAGGTTGGCCGCCACCCACCGGCGCAGCGACGCCACCGACGCCGCCGACGCCGTCAAGGCTTGCTCGTCGACCAGGCGCTGGTGGACGGTGGCCACCGTCACCCCGTCTTTCAGCTGCGCCCGGATGAAGTCGGCGTGGGCGCCGATCGCCGGCCACGTCACCTGCCGCAACCCCGCATCCAAGACCGCCGGGAACCACACCCCGGCCTTGGCCCGCCAGTCCGCCTCGCCCATCGCCGGCGGCCCGCCCGGCACCAGCCCCTCGGCCGCGACCGGGGCCAGGTACTTGCGCACCGTCTTACGGTCGATCCCTAAGCTGTCCGCGATCTGGGCCTGCGAACGACCCGCGAACCAGTGCACGTAGATCTCGATCAGATCGATCATCTCGAACGTCCTCCTCGCCATCGGCTCCCTCTCACCTCGTCGGTGAGCCGGAGCCTGCTGTCGTTGGAGGACCACCCCCGCCACGCCACGCACGTCGTCCCCATGGGGAATTACGTGATCGGCCAGGGTGAGGAATTACGTGATCGTCAACCCCTCACAGGTGGGGAATTACGTGATCGCTGACACGAGGAGGTGGGCTTCATCGAGGATCAAGACGACGGTGCGGCCGCGTTCGTGCTCCTCAGCGGCGAGCAGCTCCATGGTTTGCGGGATCAGGGCGGCCTTGTGGAACCGGGGGACACCGCCCAGTGCGGTGATGATCCCGGCGTAGAGCCCGCGACCGCCGACGGCGGGGTTGCTCAGGTAGATGGTGGTGTGGCGGGAGGTGTCGAGTCCGGCCAGGGCGGCGCGGATCGCGACGGTCTTCCCAGCACCGACCTCGCCGGTGACCACACCGAGGGCGCGTTCGTTGATGCACCAGCTGGTCCGTGCGACGGCCTCGGCGTGAAGCCGTAGTGGGCTTGGAGGCGGTCGAGAGTCACTGGTTCTCCTGGGGATCGTGGTCGAAGTCGTCGAAGTCGTCGAAGTCGTCGAGGTCGTCGAGGTCATCGAGGTTGTCGATGGGGGTGAGGAGGTCGAGCTGGTCGGGATGGACATCGCTGTTGCCGGTGTTCGCGCTCAGTGAGGCGAACGAGGCAAGCTCCGTCTCAAGCTGGGCCTCAAGCTGGGGCTGGGGCTGGGGCTGGGGCTGGGTCTCAGGTCTGCGGACTTGCTCGACCATGCGATCAACGAGGCCGGCGTAGTCGACGCGTTGGGCCAGTGCGGCGGTGTGGCGTTCGCGGACCAGGCCCAGGTAGTCGATCCCGGTGGCCGGCGTCGGGGCGGGGTTGGTGTCGGGTTTCGCGTCGGGGTGGACGTGGCGCCCGATCCGGTGCGCGACCGCGGCGCCCATGTCGCGGCCCTGGTAGCGCACGATGAGTTCGGTGAGGTCGAAGGGGTCGAAGACCAGCTCGACGCGACGCCCGACCAGAGCGGCGTCGACCTCGTAGGTGTTGGAGTGCAGCGAGACGGTCGCGGTCTTGGTCACGGTGCGCCGCTCGGACCACAAGAACGCCTCATGTAGCTGTGCGGACGTGGGCAGGGTCGGTGGGTCGACGGCGCTGAACCGGTCCAGCGGACTCTGTCCGGTTTCGGAGTGGACGCGGTGGTGGTAGACGGTTTCGACCCAGGCGGTGAACAGCTCGTTCAGCCCCGCCAGCCCCTCGATTCCTGCCAGCGCGCCGGGGGCGGCGAGCTCAATGAGGAACTGCTCGCGCACGGTGCGGAAGAACCGCTCGATCTTCCCCCGCCCAGCCGGCTGGCCGGGCCGGGAATGAGTGAGCTGGATGCCCAGGACAGCGAGGGCCCGCAACAGCTGCTTGGACACCATGGCCGAGCCGTTGTCGAGGTAGACAACTCGGGGGATCCCGCGTGCGGCCATCCCGTTGCGCAGTGCCGCTTCGAGCCGGACCGTGTCCTCGCTGTGGCCCCACCGGTAGCCGGTCAAGACACGGGAGTGGTCATCGATGAACGCGAACAGGTAGGTCTTGCGCCCGGCGACCGCCGGGCCGTGCAGCGCGTCCCCGGTCCATTGGTCGTTGGGTGCGGCGGCCTCGAACCGGCCGAACGCGGCCGGCGGCGTCCCGTCGGGACGGGTGTTGAGCTCGAGGCGGACGAAGTGGCGTTGCAGGGTCCGCACCGACGGCGCCGAACCGGGCGCATGTGCGGCCAGGATCGCGGCGACCTGGGCGGCTGTACGGCCCGGGACCTCACGCTTGAGCGCTGCGGCCAGCTCCAGCACTGAGGCCGGGGTGCGGGACTGGGTGTTGCGGGTCGAGGGGACCAGGGCGTCGAACCCTCCGGCCCGCCAGGCCCGTATCCACCGATCCAAGGTCTCCCGGGAGACCTGAACCCGGTCCCCGAACGGGCCCGCATGCTCTTGGCCTGCGAGTTCGCGGACCAGTGGTCCGCGTTGTCGCGTGGTCAACGCCGGGTCGGCGGCCGCACGGATCAGCGCATAGCGGAACAGGCCGATCTCTCGTGCTCGTTCGGCGCGAGCGCCCTCGTCGTCACCGGCGTGCTGCTTGTGGCCCATCGCCACCCCTTCACCTTGAGTCGAATCGATCAAGGTCGAAGCCTTCACCCGCATGCCCTTCGGACGCGCCCTGGCCCCGGGGATGCTGCACCGCCACGCCAGCCAACCGACGTGAATGAGCTGTGGCAGGCCGGGCTGGGGCAACGGCGACGGGCAGCAACGGTTCGCGGCGGCGGAACTCGGCGTGCCGTCTGACTGACAGGTTGAAGCCCGGTTCGCGGACTCAGGAACGACCCTTGATCCGACACGTTTCCGACACGGCAGCAAATCGGAAAGGCTGCTGAGCCTGCGTCTCCGCAGGGCAGGGCTTGGAACCATTGATTTGGGCTGATTCCTGTCTCAACGGCCCCTCACTTTGGTTAGGGCGTCTACGTTCTTCTGGTCTGCCTCTGGGAGCGCATGCAGGTACTTCTGCGTGGTCTGGATCTGGGCGTGGCCCATCCGCTCCATCACGCTTTTGAGATCGGACCCGCCGGCGAGGAGCCACGAGGCGTGGGCATGGCGGAGGTCGTGCACGCGGACGTTGAAGCTCATGCCACTCGCCTTGACCGCGGGTAACCACACGCGGGTGCGGAAGGTGTTGCGCGAGATCGGGGTACCGGCGGTGGTCCCGAAGAGCAGCTCGTCGCGATCGATGTCGTGGAGCTCGATGTGTTCGGCGATAGCGTCAAGCCAGTCCTGCCTGACGCCGAAGGTGCGGGGCTCGTTGTCCTTGGGGTAGGGCTTGCGCACGTAGCGCTCGCCGGTGGGGGAGTGCTGCTTCGACACCTCGACGATGGTCTCTTCCACGGTGAGTGTGCGTCGCAGGAAGTCGATGTGTTGAGGCCGCAGAGCGATGAGTTCACCCCAGCGCATGCCGGTCTCGATCGCGGTCTCGACCATCAGGCGGTGCTGTTCGGGCACGGCGCGGATCAGGGCGTCGAACTCTTCGGGGGTGAGCGTCCGGCTCTTCCGGACGATGACCTTGGGGAGCTCAGTGTACTCGCACGGGTTGACCACGATGAGTTGGTCGCGGACGGCTCGCTTGAAGATCGAGTGCAGCATCGTGTGGTACTTCGCGATCGACCTGGGGGAGAGGCCGCTCGCCCTCGCTTCGGTCACCCAGTCCTGGACGAGCGATGGCGTGATCTTGGTCATCGCGCGACGCCCGAAGAACGGGAAGAAGTGCTTGTTCAGGTTCGAGACGTACGCCGCCCGGGTCGTCGCCTCGATGTGCTTGGACGGCAGCCAGTCGCGCTCGACGTACTCCCTGAACGAGATCGCTCCCAGCGAGGCGTTGTGCCAGGCACCGGCGAGGACTCGTTGTTCCTCGCGGTGGGCGGCTCGTAGCGCGTCGCGGCGGATGTTGTAGTTGCCGGCCGACCGCTTGATGCCGTCCGGATCGACGTAAAAGCCGGTGAAGCGGACACCCGACTTGTAGTTCCGCTGGACGACGTACGCCATGGGTCCACCTCCCGAGGTGTCCGGTACCTATGCGGTACCGGACCTTGCCGGACGACCCTAGACGACCGCCGACGATTCTGGAATGACAAAAAGGGCCTCTGACCGGGGAATATACCTCACCAGGACCTCACCACAAGCGCGGATCGAGCCCTGCGAATTGACTCGATATTTCACTCATAACCCAGAGGTCGCAGGTTCAAATCCTGCCCCCGCTACCAAAGAAGTCGAGGTCAGAAACCCTGTCGCCAGAGATGGCGGCGGGCCTCTGGCGTTGTGTCAGCGGATTGACTGCTGACAAGTTGCTGTCAGTGCGCTGGCTGGTTGGCTGGGTTGGACGCGCCCGGACGCCGATGGACGCTTACGGACCGGTGACCTCCGACCGATCGACCCAGAGGTCAGGCAAGGCCCGGGGGGCCAGGCCCTGGCTCTTCACCCCGCAGAGATAACTCCCGCACCTGTCTCCCGCGTCCGCCTGGGGCGTCTCTCGAGCGGTCGATCGGGGTCACCAGACGGGCTGGCGAAAACGACGACGTTGTCCTGGTAGCGACCGACCGCGCGGTCGTATTTCCCCCCGCAGGTGATAAGCACCAACCCGGGGGGTCCGCCGCGGCGGTAGACCCGGTTTGCTGGGAAGTGGTCGAGGGGGAAGCGCTCGACGCTGCGTACTGCAAACTGCACGGTGACGCTGTCCCGCCGGGTCACCATGATCTGGTCACCGCGTTGCAGGGATGCCAAGCCGTAGAACACCGCCGGCCCGGTCTCGGAGTCAACGTGCCCCACGACGACCGCGTTGCCTCTGGTGCCCGGCAGCGGTCCGTCCTTCCACCAGCCGACGTCGCGATAGTGACGTGGGGCGGCCAGGCTGCCGTCACCGAGCACACGAAGCGGGACGGGGCGACGATCGACGGCTAAGAGGGGAATGCGTACGCGCGCCGGGCGGAGGTGCTGCTTCGAGCCACCGTCCGGCTGAGCCGTGGGCGGAGTCGTCATCCGGCCATCCCGCCTGGCCTTGTCAGCAGCGCTGGTGGACCGAGGTGTCGCTGGACCGGTGTCTGCAGCACCATGCCCAAGGCTGCTCGGGGCAGGCACGGGTCCGCTCAAACCGCGAGCACGCGGAGTGGAGCCGCCGACGGAACCCGGGGTTTGGGCCAGGGCCAGCAGAGCGTAGGTGAGGAGCACCACGGCGACTAGCAGCAGCACCGCTCCGACCGACATCTGCACACGGTGGGCTAAACGCCCAAGCCCGGACCCGTGGGAGGGGCGGACGAGCTGACGCCCGTCCGCCCCTCCATCGGTGCGACCACTAATTCTTGCTCCCCGAGACGGTGCGACCGCGGCGCACCAGGACGAGGCCGAGCAAGGCGAGTCCGACACCGAGGGCTCCCCCGATCCCGGGGTTCAGCGGCCACTGGTCGCTTCCGAGCCGCTGCGCCGGGACGTCGGCGGCGAGAGGCGTGCTTGCCGCGACCGCGGCCCGCTTGGCCGTACCGCCGCCGCCTGCGTCCACTCCGGAGGTGGGATCGATGGGTGCTCCGTCGAGGAAAGCGAGCGCCGGGCAGTTGATGATGATGTTGGCCGAGCCGAGCGGCAGCCCTCCGGGCGCTGTGACCACTCCTTGCGCGGCCAGGGCCAACACGTTCTCCACGTCGGTCTGTAGCCCATTGCGGCCCGCCGCGACCGCAGCATCGCTGTAGACACCGACCTGCAGATCCCAGGCCGGGCTGTACTCGCGTGGATTGCTGTTGCCCACGTTCTCAGGCATGTCGCTGAAGATGTTGCTGACGTCACCGCCCCGACGCAGCCCGTCGAGCACGTCTGGATTTGCGACCGCCGCGTCACGGCCGACGATCGGGAAGCTGAGCGCGTGCGTGAGCCCCTGGGAGCGCCCCGGTCCGTCCGTGGCTCCAGTGGCCGGTGGAAAAATCTCCAGCCCGACGTGCGCATTCGCGAACGTGAAGATGGATGCTCGCGCCGAGTCGGCTCGGTCGTCGCGAGCGGGTCCGTCGCCGCCGTTCTGGAACTGCAGGTCCGCCAGAGCAGGGACGAACGTGCTGCGCTCGACCGTCGCGGTGAAGGCGTCGGAGGAATCAAAGCTCAGGTAGGCGATGGGCCGGCCGTTGGCGAACCCACGGACGAACAGATGGTCGGTGGTCATCTTCTCGGTGTCGATCCCGAGCGTGCGGTCATGGGTGTTCGTGTGCGTGGTCACGTCGAAGGGGCCGTCGCCGGTGGCCACGATGGGGGCGTTGAAGACGACATCGCCATGGCCTTTGACCCGGACGTACGGGCTGTATCCGGCTCCCGCCATCGCCCCGACGGTGAAGGACTTGGGTGGGAAGGGCGTCAGAGGGGCCCCCGGTATGAGGGTGCGGTCGAGGCTGAAGTCGGGAGCGCCCTGGAACTGGACCAGGGCGTCGCCGAGTACGGGATCGCTCGTCTTGACCTCCTGGACACAGGCCGGGCAGTCGCGGGGAGCGTTACGAAGCTTCGGCGCATGGTTGATGCCGAGTTGGCGGGCCATGCCGGCGTCGGACGTATCGGTGATCACGTACCACACGGTCTCCCCGTTGGCCGTCCCCTTGTGCAGCGGGAGCGTGGCGAAGTCCCGGGTCAAATCGACGCGGAGAGCGCTCGTGATCGTCTGCTGGTCCTTGTCCAGTGTCAACCCGACCGGAGCGCTGTCAGCCGTGCGTACCTTCGTCGTGACCCCGCTGTCGCGGGTGTCTGCGAACGTCGCTCCCCCCGATGCGAGCACCGCCGTACCCAGGGTGCCTGCCATCGTCACTGCAAGGGTGACTGCTCGGCATCTCGTCCGGCGCCCTGTCTTGACGCTCTTGAGTCTCATCTGTCTCCCCTTCGTTCGCCGTTCACACCTGAAGTCGTTCCGCGGGGGCGTGCGGTCATCCCGTTTCGAGCAACGTAGAGTTCCACCTGGTCTGCGCAGTAGATCCGCCAGCGCCCGGAAATAGGGGACCACTCATGGCCGAAGGGAACTTCACCAGCACTGATGTCACGGGCCCCGATCTGCTTCTCAGGTTGGCGCCGCGAGGACAGGGAACGCTCCGTCGCCGGCTGCGGGATTCCCTGCAGGAGGCCATCCGCTCCGGCCGCCTGTCGCCGGGCTCGCGCCTGCCCTCGTCCCGGACACTGGCCGCCGACCTCAACGTCTCCAGAGGCGTCGTGGTCGACGCGTACGCCCAGTTGTCAGCCGAGGGGTTTTTGGTCAGCCGAGCCGGGTCAGGCACGGTCGTGGCGGACACCGTCGGGTACGGCCTCGAGCACGGCGACGTCGTACCGGGGCCTGCAGTGGTGGAACGACGTCCGGCCAACGAGATCGACCTGCGGCCCGGACCGCCCGACCTGTCCACCTTTCCCCGTACCGCTTGGGCCACGGCGACTCGCGATGTTCTCCGCACGATCCCCGACGCAGGCCTCGGCTACCAGCCGCCGTGGGGGGTCGAAACCCTTCGGGAGCTGATGACGGAGTACTTGGGACGCGTGCGCGGGGTGCTGACCGACCCCTCGTCCGTGCTCGTCGTCACCGGCGCGACTCAGGGGATAACTCTGCTCGTGCGGGTTCTTCACGCCAGAGGAGTCGTGGACGTCGCCGTCGAGGCTCCGAGCAACCCGGTGCAACGCCAGGTGCTGGGCCGTTACGGCGTCCGGGTTTGGGACGTGCCGGTCGACGACGAAGGGCTCATCGTGAACGCGCTGGCTCGGACACCCTGTCAAGCCGTCGTCGTTACTCCTGCACACCAGTTCCCGTGCGGCATGGTCCTCTCCGCCGCGCGTCGTAGCGCCTTGACCTGGTGGGCGGAATGCGTCGACGGATTGGTGATCGAGGACGACTACGACGCGATGCTTCGACACGACAAGATGCAGGTGGGGGCACTCCAGATGTTGTCGCCGGCACGGGTGGCCCTCGTAGGTTCAGTGAGTAAGTCGCTGGCTCCCGGGCTGCGCCTGGGCTGGGTGGTGAGTCCGCGGGGGCTCGTGCCAGATCTGCGGATGGCCAAGCGCGACGACGACTTCGGGACCAGCGTGCTCGATCAGTACGTCTTTGCACACTTGCTGGCCACTGGCGACTACGACCGTCATGTGAGACGTCTGCGGCGCCACTACCGCAAGCGTCGAGACGCCATCATCCAAGCCCTACGTCGCGAGATTCCCGATGGCCAGGTCGAGGGTTACGCAGCGGGGATGCACCTGTTGCTTCGCCTGCCTCCTGATGTGGACGAGGAACGGTACGTCGCCGCAGCGGAGGCGCGCGGGGTTGCGGTCCTGGGGACGTCGCCCATGTACGGCACGCAGCCCTCTCGTCCGGGCGTCGTCATCCAGTACGGACGAACCTCGCCGACGATGCTCGAAGAGGCGGCGCGACGGCTCGGGGCAGCCGGCATCGCAGCACGAAGACCTACGGTGTCGCGGCCTTCGGCAAGGACCAGAGACGCGGCAGCGCAGCGAAGAGCCTCGACCGCCGTGGACTACTTCTGAGCCGGGCAACATGCGGGTGGACTGCGGTGTCTCACCGCCGGCATGCTCAAGGCCGCCGACCCTGCGGAATGGTCGAGCCCGCTCGGGCGGGTTCTTCGGAGCCGCCGGGGCTTTCGGGCTGTGGCGCGGCTTGGTAGCGCACTTGACTGCGGGGTCAAGGGGTCGCCGGTTCAATCCTGTCCGACATCGGCGACAGCTGGACCTGCATTGTGCAGGTTCTGCTGTCTTGCTTCAGGGCTTGCTTGACGCGGGTGGGTGAACCGCCCTGGGTGAGCCGTCCGGCGAGTCCGGAGACTTGTTTTCATGCGTCACCCTGCCTTCTGCAGGGCGCGACTGTGATCGTAGTGGAGCTTCTCGACGGCCTCTGGGGTGAAGTCATCGAGCTCGTCGTGGGATCGCTCGGTGTTGAACCAAAGGACCCATTCGGTCGACGTCGCGCCAGGGGCCCTGTCGACGGGCGCCGGCCAGCAACTCCTCACCGCCGAAACCCACTCCCGGCCGACCTACGCGACGCCTTCGCCCTGATCACCTGAGAACCGGTGCGCACCAACTTGAGCCAACTCGGGCAGCAGAATGTTTGCTGACATGGCGCTGACATGGGTCCTGTGGCCCGAATGACCACGAAGGTCTGCGGGTGCTCAGTGAGCTGAGAACTCCGGGCCAGCGACCCAGAGGTCAATCCTGGAATGCCCGCAATGGACCCGGGGTCTGTTCGCGCTGCTCAGATCGCGCTGACGACGACCTACGGGACCTGGTTGCCACGCCCTCGGACGCGCTGGCGCCTCCTAATCAACGTGGTGGACCAGCGTCTGGTGGGGATCGGCGCCGTGAGCTGTGTCGGGGCTGACGTGGATGGTGACGTCGCTGAGCTTGGGCACCTCGTGCAGGAGGCGGTGGTGGGCCTCGTTGGCGACGTCGTGGGCGGTCACCAGGTCGAGGTCGCCCCGTACGACGATCCCGGCGTCTGCAGCTATGCGGTGGCCGATCCAGCGCAGCCGGATGCGCTCGACCGCGACGACCCCTGGGGTGGCCAAGAGGGACTCTTCGGCGGCTTCGGTGAGTTCTGGGTCGATGGCGTCCATGAGCCGGCGGTAGATGTCGCGGGCGGCCCCACGGAGGACTACAAGGATGGCGACGGTGATCAGCAGGCCGATGATCGGGTCGGCCAACGGGAAGCCGAGCAGGACCCCGACTGCTCCGACGACCACGGCGAGGGAGGTGAACCCGTCGGTGCGGGCATGCACACCGTCGGCGACCAGCGCTGCGGATCCGATCCGGCGCCCGACTCGGATGCGGTACACCGCGACCAGCTCGTTGCCCGCGAAGCCGACGACGCCCGCAGCCGCCACGACCCAGGGGTAGGTGATCGTGGCTCCGTTGACCAGCCGGTCGACCGACTCCCAGCCGGCGAGAACAGCCGAGAGCGCGATCATGAAGACGATGAAGACTCCGGCGAGGTCCTCGGCGCGGCCGAACCCGTAGGTGTAACGGCGAGTGGCCGGCCTGCGGCTGATGACGAAGGCAACCCACAGCGGTAGTGCGGTCAGCGCGTCGGAGAAGTTGTGGATGGTGTCGGCGAGCAGGGCCGTCGAGTTCGTGAGGAGAACGACGCCCAGTTGCACGAGGGCGGTGACGCCGAGGCCGGCCAGGCTGATCTTGACCGCACGGATCCCATCCGCGCTGGCCTCGAGTGCCCGGTCGACGGAATCGGTCGCATCGTGGCTGTGGGGTCTGAGCACGTGGCTGAGCTTGGCCAGGATGCCGTCGTGGTGATGGGCGTGACCGTGCTCGTGCGCGTGGTCGTCTGGGACTCCCGGGTCGCCGGCTCGCGGGACCTGGGCGTCGTCGCCGACCGGGTCTGGGGTACTCATGGGCTGTCGGTTCCCCTCGTACGGACCGGGGTTCCCTCGGTGGGTTGGTGGTGGGGTGGGATGCCTGGCCCGGCGTGTTCGGCGTTGAAGATGCCGTCGGTCACCAGCTGGCGGACGTGGTCGTTGGCCAGTCGGTAGTAGACGTGGCTGCCCTGACGGCGCGTCGAGACCAGGCGGGCCATCCGGAGCTTCCCGAGGTGCTGGGAGACCAGGGCTTGGGGTTTGGCGACGGTGTCGGTCAGGTCGCGAACGGTGACTTCGCCGTCGCGCATCGCCCACAGCAGACGCAACCGCGTCGCGTCGGCGAGCATCCTGAACACCTCGACGGCGACGTCGACCTGATCCTCGGCCGGCAGTTGAGGTGTCGACGAGGCAAAGTATGCGCACATGCGCATATGCTAACTCAGGCGAGTGCGGGCTACCTCACCGGGAGGGATCTTCAGCCCGCGAGTCCCGCGACCACACCTGCCGCCAGTCCCAACAAGGCGCAGGCACCCAGGGTGCGCAGCACGGACCACTTCAGCCGGAACAGCAGCGTCGCCGCGGTCAGCGCGATGGCGAGCGAGACCGGTTTGAGCGTGGTCAGGACCGGGAGCTGGAGGTGGACGGGTCCCCAGGCGGCGCTGGTGACGTCGCGGAACAGGGTGTGGATGGCGAAGAAGATCGCCAGGTTGGCGATGACGCCGACCACGGAGGCGGTGATGCCGGTCAGTGCTGAGGACAGCGCGCGGTTGCCTCGTAGTCGTTCGACGTACGGAGCGCCGACGAACACGAAGACGAAGCAGGGCACGAACGTGACCCAGGTGGTCAGTAGCGCCGCCAGGACGGCTGCGACCCAAGGGTTCAGGTTCCCCGGGTCGCGGTAGGCGCCGACGAAGGCGACGAACTGGACGACCATGATGAGCGGTCCGGGCGTGGTCTCGGCCAGGGCGAGCCCGGTGACCATCTCACCGGGGGCGAGCCACCCGTAGACCTGGACCGCTTTCTGGGCGACGTAGGCCAGAACGGCATACGCGCCGCCGAAGGTGACCAGGGCGGCACCGGAGAAGAACAGCGCCTGGTCGGTGAAGACGCTGTGCCGGCCGGTCAGGGCGACCACCAGCCCGACGGGGACGCCCCAGGCCACGAGCCCCAGGACGAGGACCTTGAGCGCGTGTGCCCGGCTGGGCGGTTCGGTGTGCAGCGTTGCGTCGGATATCAGGGGTGGCGGTCCATCGTCGGCGCTGCCGTTTCCGCCGGCTGCCTTCATCGTGTGGGGTGCCCAGCGCCCGAGTGCCCAGCCGATGCCGGCGGCGACGGCGATGACCACGGGGAAGGGCACCGAGAAGATCGACAGGGCCGCGAACGCCGCCACTGCCACGGCGACCAGGGCGGGGTGACCCAGTGCGCGCCCGCCCACGCGGACGACCGCCTGCGCGACGATCGCCAGCACGGCGGGCGCGACCCCGGCCAGGACCGCGGTGACCACGGTGGTGTCGCCGGCACCGACATAGAGCGCTGAAAGGGCGAGGAGGGCGGCGACACCGGGGAGCACGAACAGGATGCCGGCGACCAAACCGCCACGCAGTCCGTTGAGGAGCCACCCGACGTAGATGGCCAGCTGTTGTGCCTCGGGGCCAGGCAGCAGCGTGCAGTAAGACAACGCGTGCAGGAACCGCTGCTGTCCGATCCAGCGCTTCTCGTCGACCAGCGTGCGCTGCATGACCGCGATCTGGCCGGCGGGACCCCCAAAGGTCTGCAGGGAGATCTCGAACCACGCTCTGGTCGCCTCCCGAAGCGGAATCACATCCCCGCGGGATGCCGGCTTCGGCTTGGCGCCGCCGGGCTGGTCGGGTGTCGGCGCGGGGTCGCGCGACCCTGGTGCGGGCGGCGTCGTCACGAGGGCTCCCTGCCCAGGAGGAGCTCGCGGCGGAAGAACTCGTACAGGCCGTCGAACATCCGCCCGCTGAGAGTGAGGCTCTCCTCGTCACCGCAGATCATGGACAGGCCGCGCAGCACGACGTCGACACCGATCGCCTCCGGTGCGTCGAAGCGTTCGTCGTCGAGGTCTGCCTCGTGGATGATCTCCGCGATCCGCCACAACACCGGGTCGTCGAGGTCGTGTCGGCGCAGCAGAGTCTCAAAGGTGCAGTCGTGCCCGTGGTGGCCGAACTCGGCTCCCCGCATGTCGAACGGGACGGTCCCGGCGGGCACCTCGCCGGGGTCGGTGACGAACTCGAAGCTGGCCTCCGGGTCGATGAACCGGCGGATCAGCCAGGCAGAGGAGGCCCGGTCCACGTGGATGCCCGCCCGCGTCACCCACCTCATGAGTCCACCGCGGATCGCGTGCCGGAGCATTTGGCAGGTTCCGCCGATCGCCGAGCAGCGACCAGCGGCCCGCCCTCGCCGCGCACGCACTCACCAAGGGCGTTGACCTCGGCCCGGGCCAGATCCCGATCGATCGGTGGGAAGAAGTCGCGTCGCTGGACCCGCCGCAGCTCGGCTCGCAGTGACCGCAGAGCCCGAACCGCCTGCGCGGGTGTCGAGGAGCCGAGGCGAGCAGCCCGGGCGCGTGCGGCGATGGCGGCGTACTCCTCGGACCTAGCAGCCGCCAGCTCCTGGATCACCGCCTGCTCCTGGGCCACACTGGTCAGCTCCGCGCGCCACAACGTGCTCGAGCCCCCGGCCTCCGCAATCGCCTCGGCCAGCCACTCCAGCTGCTCTTGGGTGCGGGCGTCGGCAGGCAGCCCCGCCAGACCGTCACCGATCTGAGCCACGCCCAGGCGCGGGGTCGAACGCTTCGACCACGGTGGTGTCCGGGTCCACTGCTTGGAGACCTCGATGATGGTCCTCCCCGGAGGGTCACGGTCGCATGACGCGATCCATCTAGCGGTGGCGCTGCGAATCGGCGCCGACGCCATGGTCGGCTACGACGTTGAGCTGCAGTAGGCGGCCGACGCTGCCGGTCTCGCCGTGGTGAGTCCTCGATAACCGAGCTGTACGACGCGCGGCCGCATCGAACGGCTTCTACATGTGCATGCCCAGTCCAACAGCCCGCGATCTCGGTCATCGACGAGTGTCACCTGAGCCCCTGGCCGGCACCATGCATACACCTCTATGTGTATAGTGGTACGTGGAGGTGTCTGCTGTGACAAGGACGAACATCGAACTCGATGACGAGCTGGTGGAACTAGCGATGCGGCTCTACGGCGCCCGCACCAAGAAGGAGACCATCGACCTCGCGCTACGACGTTTGGTCGGCGCCAAGCTCAGTACGGACCAGGCGCTGGCCCTCGAGGAGTCCGGTTGGGAAGGTGACCTGGAGGCCCTGCGTGACGACGCACCGCCGGAATCCACATGACGGTCCTTGTCGACACCTCCGCGTGGGTGGAGTACCTACGCGGGACGGGCAGCCGCCACAACGTGTGGGTCCGGGAGGCCATCGTCAGGGAGGATCCGCTGGGATGGACCGATCCCATCCTGTACGAGTTGACCGCCGGTGTCCGCAGAGCCGAACGGGCCATCGAACTGCGGGCCTTGCTGCTGCGCGGCCCGCTGCTTGCGGTGATGGGAATACAGGACTGGGAAGATGCTGCCCGGCTGTACCGCACAGCTCGCGCGCGAGGGATCACCGTGCGCTCGACGGTTGACTGCCTGATCGCGGCGGTAGCTCTCCGTACGGCCAGCCCGGTCCTTGCGCTGGATCGCGACTTCGCAGCCTTGGCAGAGGTCTCGGACCTGCAGCTGCTGGACCCATAGCCGCGGCTGTGTGCCGCGTCGATGGTGTCCCGGTCCCTGAGCGCTCGGATTGAGCCGCGACGCTGCTCGGCGCCTCGGCGATGAGCGCCCATTCGCGGTTCGCTGACACGGCGACCTCCAAGAAGGGCGCGTTCCAGCCGATGCCCTGCCCGGGCACGTACGGCCAGGTGAAGGAAAACAGCGCCGGGCAGTCCACGGAGTCCTTCGGCCTGCTCGGTGCCCGTCGTTCCTACGCGTACGGCACCCAGGGCGAGACGCCGGTGCCCTTGGCGTCGGGGGGCAGGAGCAGCCGCAGCCGCCGGCCGGCGAGGCGCAGCAGTTCTCCGGCGGGGAGTACACCATCCGGTTGGTGACGCTGCGCCCCAACGGCATCGACGCCCAGGGTGCGTTCGTTCGCTTGTTCAACGGCACGCCCGACGACCGCACGGATGACACCGTGGTCGACCTGGCCGTGGCCGAGCTCGCGATCACGCGCGGCTGACCGCGTCGCACCCTTCAAGGAGAGGGCCGGGACCTTACGGTCTCGGCCCTCTTTCTGCGCAACGACTCTCTGCGCATCGAGTGGCCTAGGCCCTGGCACACTGGCGAGTCGAGTCGACGGCTGGCGCCCGACGGCGGGGCCGCGACAGGTGTTGAGGAGGGCGTCGTGCAGCGCGATTCAAGGACTGTGCTGGAGCAGACGCGTGACCGGCTGACCGACGAGCTGGCCGTCCTCACCCAGCGTCCCGAACCGGGCAGCGGCATCGGGTTCGGCAAGCGGGTCGGGGACGCCACCTCGGTCGCCGTCGAGCGCATCACCGACGTCGCCAAGCAGGAGGGCATGTTGGCAAAGCTGCACGAGACCGAGCGCGCACTGGCCAAGCTGGATGAGGGAACGTACGGCCGGTGCGACGTCTGCGGCACCGCGATCGGCGACGAGCGACTCGAGTTCCGGCCCTACGCCACTCGCTGCGTGCAGCACGCGGTGTGAGCCGGCGACTAGCCCGTCAGTGCGGCTCGGCACCGCGGGCGGCGTGGGCAGCCAACGCCTCGGCGGGCGTGACGCGGCGGACGCTGTCCCCGGCAGGTGCGCTGTGCAGTGCGTGGAGCGCCGAGGTAGGTTGAAGACTCAACTAGTCTGGGGAACCCTAGAGAGAGCGAGCACCTCATGAACGTTGCACGGCTGGCGGCACGCGCCATCATCGGCGGTCTCTTCGTCGGTCACGGCACCCAGAAGCTCCAGGGTTGGTTCGGTGGCCCAGGACTGCAGGGCACCGAAGGGATGATGCAAGCCCTCGACATGCACCCGCCTCGACGCAACGCCATCGCCGCCGGGGTCACGGAGACCGCCGGCGGAGCGCTGCTCGCGACCGGTCTCGCGACGCCACTGGCGACCGCGGGCCTCATCGGCACCATGATCACCGCGATCCGCAAGGTCCACCTCCCCAACGGGCCGTGGGCGGCCAACGGGGGATACGAGTACAACCTGGTCATGATCGCCGCCCTGCTCGCCCTGGCCGAGGACGGACCCGGCACCCTCTCGCTGGACGCCGCGAGAGGAAGTGAGCGCAGCGGTCTGCTCTGGGCACTCGGAGCGCTTGCCCTCGGCGCCGCGGCCTCGACGGCGGCGATCGAGCTCGGCAGCCGCTCCGCACCCACCACCGACACCGACGGCGACCCCTCGGCGTACCCGGAGACGGCGGGGGACCCCGTCACGTCCGGCTGAGGGGAGACGGCTGGCGACGCCTCGTGCCAGGGTGGCGGCATGACTGACACCAGCACCGGGGCCCGGCCCTGGGAGAGACCACGCGACCGGTTCCGGTGGTTGCCGTTCGACAGCTATCTGGAGCTCCTGCGTACGGAGGCGGCCCGCCTGCGGGAGGTCGCCGCCCTCGGCCTCGGGGCGCAGGTGCCCAGCTGCCCGGGGTGGACCGTCGGCGACGTCGTCGAGCACACCGCCGTGGTCTACCTGCACAAGGTCGCCTGCACCCGGCTCGGGCGGCCCCCCGAGCCGTGGCCGCCCGCCGAGGTGGAGGGCCGGGAGCCGCGCGAGCTGTTCGACGAGGCGGTCGCCGACCTGCTCACGCTGTTCGAGACCTCCGACCCCGAGGACGCCAGCCACACCTGGTGGGATCCCGACCAGAGCGTGGGCTTCTGGATGCGGCGCATGGCGCTGGAGACCGCCGTGCATCGCGTCGACCTCGAGCTCGCCTACGGCGTGCCCACCCCGGTCGACGCCGACCTGGCGCTCGACGGCATCGACGAGCTGCTGGTGATGATGCTCGCCGGCGACGAGTGGGCGGAGCACGGCACTGCCGAGCCTGTCGACGCCGTCATCCGCGTCACCAGCGCCGGTAGGTCGTGGACGGTGGAGCTCGACGCCAAGGCCGTCTCGGTCGACCGCTCCGCCGACGGTGCCGTCGCGGTGGAGGTCACCGGTGACCCCAGTGTCCTGTTCTTGTGGCTGTGGGGACGCAGCGGGGCCGAGTTGCTCGCGATGACAGGAGACGAGGGGGCAGCCGCCGCGTTCCGGCGCCGGCTCGCCGAGGCCACCCAGTGACCGCTGACATGAAGCCGGTGCACCGCGTCCCCGAGCCGTCGGACGGCGACGAGCGCAGCATCCTGATCGGTTGGCTCGGCTTCCACCGCAGCGCTCTCGAGGCCAAGCTCGCCGGCCTCGACCCCGCCCAGCTGGTCACTCGGTCTGCGCCGCCGTCCCCGCTGTCCCTGCTGGGACTGGTGCGCCATCTCACCGAGATGGAACGCGCGTACGCCGTGTGGGCGCTCGGGCCGAAGGCCGAGTTGCACTGGGTGTGGGGGGATTACACCGACGACGGACCCGAGTGGGACATCGACGCCGACGCGTCCATGCTGGACGAGTCGATGACAGCCTGGCGCCGGGAGAAGCAGGTCGCCGACGATCGGATAGAGCGCCACGCCACGCTCGACTCGATCGGCGCGGGCAACGGCCGCAGCCTGCGGTGGAACCTGCAGAAGCTGATCGGCGAGTACGCACGGCACAACGGTCACGCGGACCTGCTGCGCGAGCGGATCGACGGGCAGACCGGCGAGTAGCGGCGTGCGACTAGTCCACGTGTAGCTCCGACACCGTCCACTCCCACGACGTCGACGGCTGGCGGGCCTGGCAGGTGAGCAGGGCCGGCGGCCGCCGCGTACGCGTCACGGTGGCGGTGACGACGTCCGGCAGCGGCCCGGTGCAGCGCAAGTGCACGGTCCAGGTGTCCGCTGCGGTACGCGTCGTCTCGGTGCAGGTGGCGTCGCGCGGGCCGGCCGGGCCGAACCGCTGGTGAGTGGCGCCCACCGCCGCCTGCACCACGGGGGGCTGGGTGCTCAGCCCGCGCAGGTGCCGCACCGACATCGCACCGCGCAGGTGTGCCTCGACGACGTCGACGGCCTCCTGCGGCTCGACGTCGCCGTAGTAAGCGCCGTCGGGCAGCACGACCAGGTTGGCGGCGAACCGGTCACCACCCACGTGCGAGCACTCCCACGTCTGCGCCGGCCAGCGCTCGGCGAGGGCGGCAGCAACCGGACGACCGCGCACAGCGCAGCAGGTGTCGTGACGTCCGTGCGTGCACACCAGCAGCAGCGGGGGCTCGGAGTCCCATCCGGTCGGCGGCGCAGGTGTCGGCGCGGTGAGGCGCCGGGCGGCTTCGACCAGATCGGCGTCGGTGTCCCACTCGCCCCACTGGGTGGGGACGCCGGCGTCGACGTCGGCGATCGCCCACGAGCGGGCTGGACCGCGGTCGAGCCGGCCGGGGCGGCGGACCAGCAGCAACCGGGTCCCGGTGGCGCGCACCGCAGCCACCAGTTCCCCTCGTACGGTCGGGTCGATGCCGGACCCGGCCAGGGCGTCGAAGGCCCAGGGGCCGGGGTGCTCGACGAGGAGCCAGCGCCGGGTGGTGACGGCGGTGGCGGTCAACGGGTCGGCCCGTTCGCGCGCGGTCACCGAGCACAGCGGCGGTCGAGGCGTCGCCGCGGCCGGCTCGGGCGGGCCGGTCACCGGGGCTCGACGACGAGCACCGCCGCAGCGAGCAGTCGTCGGGTGAGGTCGGCTCCCAGGTCGGCCGCGGTCGCGGTCTCGCCGTCGAGCAGTAGGCGTACGACGGCTGCTTCGGCTGGTTCGAGTGGCACGTCCCCCGCGCGGCTGCGCAACGTCGTACCGCCGTCCGGGGCCTCGACCAGTGACGCGGCCAGGTGCGGGCGCATGCTCAGCGTGTCGCTGTGGCGCAGCGTGCTCGCGGCCTGCAGCTGGGCGAGCGGACCGACGGGGGCGGCGCGCTGGGCCCCCCGCGCGCGCTCGGCCAGCCGCCCTGCGACATCCTCGGCCCGGACCTGCGTCACCGCGTCCAGCAAGCGGGACCGCACGAGCTCGAGGTCGTCGGCGGTCGCACCCGGGTCGCCCACAGCGGCGCCGAGGCCCAAGGAGCTGCGGACGGCGGGGTCCTCGCAGAGTTGAGCCAGCGCCTCGGCGACCAGCTGCTCGGCCAGCGAGAACCGGGTCCAGGTGTGGACCCCGATGGTGACGTGGGTGCTGACACCGCCTAGCGCGGTGGCGGCGTGCAGGTAACCGCGGGGGAGGTACAAGCAGTCGCCGGGTCGCAGCACGGCGTCGAGCAGCGGCTCGGCCTGCGCCTCCTGCGCGACGGCGCTCCGATGGTCGGTCCACGGCTGATCGCGAAGCGGGGCGGGATGCACCGGGCGGTGGATGCGCCACCGCTTCTCCCCGCCCACCTGCAGCACGAAGACGTCGTGCACGTCGTAGTGGTCGTCGAAGCCGCGCGACGCCGGAGGGGTGACGTACGCGTTGACCTGGACGGGGTGGCCGAGGTCGGCGGCCAGGGACTGCGCGAAGTCCAGCAGCGGCGGCCACACCCGGTGCAGCCCCTGCAGTACGAGGGTCGCCCCGCCGGCAAAGAGGCCGACCAGCTTGTCGTCGCTCACCTGGTCGCCGATGCCGGCGCCAACGCCGGCGCCGGCGGTGAACGACCGGTCGCCGAACGTCGTCCCGTCCTTGGCCACGCGCAGGAACGGGGCCCGCAAACCGCGCCGGGAGACCAGCTCGTCGACCGCCGCGTCGTCGAACAGGTCAACGAACCCGGCCGGCAGGTCATCCGAGCGGCTCAGCAGCGGTTCTCGCCCCCACACGTCGGCGGCGAAGACGTCGGGGTCGCAGTCGACGAGCCGGCCCAGGGCCGGGCGCCCGGAGGTGAGTCCGAGCGCCCGGCTGGTGAGGGGAGCGGTCACCCGGCCGATCCGTCGGCGCCGCCGTCGGAGGTGCCGGCGGTGCCGTCGGCGCCACCGTCGGCAGGACCCTCGGCTCCGCCGTCAGCCCCGCCGTCGCCCGGAGGAGTCTCGACTCCGCCGTCCGCTCCACCGTCCTGGATGCCGGGGGTGCCGCTGGCACCGCCGTCGGCCGGGCCCTCCGCGGGCTCGGGAGTTGTCTGGCTCATGTACTGCCTCCGTGTTCTCGTGGCGACCCGTACGGTCGCGCAGCAGGGCCGGCGCCGGTCGGCGCCGTCAGGCTCAGGTCTAGTCACCCTGGCGTCGTCGCGCCAGTCGGGAGGTGCCTACAGGTCTGAACTCAGCACCGTGCGCCCGTCTGGCGCCCGGACGACGAACGCCACCGCGTCGTCGCGCAGCACGGCAGCGGTCATGTTGCACAGGACTGTGGTGTCCGCGACGCCGAGGAAGGCACCCGCCGGGTACTCGCGTCCGCGGGCGTCGCGGACGGTGCCGCGGTAGCGCACTCCCTCCGCCAGCCCGGTCGCCTCGAGCTTGACCTCCAGCTCAGTCCCCGCTCGGGGGACGGCGCAGCTGCTTGCGCTCGGCCCGGCGCCCCTTGGCCTCCAGGCGCCGCCGCCTCGAGGCGAGGGTGGGGCGCGTCGGTCGCCGCTGGCGGACCGGGCGCAGGGCCTCGTCCACGATGGCGCCCAGCCGGCGCCGGGCGGCCTCCCGGTTGCGCAGCTGCTCGCGGTGCTCGGAGGCCACGACCATGATGTCGCCGTCGAGCAGCCGGTCGTCCAGCTGGTCCAGCAGCCGCGCGCGCTGGCGCTCCGACACGACGGTCGAGGCGCTCGGCGACCACCGCAGCTCCACCCGGGAGTCGGTGGTGTTGACGCCCTGGCCGCCAGGACCGGATGACCGCGAGAAGCGCCAGCTCAGCTCCCGCGCCGGGATCGTCAGCCGCCGCCCCACGCGTACGTCGCCATTCACACTGCCAGCATCGCAGCTGGGCCTTCGCCGCCAGCGTGATCCGTCCCGCCGTCTCGGTGGCACCGTGCTCGTCGTGTGCGGTGCCGTCCTGCTCTCAGTTGACCTGGCGGTCGCGGCCCTCCCAGTAGGGAGCGCGCAGCTTGTACTTCTGCAGCTTGCCGGTCGCCGTGCGGGTCAGCGCTTCGCGGAACTCCACCGACGTAGGGCACTTGTAGTGCGCGAGGCGCTCACGGGCGTGGTCGATGAGTTGGCGTTCGCTGAGCCGGGACCCGTCGCTCAGCACGACCAGCGCCTTGATCGTCTCGCCCCACTTCTCGTCGGGGACGCCGATGACGGCCACCTCGGCGACGTCGGGGTGGCTGAACAGCGCGTCCTCCACCTCGATGCTCGACACGTTCTCCCCGCCGGAGATGATGATGTCCTTCTTGCGGTCCGAGATCGTCAGAAAGCCGTCCTCGTCGAGGTAGCCGCCGTCGCCGGTGTGGAACCACCCGTCCCGCAGCGCCTGCTCGGTCGCCTCGGGCTGCTCCCAGTACCCCTCGAGCACCACGTTGGAGCGGGCCAGCACCTCTCCGTCCTCGCTGATCGCGATCCGGCAGCCGAGCGCTGGGGCGCCGGCGCGGGTGAGCCGACGGGTGACGGTCTCGGCATCGACCGCGTCGTCCTCGGCGCGGCGCCGGTTGACGGTGAGCAACGGTGCGGTCTCGGTGAGGCCGTAGATCTGGATGAACTCCCAGCCGAGCTCCTCCTCGACCCGCTCGATCGTCTTGCTCGGTGGGGGAGCGCCTGCGCAGATCACCCGGACTCGGTTGCGTCCTGGGATGTCGCCGTCCCAGGTCTGTGCCGCGTCGAGCGCCGCGGCGAGCACCGCGGGAGCCGCGCACAGGTACGTCACGCGGTGCTGCTCGACCCGGCGCAGGATCTCGGCTCCGTCGACCTTGCGCAGCACCACCTGCGGCACGCCGAGACCGGCCGCCACGAACGGCATGCCCCAGCCGTTGGCGTGGAACATCGGCAGGGTGTGCAGGTACACGTCTCGGTCGCTGACCCCGGCGTGCAGGCCGAACGTGACCGCGTTGGTCCACAGGTTGCGATGGGTCAGTTGCACGCCCTTGGGTCGAGCGGTGGTTCCGCTGGTGTAGTTGATGGTTGCGGTCGCGTTCTCGTCGGCCTCCCACGGCTGTGGTGCCCGCTCGTAGTCGTACAGCACGTCGTCGGACTCGGCCCCCAGGACGAACCGGTGCTCGGCGGTGACCGCCCGCAACGACGCGTCGACCTCGGGGTCCACCAGCAGCACGCGGGCGCCACTGTCCTCGACGATGTAACCGATCTCGTCGGCGGAGAGGCGGAAGTTGATCGGCACGAGCACCCGTCCGTGGGCGCACACGCCGAAGAAGGACGTGAGCAGCCGGGCCGAGTTGTGCGAGACGACCGCGACCCGCTGACCGACGGCGACGCCGAGACCGTCGAGGGCGGCCGCCTGGGCCCTGGCCCGGCGGGCCATCTCGGCGTACGTCACCTGGTTCCAGCTCGCGGCCGGCTGGTCGGGCTCGTCGACGACCCCGACCCGCCGTCCGTACACCTGCTCGGCCCGATCGATGAAGTCGCTGACGCTGAGCGGTACCAACACCTCGACCCCTACTGTGCGCCGGTGACGTACGTGGTGAGCTGATCGCGCTCGAACTCCAGCTCGCTCATCCGTGCCTTCACCGCGTCGCCGATGCTGACCAGACCCGCGAGGCGCCCGTTGGTGACCACGGGGACGTGCCGGATCCGCTGGTCGGTCATCAGCCGCATGACGTCCTCGAGGCTGTCCTCCGGCTCGCACACGTGCACCTCGGTCGTCATCACGTCGGCCACGATGGTGTCGAGCGGAGCGCGCCCGTCGCGCAGCAGGCGCACGACGTCACGCTCGGAGACGATCCCGAGCACCTGCTCCCCGTCGTCGCTGACCACGGTGGCGCCGATGTTGTGCTCGACGAGCTCGTCGACGAGCTGCTGGACCGTCGCTTGCGGACGCACGGTCTCGACCGTGGTGCTGCCCTTGGAGCGCAGGACGTCGGCGATGCGCACAGAAAGCCTCCAGGGAGCGTGCGTCGGGCGCCCAGGGTAGTCGGGCCTGCGTACGCCGGGGAAGCCGTCGGTGCTGCGACCGTACGATCGCTGCGTGCCGACCCTGGGTGGACCAACGACAGCCGCGGCCACCCCCGTCGCCCGCGAAAACGCCGAGCGGATGCGCGCCGCGGTCACCGGCCCGGCGACGGCCGCGCTGATCATGGGCTGGATCACCGGCGTGCTGGTGCTCGACGCCGACGGCTCGCTGAACGCGCAACGGGTGCTGGGCCTGCTCACGTGGGGCCTGCTGGTGCTCGTGCTGCGTCGCGAGCAGGCCCTGGTACGCACCCAGACGCTGGTGGTGGTCGCGTTCGCGACCGCGGTTGAGTACACGTTCTCGCCGCTGCTCGAGGTGTACGCGTACCGCTTCGACAACGTGCCGGCGTACGTCCCCCCCGGCCACGGGCTGGTCTACCTGGCCGCGCTCGCGCTCGGTCGCTCGACGCTGGTGCGCCAGCACCTGGCTGCCTGCGTCGCGCTGGTGCTGTCGGTGGGCGGGGCGTACGCGGCGTGGGGTCTGTCGCCGCTGGCGCCGCGGCTGGACCTGCTCGGAGCCTTCTGGTTCGCCTGCCTCGCCGGCTTCCTGGCGTGGGGGCCGTCGCGCCCGCTGTACGTCGGTGCGTTCGTCGTGGTGACCTACCTCGAGGTCCTCGGCACCGCGCTCGGCACCTGGCAGTGGCGGGCCGTCGACCCGACCGGGTTGGTGGCGATCGGCAACCCGCCCTCGGGGGCCGCCGGTGGGTACGGCTGGTTCGATCTGGCTGCCCTGCTCGCGGCGCCGTGGCTGCTGCACCGCTGGCGGGCTGCCGTCGAGGCGCCGGGGTAGGGTGCCTGCGCCGCACCAGGAAGCCTCGCCATCATCGACCCAGCCAGCGGGGAAGGGGTCTCGTTGTCGTTGCTGCCCGCCCCCCTGCGAGATCCCGCCTTCCGGACCTTCTTCCTCGGCCGCGCCGTCTCGATGCTCGGCAACTCGATGGTGCCGGTGGCGCTGGCCTTCGCGGTCCTCGACCTCACCGACAGCGCCAGCGCGCTGGGCCTGGTTCTGGCGGCCAACAGCATCCCGATGGTGCTCTTCATGCTGGTGGGGGGCGTCGTCGCCGATCGTTTCTCGCGCAGTCAGGTGCTGGTCGTCTCTCACGCCACCGCGGCCCTGACCCAGGGCACCGTCGCGGCGCTGCTGCTCACCGGCCAGGCGAGCCTGCCGTTGCTGGTCGCGCTCGAGGCGGTCAACGGCATCGTGCGGGCGTTCACCTTCCCCGCGATGCAGGGTGTGATCCCGCTGCTGGTGCCGCGCGGGGAGCTCCAGCGCTCCAACGCGCTCTTGTCGTTCGCCCGCAACGGCACCTTCATTGCCGGGCCGAGCCTCGCCGCGGTGCTGGTCGTCACCGTGGGCTCGGGGTGGGCGATCGCGGTCGACGCGGCGTCGTACCTCCTCGCCGCGTGGGCGATGAGCCGGCTGCGCCTGCCGGCGACCGTCCGGGTCGAGACCACGTCCACGCTGACCGACCTGCGTGACGGCTGGTCGGAGTTCCGCTCCCGTACGTGGGTGTGGGTCGTCGTGGTGGTGTTCGGCATCACCAACGCCATCCACGTCGGCGTGTGGTCGACGCTGGGGCCAGCCATCGCGGTCGACACGATCGGCAAGGGCCCGTGGGGTGCCGTGCTCAGCGCCGAGGCGGTCGGCTTCTTGTTGATGACGCTGGTGCTGCTCCGGGTGCGGCTGGAGTTCCCGCTGCGCGCCGGCATGCTGGGCTGCGCGCTGTGCGCCCCGCCGATGCTGCTGCTGGGCATCGCGCCGCAGGCCCTGCCGCTGATCGCACTGTCGCTGGCCGCCGGGGCGGGGGTGGAGGTCTTCGGCATCGGCTGGCAGACCGCGCTCCAGGAGAACATCCCGGTCGGCATGCTGTCGCGCGTCGCCTCCTACGACGCCCTGGGGTCGTTCGTGGCCATCCCGATCGGGCAGCTGAGCGCCGGCCCGCTCGCGCACCTGTGGGGCCGCGAGGAGGTCGCGGTGTCCGGTGGGCTGCTGTACGCCGCGATCACGCTCGGGGCGCTGGCCGTACCGTCGGTGCGGCGGCTGCGGGCAGGTGCCCCGGAGCCCGCGACCGTCGGCGGCCGCTGACCCGTCACTGGGCCCCGGGCGGGCGGCGCCGGGTCGCGAGGTTCCGGACGTTGGCTCGGGAGTCACGTCCGGTGGTGGAGTGGTCGCCTGCGGCCTCGTCGTCGTCGGGGAAGTGACCGAGGAAGGCCATCGCGGCGTCGTGCAGCCGGCCGTTCGTCGCCAGGGCGTTGGCGCCGAAGGGTCCGTCGACCCCGTCCAGGCCGCTGAACCGGCCGCCCGCCTCACGTACGACCACGTCGAGTGCCGCCATGTCGTGGACGGCGAGTTCGGGTTCGGCGGCGATGTCGACCGCTCCCTCCGCGACGAGCATGTAGGACCAGAAGTCGCCGTACGCGCGAGTCCGCCAGCAGCGCCTCGCCAGCGCCATGAACTGCTCAAGCCGCTCGATCACCTCCCACCCGACCACGGAGGCGTAGGCGAACGAGGCGTCGGCGATGTCATCGACGTCGGAGACCCGGCAGGCCTTGGCCGACATCAGCGAACGCCCTGTCCAGGCTCCGCCGGCCTTGCTGGCCCACCAGCGCCGGCCGAGCGCCGGTGCCGACACGCAGCCGACGACGACCTCGTCATCGACGACCAGGCCGATCAGTGTGCCCCACACGGGGACCCCGCGGACGTAGTTCTTGGTGCCGTCGACCGGGTCCACGATCCATCGCCGCGGGCCCCAACCCGACGTGCCCTGCTCCTCGCCCTGCACGACGTCGCGTGGGCGGGCCCGGCTCAGCGTGCGCCGGATCATCTCCTCGACCGCGACGTCGGCATCGCTGACCGGCGTGAGGTCGGGCTTGGTGGTCACGTGCAGGTCTTGCGCCTTGAACCGGCCGGTGGTGAGCGAGTCGGCGTCGTCGGCGAGCAAGTGCGCCAGCCTGAGGTCGTCGGTGAAGGAACTGGCCATGGCTGCGACCTTATGGCGTGTCATGGCCGGACCAGTGACGCCGGGCCGCGCCCTTGCCAAGCAGTGCGTACGCATGACCTCACGCGACCTCAGGCGGCTCTCACCCGCAGGTCCTACCGTCGTGTTCCCTGCATGCTCGGATCGGCGGCGCCGGCAACGAAGAGGTGATCGGTGTTCGGTTCGGTGAACGATCTGCCCCTGCACCCGCTGGCGACCCACGCCGCGGTGGTGCTGATCCCGCTGGCAGGGCTGCTCGGCGTCCTGTTCGCCGTGCCCCGGACGCGTGCCTGGGCGAGCGTGCCGCTGCCGGTCGTCTCGGTGCTGGCCGCGGTCGCCACGTTCGTGTCCGTGCAGAGCGGGGAAGCCCTGCAACGGGTCGGCGGTGTAGGGGCCGCCGGGCTCGGAGGTCCCGTGGCCGAGCTCGTCGACCAGCACGCCAGACTCGCCTACCAGCTGCACGTCCTGGTGTGGGTCTACGCGGGTGTCGCACTGGCCGCGGCGGTCCTACGACGCCGTGGCGAGGGCCGGCCGGTCACCGCGCTCGCTGCGGTGCTGGTCCTCGGCGCCGTGCTGCTCGGCCTGCAGACGTACCGCGTGGGAGAGGCTGGGGCGCGCGCGGTCTGGAACCCGGCCGGTGGCGTCGACTACTCGACCGGCGGCTGACGGTCAGGCCGGGGAGGTCTCCCGGCTGGCGAGGACCCGCCGGTACGAGGTCACCCGCTCGGCGTCGACGCGACCCGCCGCCACCGCCTCGTCCAGCCCGCACTCGGGCTCGCCGGCTGCGTGCGTGCAGCCGCGGGGGCAGGTGGCGGTCGCCGCGGCCAGATCGGTGAACGCGGCGATCAGCGTGGCCGGGTCGACGTGGGCCAGCCCGAAGGACCGGATCCCCGGGGTGTCGATGATCCACCCGCCGCCGGGCAGTGCCAGCGCGGCCGCCGAGCTCGAGGTGTGGCGACCGCGGCCGGTCACGGCGTTGACGTGACTTGTCGAGCGCACCTGGTCGGGGACGAGGGCGTTGACCAGCGTCGACTTGCCCACCCCGCTGTGCCCCACCAGCACGCTGGTGCGCCCGGCCAGCCGCTCGCGCAGGAGGGCGAGGTCGGAGCCCCGGTGCGTGGAGAGCGCGGCGACCCCGAGCGGACGGTAGGCGGCGAGCAGCTCGTCGGGATCGGCCAGGTCGTCCTTGGTCAGGCACAACAGCGGCTCGAGACCGGCATCGTAGGCCGCCACCAGGCAGCGGTCGATCAGCCCGGTCCGCGGTGGTGGGTCGGCCAGGGCGATCACCACGACGAGCTGGTCCGCGTTGGCGACCAGGACCCGCTCGTAGGGGTCGTCGTCGTCGGCCGTGCGCCGCAGCACCGTGCTGCGCTGGTGCACCGCGACGATCCGCGACAGGGTGCCGGTGTCGCCGCTCACGTCCCCGACCACGCGGACGCCGTCACCGACGACGACTGCCTTGCGGCCGAGCGTGCGTGCCTTCATCGCCGTCACGGCGGTGTCGGTGTCGTCGGTGTCGTCGGGGCCGGCGAGCAACACCGTGTAGCGCCCACGGTCGATGGTGAGTACCCGGCCGTCGACCGCGTCGTCGTGGCTGGGGCGGTCCTTGGTCCGCGGGCGGGTACGCCGGCGGGGCCGGTCGAACTGCGCGTACTCGTCGTAACGGCTGCTCACCGGCAGAACCGCTCCCAGGCAGCCGCGAAGCCGGGGAACGTCTTGGCGGTGGTGTCGACGTCGTCCACTCGCACCTGCGGTACGGCGAGGGCGAGGACAGTCCCCGCGTGGGCCATCCGGTGGTCCGCGTAGGTCCGGAACACCCCGCCGTGCAGCCCGGTCGGGCGCACGAGCAAGCCGTCCGCGGTCACCGAGACGTCCCCCCCCAGGGCGGTTAGCTCGGCGGCGATTGCGGCCAGCCGATCGGTCTCGTGGCCGCGCAGGTGCGCGATGCCCGAGAGCACCGAGGGCGACTCGGCCAGGGCGGCGAGGGCGGCGACGACGGGGGTGAGCTCCCCGACGTCGTGCAGGTCGAGGCTCACCCCCGCGATCGGTCCGTCGGCGCTGACCACCAGGTCGGTGCCGTCACGCTCCACCCGGGCGCCCATCGCGGTGAGCACGTCGCGCCACCGGTCACCGGCCTGGTCGGTGCCGATCGGCCAGTCCCGCACCCGGACCCGCCCGCGGGTGACCAGTGCTGCGGCCAGGAACGGGCCGGCATTGGACAGATCAGGTTCGACCTCCTGGTCCAGAGCTCTGAGGGGACCGGGCGCGACCACCCAGCGGTCGGCATCGGAGTCGTCCACCTCGACCCCCCGCCGACGAAGCTGGGTCACGGTCATCTCGATGTGCGGCAGCGACGGCACCGGCTTGCCGACGTGCCGCACGTCGACACCGACGTCGTAGCGCGCCCCGGCCAGCAGCAGCGCGGACACGAACTGGCTCGAGGCCGAGGCGTCCAACGTGACGACTCCGCCGTGGACCCGGCCGGTGCCGACCACGTCGAACGGCAGGGCGCCGCGGCCGTCGTCATCGATCCGCACCCCCAGGTCGCGCAGGGCTCCGAGCACGGTGGCCATCGGCCGCTGCCTGGCCCGCGCGTCACCGTCGAGGCCGACGCGCCCGTCGGCCAGTGCCGCGACCGGCGGGACGAACCGCATGACCGTGCCCGCGAGCCCGCAGTCCACGAGGACGGGCCCGTGCAGCGCGGCGGGCGTGACCAGCCAGTCCGTGCCCCGCTCCTGAACTCCCACGCCGAGGCCACGTAGCGCGGCGGCCATCAACTCGGTGTCGCGAGCGCGCAGCGGTCGGCGCAGCAGGGATCGTCCCTCCGCGAGGGCGGCGAGCACCAGGGCGCGGTTGGTCAGCGACTTCGAGCCGGGCAGCGACACCACCGCGTCCAGGGGTGTCCTCGCGTGCGGGGCTGCCCAGGTGTCAGTCGTCACGAGTCGATCGTACGAACTCCTGCAGCCGTCCCGGCCGGCGCAGTTACCAACCACCGGCGCAGAACGGCTCAGGAGGGCAGCTGGTCGGCGATCTTGTCCTTGGCCGAGACCACCTGGTCACGGGCCCGGTTGACCAGCATCTTCTTGTGCGGCTCGGGGTCGAGGGTGGCCATCAGCAAGCCGCCGGCCATCGTCACGTTCTTGAGGAAGTGGAGGCGCTGGTCGGTCTTGCGCTGGGGGTCGCGCTCGTCCCAGAAGGCGTGCTGGGCCATGGTCGTGGGGACGAGCGTGCCGGCGAGGACGAGCGCAGCGAGGCGGGGGAAGTGACCCGTCGCCAGCGCCAGGCCAGCGCCGACCTGCACCGCAGCGTGCACCCGCACCACCGATACCGTGTCGTCGAGCATCGAAGCCCGGCCCGGGGCGGCGGCGTCCACCACCGGCTTCATCTTCAGCGTGATCGGCTGAGCGCCCGGTGCGTGGGCTTGCGGGTTCTTCAGGGCGCTGGCGCCGCCCGCGACGAACATCGAGGCCAGCATCGGACGGGCAACTGCACGCAGGAGGGTCATGGGCCCTTTCTACCGTCCCAAACCCTGGTGCGATACCCGTCGCCCGGTCCGGCCAGATGCCAGGCCTTCGCTGTGGCAGGCTGAACCCATGTGTGGTCGGTACGCCGCGAGCCGCTCCGCGGACGACCTCGTGACGGAGTTCGAGGTCGAGCGCATCGACGCGCAGGGTGCTGGCGCCGTACCAGCGGGCGGGCTGCCCGCCGACTACAACGTCGCTCCCACCAAGATGGTTCACGCGGTGCTGCAACGACCGCCGCACCGAGGGGAGGCACCCGTCCGCCGTCTGGTGGCCCTGCGGTGGGGGCTGATCCCCTCATGGGCGAAGGATCCGGCGATCGGCAGCCGCATGATCAACGCTCGCATGGAGACCGTTGCCGAGAAGCCCGCGTACCGCCGTGCGTTCGCGGCCCGTCGGTGCCTGCTGCCGGCCGACGGCTACTACGAGTGGTACCCCACCTCGATGCGTGGCAAGGGCGGCAAGCCACGCAAGCAACCCTTCTTCATCAGGCCCACCGACGGCGGCGTGCTCGCGATGGCCGGGCTGTACGAGATCTGGCGCGACCAGCGCAAGGACCGCGACGACCCCGAGGCGTGGCGGTGGAGCTGTGCGGTCCTGACCACGACGGCCGAGGACGCCGTCGGTCACGTGCACGACCGGATGCCGCTGCTGGTCGAACCCGCGCGCCGGCGGGCCTGGCTGGAACCGGCTGACTCCGACGCGGACCGCCTGCTGAGCCTGTTGGTCCCCGCCGCGCCGGGGCGGCTCGAGGCCTTGCCGGTGTCCACGCGGGTCAACGACGTGCGCCACAACGGGCCCGACCTCGTCGCACCGCTTCCCATGGAAGAGCTGCCGGTGGCAGAGCTGCCGGTGGCAGAGCTTCCCGGCCAGCAGATGCTGGACGAGCCGGCCGCCTTCGACCCGGTCTGAGCGATCAGTGCCCGTCGAGCGCCGTGAGCTGCCCACGCCGCACGGTCCTGCCCGGCTCCTTCAGCGCCGCGCCGTGGCCCCGTGGGCGACGCTCGTCCTCACCCATGGCGCCGGTGGTGGCGTGGACGCCCCGGATCTGGTTCACCTCGCCACCGTCCTGCCGCGCCGCGGCATCAGCGTCGCCCTCGTCGAGATGCCGTGGCGGGTGTCCGGGCATCGGATCGCCGCACCGCCACCGGTCCTCGACGAGTGCTTCGCGGCCGCGACCAACCGGCTGCGGCCACGCACGCCGATGGTGCTCGGCGGCCGTAGCGCGGGTGCCCGGGTGGCCTGCCGGACGGCTCGCGGCCTCGGCGCCATCGGGGTGCTCGCGCTTGCCTTCCCGCTGCACCCACCCGGTCACCCCGAGCGAACCCGCGTCGCCGAGCTCAGCGGTGCGCGCCTGCCGGTGATGGTGGTGCAAGGAGAGCGTGACCCGTTCGGGGCGCCGTCGGCGTTTCCGGTCGGCACCGCGATCACGCCGGTGGCGTTCGCCGATCACTCGTTCGCGGTGCCGAGGACGGCCCCCGTACGACGCGACGACGTGCTCGCCGAGGTGGCCCTGGCCGTGCACGACTGGGTGGCGCGCCGGCTGCACCGGGCGGACTAGCCCCAATACCGTTCAGTTAGAAGTACAGGCGTGTTATTCTCTGGTCGTGCCGAGGGCGGGGTGGGTCAAGCCGGTCAGTGATCGCCGGCTGTCCGATCATGTGGCGTTGGGGGTGTTGACGCGGACGTTCCCACCCGACCTGGTGGACGAGGTGGTCGCTG
>JAABUN010000781.1_pt1 | contig 78879 bp, 77 predicted proteins | sample 5559311 | NCBI WGS metagenome assembly JAABUN01 (sample SAMN10711877, study PRJNA513370) | rock metagenome | isolation source: Antarctica rocks | place: Antarctica: Victoria Land, Siegfried Peak sud | reverse complement strand
CGTCCGCGTCGTACAACGCCTCCTGGCCTTGACCACCGCGATCTGGCACAACGACCACACCGGACAGCCCGTCAAGCGCTCGCTACTCGCCTATGACCACTGAGGGCTTGGAATCGATCATCTAGTCGGCGAGGCCCTGCTCGACGGCGTAGCGGACCAGCTGGGCGCGGTTGTGTAGGGCGAGCTTGGACAGCGTGTTCTGCACGTGGTTCTCCACGGTGCGATGGCTGAGCACCAGGCGCTCGGCGACCTGCCGGGCGGTCAGCCCCTTCGCGACCAGCCGCAGCACCTCGGTCTCCCGCGGGGTGAGCTGCGGTCCGCTCGGTGCCGGCGCCGCAGCCATCCGGCGGTACTCCCCGAGCACCAGCCCGGCGAGCCCCGGTGTGAACACGGCGTCACCGGCGGCGGTGCGGCGTACGGCGTCGACGAGCTCGGCGGCGCCGGACGACTTGAGAAGGTAGCCGCTGGCGCCGGCCTTGACGGCCTCCAGTACGTCGCCGCTCTCGCCGCTCGCCGACAGCACGAGCACCCGGGTGCCCGAGCCGGCCAACGCCCGGGTGACCTCGACACCCGACAGGCCAGGCATCTGCAGGTCGCAGACGAGCACCTGCGGGCGGGTCGCGGCGCACACCCGGACCGCCTTGTCGCCGTCACCGGCCGACCCGACGACCGCCAGCCCGGCGGCAGCCAGGTCACGCTCCACGGCGTCGCGCCAGATCGGGTGGTCGTCGGCGACGACCACGGAGACGGCGTCAGGCCCGTGGGACACGCAGCTCGACCTCCGTCCCCTGCTCCGGCGCGGACGACACGGTCACCGTGCCACCGAGGTCCTCGACGCGCCCGCGCACCGACTGGAGCACCCCGAGCCGGCCCTCGTGCTGCGCCTGCTCGAGTCGGCCCGAAGGGATGCCCGGCCCGTCGTCGCGGACCGAGACGGTGACGGCGTCCGCCTCGTCCTCGACGAGCAGCCAGGCGGTCCCGCCGGCGTGCCGCCGTACGTTGTCGACGCAGGCCTGCACCGCTGCGGCCAGCTCGCCGGCCACCGCCGCGGGCAGCCCGACCGGGCCGGCGGGGGCGGCGAGCTGCACGTCGGCGCCGACCGGCAGGAGGGCCCGCAGGTCGAGCGTCCCGGCGGGGACCGGCGCGGGCGGTCCGGCGACCAGCCGCCGCAGCGCCGCCTCCTGCTCGCGGGCGAGCCCGGCGAGCTCCGGGTCGCCGGCGCGCCGGGCGACGAGCGCGAGCGCCTGCAGCACCCCGTCGTGCACCTGGCGGGCCAGGCGCTCCCGCTCGGCCTGCGCGGCCTCGCGCTGCACCACCTGCGCGTACGCCGCCTCGGCGCGGCGGGCGAGCGCGACGACGTAGCCGACGACGACGCCGGTGAGCAGCAGCAGGACGCAGCTGCCGAGGGTGGGGCGGGTGAGGTCGCCGCGCCACAGCACCGTCGCCGCGCTGACCGCCCGCCGCGGCGAGCCCGCCGGCGACCGGGCCGCTGCGCACCGCCCACGCGACGACCGGCACCGCCCCCCACGACAGCGTCAGGGTGGGCTCGCCGGCGACGACGCCCTCGCGTGACTGCACGAGCAGGCCGGCGAGCAGCAGCACGACGGCCATCGCCAGGTCGGCGGCGAGCAGGCCGGCCGTGCGCCGGGCCGGTGTGCGCAGCAGGTGGGTGACCAGCAGCGTCCAGCCGGCCATCGTGGCGAGGACGGCGACGGCGAGCCCCGGCCGTGCGTACGTGCCCCGGTGCAGGTAGTACAGGCCGGAGGTGACGGCGTACAGCAGCGACGCGGCGCGGGCGGCGGCGACGGCCCGCCACAGGGCGGTGTCGAGCCGGGGCACGTCCCGCCGGCGCCGCTCCAGGGTCGGTCAGCTGGCCTTGCGGTGCGGGGCGGGGCGGGCGGCTCCCGGCGGCGCCTCCCGGGCGAGCCGGGCCTGCTCCAGGTCGGCCTTGGCCTTGGCGGCGTACTGATCGACGTACTCCTGGCCGGACAGCAGCATGAGCTCGTACATGATCTCGTCGGTGATCGACCGGAGGACGAAGCGGTCGTCCTCCATGCCGGCGTAGCGGCTGAAGTCCAACGGCTTGCCGACCCGGATCCCGACCCGGCCGAGGTTGGGGATCTTCTTGCCGGTCGGCTGCACGACGTCGGTGTTGATCATCGCGACGGGGACCACCGGGACGCCGGCCTCCAGGGCCATCCTGGCGATGCCGGTCTTGCCGCGGTAGAGCCGGCCGTCGGGGCTGCGGGTGCCCTCGGGGTAGAGCCCGAGCAGGTTCCCGTCGGCCAGGATGCGCCGGGCCGTACGAAGCGCGGCCTCGCTCGCGGCGCCGCCGCTGCGGTCGATGGGCACCTGGCCGGCGCTCGCGAAGAACCTCTTCGTGAGCTTGCCCTTGATCCCCTTGCCGGTGAAGTAGTCGCTCTTGGCGAGGAAGGTGACCTTCCGCGGGACGACGAGCGGCAGGAAGATCGAGTCGGAGAACGACAGGTGGTTGCTCGCGAGGATGGCAGCCCCGTCGGCCGGCAGGTGCTCGCGACCCTCGACCCACGGCCGGAAGCAGACGCGCAGGATGGGAGTCAAGACCATCTTGACCACCCAGTAGAACACTGCGACCCCTGTCTCCTGCGACGGATCCCTACCTGAGGGATCTCCTGCGCCCGGCACCGACCCTAGGCCCGCTGGGCGGCACGCGGCAACGCCCCCCGTGCCGGCATGTCCGGGTCGGACCGGGTGCACCCGTTCGGGGGTGCGGGATCGTCCGTCTGCCCCTCGTGTCGCGAGCCCACCCGTGCGACGATTCTGCGAAGGGGTGGGCCAGCAGCCCGTACCCCCCTCGTCGAGGACGGAGCCCGCGTGACCGTGCTACCCGGGGCCGAGGCTGTCGACCTTCCGGGCGGACCGGTGGGCGTGCTGCTCAGCCACGGCTTCACGGGCACGACCCAGAGCATCCGGCCGTGGGCGGAGCACCTGGCGGACGCGGGCCTGACGGTCGTCGCGCCGCGCCTGCCGGGTCACGGCACCCGGTGGCAGGACCTCAACCGCACCCGCTGGGACGACTGGTACGGCGAGGTCGAGCGTGCCTTCGACGGACTGCGCGTCCGGTGCGACAGCGTGTTCGCGATGGGGCTGTCGATGGGCGGCACCCTGGTCCTGCGCCTGGCCGAGCAGCGGACGACCGAGGTGGCCGGCCTCGTCGTCGTCAACGCGTCGCTGGCGACCGAGCGCCGGGACGCCAAGCTGCTGCCGCTCGCCAGCCGGGTGCTGGCGTCCTTCCCCGGCATCGCCAGCGACATCCGCAAGCCGGGCGTCACCGAGCTGGCCTACGACCGGCTGCCCCTCGCGGCGGCCCACTCCCTGCAGAAGGCCTGGCCCGTCGTGCGCGCCGACCTGGCCCGGATCACCTGCCCGGTGCTGGTCTACCGCAGCGCCGTCGACCACGTCGTCGAGCCGGTGAGCGGTCGCACGCTGCTCCAGGGGCTGGCCGGCGGCACCGTCGAGGAACGCATGCTGCACGACAGCTTCCACGTCGCGACCCTCGACAACGACGCCCCGACGATCTTCGCCGGTAGCCTGGACTTCGTGCGCGCCCACGCGCCGGCTGCCGCGGGGTAGCCGTGCCCGTCCCCGCCGACCCCGCAGGCCGGCGCGCCAACGGCCTCCAGGCCAGCGACTGGGGTGCCCTCGTCGACCTCGACCCCCGGCTGTCCGAGGGGCTGCTCGACCGGCTTGCCGACGCCGGCGTCGCCGCCTACGTCGAGCCCGCCACCGCCGTCGACACGGTGCACCGGGCGGTGACGATGCCGCCCCGCCCGCTCGACCGGCTGTGGGTCGATCCCAGCCGCGCCGACTCGGCCCGGGAGGTCGTCGCGAGCGAGGTCGCCGACCTCACCGCGCTGCTCGCCGAGGACGACCCCGGCGCGACCGCACACGGCCTGGTCCACCCGATCCCGCGCTCCGCCGCCCGACGAGTGCTGCCTCCACCCGCGCTGCCGGGGCCGCCCGCACCGCCGACCGCTTCACCTCCGAACGGCGGACCGGCGCCCAGTGAACCCCGGTCCGATCTTCCGGTCCCGCCGGTCGCCGGGGCCGGGCCCGTCGGGCCGGGTCAGCCCAGCGACCCTTTCAGCGACGACGACGTCTTCGCCGAGCTCGTCCGGCGGTTCCACAGCGACGAGGTGTTCCAGCGCGAGGGCCAGCGCGAGAGCCGGCGCGAGCGTCGGGACCAGAACGGGGACGCCGGGCCGCGGGGGTCCGGCGAGCAGGACCAGCCCCGATCCGGCGCTCCCGCACGACGCCGCCCCGACCCGGCAGCCGAGCCGCCTGCAGCCGCCACCCCGATGCTGCCCTCATGGGTCGAGCCGGAGCCCCTCGACGACGACGGCCACTTCGTCCCGCCGCCGCCCCCCCCGGTACCACGGATCCGGGCACGCACCGTCGCTGCCGTCGCGTCGGTCGTGCTCGGGCTGCTCGTGCTGTTCGCGCCAGCGGTGCTGGGCCTGTCGGCCACCGGGGGGGTCGGCGTCGTCGGGCTCGCCCTGCTCGCCGGGGGCGCCGGCGCGCTGGTGTGGTGGCTGCGCGACAGTTCCGGCGGGCCCGACGACGGAGCGGTGGTCTGAGCCCGTTCCGTCAGCCGTCCCTCCGAACCCGCTCCACTACCCCTGCGTGAGCACCGAGGAGACGACGTGCCGGTCAGCGAGACCCTCGAGACGCGAGGCCATCTCATGGACACCGGGGTGCTCGCCCTCGTGCTCGACGACGTCCTGTCGTACGGCGGCGACTACCGGATCGACCGGCTCGACGTCGGCCGGGCGCACGTCGACGAGTCGTACGCAAGGATCGTCGTCTCGGCCGACGACGACGACTCCCTCCAGCGGCTGCTCATGCGCCTGCAGACGCACGGCGTCAACCAGGTCGACCCGGGCGAGGCGGTACTGCGCGAGGCCGACCGCGACGGCGTCTTCCCCGAGGACTTCTACTCCACGACCAACCTGGAGACCGTCGTCCGGCTCGGCAACCACTGGGTCCCGGTCGAGCAGCCCGAGATGGACTGCGGCCTCGTCGTCGAGGACGGCCGGGTGCGCACGCTGCCGGTCAGTGACGTCAAGGCAGGCATGCAGATCGTCTGCGGGGCGGGCGGCGTCAAGGTGGTCCTCCCCCATCGCGAGCACAGCACCGCCGGGGACAGCTTCGCGTTCATGAGCTCCTCAGTGAGCTCGGAGAAGCCGCAGGCGCTGCTGGTCCGGCAGATCGCGCAGACGATGCGCGAGGTCAAGGCCGAAGGCGGCCGCATCCTGTGGGTCGGCGGCCCCGGGGTCGTGCACACCGGCGCGGCGCCCGCGCTCGTCCGGCTCGTCGAGGCCGGCTACGTCGACGTGCTGTTCGCCGGCAACGCCCTGGCCACGCACGACATCGAGGCGGCGCTGTACGGCACCTCGCTCGGCGTCGACCTGGCGCAGGGCAAGGGCGTGGAGCACGGCCACGAGCACCACATCCGGGCGATCAACACGGTCCGCCGGGCCGGCTCGATCGCCGACGCGGTCGCTCAGGGTGTGCTGACCGGCGGGATCATGCACGCGTTGGTCACCCACGGGAAGGACTTCGTCCTCGTGGGGTCGGTGCGCGACGACGGCCCGCTCCCCGACGTCCACACCGACGTCATCGAGGGCCAGCGGGCGATGCGTGCGCAGCTGCCCGGCGTCGGCTTCGCGATCATGGTGGCGACGATGCTGCACTCGATCGCGACGGGCAATCTCCTACCGGCCTCGGTGCCCCTGGTGTGCGTCGACATCAACCCGGCGACGGTGACCAAGCTGACCGACCGCGGGTCGGCGCAGGCGGTCGGCATCGTCACCGACATCGGCCTGTTCCTCGAGCAGTTGGCGCGCGACCTCGTCCCTGAGGGCTGAGCCGAGCGGCCGCCGGGCTCCCCGGGACGACCGGGCCCGGGCCGTCACCGCCAGCGCAGGTCGGCCCGTACGGCGAGGTGGTCGCTGACCCGCCCGGTCGACACGACGTCGCCCGTCACGACCTCGAGCGCCGGGTCGACGAGGAGCGCGTCCAGGCGCCGGCGCGGCTGCCGCGCCGGGAAGGTCGCACCGCCGCCGACCTCGATCAGCCCGTCGGCGAGGGCCGCCCAGGCGGTCGAGCCCGGCTCGTCGTTGACGTCGGCACCCAGCACCAGCGGGCCGGTGGGCAGGGCCGTGCGTACCCGGCGGGCGCTGTCCAGGCGTGCGGCGGGCTCCAGGTCGAGGTGTGTCCCGGCCAGCACGAGCTCGCGACCGTCGAGCAGCACGACGGCGTACGCCGCGGCCCTGCGGTGCAGGCCCGGCCGATGCGGCAGCCGGACGGTGCCCGAGCTGACCAGCCCGACGTCGGGGCCGGCGAGCAGCAGGTTGCCGCAGGCCCGCGCCCGAGTAAGCGGGCGCAGCCCGGCGCGGCGCGCGAGCAGCTCGCGCGAGACCCGCCAGCCGAGCAGGCGCGGGGCCTCCTGCACGCACACCAGGTCGGGTTGCAGATCGCGCAGCACTGCCGCGGCCCGCGGGGCGCCGTCTCGCAGGGAGCGGACGTTCCAGCTGACGACCCGAAGCAGACGGCTCAGGAGGTGCTGCCGTGCACGGTGAAGTCGGTGAGCATGCTGGTCAGCTCGGCCCGTCGAGCGTCCCCGTCGCCCGCGGTCGGCGCCGCGACGGTCTTCGGCACTCTGATCTTCGGCGCGACGCGCAGCGCCTCCAGCAGCGTCGCGCGGTCGACCTCCTGCCCGTCCCTGCGCCACACGTGCTGGCCGCACGAGGAGCAGCTGTGCAACTGCAGGTCCCCCGCGCCCTGGTCGACGCCGATGACCGTCATGGGACGCCGGCAGCACCGTAACCTGGCGGAGTCCGACATGTACTCAACGTAACAGACCGTTGACGTGTGCGCCGTTCGGGCGTGACTTCGCGAGGGGCACCGGGGACTCAACCGGGCGATGCCGCGTCCGGGTCGTCGAGGTTGATCCGTTGCACACCGGGCGGCGTGCCGGGCGGTGGCGGGGGGGCGGACACCGCCGCCCGCACCGCCGCAGCCACCGAGGCGGCGGCGTCGAGCAGGTGGGCGACCGCCTCGGGCCGCACCTGCCGCAGGGCAGCCACCGCCTGGCACAGCGGGCAGACGGTGCACTCAGGTGAGCCGGTCGCGAGGTGCTCCACGTCCAGGGCGCCGGCCTTGCTGCGGGCCCACTGCTCGGCCGCGGCCAGCAGCCTGGCGGCCTCGTGGGCCGCCGAGCCCACGCCGTCGGCGGTCACCGGGCGCCCAGCAGGGTCTCCGGCCACTGCGCGGGGTCGGGCAGGAAACGCACCCGCAGCCGCTCGCCGGCCAGGGCGGCGCCCACCACGGTGCACCGGCACAGCAGGCTCGGCAGGGCGAGCACCCGCCGGTGGCCGCCGACGGTGAGGACGAGCTCGTCGCCGGTGCGGGTGAGCCCGAGGTCCTCCCGGTGGGCGAGCGGCAGCGCCAGCGACAGCACGAAGCCCTCGCCCTCGGGCTGCACGTCGACCAGCGCCGGCGCCGGCGCCGCATCGGCGGCCGGGTCGTCGTCGCCGTACAGGTCGGCGCCGACGGCGCAGAGCGCGGCCAGACCGACCGGCTCGGCGGGGCGGTAGGGGGCCTGCAGGACGGGCAGCCCGGCCGCGTCGGCCCGTACGGCGGCGAGCTGGCCGGCCTGGGCGGCCACCCAGCCGCGCAGGAACGGCTCGTCGGACGGCGGGAACACCCGGTTGGCGAGCAGACCGTCGACGCGGTAGCCGTACAGCGCGAGGCAGGTGAGGGTCCGGCGGGCCTCGGCGACGACGACCGCCTCCGGCGTCAGCACCACCCGTACCGAGGTGACCGGCGAGGTGAGCAGGGCACGGACGTCGGCCAGGTCGCGGTGCAGCCGCTCGACGGCCGCCAGCACGCCGTCCGCCGGCAGCGTCGGGTCGGAGCGGCCGAGCAGCGGGCGGACCGCCCGCAGCGCCCGGCGGTGGGCCGGGAAGACCTTGTCGACGTACCACTGCAGCGCCTCGGGCAGGGCGAGCAGCCGCAGGGTCTCCCCCGTCGGCGCGCAGTCCACGACGACCAGGTCCCACCGGCCGGACTGCGCCTGGGCCCGCAGCTCCAGCAGCGCCAGGACCTCCTCCGCCCCGGGAAGCACCGTCAGCTCCTCGGCCTGGACGGGCCCGACGCCGGCGTGGGCGAGCACACCGCGCAGGTAGGCCTGCACGTCGTGCCAGCTGCGCTCGAACGCCGCCTGCGTGTCGACCTGCATCGCGTACAGGCCGGTGTCGACCTCGGTCGGCTCGCCGGCGAGCGGCACCCCGAGCGCGTCGGCGAGCGAGTGCGCGGGGTCGGTGGACAGTACGAGCACCTTGCGGCCGCGCGACGCGGCATAGGCGGCGGTGGCTGCGGCCGCCGTGGTCTTGCCGACGCCGCCCTTGCCCGTGAACAGCAGGACGCGCACGACTCTCCCTCGCTCGGAACGGGCGACGCTACCCGAGCGACTCCACCCGCTTCTTGAGCTCCTTGAGGGCGCCGTCGACGATCCGCTTCTCGATCTTGCGACGCATCGGCCCGATCATCGGGATCTTCGCGTCGATCCTGAGGTCATAGCGGACCTCGGTGCCGCCGCTCGCCGGCGACAGCCGGTAGGAGCCGACCTGGGACCGCTGCAGGGTGCTCGGCGCGACGAGGGTCCAGCTCACCCCGTCGTCGGCCCAGTCGTAGTCGAGCGTGTACTCGTCGCTCATCCCGCTGCTGGAGATGCTGAAGCGGGCCAGCCGGGGCCGCCCGTCCTTCTCGGTCTCGAGCACCTCGACCCGCTTGATCTCGCCGTTCCACTCCGGGTAGGCGTGCAGGTCGGCGATCACCTCCAGCACCTGGTACGGAGGCGCACCGATCGTCAGGCTGGAGCTGGTCAGGTCGGCCACGCGGTCCTCCTCGATGCGGCACCGCAGGCTAGCGCTCACGGCCGGTGCCGCAGCCGGGCCACGGCAGCGGCTCGGGCCGGGACGCGGGTCAGGACAGCAGGTAGGCGACGACCGCGGTGAGCAGCACGACGACGACCGCGAAGGCGCATGCCGCTGCCAGGAGCGCACGCCGGCTGAGCCGGGTGAGGTCGCCGACCCCGGGGAGCACCAGCGACCGCGCCCCGGCCGTACGCAGGTCGGCGAGGAAGCCCAGCCCGCAGGCGGTGCAGGCGTCGACGGCGAAGGTGTTGCGGGTGGCGCAGGCCGGGCACGGCCAGCAGCCGTCCTCCGCCGGCGGGGCCGGCTCGGGCGCCTCCGGTGCGGCGACGGCTGACCGCGTACCGGCGGCCACCGCCGCCATCCCGGCCGCCTGCGGCCCGAGCGGCTCCACGGTGCGCAGGTCGAGGAAGCACTGCGTGCACCAGGGCGCGGCAGGGCGCGCCGACGCGGAGCAGCGGGGGCAGGCGGACGCCACCGGTTCGGATGCCACGCCGACAGGGTCGGCAGGTCGGCGACCGGCCTTGAGGCAGGCGACACCCGGGACCGCTCGGGTATCGCCCGCGGAACCGCCCCCCGATCAGGGCCTGCGCGCTAGCGTGGCAGGCAGCCTCGCGCTCGGGGCAGCCACCCCCGACGACGGCGAGGAGCCACCGGTGCAGGAGTACTCAGCCCCTCCGCTGCTCGAGCTCGACGCCGACGCGTGCCTGCTCGACACCGTCGCGCGCCACGCCCGGAGCCACCCCGACGCCGTGCTGTTCACCCGCCGCGGCGACGGCCAGTGGACCCCGGTTACGGCGAAGGAGTTCGCGGCCGAGGTCGACGCACTCGCCGCCGGGCTGGTCGCGCGCGGGGTGCAGGCCGGCGACCGCGTGGGCCTGATGAGCAGGACGCGGTACGAGTGGACGCTGTGCGACTACGCGATCTGGGCCGCCGGCGCCGTGACCGTACCGGTCTACGAGACGTCGTCGGCCGAGCAGGTGCAGTGGACCCTCGGGGACTCCGGCGCGGTGCTCGCGATCCTCGAGACCGCGGGGCACCGGGCGACCTACGACGAGGTCGCCGGGCAGCTCCCGGCCGTCGCCTCCGTCGCGCAGATCGACACCGGCGGGCTGGACGCTCTCGTGGCTGCCGGCCGCGACGTCCCCGCCGCCGCGCTGGCCGAGCGCCGCGCGACCCTGCGCCCCGAGAGCCTCGCGACGATCATCTACACGTCCGGGACCACCGGCCGACCCAAGGGGTGCGAGCTCACGCACGCCAACCTGCTCAGCACCGGCCGCAGCGCCGGGGCCGTCCTGCCCGAGCTGTTCAACCCGGACGGCTCCACCCTGCTGTTCCTGCCGCTGGCGCACGTCTTCGCCCGGCTGATCCAGGTCGCCTGCGTCGAGGGGCGGGTGCGGATGGGCCACTCCGCGGACCTGTCGAACCTGCTCGCGGACTTCCAGACCTTCCAGCCGACCTTTCTGCTGTCCGTCCCGCGGGTGTTCGAGAAGGTCTACAACACCGCCAGGCAGCGGGCGCACGCCGACGGCAAGGGCCGGATCTGGGACATCGCCGAGAAGACCGCGGTCGCCTACAGCCAGGCGCTCGACCGGGGTCGCCCGAGCCCGTTCCTGCGCGGCCGGCACGCGGTGTTCGACCGACTGGTGTACGGCAAGCTGCGCGCCGCGATGGGCGGCCGGGTCGCCTGGGCCGTGTCCGGGGGCGCCCCGCTGGGCGCCCGGCTCGGCCACTTCTTCCGCGGCGTCGGCGTGACCATCCTCGAGGGCTGGGGGCTGACGGAGACGACCGCGGCCGGCAGCGTCAACACCCCGGCGCACCTGCGCATCGGCAGCGTCGGCCGGCCCTCCCCCGGTGCGACGATCCGGATCGCCGAGGACGGGGAGATCCTCATGTCCGGCGAGAACGTCTATCTGGGCTACTGGCACAACCCGACGGCGACCGCCGAGACGGTGAAGGACGGCTGGTTCCACACCGGCGACATCGGCTCGCTCGACGCCGACGGGTTCCTCACCATCACCGGGCGCAAGAAGGAGCTGATCGTCACCGCGAGCGGCAAGAACGTGGCGCCGGCCGCCCTGGAGGACCGGCTGCGGGCACACCCGCTCGTCAGCCAGTGCATGGTCGTCGGCGACCGGCAGCCCTACATCGCCTGCCTCGTCACCCTCGACGCCGAGGCGGTCGCGGCCTGGCTGACCGGCAGGGGCCGGACGCCGACCCCGGTCGCCGAGCTGGTCGAGGACCCGGAGCTGCTCGCGGAGCTCTCCCGGGCCGTGGACGAAGCCAACCGGGCGGTGTCGAAGGCCGAGTCGATCCGGCGCTTCAGCGTCCTGCCGGTCGACTGGACCGTCGAGGCCGGCCAGCTGACCCCGTCGCTCAAGCTCAAGCGCAGCGTGGTCATGGCCGAGTTCCAGACAGAGGTGAACGCCCTCTACCCGACCGGGCCGGGCTAGACCGCAGCCCGAGGGGAGCGACGTTGGCGCTCCCGCGGGCACCGGGGCGCGACGCGGTCACGGCCTTCCGCGGCACGCTGCTCGTCCTGTGCGCCGCGCTGAGCGTGCTCGCCAGCGCGCACACCTGCGCCGCGCTGCCGATCGCGGTGCTCGGCTGCGTCGCACCGGCCGGCGCACACAGCCGGACGGCGGGCGAGCACCCGCTCGCGCTGGGGGTGTTCGAGGCGGCGGTGGCCGAGGCGAACGTCGTGCTCACCGGTGGCAGCGAGAGCCCGATGCTGCCCTTCCTGGTGGCGCCCCCGGGCTACATCGCCCTGCGCGAAGGCAGCCGGGGCGCGATCATCGTCAGCGGCGCCGCAGCGGCGGCACTGCTGCTGACGGGCACATCGAGCCGCAGGGCTCCCAGGTGCGGGTCCGCTTCCGCATCGACGGGCCCTGCACCAGGCCCTCACGCTGCCGGAGAGCATGGAGTCCGGGCCTCGTCAGCCGGATCAAGATCATGACGGGCATGAACATCGTCGAGCGGCGGCGCCCGCAGGACGGCCAGATCGCCATGGACATCGACGGCCGGGCGGTGGACATCCGGGTCGCCAGCACCCGCACCGTCAGGCGTCGTCACCTCGTCAGCATCGGACGTACACCCCGGTTCTGAAGAGCCGCCCGGCCGGACTTCGCCCACTTCCGCGCGACATCCCTGCCGCTGTCCTGCAGGCTGGTCCAGTCCGGGCCCGATCTCGCCGAGAGGTACGTGTGCAACCCGTCCTGCTCGCCTCTGGGCTCGTCGTCGACTTCGGGCCGGTCCGGGCCGTCGCCGGGTTCGACCTGTCGGTCGGCGCGGGCACCTCCGTCGCGCTCGTCGGGCGCAACGGCGCCGGCAAGAGCACGACGATGCGGGTGCTCGCGGGGGTGCTGCCGCCGACCTCGGGGCGGGTCGTCGTCGCCGGCACCGACGCAGCCCGGGACCCGACCGCCGTACGGGCCCTGGTCGGCTACTGCCCCGACGTGGGCGGGCTGGTGCCCCGCGCGACCCCGTGGGAGCACCTGCAGCTCGCCGCCCGGCTGCGCGGGATGCCACGCGGCTGGCAGGACCGGGCGGCGGCGCTGCTGGAGCGCTTCGACCTGCTGGACGCCGCGGACCGGACGACCGCCGGTTTCTCGCACGGGATGGGACGGCGCCTGTCGGTGCTACTCGCGGCCTTCCACGAGCCACGGCTGCTGCTGCTCGACGAGCCGTTCGACGGGGTGGACCCGCTCGGCGTCGAGGCCACCCTCGAGGTGGTGGCGCACGCCCGGGCGGGCGGCGCCGCCGTGCTGGTGAGCACGCACCTGCTGCCGCTGGCCGTCGAGGCGTGCGACGAGGCCGTCGTCCTCCGCGGCGGGGTGGTCGTCGGCGCCGCCCCCGCCGGGGAGCTGGCCGGTGCCGGCGGCCGCGACCGCTACCGGGCGCTCATCTCGTGACCGGCAGCGCGTGACCGGTGCCGGGGCGCAGCTGCGGGCGCTGCTGGCGCTGCGCTGGCAGATGACCCGGGCGCCCGGCGTGCGACTGGTGCTGTGCCTGGCCGGCCTCGCCGTGCTGTGGCTGCTCGCGCTGTGCCTGCGCAGCGCCGGCGCGCTGGAGCCGGCCGCCCTCGAGACCGCCGCCGCGCTGGCCCCCGAGGCGTTCCTCGGCTTCGGCGTGCTGGCGCTGGTCGCACCGCTCACCGCGGGCGGCGGCAGCGAGGTGGTGCCGGCCGAGCAGCTCGCGGCCTTCCCCGTACGGCCGCAGGCGCAGTTCCTGGGCGGCCTGCTGCTCGCGCCGCTCAACCTGGTGTGGGTCGTCCAGCTCCTGGTGCTCGCCGTCGAGACCTCCTGCCTGACCCTCGGCGGGAGCCTCACGGCCGGCGTGCTCACCACCGCGGCGTACGTCGCGTTCGCCACTCTCCTGGGTCAGACGGTGGCCTGGACCGTGGTCGGGATGCGCCGGACGCTGGCCGGGCGGCGGGCCGTCATCGCCCTCGCGGCGGCGCTGGCACTCGGCGTCCTGCTCGTGGTGCGGGCCGGGCTCGGCCGGGCGGCGCTGGAGCACGCGCCGACCCGCCTGGTGGTCCGTGCCGTGGTCGCCGGGGGGGCCGGTGACCTGCTGCCCTGGGCGCTGGTGACCGGCGCGCTCGGCTGCGGTGCGGCGCTCGCCCTGCTCGGCGGTCCGCGGGCCTGCGGATGGGCGCTGCGCCGGCCAGGCGACGCCGCGGTGGCCGCCGAGGGCCGGACGCTGCGAAGGCGGCGGCCCCGGGCCAGCGCGCTGCGCGAGCTCGTGGCGCTGGACCGGGCGAGCGTGTGGCGCGCACCGGCCCTGCGGCGCGGCGGGCTCGTCCTCGCCGTGCTGCCCGGGCTGGCGGCGGCCGGCGCCCAGGTGCCCTGGTCCTCGCTCGTCGTGCTGCCCGGACTGGTCGCGGCCGGCAGCGGGCTGCTGTTCGGGATCAACGCCTTCGCCCTCGACGGCTCCGGCGCGCTGTGGCTGGCCTCGCTGCCCGTCGAGCCCACCCTGGTGGCACGGGCCAAGCTGCTCGTCCTCGCCGAGACCGTGCTGGCGGCCGTCGGGCTGACGGCGGGGGCGGGAGCGCTGCGCGCCCCGGCGGGCCCCACCGCGGCGGAGCTCAGTGCCATCCTCGCGTCCGGGCTGGCCTGCACCGCCGTGGTCGTCGGCACCGGGCTGGCGCTGTCGGTGCGCTCGCCGCACCGGGCCGACCTGCGCGGGCCGCGCGACGCGATCGCCCCACCCGGGGCCCTCGCCCTGGCCAGCGTGCGGCTCTCGGTGCCGGCCGCGGCCACCGGGATGCTCATCGCCGCCGCAGCCACCTCTGGACGGTGGTGGCTGCCGCCGGTGCTCGCCTTGCCGGTGCTCGGTCTCGCCGGGCTGTCGCTGCGGCGCAGCCTGCGGCGCTGGGCCGACCCGGTGCGGCGCGGCCGCGTGGTGCAGGTCGTCGCCCGGGGCTGAGGCCGGCGGCCCGGGTCAGGGCCCGGCGAGCAGCCCCCGCAGCCGGGCGGCCAGCACGTCCCACCGCCACTCGCGCTCGACCCACTCCCGTCCGGCGCGGCCCAGCCGCGCGGCGCGGTCCGGGTCGGTCAACAGGTCGGCGACGGCCCGGGCGACCTCGGCGACGCGGGTGCCGTCGACGACGGTGCCGGTACGGCCGTCCAGCACCGCGTCCGGAGAGCCGCCGGAACGGCCGGCGACCACCGGCAGCCCGCTGGCCGACGCCTCGAGGAAGACGATCCCGAGTCCCTCGACGTCCAGACCACCCCGCCGGGTGCGGCACGGCATGGCGAACACGTCGCCCGCGTCGTAGTGCGCCGGCAGCTCCTGCCAGGGCACCGAGCCGGTGAGCACGACGTCGTCGGCGATCCCGGTCTCGGCCGCCAGGCGGCGCAGCCGCGGTGCGTCGGGGCCGCCGCCGACGAGCAGCAGGGCCGCACCGGGGACCCGCGCCTGGACCGCGGGCAGCGCCCGGATGAGCACGTCCTGGCCCTTGCGCGGCACCAGCCGACTCACGCACACCACCACCGGTCGACCTGTCAGGCCGTGCCGCCGGCGCACCTCCTCGCCGCCCGCCCCCGGCCGGAAGGCCGCCGTGTCGACGCCGCTCGGCAGCCGCGCCAGGGTCGCGGCCGGTCCCAGCGCGGGCTGCAGCCGGGCCCGGGTGTAAGCCCCGAGGTAGGTCACCACGTCGACGTCGCGCCCGATCCGGCGCAGCAGCTGCCGGGCGCCGGGCAGCAGCGCCCAGCCGACCTCGTGCCCGTGCGTCGAAGCGACCGCCCGGACAAGGCCGAGCGGGCGGGCCAGCAGGCCCAGCGGCGCCGCCGCCCCGAACCACACCCGGTCGCAGCCGTCCGCGGCCGCGACGGCCCGGGTGCGCCGCAGCACGTCGGGAACCGGCAGGATCAGCGACGTCGGATGGCGCACGACCGGGAAGGGCTGCGCCGCGTCGTACGCCGCCGCGCCCTTCCAGGCCGGCGCGTACACGACGACCTCCCCGTCGGGCTGGCGCCCCGCGAGCGCGGCGACGAACGCCTGGATCCCTCCCGGCCGGGGCGGGAAGTCGTTGGTGACGACGAGGGTCCTCAACCCTGCTCGGCCTTGCCGAGGGGCTGCTGCCGGGCGAAGGCCCGGGCCAGGGCGATCCGCTCCGGGCCGGTCGGGTGCGTCGCGAAGGACTCGGCCACGAAGCCCGGCCGCAGGTCGTTGAGGTTGGTCACCGACAGCCGCCGTTCCACGGTGATGAAGGTGCCGACGTCGCCGGTGAGCTGCAGCGCGTGCAGGTCGGCGCGGGCCTCGATCCGCCGGGACACCAGGTTGGTGGCCGGCGACACCAGCAGCGTGCCGACAGCGACGACGGCCAGCACGAGCGGGACCACCCGCGGGTCGCCGGCGCCGGTCGCGCCCGCCCGGGACAGCAGACCCCGGCGCTGCAGCAGCACCGCGAGCAGGCACACCGCCGCCGCCGCACCGAGGGCGCCGAGCAGGCTGCCGACGAGGACGTCGTGCTGTGTGACGTGGCCGAGCTCGTGGGCGACGACCAGCCGGATCTCCTGCGGTGAGGCGGTGCGCACGAGGGTGTCGTACAGCACGATCCGGCGTGAGGAGCCGAAACCGCTGACGTAGGCGTTGAGCGCGCTGGTCCGGCGGGACGCGTCGGCGACGAGGACGTCGCGCACGGGCACGCCGTCCTGCCGGGCCAGGGCCAGCAGGTCGTCGCGTAGCTCGCCGGCCGGCAGCGGCCGGAAGGAGTTGAAGACCGGCTCGACGACCAGCGGGTAGGCGAAGGAGCCGGCGAGCACCAGGGCGGCCAGTGCGCCCGCGCCGAACGCCCACCAGGTGCGCGGTGCCCGCCGGGCCAGGGCCAGCACGGCCAGCAGCGCCAGCGCGGCCAGCCCGCTCGACACCAGCAGGCCCTTGCCGGCGTCGACCGCCCAGGAGCCCCAGTCCTGAGTGGACAGGCCGTACGCCCGCAGCACCTGCTCGCTGCGGACGTCGAGCGGCAGCGTCGCGAGCCGGCCGACGGCGCCGAGCGCGACCGTCCCGAGCAGCACCTGCCAGGCCCAACCGCCGCCGAGCGGCCGGGCGACGGCGACGACCAGCCGGCCACCCAGTCGGGTGAACCCCAGGACCGCGGCGACGACCAGCCCGAGCAGCAGCGAGGCATAGGCGGGGGGGCGCAGCGCGGCGTGGAAGGCCTGCTCCCGGGCGACCTGCGCGGGGGTGAAGTCGCGGCCGACGTCGACGACCCGCGATGCGCCCGGCAGCACGTCGAGGGGCACCAGTGCGAGGGTCAGCGCGACGAGCGCGAGCAGCAGGACGGCCGCCGTCGCGCCTGGGCCGGTCCGCCAGGTGCCGGTCACCCGGGAGGTGCGCCGCCCGGGCGCGGCCGGAGCGGGCGCCGTCATGCCAGCTGCCCGCCCAGGAAGACGCGCCAGGCCGTCGTGAGCTCGGCGACCCCGATGCCGAGCTGGATGCGCAGGGCCTGCTCGAGAGCACCGGCCGGGTCCTCGCCCGGCCGCGCCCCCACGTCGCGGTACAGCGCCAGCACCCGGTCCTGCCCGTACGTCCCGACCAGCAGCTCCACCGCCAGCCACGCCTGCTCGTAGGCGGAGCTGACCTGCGGGTTGTCGCCGCGGAAGTCCGCGTCGGCAGGCAGGGCCGCCGGCAGCCGCCCGGCGCGTACGTCGTCGCGCAGCTCCTGCGCCGCCAGGCCGACCGGCACACCGGTGCCCAGGTAGCCCACGTGGTCGGCGAGGCCCTCCGACAGCCAGCGCGGGGTGGACCGGGTGGTGGCGGCGCGGGTCGCGACATGCATCGCCTCGTGGGTGAGCACCACCTGGCGTCCGGCGGGACTGAGCAGCGCGAGCTTGGCCGGGCTGACGACCACCCGGTCCGCGCCGCGGGCCGTGCCGCCGCGGACCGGCCCGGCGACGGTCACGGCCGCCAGCGATTCGAGGCCGCCCGTCGCGGTGACGAGCCGGCCCAGCTCGGCCTCGTCGGCCGGCACGACGACGGCGACCCGCTGCGTCCAGCCGGGACCCCACACCGCCGTCACCCGCGGCACCGCCGCGTCCACATCCTCGGCAAGCCGGTGCATCTCCACCAGCGAACCGGGGTGCCCGAGCACGAGCGAGTGCGTCCCCCGGACCACCGTGACCGGGCCGCCGTCCCACACCTCGCGGGCGGTGGCGGAACCACGGGCGCTGAAGTCGTCGTCGGCGGCGAGGTACCACCGGCCGCTGCGCTGCACGAAGGTCAGGGCCTGCTCGGATTCCGCCGGGTCATCGTCGACGCCCTCCAACGCGACCCTCAGCACCACCCGCGGGCCCCACCACGTGCCGTAGCGCGCGTCGAGCACGGCGTCCGGCGGCTGTGTCCTCCCGGCGTCGACCGTGTACGCCCAGGCGCGGAGCGGCACCTGCGCCAGCGCGTCGAACAGCGCTGCCTGCCGCGCACGGAAGGCCGGCGCACGGGGGTCCACCCCGACGAGGAAGGCCGCCCGGTCATGTGCCAGCACCGCCCGCGCCCGCCCGGCGAGCAGGGCGTGGACCTCACGGGCCCGCTGCGCCGGCAGGTCGGGGACCGCCGGCCCAGGCGCCTGCACGCCGGCTGCCCCCGAGGCCGGCCGGGACGGCCATCCGGCACCGACCGCGACCGCCGTCCCCAGTGCGAGAGCGAGCACCACCGCGAGGGCCCGGACGCGCCAGGACGCCGCGACAGACACCCCCCGACTGTACGGCGGCGACGGCCCTGGCCGGCGGGCCTCGAGTGCGGCTACGGGCGGGTGGCCCCGACGAAGTCGCTGCGGAAGGCGGGCTGGATCTTCACGACGTCCCCGGTGTGCGGTGCACTGATCATGTTGCCGCCGCCGACGTAGATGCCGACGTGGTGGATCGGGCTGCCGTAGTAGAGCAGGTCGCCGGGCTGCACCTGGTCCTGGGACACGTGCCGACCCGAGGAGTACTGCGCTCGGCTGGAGTGCGGCAGCGAGACGCCCGCCTTGGCCCACACCCAGCTGGTCAGGCCGGAGCAGTCGAAGGTCGACGGGCCGGCGGCGGCCCAGACGTAAAGGCTGCCGAGCTTGTTGTAGGCCTCCTTCACGGCAATCGCCGCCCCGCCGCTGACAGGCCCCGCGGCCGTCGGCACGGCCGCCGCGGGGCGGCTGCGCGAGGCCCGGTCGGCGACCGTGGCCCGGGCGGCATCCTCGGCGGCCCGCGCGGCCCGAGCGGCGTCGAGCTGGGCCCGCTGCTGCGCCTGCAGACTGCCCAGCAGCGCCTGGGAGGCGGCGAGGTCGGCCTCGACGGCGCTCTTGCGCTCGGCGGCCCGCTGCTCCGTGGCCTGCTGCGCGGCGAGCTCGACGTTGGCCTGCCGCACCGCCTCGGCGAGGCGGGCGCGGGCCGCCGTCACCTCGGCGAGGCGTGCGGACCGCTCGGCGGCCAGCCGGTCGAGGGACGCGGCCCGGTCAAGGTAGGCCTGCGGGCTGGTGCTGCGGGTGAGCAGCGACAGGCCGCTGGCGGCGCTGCCGCTGCGGTAGGCGGCGGCCACGACGGTCCCGACCTGGGCCTGCAGCGCGGTCACCGCCTGCTGCTGGCGGTCCACCTCGGCCTGCGCGGTGTCGGCCCGCACCCGCAGCCCCTCGAGTGCGACCTGGGCCTGCTGGTAGTCCTCCACCGCCTGGTCGACCTGCAGGTCGAGGGCGTCCGCCCGCGCCTGCACCTCGGCCAGCGTCGGCTGGGGGTCGGCGAGACCGGTGCCGCCCGGGAGGAACGTGATCGCCGAGGCGGTCGCGAGCCCGAGGACCAGCGAGGCACGTGCCCCGCGCCGGCCGGACAACGTCAGGGCGTGCTGGTGCTTCGTCGCCACAGGCGGCGGCACTCCTTCTCCCGTCGACCGCCTACCGGGTGAGCTGTCGGGTTCGGGCCGGAAGCAGCCCTACCACGCCTCTGCCCGGGCCAGCCCGGTCCTCAGCGTCGATGCACCCCAGGGGAACGAGTGGTTCCCCGGTTTCGTGCGGGGCGGCATGCGGCCCGCGCACGAACTCGGCGGTGACCCGTCGCCGTCTCCCGAGGTGGGCCACTGTCACGACCAGGTCACGAACGACAGTACAGAACGACGCCGTCGGCAGGCGACACCGCCCCCGCCGCCTGTGGACGCAGGACGGCGCAGGTCACGAGGCGGCCGACCGCGGCAGGCGACCGCCCGGCGGCCCCACCGGCACGAGGCGCAGGCGCGGCACGAGCCCGCTGTCGGCCAGCACGTCCAGCGCCCGGCGCTCCCCGTCGTCGACCTCCAGGGCCGGACCCCCGGCCCCGAGCAGCACGGTCACGACGCACTCGTCACAGGCCAGGTCGCGCAGTGCGCACCCGTCGCAGTCGATCAGCACAGCAGCCTCCACAGGTCCGGTGCCGGTCGTCCCGGCAGGTGGGAAGCTAGGCAGGGGGTCCGACAACGTGGCCGGGGTCCGACAGCTCGCCGGCCGGCGGCTGCGTCAGGAACGGCCCAGCAGCCGCAGCAGCGCCCGCGACGGCACGGCGCGGGCGCCGGAGGCGCGCACCCCGTCGGCGACCTCCCGGTCGCTGGACACCACCACCAGCGGTCGGCCGGCCGGCTCGTGACGTACCAGATGGCGCAGCACCTCGTCGGCCGTCTCGCCCTCCCGGCTGAACAGCAGCCGCACGCCGCGCGGCGCCGGCACCGCGACGGCGGTCACCCGCTCCAGTCCGTCGAACACACACGTGACCTCAGCCCCGGTACGGGCCGCGAGCGCGCCGAGCCCGGTGAGCAGCCGCCCGCGCTGCGCCTCGAGGGTGACCTCGCCGTAACCGGTCTTCGTGACGTTGTAGCCGTCAACGAGCAGGTGGACGAGCGGGACCGCGAGCAGGGCGTCGAGCAGCGCCGGGTCGTCCGGGTCGCGGCCCTGCAGCGGCGGCTCGGCAGCAGCGCCTGGGGCGTACGTCGCCGCGAGCGCGTCGGCGGGCCGGCCGTCCGCCGGCGCGAGGGCCAGCTCCCGCCGCAGACCCGAGGCCGCGCCGAGCAGGGCGTCGAGCAGCACGCGCAGGCGGAGCTCGTCGGCGGAGCGGCCGTCACGCGCCGCCTGCCGCCCGGCGGCCACGGCCTGCTCGGCGTCGGCCAGCCGGTCCTGCATCCGGCGCAGCTGCCCCTGCGCCTGCTCGAGGGCGGCGGCGAGGGCCTGGCGTTCCTGCGCCAGCGCCTGCTCCGCGGCGCGCTGCGCCGCCTCCGCCCGGCCGGCGCGGTCACCGAGCTCGCGCACCCGCCGCCGCACCACCGCCAGCTCGGCCCGGGCGGCCTCGGCGTCGGCCCGCAACCGCTCCGCCTCGACCCGGGCGCCCGTCCGCAACGCCTCGAGCTGCTCGGTGAGGCGGCGTACCGCGTCGACCTGCACGGCCCCGGCGGCCGCGTCGTCCCGCGCCGCCAGCTCCCCCGCCACCTGGGCGACCCGCTCGCGCCAGCCGTCCGGGCGCAGGACGTACGCCGCGGCGGCGAGGTCCTCGGGCGGGGCCGCCGGCAGCGGGCTCCCGGCGATGAGCGCGGCGGTGAGCTCCGGCAGCGCCTCACGCAGGCCCTCGGCCACCTGCTGGCGGAACACGACGTCGGCCTCCAGCGCCGCCGCGAGCGGCACGGCGGCCAGGCGGGCCCGCTTGCCGGGCGTGAAGCGCGCGAAGGCCCGCAGCGCGGCGGGGACCTGGTCGGGCGGGAGCGACCCGAGGCGCTCCGCGGCGAGCGCGATCACCCGGGCCCGCACCGCCGCGGGCAGCGCCGGCTCGGTCACCGGCCCACGCCCGTCACGCGTCCGGCCGGGCGACGACCTCGACCTTGTCGACCGAGCCGCACCAGCGGCAGGTGACGTGCTCGGCGTCGTCGACGATGACCTCGCGCTCCTCCACGACCTGGCGCCCGGACAGGTCGACGTGGACGTACTCGCGGGCGCGTACGGCCCGCAGCACGTCGAAGCGGGTGAGGTTGCCGCACAGCGTGCAGCGCCAGCGGGAGTGGGGACCGGGCTGCAGGACGGGCACCTGCGCAGGCTAGGTGAGGCGGCGCGCCGCCACGGTCCTGTCGGTGGGCACCCCTACCGTCCGCGCCATGCTCCTGCGCGCGCCCCGACCGCCGTCCGCCTCCCCGCCCGGGCCGGTGCAGGGGACGTTCGACGAGCTCGGCACCCCGCTGCGGGAGACGACCTTCGTCGTCGTCGACCTGGAGACGACCGGCGGCTCGGCGCAGACCTGCGAGATCACCGAGATCGGGGCGGTGAAAGTGCGCGGCGGAGAGGTGCTCGGGGAGTTCCAGACCCTGGTCAACCCGTCGAGCGCGATCCCGCCCTTCATCGCCGTGCTCACCGGCATCACCGACGCGATGGTCGCCGGGGCCCCCGACCTCGCCGCGGTGCTGCCGGCGTTCCTGGAGTTCAGCCGGGGCGCCGTGCTCGTCGCCCACAACGCGCCGTTCGACCTCGGCTTCCTGCGGGCCGGCTGCGTCCGGCTCGACCTGGACTGGCCCGCTCCGGACAGCCTCGACACCGCCCGCCTCGCCCGGCGGGTGCTGACCCGCGACGAGGCGCCCAACTGCAAGCTGTCCACCCTCGCCCAGCTGTTCCGGACCGGCACCGAGCCCTGCCACCGGGCGCTGGCCGACGCCCGCGCCACCGTCGACGTCCTGCACGGCCTGCTCGCCCGGCTGGGCGGTCTCGGCGTCCACAGCCTGGAGGAGCTGCGCACCTTCTCCGCGCAGGTCACCCCGCAGCAGCGCAGGAAGCGCCACCTCGCCGACGCCCTGCCCTCGCTGCCCGGGGTCTACCTGTTCCGCGACGCCAAGGGCCGGGTGCTCTACGTCGGCAAGAGCATCGACCTGCGCCGCCGGGTGCGGCAGTACTTCACCGCGTCGGAGATGCGCAGTCGGATGGCGGAGATGGTGGCCTGCGCCGAGCAGGTCGACCCGGTGGTCTGCGCGACCCCGCTGGAGGCCGAGGTCCGGGAGCTCCGGCTGATCGCCGAGCACCGGCCCCGCTACAACCGGCGCAGCCGGTTCCCGGAGCGGGCCGCGTGGGTCAAGCTGACCGTCGAGGCCTTCCCACGCCTGTCCCTGGTGCGCAAGGTCACCGACGACGGTGCGGCCTATCTCGGGCCGTTCGGCACGACCCGCGGCGCGGAGCTGGCGATGGCTGCCGCGCACGAGGCAGTGCCGCTGCGCCAGTGCACCCACCGGGTCAGCGTGCGCCGGCCCGGCAGCGCCTGCGTGCTCTACGAGATGGGCCGCTGCGGCGCGCCGTGCCTCGGCGAGCAGGCGGGCGGCGAGAGCCGGGAGCGCTACGCCGCACACGCCGAGGCGTTCCGCACCGCCGCGCTCGCCGACCCCCACCGGGTCGTGACAGCGCTGTCCGCCCGCACGACCGCGCTCGCCCTGGCCGAGCGGTTCGAGGACGCCGCCGCGCAGCGCGACCGGCTCGCCGCGTTCGTCCGGGCGGCCGCCCGGCTGCAGCGGCTGTCCTCGCTCACCGTCGTGCCGCAGCTTGTCGCTGCCCGGCCCACCGACGACCTCGGCTGGGAGCTCGCCGTCGTCCGGCACGGCCGGCTCGTCGCCGCCGGCACCGTGCCACGCGGCGCCCACCCCGGGCCCTACCTCGAGGCTCTGGTGACCACCGCCGAGACTGTCCTGGTCGGTCCCGGGCCGCTGCCGGCGGCCACGGCTGAGGAGGTCGAGTGCGTGCTGCGCTGGCTCGAGCAGCCGGACGCCCGGCTGGTGCGGCTGGAGGGCACCTGGGCCTCCCCCGCCCGCGGCGCCGCCGGCCACCGGCCCTGGCTCGACGCGACCGACGCCGCACGGGCGGCGGCCCCCTTCGAGGACCGCCGCCGCCTACGCCCGGCGGCCCGACCGGCCCGCGCCCGCGGGTGAGGCACTCGGCCACCGGCGGTGATCGGTACGCCGCCGATCTCGGCCGCCGGCCCGTCGCCCGCGCCCGTGCCCGGCAGCACGGGATCTCCGGCTCACGTCACGAACGGCTGCCGGAACGGGTCGTGCTCGGCGATGAGCTTGTCCATCCGGGCCTCGTCCACGCGCACCCGCACGGTCGAGGACTCCTGCTGGTCGCGCACGCACTTGGCGAGGGTGAAGCTGGAGCTGATGAGGAACAGCGTGCCGATCGACAGGAAGGCGCGCACCCACGCGTCGACGGGCAGGTAGGCGATCCCGGTGCCGACAGCGACGACAGCGACGGCGAAGGAGACCGCGGCCTGCAGGTAGAAGGCGGCGGTGTTGTGGGACGGGAGCGATGTGGAGGTCATGGACACAGTCCAGCGGGGCGCAGGGCTTCGCGCTTGAGCACTACTACTCGACGGCCGCCTGCGGCCGGTGTCGGCGGCCGGTGTGCCGGCGGACCGGGCGGGAGAGAATGGCGGTGTGATCACAGCAATCGTCATGGTGCGGGCGGCCGTCGAGCGGATTCCCGAGGTCGCCCAGGCGATCGCCGACCTCGAGGGGGTGAGCGAGGTCTACTCCGTCGCGGGTGACGTCGACCTCGTCGCGATCGTGCGCGTGCGCCGGCACGAGGAGCTCGCCGAGGTCATCGCCGGGCGGCTCAACAAGGTGGACGGCGTGCGCGAGACGCAGACCCACATCGCCTTCCAGGCCTACTCCCGGCACGACCTCGAGGCCACGTTCTCCCTCGGCATCGAGCCCTGAGCTCCGGCGGCTACGCCCCGTCGAGCGCCCGCGACACCTCGACCCAGCGTTCGAGGACACCGGCCGCCGCTCCGCTGTCCAGCGCGGCTCTTGCCCGCTCCAGCCCGGCCCGCAGCCGGTCCTCGAGCGGGTCGCGGCCGCCGGCGTGCGCGGCCAGCGCGGCAGCGGCGTTGAGCAGCACGGCGTCTCGTGGCGCACCGGGAGCGCCGCCCAGGACCTCCCGGGCGACCTCGGCGTTGCGGGGCGCGGCTCCGCCCCGCAGGTCGTCGAGGGCGGCCCGGGCCAGCCCGAGCCCGGCCGGGTCGAGGCGCTCCCGGCGTACCGCCCGGTCGGTGACCACCCACACCGTCGAGGGCCCGGTCGTGGTGAGCTCGTCCAGGCCGTCGTCGCCGCGGAAGACCAGCGCGTCGGCCCCGCGGTCGGCGAGGACCTGCGCCATGACGGGGGCGAGCCGCGCGTCGGAGACCCCGACCGCCTGGGCACGCGGCCGGGCCGGGTTGGTGAGCGGGCCGAGGACGTTGAAGACGGTGCCCACGCCGAGCTCCCGCCGCGGCAGGGCTGCGTGCCGCATCCCCGGGTGGAAGACCGGCGCGTAGCAGAAGGCGATGCCGGCCTCGGCGAGGCACGGCCCGATGGCGGTGGGCGGCAGGTCGACCACGACACCGAGCTGCTCGAGCAGGTCCGCGGAGCCGCACGCCGACGATGCCGCCCGGTTGCCGTGCTTGGCGACGGGCACCCCGGCGCCCGCGACGACCAGCGCCGCCATGGTGGAGATGTTGACGGTGTTGCTGCGGTCACCGCCGGTGCCGCAGGTGTCGACGACCCGGCCTGGAACGGCCACCTCGGCGGCCTCGTCGAGCATGACCTCGACGAGTCCGGTCACCTCCTGGGCCGTCTCGCCCTTGGCGCGCAGCGCGACGAGGAAGCCGGCGACCTGGGCGGCGGTGGCCTCACCCGTCATGATCTCGCGCATTGCCCACGCCGTGTCGGCGCGGGGGAGGTCGTGCCCGGCGAGCAGGCTGCTGAGCAGCGCCGGCCAGGTCGCCGCGGCGGAGCCCACAGCCGACGTGGTCAGCCGACGGCGCGGCGCACCGGCAGCGCCGCCTCGCGTCCGCGCAGCAGATCGGCGGCGGCCGCGGTGAGCTCGGGGGCATCGACGGGCAGCGACACGACCGCGTCGGCGAGCGACCAGGTCGCCAGCCAGGCGTCGTCGCGCCGAGCGACGAGCACGAGGATCGGCGGACAGTCGCGTACCTCGTCCTTGAGCTGCTTGCACAGCCCCAGGCCACCGGCCGGCCAGGCTTCCCCGTCGAAGATCGCGAGGTCCACGCCGCCGGCGTCGACCGTGGCCACGACCTTGGGTGCGCTGTCGAGCTCCAGCCACTCCACCCGGCCCAGGTCCGGCGCCGGCCGTCGCCCGAGGGCGGTGCGCACGACGGCCCGGACCGCGGGATCGTCGCTGTAGACGAGAACCCGATGGGTGCGCGGGGCTTCGCTGGCGCCGTGGGCATCGCCTGGCTGGGGCGGGGCGTCGCTCATGCGGGTCACCCTAGCGGCGGCCGTTCACCCAGGCCCCAGCACGTCGTAACCGGCGACGTCGCCGCCGAGCCGCTGGGCAAGCCCGGCCATCCGCGAGCGCTCCTGCGCCGCCGACAGCACGGTCACCACCTGCGTACGCCAGGCCCGGACGGCGTACGGGGGCCCCGCCAGCACCGTGAGGACGTAGCCGTCCTGACCGAGCAGCTCACGGGCCCGGTCGACCGCCCCTTCGTCGGGGAGGCCGACGAGGTGGTGACGCACCAGCAGGGGGCGGGTGAGGTCAACGCCCGAGGCGGCCGCCGCCGCGAGCACCGCCGAGTCGGCGCGCGCCGGGTCGTCCGCGGTGAGAATCAACGCGAGGGTGCCGTCGTCGGCGTACGACGGCACCGGCGCGAGGCGGCGGCGGCGGCGCAGCCGGTCGAGCAGGCCCACGGGGCTACCCGCCGGCGGCGGCCTCGAGCCGGTCGAGGCGCCGGTCCTCCCGGCTGGCCTCCCGCTCGCTGGCCCGCATCCACTGGAAGAGCATGGTGAACACGACCAGCAGCCCGATGAGGTCGCCGGACGCCCAGAGCAGCCCGCCGCCGAGCTGCTGCTGGGAGACGGCCTCGGCGAGCGGGTGCAGGCGCAGGTAGTGGTCGGCGGCCAGCAGGCCCCGCCCGTCGTCCCCGACACTCATGATCGCGATGCCGAGGAAGGCGTGGAAGGGCAGCGTCGCGGCGCCCAGCAGCATGCGCATCGGGTAGCCGACCTTGCCGGGCACCGGGTCGACCCCCAGCAGCGGCCAGAAGAACAGGCAGCCCACGGCCAGGAAGTGCAGGTGCAGCGCCTCGTGCAGCACCCGGGAGTCGAGCGTCGCCTCGTAGAACCCGGAGAAGTACAGCGCGAACGGGTTGCCGACGAACAGCAGCCAGCCGATCGCCGGGAAGCTCAGCAGGGCGACCGGACGGCTGTGCAGGACCGACAGCAGGCCGCCCCGGGGCCGGGGCGGGAGCGTGCGCAGGGCGAGCGTCACCGGCGCCCCGAGGGCGAGGAACACCGGTGTGACCATCGCGAGGAGCATGTGCTGCACCATGTGGGCGGCGAACAGGCTGTCGTCGTAGGCGGCGAGGCCGCTCATCGTGGCGAGCGCGAACGTGCCCAGCCCCAGGCCGACGAACGACAGGGTGCGACTCACCGGCCAGGCATCGCCCCGCGACGTCAGCCGGGAGACAGCCCACAGGTACAGGCCCCCGAGCACCAGCACCACCAGCAGCGGGACCGGCTCCGGGCGGGCCTGGGTGAGCACGGTGAAGGGCCCGAACGCCGGCAGCCCGCCGGAGGTCCCCCCGGCGCCGTGGGCCAGGATGCCCGAGAGCGCCCCGCCGCCGTCCGCGAGCTGTGTCTGCACGCGCTCATGCTAGGCGCGCGGACGGCGCCCGGCGCGGCGGAGACCCCCGCGTGGTGGGGCCGCCGGATGGCTGGCACTATCTCCCCCGTGTCCTCTGCTTCCGTGCTGGAGAAGGTGCCGGCGCACGGGTCCCTGACGCGGCCGAACATGGTCTCGGTCGGGACCATCGTGTGGCTGTCCTCCGAGCTCATGTTCTTCGCGGCGCTGTTCGCGATGTACTTCACGATCCGGTCGGTGACCGGCGCCGAGAACTGGCCCCCCGAGGACACCGTCCTCGCGGTCGGCTACTCCGCGGTCTTCACCACGATCCTGGTGCTGTCCTCGGTGACCTGCCAGATCGGCGTGTTCGCCGCCGAGCGCGGCGACGTCTACCGCCTACGCCGCTGGTTCTTTCTCACCCTGGTCATGGGCACGGTGTTCGTGCTGGGTCAGGTCAACGAGTACCGCCACCTGGTGCACGAGGGCACGACGCTGTCGTCCAGCCCGTACGGCTCGATCTTCTACCTGACGACCGGCTTCCACGGGCTGCACGTGATCGGCGGGCTGTTCGCCTTCGTGGTCGTTCTGGTCCGCTCCACTGTTGGCCGCTACACCCCTGAGAAGGCCACCAGCGCCATCGTCGTGTCGTACTACTGGCACTTCGTCGACGTCGTCTGGATCGGGCTGTACGCCACGATCTACATCCTCCAGTGATCAGGCCGGGACACCCCATGACCTCTCGCTCCGCGAGCAACCCCCCGGGTCGCGTCGCCCGGCTCGCCCCCTATCTGGTGGTCCTGCTCGGGCTCACGCTCGTGGGCGGCCTGTACACCGCGGTGCTCGCGCCGACGAGCTCAGCCCAGGACGCCGCCAAGCCCAGCGACCAGTCGATGGCCGTCAAGGCCGGGCGTGACCTGTACCTGCAGGGCTGCTCCACCTGCCACGGCCTCAACCTGCAGGGCGGCGCCGGCGGTCCGACGCTGATCGGCGTGGGCGAGGCCGCGGTCGTCTTCCAGGTCGAGAGCGGCCGGATGCCGCTGTCCGCGGGGGTCGTCCAGGCGCCTCGCAAGAAGCCGCAGTACTCCGTCGCCCAGATCGACCAGCTCGCCGCCTACATCCAGGCCAACGGCGGGGGGCCGACCCTGCCGAGCGGGTCGCTGACCGACGGCGACCTGCAGCTGGGGGGCGAGCTGTTCCGTACCAACTGCTCGTCCTGCCACAACTTCGCCGGCGCCGGCGGCGCGCTCACCTACGGCAAGTACGCCCCGCCCCTCGAGCCGTCCAGCGCCCGGGTCATCTACTCGGCGATGCAGTCCGGCCCCGAGTCGATGCCGCGCTTCTCCGACGGCCAACTGTCGGTCGAGGAGAAGAAGGCGATCACCTACTACGTCCGCTACATCACCCGTGCTGCCCAGCCCGGCGGGTCCGACCTCGGCAAGTTCGGGCCGGTGCCCGAGGGGCTGGTCATCTGGCTGGTCGGCATCAGCGCCCTCGTCGTCACCACGTTGTGGATCGGGAACCGCGCATGAGCACTCCCCTCGACCCCCACCAGGATCAGCGCGCGGGCGCCGCTCCCGACGGCCCGACGCCGGGCGCCCAGTCCACCGGCGGCCAAACACCGACGAGTGAGCCGGCGGGCGGCCAGACGTCCTTCGACGCGGCCGGCTCGGTGCGGGACCGGCTCCGCTCCCCCGGGCCCCAGTCGTCCGGCGGCGACACCCGCGGCTCCAGCTTGGGCGGCGACGACTTCCAGCAGGGCGACAGCCGCGCCGACCTGCACGCCGCGGGCCGCGACGACCGCCAGCTGTCCAGCAGCAAGGCCCCGGAGGCGGCCGAGATCCAGGAGCCGCGGGCCGAGGACATCGACCCGGCCGCGGCGAAGGCGGCGGAGCGGCTCGTCAGCGGGCTGTTCCTGCTGAGCTTCCTCGGCGTGATCGGCTTCATTGCCACCTACTTCTTCGCGCCCTTCCAGTACGGCGTCGAGGACGGCAACCAGCTCTACACCCCGCTGCTCGGGATCTTCATGACGATGGCGCTCGTCGGCATCGGCGCCGGTGCGGTGGTGTGGGCCAAGCGGCTCATGTCCGACGAGGAGGCCGTCCAGGAGCGCCACCCGTTCGGCTCCGACCCCGCCGAGCGCACCGCCACGGCGGCGGCCCTCAAGGCGGGCCTGACAGAGACCCAGCTCCCCCGCCGGTCGCTGCTGCGCAACACGCTGCTGCTCGGTGCCGGCTCGCTCGCACTTCTCCCGATCCCCCTGCTGTTCAGCCTCGGCCGCTTCCAGCACAAGGAGCGGGTGCTGGCCACCACCGGGTGGAAGCCGGGCGTGCGCCTGATCCGGCAGAACGGCACGCCCGTCAACCGCAACGACCTGCAGCTCGGCGGCATCGAGTCGGTCTTCCCCGACGTCCCCCGCGGCACCAAGCTCGCCGACTCGGCCGTGCTGCTCATCCGGATGCGGCCCGAGGAGCTGCAGCCCCAGCCCGGCGCCGAGGACTGGTCGGTCGACGGCTACGTCGCCTACTCCGCCATCTGCACGCACCTGGGCTGTCCGGTGAAGCTGTACGAGCAGCAGACCCACCACCTGCTCTGTCCCTGCCACCAGTCGACCTTCGAGGCCGACAAGGGCGCTAAGGTGATCTTCGGGCCGGCGGCTCGCCCGCTTCCCCAACTGGCGATCAGCGTGGATGACGAGGGATACTTCGTGGCACAGGACGACTTCAGCCAGCCGGTCGGCCCCAGCTACTGGGAGCGCAAGCCCAGTTACGGAAAGGGCGCGTAGATGAGCATCCTCGAGAAGGGCGCCGACACGACGGCAACATGGGTGGACGACCGCCTCGGCTCGTCCAACTTCGTCCGGCGCAGCCTGAACAAGGTCTTCCCCGACCACTGGTCCTTCATGCTGGGCGAGATCGCGCTCTACTCCTTCATCATCCTGTTGCTGACCGGCACCTACCTCACGTTCTTCTTCGACCCGAGCATGCGTGAGGTCATCTACAACGGCAGCTACGTGCCCCTCAAGGGCATCCCGATGTCCCAGGCCTACGCGACGACGCTCGACATCAGCTTCGACGTCCGTGGCGGGCTCATCATGCGCCAGATCCACCACTGGGCCGCACTGCTGTTCATGGCCTCGATCGTGGTGCACCTGATGCGGGTCTTCTTCACGGGTGCCTTCCGCAAGCCCCGGGAGATCAACTGGGTGATCGGGTCGCTGCTGCTCATCCTCGGCATCCTCGAGGGCTTCGCCGGCTACTCGCTCCCCGACGACCTGCTGTCGGGCACGGGGGCGCGGATCGCCTACTCGATCGCGATGTCGATCCCGGTGGTCGGCACCTGGGTCGCGTTCCTCGTCTTCGGCGACTACCCGGGCGACGTGATCATCCCGCGGCTCTACGCCATCCACATCCTGCTCGTGCCCGGCATCATTCTGGGCTTGATCACCTTCCACATGATGATGATCTGGTACCAGAAGCACACCCAGTTCGCCGGCCCCGGTCGGACCGAGGACAACGTGGTCGGCAGCCGGCTGTTCCCCGCCTATGCCGCGAAGGCCGGCGGCTTCTTCTTCCTGGTGTTCGGCGTGTGCGCCGCGCTCGGCGGCCTCGCCCAGATCAACCCGATCTGGCTGTACGGGCCTTACGACACCTCGCAGGTCTCCGCCGGCTCGCAGCCCGACTGGTATGTGGGTTTCCTCGACGGTTCGACCCGGCTCATGCCCGCCTGGGAGTTCCGCGGCCTGGGTCACACGATCCCGTTCAACGTGCTCGTGCCCACCATCGTCATGCCCGGCATCGTCTTCACACTGCTGATCTTCTACCCGTGGATCGAGGCTCGCGTCACCGGCGACCACAAGTACCACAACCTGCTCGACCGGCCGCGCAACGTTCCCGTCCGTACCGCCCTCGGCGCGATGTCGCTCTCGTTCTACGTCATCCTGCTGATCTCCGGCGGGAACGACGTCCTTGCCCACATCTTCCGGGTGAGCGTCAACCAGACGACCTACGTCGGTCGGGCGGCGTTGTTCATTGTCCCCCCGTTGGTCTACTTCGTCACCAAGCGCATGTGCCTGGCGCTGCAGCGCAGCGACGCCGAGCTGGTGCACCACGGCATCGAGTCGGGCACGATCCGGCGACTGCCCTCGGGCGAGTTCATCGAGGAGACCGTGCCGCTGCCGGTGCCGCACCGGATCATGCTGACCGGGGTCGAGTCCGACCGCCCGGAGCTCGCGGGAGCCACCGCGCACGGCAGCGAAGGTTCGCCCAAGGGCCCTGGTTATGGCGACCAGCACGAGGTCGGCGCAGCCCCGCACGGCAAGCGCGACAAGGTCCGCGGCTTTTTCTTCGACAAGCGCGGCGACAGCAGCACCGCGGCTCCGCGGCCTGAGGCCTCGCTGCCGCAGCGCGAGCTGGAGAAGACCGTCGATTAGCCGGCCGAGGTGACGGCCCCGCTCCGGTTCCGAGCGGGGCCGCTCGCTTTCCCCGGACGAGACCGCACGCCGCACGGACGCGCGCACAGCCCTCGGGACGGTGCGCGACGAGGCCGTCCTGGACCGCATCAGGGTCGTGGACTCTGACCGCGCCATCAGCCGTGGCCTGTACGGCTTCGCGAGGTCTTCCATCATCTGCGCCGCGAAGGCGGCGTCAACGATCAGTTCGTGTCGCGCCGGCAGCTCGAGCGACCCGTGCGCAGCGACGGGTCTGCGCGGCGCCCGCCGCGGCCGCCGCATCGTGGCGCCCGGGACGGTCCAGTCTGAGGACGGCAGCGACTTACCTGCTGTGCTGACGGCGCGCCTAGCCGACCACGTGGCCGCGCCCAGTCATGGTGCGGTCGTGCAACGCTTCGTTAACAGTCCGGTCGGACTGGTCCTCGCCGTTTCCCTGTCCGCGTGTTCAGCCACGGTCTCGGACGGCGACCCGGCGCGGGCCGCTTCTACAGCGGCGTCGCCCGGGGTGACGATGCGGCCGCCTGCGCCCTGCTGGCACCGGAGGCACGGTCGAGCTTGGAGCAGTCAACCGACCAAACGTGCGAGCAGGCCCTGCCGGAGGAGCGGCCGCCGGCGGCGGAGGTCCGTCGCGTGCAGGTGTACGGCCAGGCCGCGTTCGTCGAAGTGGATGCCGACATCGCGTTTCTGGGTCGGTTCCCGGTGGGGTGGCGGGTTACCGCTGGCTGCCGTGAGCGCCCGGACCGACCGTACGACTGTCAGCTGGAGGTCGGTGGATGAGCAATCCATCCAAGGCCATGTTTGTGTTCTGGCTTTTCTGCCGCTGAACGAGCAGATCCTCGACCTCGCGGACAGGGGCGACGGGAGCGGCCAGCGCGCGGCTGCGCACCTACCTCGACGAGGCCGAGGCCTTCATCGTCGCGGCCGTCGGGAGCAGATGACGTGCACCGGTCCGGCGCGGCCGCGGACCTTAGTCGCCGAGGAACTTGTGCGGGCTGGTCGGTGCCTCACCCATGGCCTCGAGTGCCTGCAGCGTCTGGCCCTGGGACCGGTTGATGCCCACGTAGTACTCGAACAGGAAGCCGGTCGCCGTGACGAGGATCGCCGCGAAGCCGATGGCGGTCAACCAGGGTCCGAACACCAGGCCGATCGTCGTGAGCGAGAACGCCGCCGCGGTGTAGATGGGCCACCAGGAGTGCGGCGAGAAGAAACCCATCTCCCCTGAGCCCTCGCTGACCTCGGCATCGGCCCGGTCCTCGGGCCGTGCCTCCATGCGCCGGGCGGTGAACAGCAGGTAGTAACCCACGATGAACGCCAGCCCACCCGCCAGCGCGATGCAGACGGTGCCCGTCGGGTCCTGCGACAGCAACCAGTAGACCGCGCTGGAGGCGACGAGAAACATCGCGTACACCGCGAACAGCAGCCCTTCGACCTTCACGGCTCTACCTCAGCTCTGGGGTGGCGTGGAAATCGACCTGGCCGGCGGCCTGCGGGTAGTGCAGGTCGAAGGCCGGCCGCTCCGAACGGATACGCGGCAGGGTGACGAAGTTGTGCCGCGGGGGCGGGCAGGACGTCGCCCACTCCAGCGAGTTGCCGAAGCCCCACGGGTCGTCGCCGATCGCCCTTTCGCCGCGCCGGAAACTGACGATCGCGTTGTAGATGAAGGGCAGCGTCGAGGCACTGAGCACGAACGCGCCGATTGAGCTCACCATGTTGAGCGTGGTGAAGCCGTCGCTGGCGTAGTAGTCGCCGTACCGGCGCGGCATGCCCTCGGCGCCCAGCCAGTGCTGGACGAGGAAGGTGAGGTGGAAGCCGACGAACAGCGTCCAGAAGTGCACCTTGCCGAGCCGGTCGTCCATCATCCGGCCGGTCAGCTTGGGGAACCAGTAGTAGACGCCGGCGAAGAAGCCGAAGACGACCGTCCCGAACACCACGTAGTGGAAGTGCGCCACGACGAAGTAGGTGTCGCTCACGTGGAAGTCGATGGGCGGGCTGGCCAGCAGCACTCCGGTCAGACCGCCCAGCAGGAAGGTCACGAGAAAGCCGATGCAGAACAGCATCGGTGTCTCGAACGACAGCTGGCCGCGCCACATCGTGCCGATCCAGTTGAAGAACTTCACGCCGGTCGGGATCGCGATGAGGAAACTCAGGAACGAGAAGAACGGCAGCAGCACCGCCCCGGTGGCGAACATGTGGTGCGCCCATACGGTCATCGACAGCGCGCCGATGCCGATGGTGGCGAAGACCAGGCCCTTGTAGCCGAACACCGGCTTGCGGCTGAACACCGGGATGACCTCGGTGACGACCCCGAAGAAGGGAAGGGCGATGATGTAGACCTCGGGGTGACCGAAGAACCAGAACAGGTGCTGCCACAGGATCGCCCCGCCGTTGGAGGCGTCGTAGATGTGCGCCCCGAGGTGTCGGTCGGCGAGGAGCGCGAACAGCGCCCCGGTCAGCACCGGGAAAGCCATGATCACCAAGATCGACGTGACGAGCATGTTCCAGGTGAAGATGGGCATGCGGAACATCGTCATGCCCGGCGCCCGCAGGGTGATAATCGTGGTGATGAAGTTGACAGCGCCGAGGATCGTGCCGAGGCCGGCCGTGATCAGGCCGACGATCCACAGGTCGGAGCCGAGTCCCGGTGAGTGGATGGCGTCGTTGAGCGGCGCGTAGGCGAACCAACCGAAGCTCGCGGCACCTTCCGGCGTGAGGAAGCCGGCGGCCGCGGTGAGCCCCCCGAACAGGTACAGCCAATACGAGAAGGCGTTGAGGCGCGGGAAGCTCATGTCCGGCGCGCCGATCTGCAACGGCATGATGAAGTTCGTGAGGCCGAAGGCGGCCGGTGGCGCGAACAGGAACATCATGATCGTGCCGTGCATCGTGAACAGCTGGTTGTACTGCTCGTTGCTCACCAGCTGCAGCCCCGGACGGGCCAGCTCGGCCCGCATCAGGACGGCCAGCAGGCCGGCGAACAGGAAGAAGCCGAACGCCGAGCACAGGTAGAGCAGGCCGATGGTCTTGTGGTCGGTCGTGGTCAGGACCTTGACGACCTTGGAGCCCCTGCCCGGACTGGGGCGCTTGGCCTGGACGGGCGCGGTGGCACCGGAGATGAGGGTCACGAGGGGCTCCCGGCAGGCTGGACGGAGGCGGGGGCGGCTGCGGCGACGGCCGACGTGGTGGAGCGCTGTGAGGCGAGGAAAGCGTCGTACTCCTGCGGCGACACGACCTTCACCTGGAAGTTCATGCGGTCGTGCTTCTCACCGCAGAGTTCGGCGCAGCGGCCGATGTAGGTGCCCTGCTGACGGATCGTGATCTCGAACTGGTTGGCCCTGCCCGGCACGACGTCCCGCTTGAACAGGAACTTCGGCACCCAGAAGGAGTGGATGACGTCGTTGCTCGTCTCGATGAACCGGATGGTGCGGTCGGTCGGGAGCACGAGCTGCGCCGGCTGCCCGGGGATGCCGGTGACCGAGGGGTCGACCGTGCCCTCGTCGCCGTCCTCGTAATTGAAGGTCCAGTTCCACTGGAAGCCGATGACGCCGATCGTCACGTCGGGGTTCTTACTGATCTTGTTAAGGCGGTTTTCACTGATGGCGGTGTAGTAGAAGAGCACCGCCACGATCACGAACGGGATGACCGTGTAGAGCACCTCGATCGGCAGGTTGTAGCGCACCTGGCGAGGTAGTTCGTCGGTACGCTTCCGGTAGCGCACGACCGCGTAAAAGATCAGGCCCCAGACGAACAGGCCGACCACCAGCGCGGCGGCGACCGAGCCGAGCCACAGGTCGTAGATGTTCTTGCCCTCATCGGTGACCGGGTCGGGAAAGCCCAGACTGAAGCTGTCCTCGTAGACCGAGCGGGCGTCGCAGCCGGCGGTCAGCAGCATCGTCGCGGTCGCCGCGAAGGCCAGGCGTGCACCCGACCGGCGCGCACGGCGCCGATCCGGGGAGGTGATGGGGCGCAACCTCTCGGACCTTCCTCGACAGGGGACGGACAGCGGCCGGGACCAGGGGCGCCGGCTGCAGCAGCGCGAGGCTATCCCAACCACCGCCGAGCTTCCTGCCGGGGCACGCACGGTCCGCCACTGGTCCGGGGGCTCCGGCGTTAGCGTGGCGCGTGCCCACCCCCGGCCGATCCCCACGCGGTGTGTCCTCCCGTGAGGTGTCCTCCCGTGAGGTGACCCCGCCGCGCGACGTGACCGCCGGCGCCGCGCCCGAGTTCACCGGTCCGGGGGCGCCGGCTCCCGTGCTGCTCGACGCTGCTGCCGGACTCCCCCTGCACCCAGCTGCCCGCGCGGCGCTGCTCGCGGCGCTCGATGACGGCTGGGCGGACCCCGCCAAGCTGTACGGCGCGGGCCGGCGCGCCCGGCTGCTGCTCGACGGCGCCCGGGAGGCTCTCGCCGACGGGCTGGGGGCGCGCCCCGACGAGGTGGTGCTGCCGCCGGGCGGCTGCGCGGCCGCCCGCTGGGCCGTGCAGGGCGTCCGCCGACGGGCGGCCGGCCACGTCGTGCACTCCGCCGTCGAGCACTCCTGCGTGCTGCTCGCCGCCGGCGAGGGCGAGGCCACGTCGGTCGGCGTCGACCGGCTCGGCCGCGTCGACCCGCAGGCCTACTCCGACGCGCTGCGGGAGGACACCGCGCTGGCCTGCCTCACCGCTGCCAGCCACGAGGTGGGCACCCGGCAGCCGGTCGAGCAGGTCGCCGAGCGGTGCGCGGCCCACGGCGTTCCGCTGCATGTCGACGCCGCGCCCGCGGTCGGGCGGGTGTCGCTGCCGGGGGGCTGGTCGCTGCTGACCGCGGACGCCCGCATGTGGGGCGGGCCGGCCTCGGTGGGCGTGCTCGCCGTGCGCACCGGCACCCGCTGGCGCTCCCCACTGCCGGGCGGGGTGCGGGAGGACCTCGTGGACCTGCCCGCTGTCCTCGCCGCGGCGGTCGGGCTGCAGGCGGTCCTCGCCGAGCGCGTCACGGAGGACACCCGGCTGCGAGCACTGGTCGACCGCGTCCGGGCGGAGGTCGCCGCCACCGTGCCCGACGTTGAGGTCGTCGGCGACCCCGTCGACCGGCTCCCCCACCTGGTGACGTTCTCCTGCCTGTACGCCGACGGGGAGGCGCTGCTCTCGGCGCTGGACCGGCGGGGCTTCGCGGTCTCCAGCGGCTCGTCGTGCACGTCCTCCACCCTGGACCCCAGCCATGTGCTCGTCGCCATGGGTGTGCTCACCCACGGGAACGTCCGGCTGTCGTTGCACCGCGGCACGACCGAGTCCGACGTCGAGCGCTTCCTCGCGCTGCTGCCCGGGGTCGTCGCCGAGGTCCGCCGGAGCGGCGGGGCGGCGGGGCTGTGAGCTCGGCCCCGACCGGACCCCGGCCCGACGTCGTGCTGGACTGCCTCGGCCGGCCGTGTCCGGTGCCCGTCATCGAGCTGGCCCGGGCGCTGCTCGCCCTGCCGGAGGGCACCGTCGTGGAGGTGGTCAGCGACGACCCGGCCGCGTTGGTGGACGTGCCGGCCTTCTGCCGGATGCGCGGGTACGCCTACCTCGGCGCGGTTCCCCGCCCGGTCGGCACCGGCCTGCGGGTACGCCGCGCCGCCGGGCCGCCGGCCTGACCATCGGCCCGCCGCCCCCTGACCGGCGGTCGCGACGGGTGTGTCAGCTGGCCGGTCGGGCCGGCAGGTACGGTCGGACCTCGTCGGCGGCGTCCGGACCGTAGGTCTCGGCGAGGCGCCCGGCGAACTCCCCGGCGGTGAACGCGTACTCCTGGGTGCCGACGGTCTCCACGACGTACGTCGCGAGCAGCGCGCCGACCTGCGCGCATCGCTCGAGGCCGAGGCCCCAGCCGGTGGCGGCCAGGAAGCCGGCGCGGAAGGCGTCGCCCACGCCGGTGGGCTCGGCGACCCCCCGGGCCGGCACGACGCCGACCTCGACCGGCGGCTCACCGTGCCGGGTGATCCGCACGCCCTTGGGGCCGAGGGTGGTGACGCGGGTGCGTACCCGCTCGAGCACCTCCGCTTCGTTCCAGCCCGTCTTCTCGTGCACCAGCCCGGCCTCGTACTCGTTGGTGAACAACCAGGTGGCGCCCTCCACCAGCTGCCGGATCGCGGGGCCCTGCAGGAACGCCAGCTGCTGGCTGGGGTCGGCCGCGAACGCCACCCCCCGCTCGCGACAGGACGCGCTGTGCCGGGCCATCGCGGCGGGGTCGTCCGGAGCGACGACGACCAGGTCGACCTCGCCGAGCCCGGCGAGGTCGATCAGCGCTGCCTCGCTCATCGCGCCCGGGTAGAAGGTCGCGATCTGGTTGTGGTCGTGGTCGGTCGTGCAGGTGAAGCGGGCGGACGCCAGACCGGCGCTGGTCGTGACACCGGAGACGTCGACGCCGTGCGCGGTGAGCCAGGCGAGGTAGTCGGCGGCGTCGGTGCCCACCGCGCCGACGAGCACCGGCGACAGGCCGAGCGAGGCCAGTCCGAACGCGATGTTGGCGCCGGTGCCGCCCCGGCGGACCTGGAGGTCGCTGGCGAGGAAGCTCACCGACAGGCTGGCCAGCTGCTCGGGGAGCAGCGAATCGGCGAAGCGGCCGTCGAAGGTCAGCAGGTGGTCGGTGGCGATGGACCCGGCGACGGCGATGCGCATGCGCACGACCCTAGTGAACGGCCACCGGTGGGCGACGTGCCTGCGGCGCCGGCCCCGAGGGGACGGTGCCGCAGGTCGGTCGGACTAGCTGAAGCTGTCACCGCAGGCGCAGGAGCTGCCGGCGTTGGGGTTGTCGATGGTGAAGCCCTGCTTCTCGATGGTGTCGACGAAGTCGATCGTCGCGCCGGACAGGTAGGGGACGCTCATCCGGTCGACGACGACCCTGACGGCGCCGTCCTCGTACTCCTGCGTGCTGTCGCCGTCCAGCGCCCGCTCGTCGAAGAACAGCTGGTAGCGCAGGCCGGAACAGCCGCCGGGCTGCACGGCCACGCGCAGCGCGAGGTCGTCGCGTCCCTCCTGCGCGAGCAGCGCCCTGACCTTCGAGGCGGCCGGGTCGGTGAGGACGACGCCGGTGGCAACGTCAGTGGTCTGGGTGTCCGGGGCCGTCATGCGCGTCTCCAAGATGCTCGGTGTCTCAGGTGCCGGCCGGCCGGGGGTGCGGTGCGGCAGGCGGGTCCACCGGTGCCAACGCGGCGGGTGGTGGGGCTGTTCCAGCGTACGTCGGCAGCGCCGTTCCGGCGACGGCCTCGGCCGGCCGGGGTGGCAGCAGGTTATCGTCTGTGCGACGTTATCTGGCGGCCGCCGACGACAGGAGCATCCATGACGACCGACCTCTCGCCGACGGACCCCATGCCGGGCGTGCAGCACACGCCGCTGGCGCTGCTCCTGCTCGGCAGGCAGCGCGACCCCGACTCCGAGCGGGGCGTCGACTGCCCCGGCGACCTGCCGGCCGCCTCCGACCCGAGCCTGGTGGCGCGGGCCCGGGCGGCCAAGGACGCCCTCGGCGACCGGGTCTTCGTGCTCGGCCACCACTACCAGCGCGACGAGGTGATCGCCTTCGCCGACGTCACCGGCGACTCGTTCAAGCTCGCGCAGCAGGCCGCCGCCCGGCCGGACGCCGACTACGTCGTGTTCTGCGGCGTGCACTTCATGGCCGAGAGCGCCGACGTGCTCACCCGGCCCGACCAGGCGGTCGTGCTGCCCGACCTCGCCGCCGGCTGCTCGATGGCCGACATGGCGACCTTCGACCAGGTGGCGGAGTGCTGGGACGTGCTCACCGAAGCGGGCGTCGCCGAGGTCACCGTGCCCGTGACGTACATGAACTCCAGTGCCGCGATCAAGGCCTTCACCGGCCGGCACGGCGGCACGGTCTGCACGTCGTCCAACGCGCGGCGGGCCCTCGACTGGGCGTTCGCGACCGGGCAGAAGGTGCTGTTCCTGCCCGACCAGCACCTCGGGCGCAACACCGCCGTGCTCGAACTCGGCCTGGCCCTGGACGACTGCGTGCTGTACGACCCGCACCGGCCGGGCGGCGGGCTGACGGCCCAGCAGCTGCGCGACGCCAAGGTCGTGCTCTGGAAGGGGCACTGCTCGGTGCACGGACGGTTCACCACGCAGTCCGTCACCGACGTCCGCGAGCGGGTGCCCGGCGTGCAGGTGCTGGTGCACCCGGAGTGCCGGCACGATGTCGTGCTCGCCGCCGACCTGGTGGGTTCGACGGAGTTCATCATCCAGACGCTGGCGGCGGCGGCCACCGGCTCGGCCTGGGCGATCGGCACCGAGCTCAACCTCGTCCGCCGGCTCGCGCAGGAGCACCCGGACAAGACGGTGGTCTTCCTGGACAGGACGGTGTGCTTCTGCTCGACGATGAACCGCATCGACCTTCCGCACCTCGTACGCTCGCTCGAGGAGCTCGTCGCCGGGCGGGTGCCGAACCGGATCGTCGTCGAGCCGGCCACCGCACACTGGGCCAAGGTCGCGCTGGACCGGATGCTCGCGCTGCCGTGACAGGCGGGCCGGGGCCTACCCTCGTGGGGTGACCAGCCGCCGGATCTCCCTGCGCAAGCGCTCCACGGCCGAGGCGCCGGCGGACGTGCCCCCGGACGACGCGTCCGAGCCGGTCCGCCTCGGCAAGGGCCGGCCCACCCCGAAGCGCAGCGAGGCGCAGAGGCGGCGCGGCGGCCCTGTCGCGCCGCCGCCCGCGACCCGGCGAGAGGCGGCCAAGCGGCTGCGCGCCCGGCAGGCCGAGGCGCGCAAGGGGGTGCGGGACGGCACGATCGCCGGCGATCAGAGTCGGATGCTGCCGCGCGACGCCGGGCCGGCGCGGGCGCTGGTGCGCGACCTCGTCGACGGCCGCCGCAATTTCGCCGTCGTCCTGCTCCCGGTCGCGCTCGTGCTCGTCCTCGCGCAGTTCCTCGGAAACCCGGCGGTGCTCTCGGTCGCCGCCCGGCTGTGGACCGCCACGCTGCTCGTGGTGGTCGCCGACCTGATCGCCATCGCCCTGGTCCTGCGCCGCAAGGTCGGCGCCGTCTTCCCCGGCGAGCGCGTGCGCGGGCACGTCGGCTACGGGCTGTTGCGCTCCACGGTGTTCCGCCGGTTCCGCATGCCGCCTCCGCGGGTGCGACCCAGGGGGCTCCTGCGGCGCTGACGTCCGGCCCCGCAGGAGCGTGCCCGGACAAGGTGCTCGGCGAAGCGGTCGTCCGCGACCCGTCGCTGACCCGGAGCCCGGCGACGCGGCCGTAGGACGGCGCGGCGTCAAGGCTCCTGCGGGCGCCGCCGCGCGCTCACCCGGCGCTCACTCACGTAGCCGGCCAGCTGGGTAGCGGCCATCGGGTGGCCGAGGTGGAACCCCTGCGCGTGGTCCACGCCCAGGCCGGCCACCTCCGCGAGCTCGCGCGGGGACTGGACGCCCTCCGCCGTCACCGTCAAGTCCAGGACGTGCCCGAGCTCGATGATGGCGCTGACGATGGACCGGGTGACCTTGTCGGTCGGGAGCTCCGCGATGAAGCTGCGGTCGATCTTGACGGCGTCGAAGGCGAACTCGCGCAGGTAGCCCAGGGAGGAGTAGCCGGTGCCGAAGTCGTCCAGGGACAGACGCACCCCGAGGTCCCTGACGTCGGCGAGCACCGCGACGGCCCGTGCGGCGTCGGCGAGGAACACGCTCTCGGTGACCTCGAGGCAGACCGTGCGAGGGTCGACGGCGGCCTCGCCCAGGACCCGCTCCACCGTCTCGGCGAACGCCGGGCCCATCACCTGGTGCGCCGACACGTTGACGGAGACGGCGGGCACGGCGAGGCCCTGGCTGCGCCAGACCCGGAGGTCCTCGCAGGCCCGCCGCAACACCCACTCGCCCAGAGCCAGGATCTGGCCGGTGCGTTCCGCGCTGGCGACGACCACCTCGGGCAGGACGGTGCCGCGGTCCGGGTGGTGCCAGCGCAGCAGGGCCTCGACGGCGACGAGGTCGGCCGTACGGACGTCGACGATGGGCTGGTAGACCAGGGTGAGCTGCTCCCGGCACTGCGCCTGCTGCAGGTCGCGCTCGAGGGCGTCGCGGCTGTCCCTGGCGAGCCGGGCGGCAGGGTCGACCACCTGGTGGCGGCCGCCCCCGCGGCGCTTGGCCTGGTACATGGCGAAGTCGGCGTCGCGGAGCAGCCCGTTCGGGATGTCCTGCCCGGGGCCGGAGAAGGCGATGCCGACACTGGCGGTCACCTCGATCCGGCGGCCCCCGAGGTCGAACGGCGCCGACACCGCCGCGATGAGCCGCTCGGCGACAGCCTCGGCTTGCGCAGCGCCGTGCAGGTCCTCGCAGAGCACGACGAACTCGTCGCCGCCGAGCCGCGCCAGGGTGTCGCCGGGCCGCAGGGCGTGCGCCATGCGCGTGGCGGCGGCGGCGAGCAGCTGGTCGCCCAGGTGGTGGCCGAAGCGGTCGTTGACGGACTTGAAGCCGTCGAGGTCGGCGTACAGCACCGCCGCGGTGTGGTGGGACCGGCGGGCCCGCGCGACCGCCTGGTCGAGCAGCTCCTCGAACAGCGTGCGGTTGGGCAGCCCGGTGAGCGGGTCGTGCAGGCTGCGGTGGTTGAGCCGGGCGACGGCCGCCGAGGTGTCGATGCGGGCCTGGGCATTGTACAGGAAGGCGGCGGCGACGTCGGCGAGGACCTGGGCGGCCTGCAGGTCCCGCTCGGACAGGGCCCCAGGGGTGTCCCGGTAGAGGTCGAGCGCGCCGAGCCGGTTGGCCTGCAGCCGCATCGGGAACGTGAACACCGCCCCGAGCCCCTCGGCCCAGGCCCGCGGTGAGAAGCGCGGGAAGCGCGCGTCGACCCGCAGGTCGTCGACGGCAACCGCCTCCCCGGTGCGGTAGGCCTCCAGGCAGGGGCCCTCGCGCAGCTCGTTCTGCAGGCGCTCGATGCGCAGCACCACGTCGTTGCTGGCCGCGACGAAGTGCAGCTCCTGGCGACCGCCCATCAGCATCACGCCGGCGCCGCTCACCGGCAGGATGTCGACCATCCGCAGCACGAGGTGGTCGAGGATCTTCTGGATGGAGAAGTCTGTGCCCAGGGTGTGGGCGAACTCCACCAGGAGCGGCGCCAACCGTTGGTCACTGCTGCTCTCCACGAGCACTCTCCCCGGGTCAGGGCGGGGGCGCGGGCCCGCCAGCGGGCGCCGTCCGACTGCCCTCCTGTACCAGCACCCTCGGCACTCAAACGTTTACGGAGAGTACGAACCCCTACGCTGATCGCCTCTCAGGCCGGTAATCCCCGGACGGGCGGCGCGCCTAGATTCCGGACAGCGCCCGATGCAGCTCCTCCAGCGCGCGGCTCGTCGGATCGAGGTGGGCGAAGTGGCCGCCGGGCACCCGGACCAGCCGCGCCCTGGGCCCGGCAGCGGCGACATAGATCTCGCTCTGGGAGACCGGGACGAGCGCGTCGGCGTCGCTGTGCAGCAGCAGCGTCGGCACCCTGGCGGGCACGAGCGCGACGGGGTCGCTCACCCGGTAACGCTCGGGCACCGCATCGGGGGCGCCGCCGACCAGGTCGACGACCGCCCCGTCGCCAAGACCCTCGAGGGCGCCCTGGGCCAGAGCCGCCACCGGTGCCTGGCCGACTGCGAGGGCCGGCGCCGGCGCTGCCGGGCCGGCACCCGGGGCGCCCGGCGGCAGCTGTCGCCGGGAGGCCAGCCACAGGGCGAGGTGGCCGCCGGCGGAGTGCCCGACGACGGCGGTCCGCGCCGGGTCGACCCGGGCGGCGTGACGGCCCCGGGTCAGGTGGTCGTGACCGGCGGCGACGTCGAGCAGCGTCGAGGGCCAGTCGGCATCGGCGGCGGCATAGTCGAGGTTCCAGACGAGGAACCCCCTGCCGGCGAGGTCGGCGGCGACCGCGTCCTCGAGCGTGCGGTCGTACGACGGCTGCCAGTAGCCGCCGTGCACCAGCACGACCGTCGGCAGCCGGCCGTCATGACCGTCCTGCCCCGGCGGCAGCCACCACTCCCCGCGCTGCAGCGGGCCACTGCCGTAGGCCTCCACGGTGCGGACCGGGCCGGCCTGCCGCCTGCGCAGGATCAGGACGTCACGGTCAGGGCGCCGACAGGCCCATCGGGCCGTAGACCTCGGCGTCGCCGTCGAGCAGCACCACCTGGTGCACGCCGGACCCGAGCAGGTCGCGCCAGGTCTCGCCGACCCAGGTCTCGGCGTCGGCCTGGCTGGGGAAGGTGAGGTCAGCGCCCTCGGGCGGCGGCAGCCGGGTCCCGTCGGCCGCCTCGTACCGCCAGCTCCAGGCCATGCGCGCTCCCTCGTGATCGTGGTCGGGTCCCGTGCGGCAGGCTAGGGCCATGCGGGTCCGTCTGCTCGGCACGGGTGCGTCGAACGGCTGGCCCGACCCCTGGTGCGCGTGCGCGTCGTGCACTGCGGCGACCGCGCAGGGCGTCCTGCGCGGGCAGACCGGCGCGCTCGTCGACGACCGGCTGCTGCTCGACCTCGGTCCCGAGCTGCCCCGCGCCGCGTTGCGCCAGGGCACCTCGCTGGCCCGGGTCGAGGCGGTGCTCGTCACCCACGTCCATGAGGACCACTGCGCTCCGGCCGCGCTCATGTGGCGCGGCTGGCAGGACCGCCCCGTGCCGCTGCAGCTGGTCGGCCCGCCCGCCGTGCTCGACGCCTGCGCGCGCCGGGCCGACCCGTCGGTGCTGCTGACCGGCGTCGCCGCCGGCGACCGGCTGCACGTCGCCGGGTACGACGTGCTGGCCCTGCCGGCGGCGCACGGCGGCGCCGGCGTCGGGCCGCCGGTGCTGTACGACGTCACCGGGCCGGACGGCGCCCGCCTGCTGTACGCCACTGACACCGGCGTGCTGCCGGAGGAGGCGGTGCGGCTGGCGAGCGGCCGGGCGTACGACGCCGTGCTGCTCGAGCTGTCGACGATGGCACTGGACACGCACCTCGACCTGACCACCTGGCCGCAGCAGGTCGCCCGGCTGCGCGCCTGCGGCGCCGTCACAGCGGCGACGCAGGTCGTCGCCGTGCACCTCGGGCACGGCAACCCGCCGCCCGACGTGCTCGACGCACTGCTCGCCTCCTGGGGCGGTCGGGCCGGCCGGGACGGGCAGGTGCTCACCCTGGCGCAGGCCGCCGGCAGCCGGGTGCTGGTGCTGGGCGGGGCGCGCTCGGGCAAGTCCGCCTACGCCGAGGGGCGGGTCGACGGCGAGGTGACGTACGTCGCGACGGCGCCGCCCCGGCCTGGCGATGCGGACTGGACGGGCCGGGTGGCGGCGCACACGGCCCGGCGCCCGGCGTCCTGGCACACGGTCGAGACCGGGGACGTCGCGGGCGTGCTGCGTCGCTCCACCGGCCCGGTCCTGGTCGACGACCTCGGGCTGTGGCTGGCCCGGCTGCTCGACGACGGGCAGGCGTGGGAGCGGCCGGAGCCGGCCTTCGACGCGGCCCTCGCCGAGCTGCTCGACGCCTGGCGGCACACCCGCGCGCAGGTGGTGCTCGTCGCCCCCGAGGTGGGGTCGGGCGTGGTGCCCGAGCACCGCTCGGGCCGGGTGTTCCGCGACCTGCTCGGCGCGGCGAGCACCGCCCTGGCGGCGGAGGCGGACGAGGTCGTGCAGGTGGTAGCCGGGATCGGCCGCAGGCTGGCGTGAGGGAGTTCGGCATCGCGGCGCCCGAGCCGGTAGGCCCGGCCCCGGCGGGGCTGGGCCGGCTCGGGCCGACCCTGCGCCGGCTCGCCCGGCAGCAGGGCGCCTGGCCGCCGGTGCCGCCCGCGCATGTCGCGCGGATCACCGTCGACCCCGCCCGCACGGCGGCGCTGTCCGCCGAGGACGCACTCGAGGCCGGCGCCGCCGCCGCCGACGGCCTCGTCGACAGCGGCGTCGACCTCGTCGTGGCCGCCGGCGGCGGGACCCGCACCCCGGCGCTGGTGCTGCTGGCCGCCCTGCTCGACCGCGACCCGGTCGCGGTCACCGGCACCACGGGCACAGTCGGCTGGGCTGCGCTCGTCGGTGCCGTCCGCGACGGGCTGCGGGCCGCGCGCCCTCACCTCGCCGACCCGCCCGCCCTGCTCGCGGCCGCCGGCGCGGTCGAGGTCGCCGAGCTCGCCGGGCTGCTGCTGGAGTGCGCGGTGCGGCGCACGCCGGTGCTGCTGTCGGGTGCCCCCGACGTCCTCGCCGCCGCGCTCGTCGCGCAGCGGGTCGAGCCGGCCGTCGGCGACTGGCTGCTCGCCGGCTGCGGCCCCGGGGCGCCGGCCGCCGTCACCGCCGTCCGGGAGCTGCGGCTCACGTCGCTGCTCGACCTGGAGCTCGACGACCCCGCGGGCGCCGAGCTCGCCCTCGGCGTGCTCGTCGGGGCCGTCGAGCTGGCGCGACGTGCCTGACGGGCTGCGGTTCGCCCTCACCACGCTCACCGTGCTGCCCGTCCGCGGCCCGCGGGTGCTCGACCGGACGACGGCCGGGCTGGCCATGTCGCTCGCCCCCGTCGTCGGGGGGCTGCTCGGCGCCGCGGCGGCGGCGGTCCTGCTCGGGCTGCGCGAGGTCACCCAAGGCGACCTGCTGCCGGCCGTCGCCGCGGTCGCGGTGCTCGCCGCGCTCACCCGCGGGCTGCACCTCGACGGGCTGGCCGACACCACGGACGGCCTCGCGTCCTACCTGCCCCCCGAGCGGGCCCGCGAGGTCATGAAAGCCCCGGACGTCGGGGCGCTCGGCATGGTCACCGTCGTGCTGGTGCTGGCGCTGCAGGCGGCGGCCCTCGCGTCAGCCGGCCCGGGGGGCGGCGCCGCCGTGCTGCTCGCCGCGGTCGTCGGCCGGGTGGCGGTGGTCCTGGCCTGCACCCCGGCCACCCCCGCCGCGGCCCCGGGCGGGCTCGGGGCGCTCGTCGCCGGCACCGTGCACCCGTTCGTCCCGCCCGGGTGGGCGCTCGCGGCCGGCGGGCTGGGGGCCGCGCTGGACGGGTGGCGGGGCGTCGCGGCCGTGGCCGCCGGGCTGCTGGTCGCCGAGGTGCTGCGCCGGCACGCCGTACGCCGGCTCGGCGGGATGACCGGTGACGTGCTCGGCGCGCTCGTCGAGGCCGCCACGACCGCGGCGCTGCTGGTGCTCGCGCTGCGCTGACGCGGCGGCGGGACGGGGCGCGCTCAGCGCACCCGGCTCGGCACGAACGGCGGCTTGACCACCCGCATCCTCGAGGTGCGGCCCCGCACGTCGACCGTGACCTCCGCCCCCTCGGGCACCCCGCGCTCGAGCAGGGCCAACCCGATGCCGACCCGGCGGGTCGGGGAGAACGTCCCGCTGGTGACCTCCCCGACGACGGCTCCCCCGCGGCTGACCGGCATGTGCGGGCGCGGGATCCCCCGGTCCAAGGCCTCCAGCCCCCACAGGCTGCGGGCCGGCCCCTGCTCCCGCTCGCGCAGCAGCACCTCGCGCCCCCAGAACCGCGGCTTGCCCCAGCCCACCGCCCAGCCCGACCGGGCCTGCACCGGGGTGATCTCCAGGGAGAGGTCCTGCCCGTGCAGCGGGTAGCCCATCTCGGTGCGCAGTGTGTCGCGGGCGCCGAGCCCGCAGGGGGCCGCCCCGTGGGCGAGCACGGCGTCCCACAGCTCGCCGGCGTCCGCCCAGCGCGGCAGCAGCTCGTAGCCGCGCTCGCCGGTGTAGCCGGTGCGGCAGACGACGACCGGCCGGCCCTGCCAGTCGGCGTCGGCGAAGCTCATGTAGCCGTGGTCCGCCGGCAGCCCCAGCGCCTGCATCACCTCGGGGCTGCCCGGTCCCTGGACCGCGAGCACCGCGAGCGAGCGGTGCAGGTCCAGCACCTCGATACCGGGCGGCGCGTCGGCCTGCAGCCGCCCGACCACCGCGGAGGTGTTGGCGGCGTTGGGGATGAGGTAGACCTCGTCGTCGCTGCGGACGTAGGCGATGAGGTCGTCGACGACGCCGCCGGTGGCGTCGTAGCAGCACAGCGTGTACTGCGCCTGGCCCGGCCCGACGCGCCGCAGGTCGTTGGTGAGCCGGTCGTTGACGAAGCCGACCGCGCCGGCGCCCCGCACGACGCCCTTGCCGAGGTGGCTCACGTCGAACACGCCGACCCGCTCCCGGACGGCCGCGTGCTCCTCGAGCACACCGGCGTACTGGATCGGCATGTCCCACCCGCCGAAGTCGCCGGTCCTCGCGCCGAGGGCGACGTGCCGGTCGAACAGCGGGCTGCGCAGGAGGTCGGCCACGCCCCGGAACCTACCGACGCAGCGCGCCGGCCAGGGTGTCGAGCGCGGCCGGCTCCACCCAGGCGGCGGTGGACACCCGCAGCACCGGCCCACTGAGGTCGGCCGAGCGCGAGGCCGGGACCATGGTGGTGAGCAGGCCGTCGGCCAGCAGCGCGGCCCGGGTGGCCGCCACGTCCGCGCCGGGTGGGGGCAGCAGGGTGGTGATGCCGGTCGGCTCGTGCAGCGGCTCCACCACCCGCCAGGGGGTCTGGGCGAGCACCTGCCGGGCCGTCGCGGCGAGCCGGTGCACGGCCGGCAGCAAGGCCGGCGTCCAGTCCTGCACCGCCCGCGCCCAGCCCACCCGGCCCGCGACGTGCGCCTCCGGCGCGTCCCAGCGGCGCAGCCCGGACCGCTCCGGCAGCGCCCAGGCGGGCGGGACGAGCCGCTGCGCCCAGCCGGGGTCGACGGCGAGCAGCCCGACGCCGCGGGGCCCGCACAGCCACTTGCGGGAGGTGCCGACGTACGCCGCGCAGCCGGCCGGCACCGGTGTCTGGCCCAGCGACTGGGCGATGTCGAGGACGACCGGCGCGCCGCTGGCCAGCAGCGCCGCGACCGGCTGGACCACCCCCCGCTGCGAGGCGACGTGCGGCAGCGCGACGAGGTCCAGGGTGCCGGGCACACCGACCACCCGGCCGAGCGGGTCGACGGGGAGCGGCACGAGGTGCCAGCCGCGCTCGCCGGCCAGCCGGCGCAGGATCGCCGCGTGCGGCCCGTAGTCACTGCCGACGATCCCGAGCCGGCCGCCGCGCGGCAGCGGCCAGCCGGCCATGAGCCAGGCGAAGGCGTCGAGCGCGCTCGCCGGCAGGGCGACGTCGTCGGCGTGCAGGCCGAGCAGCGCCGCCGCCCGGGCGCGGCCCGCGGTCACGGCCGGCTCCGCCTCGACCTCGGCGACGTACGCGCCGACCTCGGCCTCCCGCCGCAGGTGCCTGACCTGGGCGTCCAGCACGGCGGTGGACACGATGCCCGCCGCCGCGGCGTCGAGGTGCACGACGGAGCAGGGGAGCCGGGCCCGTACCCATGCGTCGACGTCCACGCCGCCAGTCTCCCGTGCCGCCATTCGCCCGTGCCGGTTGCCGGCCGCAACGCCGGGGAACGGCGCCCACGTGGCCGACCCGCAGGCGACGCCGATGGCGCCGATGACGGTCGTCGTCATGGGGGTGTCGGGGTCGGGCAAGACGACGGTCGCCCGGGAGCTCGCGCGCCGGCTGGGCTGGCCGTTCGCCGAGGGCGACGGCTTCCACCCGGCGGCCAACGTCCGCAAGATGGCGGCCGGGCAGGCGCTCGACGACGACGACCGCGGGCCGTGGCTGCGCCGCCTCGCCGCCTGGATCGGGGCGTGCGAGCAGTCCGGCGACAGCGCCGTGCTCACCTGCTCGGCGCTCAAGCGCGCCTACCGGGACCTGCTGCGCGACGGCCACCCGTCGGTGTGGTTCGTCCACGTCACCGCCGACCCGGACCTGCTGCGCGCCCGGCTGGCCGGCCGCAGCGGCCACTACATGCCGCCCTCGCTGCTGGACAGCCAGCTCGAAGCGCTGGCGCCGCTGCAGGCCGACGAGCCCGGCGTCACCGTCGACGCCGGCCGGCCGGGCGAGGAGGTCGCGGCGGACGAGCTGGCGTCCGCGGCGGTGGCCGCGCTGACCGCCGACCGCCGACTCCCGGGAGGGCCGTAGCCGCCGTTACCGGCGGACGCTGAGGCTGACCCCGAAGTCACCGTCCGGGTCGGTCCACCACCGCGCGACGTCGAGGCCGGCGTCGGCGAGCTCGGCCCGCACCCGCTGCTCGGTGAACTTCGCGCTCACCTCGGTGCGCAGCTGCTCACCGGCCGCGAACGCGAACGTCAGGTCGAGCGCGCCCACGTACACCGTCTGGTCCCGCAGCGACTCCAGGCGCATCTCGATCCAGGCCTCGTCCGGCACCCAGACGGCGCGGTGGGCGAACGCCGACAGGTCGAAGTCGGCGTCGAGCTCGCGGTTGACCACCCGCAGCACGTTGAGGTCGAACTGCGCGGTGACGCCCGCCGCGTCGTCGTACGCCGGGACGAGGCGGGCCGGCGACTTCACCAGGTCGGTGCCCAGCAGCAGGGTGTCGCCGGGGACGAGCCCGCCGGCCAGGTCGGCGAGGAAGCGGGCGCGCTGGTCCGGCAGCAGGTTGCCGATGGTGCCGCCGAGGAAGGCGACGAGCCGGCGCCCGCCGCGCGGCAGCAGCCCGAGGTGCTGTTCGAAGTCACCGACGACGGCGTGCACGGCGACGCCCGGGTACTCCTCGGCGACCTGCTTGGCGGCCATGGTCAGCACCGACTCGTCGACGTCGAACGGCACGAACCGGCGCAGGGTGCCGGCCGCCGACAGCGCCGACAGCAGCCATCGGGTCTTCTCCGAGGTGCCGCTGCCCAGCTCGACGAGGGTGTCGGCGCCGGACAGGGCGGCGATCTCGTCGGCGTACCCGGTGAGCACCGCCGCCTCGCAGCGCGTCGGGTAGTACTCCGGCAGCCGGGTGATCTCGTCGAACAGCTCCGAGCCGCGGGCGTCGTAGAACCACTTCGGCGGCAGCGTCTTGGGCGTCGCGAGCAGGCCGGCCCGCACGTCGGCCTCCAGCGCGGCGCGCAGCGCACCCGGCTCGAGGTGCCGCTCCAGGTCAGCCACGCGAGGTCGCCGTCCGGAAGCCCGCGAAGATCTGCCGGCGCACCGGCAGGTCCCAGTTGCGGAACGTGCTGCGCGCCACCGTCGGGTGGGTCGCCCACGAGCCGCCGCGCAGCGTGCGGAAGTCGCCGCCGTAGAAGACCCCGCTGTACTCCGGGTAGGGGAATGACCGGGTCCCGGGCCACGGCTCGAACCCGGACGAGGTCCACTCCCACACGTCGCCGATCATCTGCTCGGCGCCGCAGGGCGAGGCGCCCGCCGGGTAGGCGCCGACGTGGGCGGGCCGGGTGGCCGTGCCCCCGAGGTTGGCGAGCTCCGGCGTCGGGTCGCCGGCGCCCCACGGGTAGCGGCGCAGCCGGGTCCCGTCCCAGCCGCAGGCCTTCTCCCACTCCTGCTCGGTCGGCAGCCGCCGCCCCGCCCAGCGGGCGTAGGCGTCGGCCTCCCAGAAGCACACGTGCTGCACCGGCTCGTCCGGGTCGACCGGCAACAGCTCACCGAAGCGGGTGAGCGCGCCGTCCCCGGTCCAGGTCATCGGCCGGCGCCGGCCGCTGGCCTGCAGGTGCGCCCAGCCGGTCGGGTGCCACCAGCGCTGCTGCAGGTAGCCGCCGGCCTCGACGAAGGCGGCGTACTGCTGGTTGCTCACCGGCACCCGGTCGATCCGGAACGCCGGCAGGTCGATCCGGTGCGCCGGCCGCTCGTTGTCCAGCGCCCACGGGTCGGTGCTGGTGCCGGCGACGGACTCGCCGCCCGGTACGAGGACGTCGTCGTGCGGCGGCAGCACCCGGCCCGGCGGCAGCGGCGGGCCGGCCGGCAGCGTTCGCTCCCCGCCGCGCAGTTGCAGCGTCGCGAGCATCGTCTCGTCGTGCTGGTGCTCGTGCTGCACGACCATCCGCCACACGAAGCCCTCGCGGGTGAGCTCGGTGCCCTCCAGCCTGGCGCGGTCGAGCACGTCCAGGACGTGGCTGCGCACCGCCCCGAGATAGGTACGGGCCTGCGCCGGCGGCAGGATCGGCAGCGTCGGCCGGGCGGCCCGCGGGTGCTCGAACGCGTCGTACAGCGGGTCGATGTCGGGGCGCAGCGGCGCCACGCCGGCGACCGCCCGCAGCAGCCAGAGCTCCTCGTAGTTGCCGATGTGGGCGAGGTCCCACACCAGCGGGGACATCAGCGGCGACACCTGCCGCAGCAGGTCGGCGTCGTCGAGCGGCTCGAGCAGGGCCAGCGAGCGGGCCCGCGATGCGGCCAGCTCGGCGGCGAGCCGCTCCTTCGTCGCCGGCTCCGGCGTCGTCAACACGTCGGTCATCGGGGGACCCCTGTCGTCTGGAGGGTGGCTGGGCTCGGGCAGACGCCGTCGAGGACGTCGTCGGCGGGGCAGCGCCCCCGTGCGGTGAAACGATCGGCGTACGCGGCGACCTCGGCGGCGAGCCGGGGGGCTGCGAGCCGGGGCAGGGCGTCGGCGGCGGCCGCGAGGCACACCGCGGCCGCCCGGCGCAGCTCCGGGTCGCCGACCGCGGCCCGGGCGGCCGCCGACCAGCGGCCCTCGACCGGCTGGCAGGCGTCCCGGGCGGCGTCGGCGGCCCGGTCGTCGTCGAGCAGGGCGGCCGCGACGCCCACCGCGACCCGCCACAGCGGGTCGGGGAGCCCGTCGAGGTAGCGCAGCTCGTACCAGCCGCGGGCCCGTACCGGTGGGAACAGCGTGGTGAGGTGGTAGGCGAGGTCGTCCTCGGTGGGGGCCGTCCCGAGCGCTCCGGCGATCCACTCGCCGAAGGTCAGCGGGGGCGCCGGCCGGCACACCCCGTCCGCGTCGCGGACCGTAAGCAGCCGGGCGCCGAGGGCGAGCTCGGTGACGGCGTCGACCGGCCCGAGGCCCGGCCGGGGGGCGCGGGTGCGGGTCGGGTCGATCCGGGACCAGACCCGCTGCCGGGTGGAGCGCCAGCCGGTGGGCGCGCCGTGCAGCACCGGCGAGCAGGCGAAGGCGGCGACGAGCGCCGGGCCGACGGCGTGGGCGCGCTGCCAGCGGGCGGTCGCCGACTGCACGCCGCTGCCTGCCTGGCCCGCGTCCACGCTGACCTGTACGGCGGCGGTGGAGCACATCATCGCCAGGCCGGCGGCGCCGGAGTCGCCGCCGTCGGCGCGGAAGAACGCCTCCATGCACGCGTAGCGAGTGCTGTCCACCAGCCGCTCCGGCGGCCGGACGGGGTCGGCGCCACCGCCGCGCAGCTCGACGCGGGCGGGGCCGAGCGCGGCGCGGACCGCGGCGAGATCGGCGGTGAGGGCGTCGGTGGCGGCCTGCGGGCCGGGCAGCGGGAGGGAGCTGAGCTCGACCTGCCCGCCGGGCTCGGTCGACAGCAGGCTCCCCCCCGGCAGGACCACGCCGGCGAGGGCGCGGGACACGCGTTCGAGCGGGGGTCGTACAAGAGGGTCGTGCGGGTCGACCGCGAACCACTCCAGCTCGGCGCCGACGGTGCCCGGCGGTCCGAGCCGCAGCGCCGCGGCCACGTGGGCGGTCACGTCGTCCACGCTCGTCACGAGCGGGCGGACCGGGCGGCGGCTGCGCAGGTGCGGACTCATCCGGCCGCCGGTCGGCCGCGCGTGCTCTGGTGGGTGGGACGCTCGCGGCGCCGGCGGCGCGCGGAGGCCGGGCCCTCGCGGTCCTCGACCGCGTCGCCGTACCTGTGTGGCATGTCACTCCCCTGTTCTTGCGAAGGTGCTGCAGTCCAACGACCCTGCCTCAGACCGCCCACCCCGGCAAGGAGACCCAGATGACGGATCACGGACATGGCTGAGCAGACCTTCGACGTCGTCGTCGTCGGCGGCGGACCGACCGGCGAGAACGTCGCCGCCCGCGCTGTGCGCGGCGGGCTGACCGCCGCGCTGGTGGAGACCGAGCTGTACGGCGGCGAGTGCTCGTACTGGGCGTGCATGCCGAGCAAGGCGCTCCTGCGGCCGGTGGAGGTGGCGGCGATGGCCGGCCGACTGCCGGGCGTGCCCACCGGCCCGCTCGACGTCGCCGCCGTGCTCGCCCGCCGCGACGAGTTCACCTCCCACCTGTCCGACGCCGGGCAGGAGAAGTGGGTGGTCGACACGGGGATCGCCGCGGTCCGCGGGCATGCCCGGTTGGCCGGCGAGCGGCGGGTGGAGGTGACCGCTGCGGGCGGCGAGGTCACCGTGCTGACCGCCACGCAGGCGGTCGTCCTGGCCACCGGCACGGCCGCCGTCGTCCCCGACCTGCCCGGGCTGCGCGAAGCCCGGCCGTGGACCTCCCGCGAGGTCACCACCATGCCGGCGGTGCCGCGCCGGCTCCTCGTCGTCGGCGGCGGCGTGGTCGCGGTCGAGATGGCCCAGGCGGCGAAGGGCCTCGGCGCCGAGGAGGTGGTGCTGCTCGTGCGCGGCCGGCGGCTGCTGGAGCGGATGGAGCCGTACGCCGGGGAGCTCGTCGCCGACGGGCTGCGCGAGACCGGCGTCGAGATCCGGTTCGGGGTGTCGGCCGCGTCGGTGCGCCGGGACGCCTCCGGCGTCACCGCCACGCTGGACGACGGCAGCGAGCTGGTCGGCGACGAGCTGCTCGTCGCCGCCGGGCGACGGCCGCGCACCGACGACCTGGGTTTGGAGACGGTGGGGCTGACGCCCGGCCGGTCCGTCGAGGTCGACGACTCGATGCGGGTGCCGGGCTCGGACTGGCTGTACGCGGCGGGTGACGTCAACGGGCGCGCCCTGCTCACCCACATGGGCAAGTACCAGGCCCGGGTGTGCGGCGACGTCATCGCCGCCCGGGCGAAGGGCGAGCCCGACGACCTCCCGTCGCTGCGCGCCACGGCTCCCGTCCCACAGGTCGTGTTCACCGACCCACAGGCCTGCTCGGTGGGGCCGACCGAGGCGGACGCCCGGCGGGCGGGGCAGGTGGTCCGGACGGTGTCGATCGACCTCGGCGGGGTCGCCGGGGCCGCGCTGCTCGCCGACGGCTACCGCGGGCGGGCCTCCCTGCTCCTGGCCGACCACGACGTCGTCGTCGGCGCCACCTTCGTCGGACCGGACGTCGCGGAGCTGCTGCACAGCGCCACCGTCGCGGTCACCGCCGGGCTGACGCTGCAGCAGCTGTGGCACGCGGTCCCGTCCTACCCGACGGTCTCCGAGGCCTGGCTGCGGCTGCTGGAGGCCGCCGGGCTGTGACGCCGGCGGGCTGTGACCGGGCGGGAAGTTGCCGACGCCACCTAGTCTCGCGCCGTGACCTCCCTCTCGCTGTCCTCGTCGTCCGCCGCGCAGCTCGAGGTGGACGCGCTCGTTCTCGGGGTCGTGCAGGGCCCCGAGGGCCTGGTGCTGGCGCCGGGGGGCGAGGACGTCGCGGCGGCGGTCGGCGAGGCCCTGCTGCCGGCGCTGTCCGGGCTCGGCGCCAGCGGCAAGGCCGGCGAAGTCACCAGGATGGCGACGCTCGGCGCCACGGCGACCCCCGTCGTCGTCGCGGTCGGACTCGGGGCGCTCGCCCCCGCGTACGACCCGGAGGCCGTCCGCCGGGCCACCGGCGAGGCGCTGCGCGCGCTGGCCGGTACGGCCACGGTTGCCACCACGCTCACCCTGGGGTGCGGGGACGTCCGCACCGTGGCCGAGGGCGCGCTGCTGGGGGCGTACGCCTTCACGGCCTTCCGGTCGGCCGCCTCGCAGGGCGACGTCAAGCCGCCGGTGGCGCAGGTGGTCCTGGTCGTACCCGACGCCCAGGACGCCGCCGCGCTGGCCGCGGTCCGGCGCGCCGAGGTGGTCTGCGCGGCCGTGCTGCTGGCCCGCGACCTCGTCAACACCCCGCCGTCGCACCTGCACCCGGCCGAGCTCGCCGACGCCGCGCGCACCCGGTGCGAGCAGGTCGGTCTGGACGTGGAGGTGCTCGAGGGCAAGGCGCTGGCCACGGGTTCCTTCGGCGGCCTGCTCGGCGTGGGCCAGGGGTCCGCGCACCCGCCGCGGCTGGTCCACATCAGCTACCGCGGCGGCGGGCCGAAGGTGGCGCTGGTCGGCAAGGGCATCACCTTCGACTCCGGCGGCCTGTCGCTCAAGCCTGCCGCCGCCATGGAGGAGATGAAGATGGACATGGGCGGCGCGGCCGCCGTCCTCGCCACCGTGGCAGCGGTCGCGCAGCTCGCGCTCGAGGTCGACGTCGAGGCGTGGATCCCGATGGCGGAGAACATGCCGAGCGGCACCGCGATCCGCCCGTCGGACGTGCTGACGATGCGGGGCGGCACCCGCGTCGAGGTCAACAACACCGACGCGGAAGGCCGGCTCATCCTCGCCGACGCCATCGCGCGGGCGTGCGAGGACTCCCCCGCGGTGCTGCTCGACGTGGCGACGCTCACCGGCGCGCAGCTCGTCGCGCTCGGCGCCCGCACCGCCGGGGTCATGGCCAACGACGACGCGCTGCGGGGCTCGGTCGTCGACGCGGCGGGGCGCGCCGGCGAGGCGATGTGGGGCATGCCGCTGCCGGCCGAGCTGCGCAAGGGCCTCGACTCCGACATCGCCGACCTCGTCAACACCGGGCCGCGCGAGGGTGGCATGCTCACCGCCGGCCTGTTCCTCAAGGAGTTCGTCGCCGACGGTGTCCGTTGGGCACACGTCGACATCGCCGGGCCCGCCTACAACTCCGGGGACGCCTACGGCTACACCCCGCACGGCGGTACGGGCGCGGCCGTACGCACCTTCGTGCAGGTGCTCGAGGACCTCGCCGCCTCCTGATCTCCTGGCTGGTCTCCTGGCTCCGCGGGGCCGAGGTGCCGCCGCGCCGTGGAGGGCCTGCCGGGTAGGCGCCACGTCGTCGTCCCAGTCGCACCGCGAGCAGGCCCGACGGCTCCGGCCCCGGCGCAGCTACCCCGCGAGGGCGACTGGGCCTGCGCGCAGTGTGGCCACCGGTATGGGCGCCCGGCCTTCGGGAACCTGGATACGTCCGCCCGTCACTTCCCAGGCGCTGTCCACGACCTTCTGTCTTGTCCACATACCTGCGCTGGTCTGCGGTTTTGTCGGTGCCGGGCGGTAGATTCAGCGGCATGGACGCCCCGACCACCGACCCGACGCCGACCGATCCGGCGCCCACTGCCGGGGCGCCGGTGAGCCGGGCGGTGACCGACCCGGCGGAGGCCGCCGGGTTAGCCGCGCTGGACCGGTGGGCGGCGCAGGAAGCGGCGGTGTTCGCCGCGCAGGCAGCTCAGCTGCACGACAGCGCGTTGCTGTCCCAGCGGCTGCACGGCGCCGACGCAGTCGAACGGTTCCTGGTGATGGACCTTGCGGATCGGGCAGCGTGCCGCCGAGCACCGCCTGTGCGAGGCGTCCCGGCTGGTCGGCACGCTCACCCACACCCTGACCGGGCTGCGCACCGGCCGGGCGCTGCTCGGCCAAGCCCGGACCGTGCTGGCCGAGACCCAGGCGTGCACCGAACCGGTCGCCGCCGAAGTCGACCGGCGGCTGCACACCGGCGCCGGCCCGACCGGCCTGGCCGGCTGGACCGGCCGAAGGCTTGCGGAACCGGGTCACGACGCTGGTGCTGACCGTGGAATCCGAGCTGGACCCGGCCGGCACCGCCCGCCGGGAAGCCACCGCCCGCCGCGGCCGAAGGATCAGCATCCGGCCGGAACCCGACGGGATGGCCAGCCTGTGGGCGCTGCTCCCCGCCGCGCAGCTCCGGGCGTTCACCGTCGGACTCGACGAGCTGCACGCCCGGCAGCTGCTCGCCGACCGGCGCGCCGGGATCGACCGGACCGCCGACCAACGCCGCGCCGACCTGCTCGCGCTGCTCCCCGCACTGGCCCTGCACGCCCTGGCCGGCACCACCCCGATCTTCACCCCCGACGGCGGCTGCGGCCACCCCGCGGTCGTGCTCAACGTGCACGTCCCGGTCGCCACCGTGCTCGGCTGGTCGGAGCACCCCGGGCACCTGGACGGCTACGGCCCGATCAGCGCCGAACACACCCGGCTGCTGCTACCCACCGCCCACCTACGCCGGATCCTCACCGACCAGCACACCGGACAACCCCTGCACGCCGACACCCACCTACACGGACCCCACCCCGACCCCGCAGCCCCAGCAGCAGCCGCAGCCGCCGCCCGGGCCGAGGACACCGCCGGACCCGCCGAGGACACAACCGGACCCGGGGACACGAACGAGGACCACACGCCAGCCGACCGCCGGGCAGCAGACGACACGGCCGGACAGACAGCCGAGCCGGCCGCTGCCACCGCGACCACCAGCGCCACCGAGATGGGCCGACCCACCGAGCCGGGCAGCCCCGCGGAGACGACTGGCCTCGCGGGGACGACCAGCCTCGCCGGGACGGCCGGGCCTGCCGGCCAGGTCACCACCCCGGCCGCAGCCTGGCCGAAGACCAACCCAGCCAGCGAACCGACCACCCGCACCGACCCGAACCCGACCGGCGCACCCCAGCCCGCACCGGCCAGCCCGACACCGGCCAGTCAGGCACCAGCCCCCCAGCCGGCCCCCAGCGCCGACCCGACGGCCGCCCCCGCCCGCAACCGGCTGCTCGAGATGCTCCCCGACCAGCCGATCATCCTCCACGACACACCCGAACCGCACTACCGACCCAGCGCCGCCCTGGCCCGGCTGATCCGACTACGCGACCCGCTGTGCACCGCACCCGGCTGCGCCACCACCAGCACCCGCAGCGACCTCGACCACGACCAACCCTGGCCGCACGGCCGCACCGCCGCCTACAACCTGCACCCCAAAAGCCGGCGCTGCCACCGCGCCAAGACCCTCAGCTGGACCGCCACCCACCACAGCGACGGCAGCCACACCTGGACCAGCCCCACCGGCCGCAGCTACCCCGTCCCCGCGCACTGGCAACCCGCCCCCACCCCCCAACCACCCCGACCGGCCCCACCAGTCCAACAGGCCCAACCCGCCCCCGGCCACCGGCCCGCCCGCAGCACCACCACCCTCACCGCCATCCTCGACCACACCCCACCACCCACCCCACCCACACCCGGCCCGAAACCCTCAGGCTGGGACGACGACCCAGGGTTCTGAACACGCGACCGCGCCGGCTCTCAGGGCAGTGCTGGACCGCCCCTCGGCACAGCGCACGAGGGAATGCCGCGGACCCGGTTCGGACCTGTACGGGGCGGGTGGAAGGATGCCCAGGACGCCGCCGTCAGCAGGCGCCGCCCGGATGTGCAAGGGAGCCACGTCGTGACAGAGCCCCAGACCGTCGACCTCGCCATCCTCGGTGGCGGGAGCGGTGGCTACGCCGCCGCCCTACGTGCCGCGGAGCTCGGCATGAGCGTGGTGATGGTCGAGAAGGACAAAGTCGGCGGGACTTGCCTGCATCGTGGGTGCATCCCGACCAAGGCCCTGCTGCACTCCGCTGAGGTCGTCGACACCTTCCGGGACGCCGGCCAGTTCGGGATCGTCGGCTCGTTCGACAAGGTCGACATGCCCGGCGTCAACAACTACAAGGACAAGGTCGTCGAAGGGCTGTTCAAGGGGCTGACCGGCCTGGTGAAGAGCCGCAAGATCGAGGTCGTGGAAGGCACCGGCCGCCTTGCCTCGCCCACGGCGCTGGAAGTGGCCCTGCCCGACGGGTCCAGCCGGCGCATCGAGGCCGGGCACGTACTGCTCGCGACCGGCTCGGTCCCCCGCTCGATCCCGGGCCTCGAGATCGACCACTCGCGGGTCATTTCGAGTGACGACGCCTTGAACCTCGACACCATCCCCGGCTCGGTCGTCATCCTTGGCGCGGGGGCCATCGGGTGCGAGTTCGCGTCGGTGTGGAGCTCGTTCGGCGCCGAGGTCACGATCGTGGAGGCGCTGCCGCACCTCGTGCCGCTGGAGGAGGAGAGCAGCAGCAAGCTCCTCGAGCGCGCGTTCCGCAAGCACGGCATCAAGCAGGAGCTGGGCGCGCGCTTCGAGAGCGCCGCACCGGCCGGGAACAGCGTGAAGATCACCCTGGAGGGCGGCAAGACGATCGAGGCCGAGCTGCTTCTCGTGGCCATCGGGCGCGGCCCGGTCAGCAAGGACCTCGGCTACGAGCAGGTCGGCGTCGAGATGACCCGCGGCTTCGTCACGGTCGACGCGTACTGCCAGACGAACATCCCCACGATCAGCGCGGTCGGGGACCTGATCCCGACGCTGCAGCTGGCGCACGTCGGCTTCGCCGAGGGCATTCTCGTCGCTGAGCGCCTCGCCGGGCTGCCGGTCGCCCCGATCGACTACGACGGCGTCCCGCGCGTGACCTACTCCCACCCCGAGGTCGCCTCCGTCGGCATCACCGCGAAGGTCGCGAAGGAGCGCGGCTACGACGTGGTCGAGGCGACGTACGACCTCGCCGGCAACGGCCGGGCCCGCATCCTCGGCACCTCCGGCGCCGTCAAGGTCGTCGCGAGCAAGGACGGCCCCGTCCTCGGGGTGCACATGGTCGGTGAGCGGGTCGGCGACCTCATCGCCGAAGCCCAGCTCATCACCAACTGGGAGGCAATGCCGTCCGAGGTCGCCCAGCTGATCCACCCGCACCCCACGATGTCCGAGGCGGTGGGCGAGGCGCACCTCGCGCTCGCCGGCAAGCCCCTCCACAGCCACTCCTGAACCCCTTTCACACGAGGAGCTCATCGCACCCATGGCCGTCTCCGTCACGATGCCCGCCCTCGGCGAGAGCGTCACCGAGGGCACCGTCACTCGCTGGCTGAAGAAGGAGGGGGAGCGCGTCGAGGTCGACGAGCCGCTGCTCGAGGTCTCGACGGACAAGGTCGACACCGAGATCCCTTCCCCTGCCGCGGGTGTCGTCCAGTCGATCAAGGTGCAGGAGGACGAGACCGTCGAGGTCGGCGTCGAGCTGGTCGTGATCGGTGACGGCGAGGCCGGCGGGGACGCCCCGGCACAGGACGACAGCGCCGCGGCCGCCGAGCCCGAGACCGAGACCGCCGCCGAGCCCGAGACCGAGACCGCCGCCGAGCCCGAGACCGAACCTGCGCCCGCAGCGGAGGCCGCCCCCGCAGCCGAAGCAGAGGCACCGGCCGAGTCCGCGCCGGCAGCGCAGACGTCCGCTCCCGACCCGGCGCCGACAGCACCCGCAGCCGCCCCGCAGCCCGCGACCGAGCAGGCACCGGCCGCTCAGGCACCGGCCGCTCAGGCACCGGCCGCAGGTGAGGCCGGCTCGGGAGCCGAGGGGCCGTACGTCACGCCGCTGGTCCGCAAGCTTGCGGCCGAGCACGGCGTCGACCTGGCGACGGTGCAGGGCACCGGCGTGGGCGGCCGGGTCCGCAAGCAGGATGTCCTCGACGCGGCAGGGCAGGGCGGCGGCGCCACGACGCCGGCCGCCCCGGACAGCACCCAGGCGCCCGCAGCGGCTGCGCCGGACACCGACCGGGCGCAAGCCCCCGACCAGGCCCAGGCCGCCGACACCGCGCAGGCCCCGACACCGGCGCTCCAGGTGCCGGCGCAGCAGACCAGCGCGCCGCCGGCGGCGTACGTGAGCCAGGCCGTCGAGGCCGCTCCGAAGACCAACCTGCGGGGCCGCACCGAGAACATGTCGCGGCTGCGCAAGGTGATCGCGCAGCGCATGGTCGAGTCGCTGCAGGTCTCCGCGCAGCTCACGACGGTCGTCGAGGTGGACGTCACGCAGATCGCGCGGCTGCGTGCGCAGGCGAAGGCCTCCTTCCAGGAGCGTGAGGGCGTCAACCTCACCTTCCTGCCCTTCTTCGCCCTCGCCGCCGTCGAGGCGCTCAAGGCCTACCCGCAGGTCAACGCCAGCATCGATCAGGATGCCGGCACCTTGACCTACCACGACGCCCAGCACCTCGGCATCGCCGTGGACACCGAGCGGGGCCTGCTCGTGCCGATCATCCACGGCGCCGGTGACCTCAACCTCGCCGGCATGTCCCGCAAGATCGCGGACCTGGCCGAGCGCACGCGCACCAACAACGTCACACCCGACGAGCTGGGTGGCGGCACGTTCACCCTGACCAACACCGGATCCCGCGGCGCGCTGTTCGACACCCCGATCATCAATCAACCGCAGGTGGGCATCCTCGGCACGGGGGCGGTCGTCAAGCGGCCCGTGGTGGTCGACGACCCGGACCTCGGCGAGGTGGTCGCCGTACGGTCGATGGCTTTCCTGGCCTTGACCTACGACCACCGCGTCGTGGACGGCGCGGACGCCGCCCGGTTCCTCGTCGCGGTGAAGCAGCGCCTCGAGGAGGGCGACTTCGCAGCCGAGCTCGGCCTGTAGCCGCCGAACCCATCCCACGGGAAGCGGCTCGGCGGCCGGTCAGGCAGGATCGAGCCATGAAGATCGCGGTCACCGGTGCGTCCGGGCTCATCGGCACCCCCCTCGTCGAGGCCCTGACGCAGGACGGGCACGACGTCGTCCGCCTCGTCCGCGGCCCGGCCTCCCCCGCCGAGGGCCGGCGGAGCTGGGACCCTGCGCGCGGCCTGCTCGACCCGGCGACGATCGAAGACCGTGACGCGGTCGTCCACCTCGCGGGCGCGGGCGTGGCGGACCACCGCTGGACCGCTGCGTACAAGGAGACCATCCTGCGCAGCCGGGTCCTCGGCACAACCGCCGTCGCGCAGGCGATGGCCGCGGCGCAGGGCCCGCGGGTGCTGCTGTCGGCGAGCGCCGTCGGCTGGTACGGCGACACCGGCGAGCGCCTCACCGACGAGACCGGCCCGCCCGGCAAGGGCTTCCTCGCCGAGGTCTGCCGGCAGTGGGAAGCGGCCACCGCCGCCGCCGAGCAGGCCGGCATACGCGTGGTGCATCTGCGCACCGGCATCGTGCTGTCTGGCCAGGGCGGTGCGCTGAAGAAGCAGGCCCTCGCCGCGAAGGCGTTCGCGGGCGCGCCGCTCGGCACCGGTCGGCAGTGGCTGAGCTGGATCAGCCTGCGGGACGAGGTCGGCGCCATTCGGCACCTGCTCACCGCCGACGTCTGCGGCCCGGTCAACCTCGTCGCCCCCTCGCCCGTCACCAACCGGGAGTTCACCGTGACCCTCAACCGGGTGGTGCACCGCCCGACGGTGCCGGTGCCGGTGCCGGCCTTCGTACTGCGGGCGGCGCTCGGGAAGTTCGCCGACGAAGGCGTGCTCGTCGACCAGCGGCTCGCGCCCGCGGTGCTGGGGAGCAGCGGCTTCGCCTTCGCCCACCCCGACCTCGAGTCCGCGCTTCGGGCCAGCCTGTAGACCCGCCGGCGAACCGGGTCCGGGCTCCCGGGCGGCCCTACACCGGCGTCAGCGTCGCGATCCGCCACGCGCCGTCCCTGCGCACCAGCACCACGTCGTACGCCATCTCGCCCCTGCCCGGCCGCGACTCCACGACTGCCCCCTGCCCGTCCCGCACGACCTGCGGGGAGAGCACGTCGACGACGCGCAGCTCCGCCCGGTCCACCACGGAGGAGGTCTGCGCGACCTGGCGCACCTCGTGCCGCACGCCGGTGGCCGTACGGCCGGCGCCGGTCAGCGCGCGCAGTGCGGCGGCGTCGGCGGCCTGTGTCGGGCCGGGCGTGTAGACCCGGTCGAGCAGCGCCGGATCGCCTCGCGCGAACGCCTGCTCCCGCAACCCGTCGAGCTCGGCCAGCACCCGCTCCCACGCCGGCATGGCGTCCACGACCGGCGTCGGGGCCGGCGACGGCCCGGGTGAGACCGACGGCCAGGGTGAGACCGACGGCCCCGGTGAGGCGGCCGGCGACGGGGACGCGGCGGGGAGGGCCTGCACAGGCGCCGGCTGCGCGCTGCGCGCCCACCGCAGTCCCGCGACGAGCAGCACGAGGACGACGCAGACGGCCGCGAGCGCGGCGGCCGACGGCCGCCACCGGGCCGGCGCGGCGTGCTCGTCGGGTGGCCGGGGCGGGCGAGGCACCACGTGCGTCTCGCGCAGGTCGGGCAGCGCCCCCGACGACGGCGGTCCCGTGAGGCGGACCGGCGCGGCGGTGTGCGCCCGCTGCAGCGCGACCGCGAGCGCGGCTGCCGTCGGGCGGCGGGCCGCGTCCCCGGACAGCGCGGCCTCGACGACCGCGACGAGCGCCCGCGGCGCCAGCGGCGCCAGCAGCCCCAGCGGCGCCCGCTCGCCGGCCACGGCGGCGGCCAGCACCTGGTCCACGGTGTGCCCGTCGTGCGGTGGCGTCCCGGCCAGCATCTGGTGGCAGACCGCGCCGAGCGCCCAGACGTCCGCGGCGCGGTCGGGGGTGCCGCCCGCGGCGACCGCCGGGTCGACATACTCCGCCGTACCGTCCACGACCCCGCGCCGCCCGCCCGCGACCCGGGCGACCCCGAGGTCGGCGAGCAGCGGCATCCCCTCGGCGGTGAACAGCACGTTGGCCGGCGAGACGTCGCCGTGGACGAGGCCGGCGGCGTGCGCGGCGGCGAGAGCGGAGGCGAGCGGCGCGCCGATGGTGACGACCTCCCCGGGCTCGAGGCTTCCTCGGCGCAGGAGCAGCGTGGCGAGCGAGCCGCCGGGCGCATGGTCGAGCACGAGCACGTCGCCGAGGACCTCGCGCAGCCGCACGACGTAGGGCGTGTCGAGGCTCTTGAGCAGCGCCGCCTCCCGGTGCAGCGCCTCGACGGCGGAGGGGTCGGCGCCGGGCCGCAGGCGCTTGAGCGCGACGATCTCCCCGGTCGTCTGGTCGCGGGCGCGCCACACCTCGCCCGTCGCCCCGAACCCGAGCATCTCCTCGACGTCGAAGCCCGGCAGCGTCCACGTGCTCACGCCGCGGAGTACAGCAGAGCCCGGGGACCGACGGCGGGCGCCGTCCACAGGCCCGCCTACGGTGACCCGGTGGCGGTCGCAGCGGGGGTCGTGGTGGTGGGGGCGGGTCTGGCCGGCCTGGCCTGCGCCCGGGAGCTCTGCACGGCCGGGGTGGAGGTCGAGCTGCGGGAGGCCGCGACGCAGGTCGGCGGCCGGGTGCGCACCGACGTCGTCGACGGGATGCTGCTCGACCGGGGCTTCCAGGTGCACAACACCGGCTACCCCGAGGCCCAGCGGGTGCTCGACCACCCGGCGCTCGACCTGCGACCGTTCACCGCGGGTGCGCTGGTCCGGCTGGGAGACCGGCTGCACCGGGTCGGCGACCCCCGGCGGGTCCCGCGCTGGGCGCCGTCGACGGTGACGGCGCCGATCGGCTCGCTCAGGGACAAGGCGCTGATCGGCGTGCTGTCCGCCCGGGCCGCCCTGCTCGACCCGGAGCGGCTGCTGGCCGCTCCGGAGACCACGACGTACGACGCGCTGCGCGCCCGCGGGCTGTCCGACACCGTCATCGACCGCTTCTTCCGACCGTTCCTGTCGGGGGTGTTCCTGGAGGACCGGCTCGACACCTCCAGCCGCTTGTTCGACCTCGTCTGGCGGTCGTTCGCCCGGGGCACCCAGTGTGTGCCCGCGGCGGGCATGGGCGCGATCCCCGCGCAGCTCGCCGCCCGCCTGCCGCCGGGGGTCCTGCGCCTGGACACGCCGGTCGGGCGGGTGGGCCCGGGCGCCGTCGACGGCCGGACGGTGCGCGCCGTGGTCATCGCGACCGACCCGTCGGGCGCCGGCCGGCTGCTGCCGGGGCTCGAGGTCCCCGCGCTCAACTCCGTCACCACGCACTACCACCTTGCGCCGGAGCCGCCCGTACGGGAGCCGGCGATCGTCCTCGACGGGGAGCGCTCCGGGCCGGTGGTCAACACCGTCGTGCTCACCAACGCCGCGCCGTCCTACGCCCCCGGCCGGCACCTGGTGTCGAGCTCGGTGGTGAGCGGCGACGCCGCGGAGCCGGCGGTGCGGGCCCACCTGGCGCGGCTCTACGACGTCGACACCCGCGCCTTCGAGCACGTCGCGGCGTACGACGTACGCAAGGCACTGCCCAGCCAGCCGCCACCGGTGGGCCGGCTGCGCAAGCCGGTGCGGCTCGAGCGCGGCCTCTACGTCGCCGGCGACCACCGCGACTCCGCCTCGATCCAGGGCGCGCTGGTGAGCGGCCGGCGGGCCGCGCAGGCGGTGCTCGCCGACCTGCGCTCCTGACCCGGCCGCTGGCGTAGCGTCGACGGCGTGGAGTTCCGCCGGCTCGGCCTCGTCCCGTACGACAAGGCATGGGCCCTGCAGCGGCAGGCGCACGCCCAGGTCGTCGCGGGGGCCGGCGACGTGGTGCTGCTCCTTGAGCACCCGCCCGTCTACACCGCCGGCAAGCGCACGCTGCCGCACGAGCGCCCCTTCGACGGCACGCCCGTCATCGACGTCGACCGCGGCGGCAAGATCACTTGGCATGGCCCGGGGCAGGTCACCGGCTACCCGATCGTGCGCCTCGCCGACCCGGTCGACGTCGTGGCCTACGTCCGGCGCCTGGAGCAGGTGCTCATCGACGTCTGCGTCGAGTTCGGCCTGCCGTCCGCCCGGGTCAAGGGCCGCTCGGGCGTCTGGACCGCCGACGGAGCCCGCAAGGTCGCCGCCGTCGGCATCCGGGTGGCGCAGGGCGTGACGATGCACGGCTTCGCGCTCAACTGCGACCCGGACCTGTCGGCGTACGGCCGGATCGTTCCCTGCGGCATCGCCGACGCCACGGTGACCAGCCTGACCGCCGAGCTCGGCCGCGACGTGCCGACCGCCGAGGCGCTCCCGCTGCTCGAGCGGCACCTGCCGGCGCTCGTGGCGACCGCCGCCGCCTGACGGTCGCCCGGCGGCCCTCAGCCGAGCTGGATGAGCACCGCGTCGCCGTCCGCCCCCGCCGCGGCGTAGAAGGCCCGCAGCGCCTCGTACGCCGGCAGCACGAACGAGGTGAGCACGTCCGCCCGGTCCCACACGTCCGGGTAGACCTCGGCCTGCCGGAAGGCGCGGTGGGTGAAGCGGCCGCGCAGGTCCTGCGCCGGCAGGCCGGCCAGCAGCACCGCCACCGCCGACACCCGCTCCGGCACGAGCACCCGCACCGGCTCGTACGTCGTCGGGTCGCCGAGCGCGGTGCCGCCGAGCACCGCGTCGAACGCCGGGCCGGCGCCGCCCCACGGGCTGCCGTTGAGCAGCATGTGCACGGCGTGCCAGGCCTGCCCCACGTCGAACAGCTCGGCCGGGTCGCTGTCGGCCAGCAGCGGGCCGGCGGCGTCCGGGTCGCGCTCGAGCACGTCGAGCTCGTCGGCGGTCGCCCGCCGCCACACCATGACCATCCGCCGCTGCACCCCCCGACGCTAGCGGCGGCCCCGGTGTCCGAGGATGGCCGCATGAGCACCCCCCCGGATCTCGACCAGCTGCGCCGGGAGCTCGACCGCGTCGACCGGGCCCTGGTCGACCTCATCGCCCGTCGGCTGGAGGTCGTCGCCGAGGTGGGTGCGGCGAAGGCCCGCACCGACACGCCCGTCCGCGACGCCGAACGCGAGCGCGCGGTGCTGGACGGCGTGGAGGCCGTCGCCGTCGAGCGCGGCGTCTCCGGCGAGCTCGTACGCCGGATCTTCCGGGAGATCATCGGTCATGCCGTCGACCGGCAGGTCGCCGAGCTGACCGGCACGGCGGCCCGGCCGCTGGTCGTGGCCTACCAGGGCGTCGAGCACGCCTACAGCCACCTGGCGGCGCGCAAGCACCTGGCCGGGCGCGGGCAGGAGGCGACGTACGAGGGGCACGTGTCGTTCGCCGACGCGATCGCCGCCCTCGTGGCGGGCCGCGCCGACCTGGCGTTCCTGCCGATCGAGAACACCACGGCGGGCAGCATCAACCAGGTCTACGACCTGCTGCAGGCCGGCGACGTGCACGTCGTCGGCGAGGAGACCTGGCGGGTCGATCACTGCCTCGCCGCCGTCGACGACGTCCCGTTGCAGCGCCTCACCCGGGTGCTGTCGCACCCGCAGGGGCTCGAGCAGTGCGCGGGCTTCCTGCGTACCCTGCCCGGCGCGGTGCCGGTGACGGTGTTCGACACCGCGGAGGCGATGCGCGCGGTCGCCGAGGCCGGCGATCCGACCTGGGCGGGCATCGGGTCCGCGGAGGCCGCCGAGGCGCACGGCCTGGTCGTCCTGCGTCGGGGCCTGGCCGACCGGGCGGAGAACTGGACGCGCTTCCTGCTGCTGGCCCGCTCGCCGCTGCGGGTGCCCGACCGGGTGCCGAGCAAGACCAGCCTGGTGCTGGTCACCCGGCACGAGGAGGGCGCGCTGCTGCGGTGCCTGGAGATCCTGTCGCGCAGCGGGCACTCGCTGACCAAGCTCGAGTCCCGCCCCCGCCCCGGCAGCCCGTTCGAGTACCTGTTCTTCCTCGACTTCGAGGGCAACATCGCCAACCCGCGCACCCTGGACGTCCTCGCCGAGCTGCGGGAGGCCACCGTCGCGCTCAAGGTGCTCGGCAGCTACCCCGCGAAGGTCGTACGCGGCGACGCGCCCGCGGACGAGAGCCTGGAAGCCGTGCTGGGTACGGAAGGCCGGGGCGCGGCCCGGCGTTGGCCCCAGACGTGACGACTCTCTCGCCGGACGGCCGGCGTCTGCTCCGGCTCGAGGTCCGCAACGCCGAGACCCCCATCGAGAAGAAGCCGTCCTGGATCCGGACCCGGGCGGTGATGGGCCCGGCGTACACCGAACTCAAGTCGCTGGTGAAGCGCGAGGGCCTGCACACGGTGTGCGAGGCGGCCGGCTGCCCCAACATCTACGAGTGCTGGGAGGACCGCGAGGCGACGTTCCTCATCGGCGGCGACCAGTGCACGCGGCGCTGCGACTTCTGCAACATCGACACCGGCAAGCCGGCCGCGTACGACACCGACGAGCCGCGCCGGGTCGCCGAGTCGGTCGCCACGATGGGCCTGCGCTACGCCACCATCACCGGGGTCGCCCGCGACGACCTGCCCGACGGCGGCGCCTGGCTGTACGCCGAGACGGTCCGGCTCGTCCACGAGGCGGTCCCGGGAATTGGCGTCGAGCTGCTCATTCCCGACTTCGACGCCGACCCGGCGCAGCTCGCCGAGGTGTTCACGTCGGCCCCCGAGGTGCTGGCACACAACATCGAGACCGTCCCGCGGATCTTCCGGCGGATCCGTCCCGGCTTCCGCTACGAGCGCTCGCTCGACGTGCTCCGCCAGGCCCGCGACGCCGGCCTGGTGACCAAGAGCAACCTCATCCTCGGGATGGGCGAGGACCGCGCCGAGATCAGCGCGGCGATGCAGGACCTGCACGCCGCCGGCTGCGAGCTGCTCACCATCACCCAGTACCTGCGGCCCTCGCCGCGGCACCACCCGGTCGACCGCTGGGTGAAGCCCGAGGAGTTCGTCGCGCTGCGGGAGGAGGCCGAGGAGATCGGCTTCGCCGGCGTCATGAGCGGCCCGCTGGTGCGCTCGTCCTACCGGGCGGGACGGCTGTACGAGCAGGCGCTCGCCCGCCGCGGCGCCCCTGCCGGTGCGCACGTGCCCACCGGACGACCCGGACCGTTCACGCCACCGTCACTGGACTGACACACCCGGCCAGCACCTTGGTCTCCACCCCTAGGAGGCCTTCGTGACCGTGCTGTCCACCCTCGGCCAGACCCTCGTCCTGACGATGCTGCCGCACGGTGGGCAGCGCGGCGCGCGCCGCAACGCCTGCGCAGGCGTGAGCAGCGAAACCGCCCGCGTCCGCGCCCGGCGGGAGGCCGAGGTGGCGCTGGGCGCCGCGAACACGCGGCAGAACGCCGGCGCCCTGCTAGCCACCGCCCGGAACGCCGCGCTCGGCAGCTGACCGCCCACCCGCACCCCGGCCGGGTGCTCTAGCGTGCCGACATGGCCGAGTCCGTCTACCCGCCCGTCGTCACGCTCGCCAGGCTCATCTTCCGCGGGCTGGGGATCCAGTTCTCGATCAGCGGCACCGAGCACATCCCGCGCACCGGCGGCGCCGTCATGGCGATCAACCACATCGGCTACCTCGACTTCACCTTCGCCGGCCTGGCGGCCCGCCCGGCGGGGCGGCTGGTGCGCTTCATGGCCAAGAAGGAGGTGTTCGACCACCGGCTGTCCGGCCCGCTGATGCGCGGGATGAAGCACATCCCCGTCGACCGGACCGGAGCCGCCGCCGACTCCTACCACCGCGCCGTGCAGGCCCTGCGGGCGGGCGAGATCGTCGGGGTGTTCCCCGAGGCCACGATCTCCGAGAGCTACGACCTCAAGGAGTTCAAGACCGGCGCCGCCCGGATGGCGATGGAGGCCGGCGTGCCGCTGCTGCCCTGCGTGGTCTGGGGCAGCCAGCGCATCTACACCAAAGGCCGCAAGCGCGACCTCACCCGCGGCACGCCGGTGCGCATCGTCGTCGGCGAGCCCTTCCAGGCGGCGCCGGGGGCGAAGGCGGTGCAGGTCACGATCGAGCTGAAGGCCCGCATGCAGGCGCTCCTCGACGAGGCACGGCGCACCTACACCGGCACCCCCCGCGGGCCGCACGACACCTGGTGGGTGCCGAGGTCGCTGGGCGGCACGGCTCCCAGCCTGGCGGAGGCCGCCGCGCTGGTGGCGGACCGCAAGGCCCGCGCCGCCGAGCAGGACGCCCGCAGAGCAGCAGGCTGACCGGCGACGTGCTGGGCTGAGCGCGGCGGGACCGGGCCGCGCCTAGGCTGCCGGCATGGCGAGGGACGAGAAGACGGCCGGCACGGCCCCGCGGGCCGGCGGCAGCAGGCGGATCGGCGGCGCGCGGACGGCGCGGACGGCGGGGACCGCGGCCAACGGCCCGGGCAAGGGCGCCGGGAAGCCCACGCGCGAGCCCGCCAAGCCGCCGCGCAGCGTCCGTTGGGCGGCCCGTCGGCAGCGCCTGAGCCAGGTGCGCACCGCGTTCAGCATGACCCGCGAGGCCGACCCCCGCCTCGTACCGCTCATGGCCATCGCGTTCCTGGTCCCGTTCGTCCTGATCGTGCTGATCGGCATCGCGCTGTCGCACCCGGTGCTCGTCGGCATCCTCGGCCTGCTCATCGGCCTCACCGTCATGATGCTGGTGTTCGGTAAGCGGGTGCAGAAGAACGCCTTCAGCCAGGTGGAGGGGCAGCGCGGAGCGGCCGCCGCGGTCCTGCAGAACATGCGTGGCGACTGGCGGGTGACGCCGGCCGTGGGCTTCACCCGCGAGCAGGACCTGGTGCACCGCGTCCTCGGCAAGCCCGGGATCGTCCTCGTCGGGGAGGGCGCCGCCACCCGCGTACGTGGGCTGCTGGTCAACGAGAAGCGCAGGCTGGCCCGCTTCGTCGGCGACGTCCCCGTCTACGACGTCATGGTGGGCGACGGGAACGGCGAGGTGCCGCTGCGCGGGCTGGAGAAGCACTTTGTCAAGCTCCCGCACAACGTCAAGCCCAAGGACGTCAACATCCTGGACCGCAAGCTCAAGGCCATGGCCCCCGCGCTGCCGATCCCGAAGGGTCCGATGCCCGGCGGCGGTCGGATGCCGCGCGGCAAGGTCCGCTGACCGGGGGTTCTCAGGCGCGGACGACGACGGTGCCGGAGGCCCGGTCGTGCAGGCCGCGCCCGTCTCGGTCGCTGATCAACGCCGGAACGAGCAGCATGAGCAGGGCGGTACGCAGGGCCGTCGGCACCAGGCCGGGCAGCGGGCCGCCGGCGGAGCCCGGCCCGGTGCCACCGGCCCGGGCGCCGCTGCGTACCGGTACGACGCGCAGCCGCAGGAGGCGCATGCCCGGGGTCTGGCCGGTGAGGGCGAGCCCGACGACGTACAGCAGGGCGAACGCGACCAGCGGCGCAAGGGTGGTGGACGCCTGCGGCGTGTCCAGGTCGCGTACCGGGAAGAACAGCCGGGCGACCAGCCCGGACAGCAGGGCGTCGACCGCGAACGCGCCCGCTCGCGCACCGAAGCCGGCGACCGCGCCGCGTCCGGCGGCGGGCAGCCCCAGTCGGACGCCGGGTGGCTCGCCGGGCTCGCCGCTGCCGGCGCCGGCGGCGCCGAGCCCGCTGAGCCAGGTCCCCGTCGCGCGCGCCATGCTGCGAGGCTAGTCGCGGGCCACCCGCGGCGCCTGCCGTGTAACCGCCGCGAAACACCCGGGACACCGCCGTTTCACAGCCCTTGGATACGGTGCCGTCCAGCCCACTCCCCCTGACTCCGCTCCCCCTGACTCCAGGAGATGCCCGTGTTCAAGGACGCCGCCGAGGTCCTGAGCTACATCAAGAAGGAGGGCGTCGAGATGGTCGACGTCCGGTTCTGCGATCTGCCGGGCGTCATGCAGCACTTCACCGTGCCGATCAGCTCCTTCGACGACTCGGTCTTCAGCGACGGGCTGGGCTTCGACGGCTCCTCGATCCGCGGCTTTCAGGCGATCCACGAGTCCGACATGCTGCTGCTGCCGGACCCCACCTCGGCGCAGCTCGACCCGTTCCGTACCCGCAAGACGCTGATGCTCAACTTCTTCATCCACGACCCGCTGACCGGTGAGGCGTACTCCCGCGACCCGCGCAACGTGGCAAAGAAGGCGGAGGCCTACCTCAAGGGCACCGGCATCGCCGACACCGCCTTCTTCGGTGCCGAGGCCGAGTTCTACATCTTCGACTCCGTGCAGTTCGACTCGACGCCGCAGGGCACCTTCTACAAGATCGACGCCGAGTCGGCTGCCTGGAACACCGGTCGTGACGAGGTCGGCGGCAACTTGGGTTACAAGCCGCGTACCAAGGGCGGCTACTTCCCGGTCTCCCCCACCGACCACTACGCCGACCTGCGCGACGAGATGGCCGTGAAGCTCGAGCAGGCCGGCATGCAGGTCGAGCGGGGGCACCACGAGGTCGGCTCGGCGGGGCAGGCCGAGATCAACTACCGCTTCAACCCGCTGCTCACCGCGGCCGACCAGATGATGCTCTTTAAGTACATCATCAAGAACACCGCTCATGAGGCCGGCAAGACCGTCACCTTCATGCCCAAGCCGGTCATGGGCGACAACGGCTCCGGGATGCACTGCCACATGTCGCTGTGGCAGGACGGCTCGCCGCTGTTCTACGACGAGGTCGGCTACGCCGGGCTGTCGGACACGGCCCGTTACTACATCGGCGGCCTGCTGCACCACGCGCCCTCGCTGCTGGCGTTCACCAACCCGACGATCAACAGCTACCACCGCCTGGTGCCGGGCTTCGAGGCCCCGGTCAACCTGGTCTACAGCCAGCGCAACCGCTCGGCCTGCATCCGCATCCCGATCACCGGCTCGAACCCGAAGGCCAAGCGCCTGGAGTTCCGCTGCCCGGACCCGTCGTCCAACCCGTACCTCGCGTTCTCGGCGATGCTCATGGCCGGCCTCGACGGCATCAAGAACAAGATCGAGCCGCCCGTGCCGGTCGACAAGGACCTGTACGAGCTGCCGCCGGAGGAGGCCGCCGACGTCGCGCAGGTCCCCGCGTCGCTCGACGCGGTGCTCGACGCCCTCGAGGCCGACCACGACTTCCTGCTCGAGGGTGGCGTGTTCACCTCCGACCTCATCGAGACGTGGATCGCGTACAAGCGTGACGTCGAGATCGACGCCATCCGGCTGCGCCCGCACCCGTACGAGTTCGCGCTCTACTACGACATCTAGGCGCTCGGTCGCGTGCGGAGGCCGTCGAACGTCGTTCTGGGTCGCTGACCTGCGGAAATACAGTGACCGTATCTTGCCGAGGGTGGCCGCAGCAGTCCGCATTTCTGCGGACCAGAGGCGAACCGACAAGATCATGCGGACTAGGAGCGGACTGAACGACCGCCTCTGGGACCGCGTTTCGAGAGCCCGTTCCCACCGGGAACGGGCTCTCGGCCGCGGCTGGCACGGCCACTGGAACCCCATCACTGACGTCCTCTCCGTGACGTCGACATCCGGTCGCTGTCAAGCGCCAGTCGACTGGGACATCTGTGACCCGGCTCACGCGGATGCGGTGCTGGCCAAGGGGCCTCTTCTGTCGCCAGACTGCCCGCCATGAGCAAGGGACCCCGCGTCGATCCCGACCTCCTGCACCGGCAGGCGCAGGTGGCGGTCTCGGCCGCTCTTCTACGCGACGACGACATCGACGCGCTGATCGGCTCGGTCGCTCCTTTCGATGTCCCAGGCTGGTTCACACCGGACGTCGCAATGCTGGAGCTGGCGGTGACCGCTTTGGACCTGGCCAACGTTCCCGGGTCCGCGCCGCTCGAGTACGAAGGCCTGCGCGAGCGCTACCTGCCCGAGGTCGAGTTCCGCGGCCGCGTCGAGCACCGCAGCAGCCAGTACGCGCTGTACGCCGCCGCCTGCATACGCGGTGGACTGCAGCCAGACCTGCTCAACGATGCCGGCTGGTGGAACACCCGACTGTGGATCTACGCGGTGTACGCCGTGGTGATCTACAGCCGAGCTGCTGCGGACCGTCACGACACCACCATCGAGCACATCGCACGCGAGCTCACTGCCCGTTACGGCCTCGTCAACGACGTTCAAGGCCTCGTCCTGTCCGACGACTTTCGCCGGTAGCCGGCGCTCCCTTCGGTTCCATGCCCCCTCGCCGGTCTTGGCGCGGTCTCTCCTTCAAGGAGCAGCGCCAGGTCTTGCGTGCCGCTCGGCGTCGAGAGGGGCACCCCGACGCCGAGATCGCGGACGCTGCATATCGCTGGGCGCAGGAGGGCAGCCAGGGCAACTCCGACGGAGCGGCCTCATCGGCGAGCTGCTGTCGCTCGTTGATGAAGCCGCCGGTGGAGGCTGGCTCGGCATCGTGATCGCCGAGCGCCGGACGGCCAAGGGCATCCTGCGCGCAAGGGCGGCCCGAGAAGAATAGGTGCCGCCGTTACACACGCCCTCGGCTTCGGCACGGCACAATCAAGATCATCCGATCAGGGTGAGATCAGCGTGTACACCTACCCTCGCTTCTCTCGTGTGCTCGGCCGCCGAGTCGGGCGGCGTCCGGGGAGTGCGTCCCCTCGAGTGGTGTAACTGTGGCTGATCTTGGTTCTGGAGTGTGTCGCTCCGGGACGTGAGAGGGCCACCGCGTGAGGCTCTGCGAGAAGCGACCAAGCACCTCGTAGAACGGACACACGATGGCCCTGGAACAGTGTGCCCTGCTCGAGTTGACCGAGGCGTTGCGCAGCGCCGACGGGGGTGAGTTGATGCGCACCCTGCTGCTCACGATGCTGCAGGCGATGATCGAGGCGGAGGCGACCGCGCAGGTCGGTGCCGACCGGCACGAACGGTCCGCGGCCCGCACGGCCCAGCGCAACGGCAGTCGGCCCAAGACCGTCGCGACGACCGCCGGGGACCTCACCGTGAAGATCCCGAAACTGCGCGCCGAGTCGTTCTTCCCCTGCCTACTCCAGCCGCGCCGGCGCATCGACGTGGCGTTGCACGCGGTGGTGATGCAGGCGTGGGTGGAGGGGGTGAGCACTCGCAAGGTCGACGACCTGGTCGCCGCTCTTGGCGTGGACTCCGGGATCAGCAACAGCGAGGTGTCCCGGATCTGCGGCCAGCTCGACACCGAGGTCGCCGCCTGGCGCAGCCGACCGCTGAGCAGCCAGGCGTTCCCCTACCTGTTCCTGGATGCGCCGTACTGCCACAGCCGGGTCGGTGGCGCAGCGCACGGCAAGGGCGGGCACGTGGTGTCCCGGGCAGTCGTGATCGCCACCGGCGTCAGCGCTGATGGGCGCCGCGAAGTGCTGGGCTGCCAGGTCGGCGACAGCGAGGACGAGGTGTTCTGGACCGAGTTCCTGCGCTGGCTAGGCGAACGCGGCCTCGGCGGGGTGCGCCTGGTCATCAGCGACAGCCACGCCGGCCTACGCAAAGCCATCACCCGCACGATGCAGGGCGCGGCGTGGCAGCGCTGCCGGGTGCACTTCATGCGCAACGCCCTCGCCAAGGCCCCCAAGAACCAGGCCGAGTGGGTCGCCGCGGCGATCCGCACCATCTTCGCGCAGCCCGACGCGGCGAGCGTGCGCCACCAGGTCGAGACCGTCGCCTGCAGCCTGGAGCACAGCCTGCCCGACGTCGCCCGGCTGCTGCGAGACGCCCGCGCCGACCTCACCGCCTTCGCCGGCTTCCCGACCGCGCACTGGCGCAAGATTTGGTCCACCAACCCGCTCGAGCGGCTCAACCGAGAGGTCAAGCGCCGCACCGACGTCGTCGGGATCTTCCCTGACGACAACGCCCTGCTGCGCCTGACCTCCTGCGTCCTCATGGAAGCCACGACGAATGGCAGGTCCCCGACCGCCGCTACCTGTCCCAGGAATCCATGACCCAGCTGGCAGCGCACAGCGCCCTCAACACACCAAGCAAAGAAGTAGCAGACAACCGCACCCCGATCGCGGCATAATCAACGCAACGCAGAGAAGAACGCGGACAACAGTTACACCAAATCACGGGACGCAATCGTGGAGGCCACCTGTGGACAGCCGGTTGTGCGTCCGGAGGACAGCCGATACGGTCCCGCCACTTCCCTGTGCGTCAGGCTGAGGTGAGGCACCGTAGGTAGCAGGTCCTCCCTCCCGCACAGGGCGAGAACAGGTGGATCACGTTGACTCTCACGTGCCGCTCGCCAGGGTGATGGGGCTCTTCACAATCGGGGGTTTAGTGGCTCTTCACAATCGAGGGTGTAGTCGGGGTCTGAATCCGCCGGTCTCGAGCAGGGATCGGGCGATGTAGTTCGTGAGGTTGCGGAACCCGAGGGCGCTTCCGCGCAGGTGCTCGAGCCTGCCGTTGATGGCCTCGGTCGGGCCGTTGCTGGTGCCGGGCCGGGTGAAGTAGGCGAGGACGTCGGCGGCCCTTCGCTTGAGGGTCCGGCCGAGGGTGATGAGCCCTCGGTCAGCGGGGCGGGGACGCCGGCGCTCAGAGCTTGGATGAGCTTGTTCATCATCCTGTCGCCGAGAGCGCGGTCGGGGTGGCGGTAGGCGGCGATCATCTGCTGGTAGATCCGCCAGGTCGCCTCGACCTGCACGTGCGCGTCGCCGCCGAAGATCTGATCGAGTTTGGTCTTCTGCTTGTCGGTGAGCAGGTCGGCGCCGGTGTGCAGGGTGCGACGGGCCGCGTAGAGCGGTTCGCCCTTGCGGCCCCGGTGCCCGCAGGTGTGCTGCTGGACGCGCCGGCGGCACTGGTCGAGGGCGTCGCCAGCGAGCCGGACGACGTGGAAAGGGGTCCATCACCGCGACCGCCTCAGGCAGCTCTTCGCTGGTGGCGGTCTTGAAGCCGGTGAACCCGTCCATCGCGACGACCTTCACACCGTCGCGCCAGGCCTTGGGCCGGGCGGCGAGCCAGGTCTGGAACGCCTGCTTGGAGCGGCCTTGGACCATGTTCAGCAGCCTGGCCGGGCCGCTGCCGTCCCGGATGCCGGTCAGGTCGATGATGACGGTGATGTATTTGTCGCCGTTGCGGGTGTGCCGCCAGACGTGCTCGTCGACGCCGATCACCTTGACCCCGTCGAAGCGGGTCGGGTCGGCGAGCAGGACCCGGCGGCCTTCGGCCAGGACGGTGTCGTTGGCGGTGTTCCACGCAACGCCCAGGGCTTCGACGACGCGGACGACCGTGAGGTGCTGGCAGACGATCCCTTCCAGCGCCCAGCGCAGGGCTCCGCGGGTGAGCTTGGCCCGCGGCTCGGCGGCCTTGCTGATGTCCTGGCGCCAGACGTGTCCGCAGCCGGTGCACCGGGAGCGGCTGATCGTGACCAGCAGCGTCGTGGGGCGCCACCCGAAGGGTTCGTGTGCGAGGCGGCGGGTGACGCTGTCACGCCGCGCACCCTGGCAACCGCAACGTCGGCACCACCTGTCAGGCACGACAGTCCGGCAGGCCAGCACCGCCCGCTCGGGCTCGAGATGCTGCCCGATCACCTCCAGGCCAAGCTCGTCCAGCCGGCAGAACGAGCTCAGGTCAGGGCAAGCGAAGGTAGCGTCCAGCACGTCGAGGTCCTTCAGGTGGAAGCGTCAGAACTTCCATCCTCGGAGGACCTCGACCCCAAGCCGGCCAGCGACGCGCCCACCCCGACTACACCCACATCTGTGAAGAGCTTCATTGCCGTCCCAGGTAGCTCCCAGCGTCGCTGAGGACCTGCAGGACGACCAGGCAACTGCCCTCGCCTGTGGCGCCAGGCTGGACGGTGCGGAGCGCTTTGGACACGGGCGGTCAGCCTCGTTCTTCCTTCGCCGCTTCTCCTGCCCAGTCCCTGCGCGGCGCTGCCTGCAAGCCCTTACCAGTCATTCAGCGAGACTCTGCCCAGCCCGGGCGAGGACCCCGGCCGGCACCGGTGACCGACCGGCGGCCTTGGGAGACGCCCACCCACGTCGAGCGCTGTGACGTGCCCGGCGGCGGACGTCACTGCGTACCCGTCCGCTTGCGCAAGCGGCGGATCGGAGATGACCCAACCCCCTCGATGCACGGAGAGAACCGTCCGGGTGGTGGGTGAGTCATCGCGGGGTGGATGAGAGCCTCGCAATGACCCAGCTCCCCCGGTCAGAGGGAACGCAGGAAGCGCGCACGGTCCTGCTGGACCCGCTTCGTGATGGCGGACTCCGGCGCAAAGAGCTCGAAGGAGTGCGGGACGTCGGGGTACATGTGTAACTCGACGCTCACCCCCGCGCGGGCCAGGCGCTGGGCGTAGTCGAGATCCTCGTTGCGGAAAATGTCGAGCTGAGCCGCGTCCATGTAGGTGGGCGGCAGCCCGCTGAGGTCCTCCGCCCGTGCAGGTGCGGCGTAGATCGGCACGTCCGGCCCGCCCGCGGCGTCGCCGAGCAGGCAGCCCCAGCCAGTGGTGTTGTCGTCGGTCGTCCAGGTGGCGAACGGCTCAAACTGCGGGTCGGGCGTGTTCGTCCGGTCGTCGAGCATGGCCTCGGTCAGGATTTGCGCCCGCAGGGCCGGTCCACCGCGGTCGCGAGCCATCAACGCCACTCCCGCCGAGATCCCCCCGCCCGCGCTGTCACCCATAACGGCGATGCGGTCGGGGTCCACGCCTAGCTCCTGGGCGTGCTCGGCGGCCCACTGCAGCGCGGCGTAGCAGTCCTCGACTGATGTCGGGTAGGGATGCTCGGGAGCCAAGCGCATGCCGACCGCCAGCAGCGGTACCCCGGACGCGGCGGTGTATCTGCGACAGATCGGATCGTGGGTATCCAGGCTGCAGACGAACATGCCGCCGCCGTGGATGTAGAGCACAAGCGAACCCGGTGACGAGCGCTCCTTGCGATACAGCCGCAGTGGGAGCGTCGCACCGTCCTTCGCGGTGGCCTGATACTCGCTGACCGTGACGTCCGGTGGCGAGGGAATCGCCCCGGTGAGCCCCAGCACGAAATCGTTGCCAGTGGCGCGCCTCGTCTGCCAGTCCCCGGCCGGGGGTGGTGTGGTTCCCGCTGCGGCCTCGGCTATCGGGGCCAGGGCGGCGGCGACCTCGGGGTTCATCTGCGGCATGTTGCCCTCGTTCCTCCATCGGATCGGTGGGCGAACCTATCGCGGTCGACATGAGACGAACCAGCGTCCGCGGCTGTTGGATCTTCTCCGCCGAGAGATCCGATGCACCCCGCCAAGCGGCGGGTGCCCAGCTGAAGGCAGGATCCACGGAGCGACGGCAGCGCTGAACTACATGATCATCGGTTATGCCGGTTTCCGCTGCCTCGGTAGCGCCGGGTACCCCCGAGTTCCGCAGTTGATGGGCACATGGGCGCCCTCGGTTGACTGTTGGCGCAGGTCAGGGCCTTGCCGGGTTCGCTGGAGGGCGTTCCGGCGTGGGCACACGACTTGTCGTGTCGCGGTTGACT
>JAABUN010000780.1_pt1 | contig 78911 bp, 72 predicted proteins | sample 5559311 | NCBI WGS metagenome assembly JAABUN01 (sample SAMN10711877, study PRJNA513370) | rock metagenome | isolation source: Antarctica rocks | place: Antarctica: Victoria Land, Siegfried Peak sud | reverse complement strand
TAGAGCGGTTCTCACAGGGGTTGACAGGGCGGCAGAGACTGGTGGTATGCCCGCCGCGTACTCCCGCGATCTCCGTGAACGGCTGCTCCGCGCCCATGACGCCGGCCTGAGCGACGCCGAGATCGCCCGCACCACTGGTGTCAGTGTCCGCTCCCTCGCTCGCTGGCGCGCCCGCCAAGCCGCGGGGCAATCCCTCGTCCCTAGCCGCAGCCCCGGCCCCGCCCGGCGCCTCACGCCCGAGCAGGATGTCCTGCTCATCGCCCAGGTCACGGACTGCCCGGACGCCACGCTCGACGAGCACCGGGAGCGCCTGGCCGCCGAGCACGGCGTGGTCGTGAGCCGTGCCACGACCGGACGCATCCTGCAGCGCCACCGCCTCACGCTCAAAAAAAGTCGCTGATCGCCACCGAGCGGCGCCCCGAACAGCGGGCCGCCTGGTGGGAGCGCATGGCCGACGTGCCGGCCCAGGACCTCGTCTTCCTCGACGAGACCAGCACCCAGATCACCATGACCCGGCGGCGAGGCCGGGCGCCACGGGGCGAGCGGCTGACCGAGCGGGTGCCGCGGAACCACGGGGACAACCGGACGCTGCTCGCCGCGATCGGGACCGATGGGGTCAAAGCCCCGCTGGTCTTTCCGCGGGCACTGGATGGCGCCGTCTTTCGTCAGTGGGTCAGCGAGTGGCTGGTGCCGCAACTGCGGCCCGGGCAGATCGTGGTCCAGGACAACCTGTCGGTCCACAAGGACGCCTGGGCCCGGGCGGCGATCGAGGCGGCTGGGTGTCGGCTGGAGTTCTTGCCGACCTATTCGCCCGATCTCAATCCGATCGAGCTGCTGTTTGCCAAGGTGAAGGGGCTGGTCCGGGGGGCGAAGCCGCGGACGCCGGCGGCGGTCGATGACGCGATTGGGGCGGCACTCGACCGCGTGACGTCGGCCGAGTTGACCGCCTACTATCGCCACTGTGGGTACGCCGTCCCCGGACAACTCCCTTGAGACCCGCTCTAGGCCTGGTGCTGGGAGCGTCCGGCGTGCTTCCCGCGATCACGCCGTCGGCGGACATCATCCTTCTGCTGTTTCTCCCTCCCCTGATCTTCGAGGCCGGCTTCGTCCTGGATCTGCCGACGCTGTGGTCCGTCCGGGTTGGGGTAGCGACCCTGGCCCTTCCCGGCGTCCTCCGTGGATGTCGCACCAGGCGGAAGAAAGCTGAACGCTAAATGAACATCACTAATCAGGTCTTCCGCCCATTCGAGATCCTCATACCCGTCCTAGCTTGGATCTACAATATTCCGCTGGCGACTCATATCTGGGTCGACGGTTACCGACCCGGCCGTTCGCAACGGCGCGGGGGATTCTATCTGTGTTCGGAAGTAAACATACGCTCCCGTACGGGTCGAAATGGCCTCGCTTTCACTGTCGACCAGCTGCGGGCCCCACATAGGGTGAAGTTTCGTGGACTGGGATTGGTCCTAGAGCCGACGTGCGGAGCTCGATCTCATGGCAGTCTCCATCCTGCGGCCTACCCTCGAGTCCGGGGATCCGGTGATCTTTTGTGACGCTCGTCATCCGTCCCGCAAGAGCGGCTGATCTTGGTCACGGTTTGGTCACGGATGGTCACGGCCGGGGCTGACCATAACCACACCAGACCGGATAAGCCGTACGAAAAACCCGATAGAATCAGCTTATCCCGCACAGCAACGGATGGCCGCGGATGGGTCAGACGGCCTTCCAAGCAGCATGTCGCCGGTTCGAGTCCGGTCCCCCGCTCCCCTATAACCTGCGGATAGGAATTGTAAGTCCTCCGCGTCGCGTACCGGTTGGCTCAGCGCCCCACGAACTTGCTGTTTCGTAATGGTCAGATTCCAGACCTCAGGTCCGGCCAGGACGCTTCGTTTGAACGCTCCATGATCGCCCCACCGTTGTGCCGAACCATACGTTTTTCGTATCACTTAACCTTTCAAGCAGTATCTTTGCCTGGATCGCTAATCCTTGTGCCCGAATGCAGCTCCCACCCACGAGCCGCGACGCGGATGGCCTCCAGCGCCCGATCCGCGCCTTCAGACGGTCCCTTCTCGAAATCGCCTTCCTCGATGGCCATATCGTTGGTGACGTGGGCAAAGCAGACGACAGACCGGTGTCTCGCCTCGGCGAAGGCGTAGAGGGCGGCGGCTTCCATCTCCACCGCCAACGCGCCGGCATCTCTCCCCGCCGCCAACGCCGACTCGGTCTCCCGAAACGGCGCGTCCGTGGTCCAAACCAGGCCGCGAATCAATGGGTAGGTCAGGGTCGCTGCCTGCTTGTACACCTCATCGATCAAGCTGCTCTCGGCTTGCACGACCGGAGCGGGCGGGAGATACGCCTGGCTCGTACCTTCTCCCCGAATGGCCTCGCTGATGAGGATCATGCATGACGGAGGGAGATTCGCTCCAAGACGACCGGCGGATGTGACACTGATGAGCAATAGACATCCGCTGGCGAAAAGCTCCTCAGCTACGAGCACCGCGAACGACGCACCGACGGCACACCCAATGATCCCTAGCCTGAGTCCCTGCCACTCCGCCACCCACAGCTCGGTGTGGTAACAGGCCCAATCCTCCATGCGAAAAGCGCCATGATCACCCCTGAGAAGTCTCAGCACATCCCCATCCGGGTCCAGTACGCAGATGGAGGGGACCGCATCGGTCACTAGGCGTCGCTGACGTCGAGCTTCCCGCAGCATGTTCTCCGGAACGAATACGGACTGCTCGTCGAAATCCCTCCGCTTGGATGTCAACGCCAACTGGTCGTAGACGTTCAGGAACGTCATGGGTAAACCTCATCCGCGGGGAGCTCGTTACATCGATGCGCTTGGACATGTCCGATGGATCGTTAGAAGGGCCAACGGCGGACTGCCGGCCAGCGACGTATCAGGAGGCCATCCAGCCCCCAGTACCGGCCAGTTGCCACGACCGAAAGGATGATCATCGGCACATACTCGTGCGGCTGCTCAAACATCCAACGGTCGCTCGAAAAGTAAACGGCTGCCAGGAAGAGTTGCATCCCAAGTCCAACGAGCGCACCGAGTCGGGTCGCAAGTCCCAGCACGAGCAGTGAACCAACGCCGACTTCGATAGCGGTAACCACCCATTGGAAGATGTCCCAGTTCGGCAGGATCAGATCGTTCACGACCTGCTTGACGAAGGGTACGCGAGTGCCAGTCTCACCTCGGCGGTTGCTTTCGAAATCAAGGATGTTTCGGGCCTCGTCTCGAACGATGAGAAACCCACGATACCAACCAGCATCGAAGTTTCGCTCGCCGGTCAGCTTCGCCAGGCCATTGGCCAGGAAGATGATGCCGAAGAAGATCCGAAGGACCGACAATCCTCGGCCCATGTGGGTTGGATCGACGAGAGGAACTCGGTTTGAGGGTCCGGAGCCAGAATCGTTCATGCGCTGCCCTTCGGTTGCTCATTAGCTTCTCAGTACCGCTCGACTCCCTTGGTCAGAGCGATGGAGCTCAGAGACTTGTCACCTATGATTCATCGCAATACGGTCGAAGTCCAGCAGATGCGATGCGTCCAGAGATCGGACAGGTTACCCCACCGCTCGACATTCTGTCGCCGGTTCGAGTCCGGTCCCCCGTTCTCACCACCTCCCAAAGCCGTTTTCGTCCTGACGCTTTGACTAACCGGTCCCCTGAACGCTCTGTCTCGCATCACGCGGGCAGAGCGTTCATGCGGATTTATGCACAGTGTCGGCGCCTGTCTGCGGGGCAATAGGAGACAGGACGCGCCCGATGGAACGCTCATCCCATCGTCTCTCGCTTCACCGCCGAGGAGTGCCGCTGGAGCTCCAGAGCCCGACCACCCTCTCGCACGACGCGCAGCAGCAGTTCCTTGACAGCCGCACATACCGCAGCTTCTTCCCCGCCACCATGGCCGGCGACTCCTCTACCCCAAGGTCGTTGATCGAGCGGTCACCCTCGAAGGCTGGCAGTTCCTCACAGCGAACCTAAGCTTTTGCTTGTCGGCGGTGGGGTCTTCGTTCTCGGCGGCGATGGCTTCGTCGTTCTCGCGCACTAGCGTCTCGTGACATTTTACGGTGAGGTAGCGCTCGGCGATGTAGCGCGGCAGGTGCTGAACGCCGGGGCCGGGGCCAATGTCCCTGGTGCTGGCCGGGACGACGTTCTGGAAGCTGTTCCCGAGGACGACGAACGGCTTGGGGTCCGAGTTGTGGACGGCGACGGTGTCCTGACTCTTGCGCTCGAGTTCTCGGTGGTCAATTGCGGGCATGGCCCTCCTTATAGGTAATTAGTACTTTTTCGAGTATACACAGTCGTCCTACTCTAGCGAACACTTGTCCTGTACGTACTTAAGACTATACTTTCGGAAGGATTGTCCACTAAAGGCCAAAGGAGAGCGAGTGGAGCAGAAAACGGTCACTCTTGAGAAGCATAGTTGGGTCCTTGGTGAGGCTATCGGCGGGGGCACATTCGGGACCGTCTTTAAGGGTCACTCGCAGGACGGCACTATTACTCAAGTCGCCATCAAGATGATCGACAAGCTTCCAGGAGCAGAACGGGAACTGCTCTTTGATTTCCCGGACGCCACAAATATCATCCCTGTGCTTGACCGAGGAGAAGACGATGGCATGTGGGTCATCGTAATGCCCCTCGCCGAACTTTCTCTTGCCGACTATCTAGAACAGCTCGAACGACCGCTGGATGATTCAGAGGTTGTCACGATCATGTCTGACATCGCGACCGGGCTCGCTTCCCTGAATGGAACGGTGGTCCACCGTGACTTAAAGCCAGACAACGTTCTTTATGTTGACGGGACTTGGCAGCTGACGGACTTCGGCATCTCCCGCTACGCGGATGCCACCACAGCGATCAATACGCTCAAGGAATGGATGACCTATCAGTACGCCGCCCCGGAGCAATGGAAGAGTCAACGAGCGGTTCCCGCTACCGACATCTATGCATTGGGAGTTATCGGCTATCTGCTGATGGAAGGTAGGCACCCGTTCGAGGGGCCTACGGTTGAGGATTTTCAGGAGCAGCATTTGCGCGGCAAGGTGCCAGATATGTCACGCGGCTCGGCTCGTCTTCGTGGCATGATCGTCGCCTGCATGAGCAAGGCCCCCGGCGCCCGTCCAAGTTCTCGCGACATCGTGCAGCGCCTCAGCAGAATGCAGTCTTCCGAGGATCGACCAAGCTTTTCCGCACTTCACGACGCCAACTATCAAGCTGTAACGAAAGCAGAGGAGGCCCGGCGCGAGAAGGAAATCGCTGAGAAGAACGAAGAAGAGCGCAAGCTCCTTTATGACCAAGCGCACACAGATTTAGAGACCATAAGGGACGAGCTTATTTCCGTTATCGAGGAGGCGGCTGATGCGACGGAAGTTGGGGGACACAGCGTCGGCCTGCGTATCCTCAGGCTCAACGACGCGACGTTGACAATCGAAGTACCACGCGACCACTTCCCGGATCCGCCGTTTACGCCAGACAGCGACAGGCTGCAGGTTTTGGCTTATACCACAATTAAGTTATCAATTCCCCGCAATTACCAAGGATATCGCGGTCGCAGTCACTCGCTCTGGTTCTGCAATCTAACGGACCGTGCCGCCTATGCTTGGTACGAGTTGGCCTTCATGGACAGTGGGACCAGGTATCAGGGCAGACAGGACGAGGTGCCATTCGCGGAAAACCCGGGAAGAGGAGCTTACGACGCCCTAAACGCTCGGCTGATGTCAGTCTTGCACCCAGCTCGACGTCCTTACAGACTAAACATTGGAGATCTGGAGTCTTTCGTCGAGCGCTGGGGCAAGTGGTTCGGCGAGGCAGCATCGAGTCGTCTCCAGTATCCAGATAGTCTCCCCGAAGAGCCGTGGCCTTAGATCTGTTTCGCGACGAAGTGTCGGAAAGTATGATCGGACTTGGAACCAGTCTCCACCGCAACGTATCCGGGCAATGGTCACTATCGAGGGGATCGACATGGCTGATTTGCAGGTTGAGGACCGTCGGCTCTTATCTACGATGCCCCTCAAAGTGAGGTTGATGTGGCTGGGCAGATTTCAGTGGCATCCGGACTACGTTGGCCTGTCGCACCTCGAAGTGCGTCAGCTCCTTCTTGAGAAGTGTGTCGAGGATCAGACAATGGCCAATGGTCTCCTTGACGAAGACTTCGATATTATCGGGGCAGAGGAGGCCTTCTGGAGCCGCTTCGTTGGGTTAAAGTGGGACCAGGTCGATAGGAATTTGGGCATGGCACCTGATTCCTCCGTCCGGAATTGGACGACTATTGACCCCGAGACAATGGTGATGCGGTGCCTCAGATATTCCAGTCTGTGTGATCTGGAAGGAACTTTGCACTCAGTGGATGAATACCTCGACCGGTCACTGGCATACCAAGGATCTTCAACCCTAAGCCGGTTCAAGACCGCTTTCTCGAAGAACACTGGTAAGGGCTGGAAGCAGAGTGGCGAGTCCCAAGCCAGGCAAACTAAACGCGACCGGGATGCGTTCAGGGAAGGTCAGCGCTATGGCTTGCTCTGACCGATACTCATAGTAACGAGATCGTTGTCCATCGCTCATAAAAGGCAGAGACGCTCAGCAGCAGAAGCCGAGTATGAGACAGTCCACAACCTCGCGCCAATTTGTGCCGTCCCAGTGCAGCGTCACGACGTCGACTGCTCCACGGGCCATTACGAGGACTTGATTTTTTAGTGAGCACTCGTCCTGTACGTACAGCCATACTAAGGGTAGGAGGGTGTACGCAGAGAGCATGGGGGGAAAGTGCCAGACTGGATATGGCAAGGGCTGCTACTTACAGGAGTTGGTCTCCTAATCGCTTGGTTCATTGACCGGGTAGCGTCGAAATTTAGGGCACCGAAGCGTCAGTTGCTTTGGTGCTCTTGGTCAGCACCCATGGTGATGTCGTTCACGGGTCAGGAAGCGAAATTAAAAGTCGAATACGAAGGGAGATCAGTCAACTCTCTGTCCAGCTCATGGGTAATGATCTGGAATAACGGAACTGATACCATCAATCGTTCCAACATTTCTGAAAGAAATTCACTTCGTCTCCAGGGGACTCGTGGAGCAAAAGTCTTTGAAGCGTTTATCGGGGCGCAGAGCGACATTGGTAACATGTGTACGGTTCATCTTACACCTAGCAGCGGTATAGTAAGCGTCGATTTTCACTACCTAAATGCGAAACAGGGGCTTATCGTATGTCTGGTTCACACCGGACAGAGTTCAGACTACTTAGCGGCTTCTGCATCACTAATCGATATGGATACCGTAAAGAAAGTGACCATCGGTCCGCATCGGATCGGCGGGTTGCCTAAGCGAGCTAGAGCTGACTACTCTGCCCAACAGAATCTCGCCCGGAGATGGATAGCTTTGATAGCAACGGGGGCTTTACTTACCATCGCCGCAATTACTTGGACCACCTACGCTATAAGCAACAGCGGCGATATTACGTCTATAGCGTTTTTCTTCTCGTCATTAACCGCAATGTTGATTGTGATTCAGGTCCAGGCCATAAGAGATCGGATACTCCATAGGCTTCCTGTGAACCTGAATTATATCCAGGACGAGAGGACGCTCGACGAATATTGGGCCTGAAAAAGACTCGTCATGCCGCCACCACGCTCAGCGTCCCACCGTTGGCCACCGTGACGCGGTAGCGGGTGCCGTTCTGGCTATTGAGGATGACGACCTTGGTAGCGTTTGGCTCACGCCCATTGACCGGCTGACCTCGACCCAATCGGCTCTGACCCATCGCAGCGCCACGATGACTACCGCTTCAGCCGCCGTTGACCGGACCAGCGACCCGCCAGCATTCTTGACGCTCGTTGGCCAGGTGATCGCTCAAGACCCGGTGGCATCCTGAACGAAGACGACCAGGAGGACCAAGAGGACCAGCTCAATGACAACACTGCTCCCATTAGGCTGATCCGGATGTCCTGGTAACGCTTGCCTTCGACTCGCTAGCTCGACCAGTCGAGATCCTGCTCCTCCTCCACCTTGTCCATGTCGAACTCGACACCCATGCCGGGCACGGTCGGGACCGTGACCATGCCGTTGATCGGCTGGACAGGGTCCTTCCAGAAGTACTGGTGGAGTTCGTTCCACTTCACGAGGTACTCGACCATCGGGACCGACGGGATTGGCAGCGCGGCGCTGAGCTGGACGTTCGCCGGGACCGAGTGCCCATGCGGGATCACCGGGATGCCGTAGCAGGAAGCGACAGCCGCGATCTTGACCATCTCCGTGATGCCGCCGGCCCAGTAGGTGTCGGGCTGGAGGACGTCCACGGCGCCGGCGTCCAGCAACTGCTTGATCCCCCAGCGGGTGTACTCGTGCTCGCCGGTCGCGATCGGGAGCCGGGACCGCCGGCGAATCTCCCCACAGGCGTCGATCATGTCCGGCATCATCGGCTCCTCGAGCCAGCGGGGCCGGAACTCCTCCAGGATTTCCGACATCATCACCGTGTACGGCACGTCCCAGCTCATCCAGGCGTCGAGCATGAAGTCGTTGTCGGGACCGATCGCGTCGCGCAACGTGCTGGCAAGCTCGATGTTCCGCCGGATGCCGTCGCGACCGTCTGTCGGCGCTCCACGAGGGAACCACTTCGTCGCGGTGTAGCCTTCGGCGATGAAGCGTGACGCCTGGGCGTGGACCTTTTCGGGTTCCAGTGAGTACCCTAGTGCGCTCGCGTAGGCCGGGATCGACTCGCGGACCGGGCCGCCAAGCAGCCGGTGGACGGGCACGCCAAGCCACTTGCCCTTGAGGTCCCACAGCCCGCAGTCGATCGCGCTGATCGCCATCATCGCCGCGCCCTTGCGGCCGTGAACTGAGTGGCGATACATCTTGTCCCAGATCCGCTCGTTGGCGGTCGGGTCCTCGCCGATCAGCAGTGGGGCGAACTGTTTGTCGATGATGAACGCGACGTCGCGGGCAATCGGTCCCGCAAGGCCAATCACGCCGTCGTCGGTCTCGATCTCAAGGAAGATGCAGTGGAGGTGGTACCGGTTGTCGCCAAGCGGAATAGGCGTCCCCTCGCTGAATCCCTGCGCCCGGTGCTCCGGATAGACGTCAATCGGCCGCTGAAGCCGGTCCTCCCAGAACTCCGATTCCGTGCTGAACGAGCCGGTCAACTCCCGCAGGCGCAGTCGTGTGATCTTCATCTGACCCTCCCTTGTCGCCGTCGAACAGAGGTCCGGGGCTGAAACATGGGTCTGTTGCGGCCTAATAGCCGCGGTGCTTGTCGATCAAATTGACGAGTTCGTCACCACTCGCCAGGCGGATCAGATTCTCCCGCAGGATCTCGACGCAGCGGCGCTCCTTCGGCCCTGAGGCGCCAGCGACGTGCGGGGTGATGATCAGGTTAGGCGCCGTCCAGAGTGGGCTGTCGGCCGGGAGCGGCTCGACCGAGGTCACGTCAATGCCTGCTCCGGCGATCCGCCCCTCGCGCAGCGCCGTATCGAGCGCCGCTTCCTCGACGATGCCGCCTCGTGAGATCACGATCAGGCTCGCGTCAGCTCGCATCTGCTCGAGCGCAGCGGCGTCGATCAGGTGATGCGTCTCGGTCGTGTACGGCACCGAGACGACGACGACGTCGGACTGGGCCAGCAGATCGGGCAGACGATCGTTCGGCCAGACCTCCTCGACGATGCCGTCACCCTGGACGGGGTTCACATCCACGGCAAGTACGCGCATCTCGAACGCGTCGGCCCGTCGGGCGATCGCTCGGCCTATCGCGCCGTAGCCGATGATGCCCATCGTGCTGCCCTTGACCTCTCGTAGCGTCTTGTAGGCCTCGACCCGGCCCCAATACCGTTCACGCTGCCAGCTGAGCATCTGCGGGATATCGCGGGTCAGCGACAGCAGCAGTGAGAAGACGTGCTCGGCGATGGAGGGGGCATGGGCACCCCGCGTGTTGGCGACGACGACGTCGCTTTCGACCAGGCCAGGGACGCGGCCAATCCAGTCGACGCCCGCCCCCGGTGACTGGATGAACCGCAGAGCGTTTGCCGAGGCGAACTGGTCCCGGGTCGGAAAGCCGTAGAAGACATCAGCGTCGACGATCTCGGCGCCGACCTGTTCAGGCCCCTTCGCGTGGACGATCCGCAGGCCGTCGATCCCCACATCGTCGAGGAGGTGGAAGTAGTGCTCGCCTTCTGCCGAGGCAATGACCAGTTTCATGGAGTTGAGTTTCGCCTTTCATGCGTGATGTGCGGTTGCCTGAGGACTCCGGACATGATGTGATCCACCTAGTTCAACCAGTTCCTGATGGGTCGAGATCGAAGCGATCTGGCGGCGGAGCAGACCTCTCCCCCGGCCCCTCTCCGGCACACCTGCTTGCTCACCCGCTAAACCGGCTTGGGCTCGGCAGGAGCCCGGAGAGGGGAGACACATGGCGGCGGCAAGGTAATCAGCCAGCAAGAGCTGATTGAGAGACGGTTAGTAGCGCACCGCGCTGCCACTTGGCATGTCTTCAGCGGTGGCATCGCGCGTTGAGGCTGTCCAGTTCAGCGCCGCCAGATCGGAGCGCAGGCCCCCAAGCAGGTAACTGGTCTCACTGGCCATCGCGAGGAACTGGAACCCTTCGGCAATCCGCTGGTTGACGCCCTTGGCTCCCGAGGTGTGGATCCCTGGAGCGACGCCGTTTCGGACGCAGGCGGCTCGAATCTCAGCTATAGCTTCCATCAGTCGCGGGTCGTCGCTCTCGAGCGAAACGCCGATCCCAACACCCATGGAGGCCGCTAGGTCATTCGGACCAATGAAGCAGGCGTCGACGCCTGGGACGCTCAGGATCGCGTCCGCATTCTCGACACCGATCGCGTGCTCGATCTGGAGCGCGACGACGATGTTGTCATCGGCATGTTGAAGATACTCGCCGCCGGACGCTCCGAACCGAACGCCGGTCAGACCACCACCGATGCTCCGGACGCCGGTTGGTGGGTAGCGGGCGGCGGCGACGGCGGCCTCTGCCTCCTCCCGGGTGTTCACCATCGGCACGACAATGCCCCAGGCGCCCGCGTCGAGGACTCGCTTGATGTTCTCGCCGCTGTTCCAGGGGATGCGGACGAAGGGCGCCACGCCCTTTCCGGCGATTGCCCCGAACATGAGAGACAGCGTCCGGATGTCGATCGGGTTGTGCTCGGCGTCAACGGTCAGCCAGTCGAACCCCAGGGTGGCAACGTATTCGGCCGCCTCCGGACTCGGCAGTGCTAGCCAGGTGCCGATCGATGGTTCGCCGTTGGCCAGTCGCTGCCGGACGTGATTGCTTCGCATCGTCTCTCTCCCGCGAACAGTGCTGGCGACGACAGGATTGCATCCAGACGGCCTCACCAGCGAGACCATCCGGCAGAGATCGCGTGAATCACTCGTTGACGCGCCCGACCATCGTCCACCAATACGCACCTGTACCGTCACCAGTGGATCAGGTTCGGTCATGAGTCGCTTGGCTGAGCAACACGCATGTGACCAGCCGACTGACCCGACCATCGAGCGGCGATCAGCCACGGTCCACTCACTCGACCCGCCATCTGTGTATGGCGCGGGCGATTATCGCATCACGCGCGGCTCACCGGGCGATCATGGATCCGGACAGCCAAGGTCATGGATGATCGTGCCAGCGTCGAGAGCCATCCTGTGGTAGCGCTACGGTTACGACTACCTTGACAGTTCTGGACATTATGATCAAAATCTAAACATAAACGGTGCGATGACTTGGACGGTAAAGCTCACCAATCACCTGGAGGAGGCTCAGAATGACTGTCACCGATGAGTTCATCACCGCAAACGAGCAGTACGCCGCAACCTTCACCAAGGGCGGCCTGCCGCTTCCACCCGCTCGCAAGGTGGCCGTGGTCGTCTGCATGGACGCCCGGATCGATCCGGCGAAGGCACTCGGTCTGGAAGAGGGTGATGCGCATGTCATCCGGAACGCCGGTGGCCGCACGCCGGATGCGATCCGGTCGCTGGCGATCTCTCACAAACTGCTCGGCACACGAGAGATCGTCGTGATCCATCACACGGACTGTGGGATGCTGACCTTCGAGAACGAGGGCATTCGCGAACTGCTGGCTGAGGAACTTGGTGTCGATGCGGCGAGGGCCGCAAGCGAAATCGACTTCCAGCCGATTCACGACCTGGACGAAAGCGTCCGTGAGGATGTCAGCGCCATCAGGACATCGCCGCTCATTCCTCAGGACATCCCAGTTCGTGGCTTCGTCTACGACGTCCATACGGGGGGACTTCGAGAGATCGCCTGATCCGCGCGGATACGAACCCACGACGAGCCCGGTAAGCAAATTGCTCACCGGGCTCGCGCTGTCCGGTTTTCTACCGCACCCGAAAAGTCGTGGCAGTGGTTAGCACGCGAACTGACGTGGTTACCCCGTGCTTGGACGACCGATCGATGCCTTCGCCGTAATGACGATTCCTCCGCGCACTTGCTGGGTCAGCGTCACATCCGTATCCGAGTCCGTGGCGTCGAAGACCAACTGGGCCAGATCACTGGCCAGTGTCTCCGCGAATGCCGCCTGATCCCGAAACGAGCCAATCAGCAGTTTGAAGGACTTCGACTCGATACAGACTTTCCGTGGGCGATAGTGAACTTCATACCGATAGAAATCGGGCTGCCGCGTAACCGGGCAGAACGCCGTCAGCTCGTCTCCAGTCAGTGTGACTTCGACGACATGTTCGGGCCGATCGAAGACGTCGAGCCCGGAAAACGTCGTCTGATGCTTGCCGAGGGCGTTGAAGTGATTCGGTTCTGCGATGTCAGTCATTGTTATCCCTTCCTCTTTCACAGCGGCGGCATAACTCTACTCCGAAGGTCCCGGTTGCCCCACCGCTTCCGCTTGGTCCCGGTTCTACAGCGGTTTACCGATGGGTTGCTGACTTCGATCAGGGCTGCTGCTTCCCTCTCCGGCGCACCTGCGGAGCCGGAGCCGCTTCAGCGGGTGAGCGAAGCAGGTCCACCCCAGGTTGGGAAGGGATCTGCTTCACCGTCAGGCAACGTCGATGGATACCGCTTCAGAGGGCGGACATCGATTCATCCAGCGATGAGGAAGTCACGCTGCCCCCTGAGACCGGTCACACTTGGAAGCTCGAAGGTGTCGGCGGACCGCATGGTGTCACTCGTTGAGGAACGTGGTAGAACGAGTGGTCGGCCAGTTCGGGCATCACGTCCGACTCCCGCGTCAATGCCGAAGACGGTCCTGAGCAGTGTCTCGTTGACGACTTCGGACGGATGCCCGGTCGCGACGATCTGGCCGTCCGCCATCGCGATCAGGTTGTCGGCGTACCGGGCGGCCATATTCAGGTCATGCAGGACCATCACGATCGTCCGACCCTCGTTACGATTGAGCCGCCAGACCATGTCCAGCATCTCCAGCTGGGCGGAGATATCGAGAAACGAGGTCGGCTCGTCGAGGAAAAGGATCGGGGTGTCCTGAGCCAGGGCCATCGCGAACCATGCGCGCTGTCTCTGACCACCGGACAGGGTCTCGACATCTCGGGCGCGGAGTTCGGCGAGCTGGCAGTCGCAGACCGCGTCGTTGGTCATACGCTCATCCCGGTCGCACCACTGCCGAAACAGCCCCTGATGCGGAAACCGACCGAGGGAGACCAGCTCGTCCACTCGCAGGCCGGCCGGCGCTGTCGCCCCTTGCGTGAGCATCGCCAGCCCCCTGGCCAGACGCCGCTGGGAGCAGCGCCGGATATTGACGTCATCCATGTACAACTCGCCACCCCGGGCTGACTGGAGTCGAGCGATGGTCCGCAGCAGGGTCGACTTGCCAGAGGCGTTTGGGCCGACGATGGCGGTGATCGCTCCGCCGGGCAGCTCGACAGTGAGATCAGACGAGATCACCGCCTTGTCGTAGCCGGTCGAGACGCCGGTAATGTGGATGGCGTGGGCAGACCCGGCCTTTGGCGGCCGTTCGTCCCAGACCTGACTGACCGGGACGCAGTGCGGCAGGCCATTCGCCTCGTCGAGGACGACATCACACTCGGCACCGTACAGATCTGCCAGTCGCTCGGCCGTCAGCATTTCGGCCGGAGTGCCCTCGCCCACGACCCGGCCATCCCGCATCGAGATCAGGTAATCGCTGGCTGCGGCCGCCTGGTTGATATCGTGAAGGACCAGCACGATGGTCCGGCCCTCCTCCCGGTTCAGCCGCCGGACGAGCTCGATGATCTCCATCTGGTGGGCAACGTCGAGATAGGTGGTCGGCTCATCGAGCAGCAGCAGCGGCGTCTCCTGGGCGATCGCCATCGCGATCCATCCTCGCTGGCGCTGCCCGCCGGACAGCGAGTCGATCGGCCGATCCCGCAGGGCCGTCATGCCAGTCAGGGCCAGCGCCCGTTCGACGGCCTCATCGTCCTTCGGGGACGGTGGCTGGAGGAAGCCCTGATGCGGGAACCGGCCGCGCCGGGCAAGCTCCTCAACGGTGACGCCCTCCGGAGCGGCGGAGTGCTGAGCGAGGAGGCCAAGCCGCTTCGCAACCTCCCGGCTGGAGAGCCGATGGATCGATTGACCGTCCAGGAGAACCGATCCACCCTTCGGCCTCAGCAACCGCGACAGCGAACGAAGCAGGGTCGACTTGCCGCAGCCATTGGGACCGATGATCGTCGTGACCATCCCATCCCGGATGTTGAGGCTGAGATCGTGGACGACCGTTTCGTCGCCGTAGGCGAGATCCAGACCGTCGACTGCCAGGCGGGTCATGGCTGAACCTTCGCGTTCGAGCGATACAGGAGGTAGAGGAAGTATGGAGCACCGATCGCCGAGGTGAGGATGCCGACCGGCAGCGTGACCGGCAACAGGTGCTGGCCGATCATGTCGGCGAGGAGCAGAAACAACGCGCCGATCAGGGCCGTCAGAACGAGTACCGTACCGGAGAGCGGACCAGCCAGCAGGCGGGCAATATGCGGGATCATCAGGGCGACGAAGCCAATCGGCCCAGCCAGCGCGACGCAGAACGCTGCTAGCGCGCACCCGACAAGGAGCATGACGAATCGCAGCCGCTCAACCCCGAGGCCCAGCGATCGAGCCGAATCTTCACCAAGCTGGAGAATCCGCATCGGCCACATCAGCGCGACGGAGATCGGCATGAGAATCGCCAACGCGACGGCCATTAGCCGGACGTCGACCCAGTCAGCACCATAGATCGATCCGATCGACCAGACCTGCGCCGGCCGGACCTGCTCGATCGTACCGCTGACGAGCAGCAGTGTCGTCAGTGACGAGAGCGCCGCGCCGATCCCGATCCCGACCAGGATCAACCGGTTGGGGGCAACGCCGCCTCGCCAGGAAAGCAGATAGATCGAAACCGCTGCTACAGCGGCGCCGGCGAACGCGGCGGCGGGAACGAAGGACCAGGCGAGCCCACTGACGATCCAGAACGTGACGAACAGGTTTGCGCCGCTATCGATCCCGATGATGTCTGGCGAGATCAGCGGGTTGCGGACCAGACCCTGGAAGATCGCTCCGGCCACCGCTAGTCCGGCACCGATCAGCAGGGCGAGCAACACGCGTGGAAGTCGGAGGGTGTTGACGACGAAGTCCTGTTGGTCGGTCCCGTGCCCGAACAGGGTCCGGACGACATCGAACGCAGGAATCCGCAGCGAGCCGAGCGTCATCGCCACGACCGCGGTAATCAGGATCAGGACGAGAGTAAGCAGGATCAGGCCGAGGACGCCGACGTTGACGCGAGCCGAGAGATTTCCCTTTCGGAACGTCAGGAGGCCGTAATTCGCTCCCTCGGCATCGGGCATCATGGGGATGGCCATCAACTCGCCAGGCTCCGCTTGCGGGCGAGGTAGACGAGGAACGGTGCCCCGATCAGGCCGGTCACGATGCCGGCCTGAACCTCGCCGGTCGACAGGACGAGGCGGCCGATGATGTCGGCCCCGGTCAGGAAGATCGCGCCGCCCAGGAATGAGTACGGCAACACCCAGCGGTAGTCCGGACCCACGATGGACCGGACGATGTGTGGTACGGCCAGGCCCACGAAGGCGATCGGACCAGCGACCGAGACCGCAGCCCCGGTGATCAGAACAACCAGACCAGCGCAGACGAGCCGGACTCGGGTGGTGTTCATGCCGAGCGCCCGAGCGGCGTCCTCGCTCATGCTGAGGACGTTGAGCTGATGCCCCATGAAGATGCAGATCAGGGCTCCACCGAGCAGGAAAGGCGAGACGAAGACGAACGTGTCGAGGTCGCGACCAACGACCGAGCCGGCGAACCAGAAGCGGACCTGATCGAAGGTTTCCTCCGAGAGCAGGAGCAGCCCACTCGTCCAAGAGCTGAGCATGGCCGAGATCGCGACGCCAGCGAGCGTCAGGCGCACCGGGGCGTTCTTCGCATCCCCGACCGACCCGACGGCGAAGACCAGCGCCGAGGCGACGATCGCGCCGAAGAACGCAAACCAGACGTACTGCTGGACGCTGCTGAGCCCGAGGTAGAGGACGGCCGTCACGACGGCCAACGATGCTCCGCTGCTCACGCCGAGGATCGAGGGACTGGCCAGTGGGTTCCGGGTGATCGCCTGCATCGTCGCCCCGGCGACGGCGAGACCGGCCCCTACGCCGAGCGCGATCACCGTCCGCGGCACCCGCTGAGACCGCACGACGGCCTCATCGTAACTGGTTGGGTCGTAATGGAAGATCGCGTTCCAGACCGAGGTCGACGAAACGGGATGGGCTCCGAACCGGACACTGATCAGCGCGGCCAGGACGACCAGACCGACACCGATGAAGAGACCGACTGCCCGGGCGCTCGCACCCAGCCACGCTGGGCGCTGAGGCACCCCACGTCCACCCATGCGTTGTCCCGGGCTCGTGGCGGAGATCGACATGAGACTGAATCGCTCCCCGTCCGCTGCACCGACTCTGGCAAACCGTCCAGATACCCTAGTCACTAGATCGGGATTATTCGCCGATCGATCCGGTGATGTCAAGCGAGCCCCGGCCCTCCTTCACGGCTGATGAGCGGCGAGAGGGAACGACCTAACGATCAGTCTCACCCAATGGCTCCAGGACGGCGGCGGCACGTGGGGCAGAGGGCGGTTGGTCGGATTGCCGCGCACCCCTCCTGATCAGAATCGTAACGATCGCGACGACGAAGACGAAGGACGTGCCGTACCGGTTGGCGAGCATACCGAAGCCCAGCGTTCCGGCGACGCCAAGTGCGTTCTGAAGGAAATTCTGGATCCCGAAGGCGGCACCCTGCTGCCCAAAGCTGACGTGACGATTGATAAAGGACTGGACCGCGGTGTCGGCGGCTCCACCCCCGAACTTGACCAGGATTCCAACCAGCCCGGCGGCAAGGACCGGCTCGCTGAATGACAGACCGAAGGGCGCGAGCAGATGGAGCGGGCTGTATGGAGCGGGCTGTCCGGCGCCAGGTACGGCGCGACCGACTCGATGAACCCGAGGAGCACCATCGCGAGCGTAAAGGATCCGAGCGCGAGACCGATCAGCCAGCGCTCTCCGGGCCAGCGGACCAAGAGCGGACCGAGGAGTACGCCGACCACCGTCCCGATCAGGCCGGGGGCGAAGACGTAGACACTGTTAGCCGGATCAGTGCCGAGGGTGTCGCAGACGAAGATCGGCTGGAGCGACTCGAAGACGCCGTTGAGCACCGCCCCGATGGCGCCGCTGGTGATGATGGAGGCAAGCGCAGGATTCGCGAGCAGCCCGGCGCCTGCGGTCCGGATCGAGAGCGTCGCCTCGACGGCCTGACCGCCGAATTCCGTCGCGACAACGCGACGCTCGCTTCGGAGTCAGAAGGTCCTTACCGCGGCGAGTAGCATGATCCCGGCGATCACGAACAGCATAATTTGTATGTCGATAAGCTTGATCAGGGTTGGAGCGAGGATGGCCGTTCCAGGACCGCTGCCGGTTCCACCAGCCATCGTCAGCAGCGTAATGGCCGTCGCGATCTCGCCGGCCCCGGTGACGAGGACGACTGCTGACTTGACGGCTGGCGAGACGATCTGTGTTAGCAGACGAACCGAGAAGATGAGCAAGAGCAACGACAGAAAGGTCGTCCCGATCGTCAGGGGAACGACGATGCAGAGTGCGGCTTGAAGCAGGTATCCGAGGCCGAGAGCAACACGCTTCGGCATCGAATCCGCGAGAGCCCCTCCCTGAAGACCAAAGACGAGGGCCGCCAGCGCGCAGGCGGTCCTCAGCAGCGTCACCTCGATCTGGCTGGCACCACCGCGGGCGACGTGAACCATCGCCCCGTAGGTTAGCGTCGCCATGCCGAGCTCCGAGAGCAGTCGGGAGACAAGCAGGACCTGGACGTCCGGCCTCAGGGTCATCGACGGAAAGAGCCACTGCCACCACCTGGTGCGTCTCAGCTCGGCTGTCTCCGCCATCCCCGGACATGTCTTCTTAGCCATCATGATCGGATCAGGACTGGCTCAGGTTGTCATGAGCGTTTCCAGGCTCAACGCGATTCGCACGATACAGGTGGTCACCGAGCCGTTGCGAGGTCCCAGACTGGACCCGGTGTGGTTCGTCCGCGCATGGTCATATACACTCAATGAGAGAAAGGGCCTGTAGCTCAGCGGTAGAGCACGGGGCTCATAACCCCAGGGTCGCAGGTTCGATCCCTGCCGGGCCCACCCGTTGGTCGATGGTTACGAGACAGACTCACAGCACCGCCATCCGGTGAGTCGTCCACGGTTGAGAGGATCGCACGATTACCGATCAGGCACCTGTGACGAATGACGACATCAAGCGCGAGTACCTCGACCCCGCCGGCGAGGAAGAGATGGTGGATCATCTCGGCACCCTCGAGGGCCTCGGGGACAGCAGAGCGCTCGCCCTCCGGATTGCGGACGTGATTGCCGAGACGCCAGCTGTCAACACGTTGGTCCTCGACATCCACACGCTTACGCCATGGGCGGATTTCTTCGTGATCTGCTCCGGTGAGAACGAACGTCAGCTTCGGGCAATAACTCGAGAGGTCCTCGATGAGATCGAGGAGGCTGGCCATGTGCCCCGCCGGACGGAGGGCAACGAGCTCTCTGGGTGGACATTGCTCGACTATGGCGACGTAGTCGTTCACATCTTCGATCTGGAGCAGCGCGCGTTCTACCGCCTGGAAGATCGCTGGGCCGCCGGAACAACCGTTCTCTCCATCGAGTAGTCATCGAACAGGACGCGCCAGAAGGAGACACGGGCGAGCATGGCAGGAAACAGAGTCAATCTCCAGGAGGGTACGGACCTGCACCCTCCTGGTCTCCCCTCATCCTCTCCCAGACCTGTGTTGCCCTTCCTGCTTGGTGCACTCGTTGGGGGTCTGGCTGGGACAGTTCTTGGTTCGCTGGTCGCTGGTCTGCTCGGTGACGCGATCAGCAGCCTGTTCCGGAGCGTCTCCCGGAAGGTCAACACCAGGGATCAGCCTCCGTTCGACCTGCTCCTCCAGTAGGCTGATCGAGATCGGGAAACGGCGTGGTCCAGTTGGACGGCGCCGTTGTGACGCATGGTGAGGTCTCAATCGTCATAGGGCATTGGCTGCCGACGAGATGCTTATGAGACAAGGGAGAGGTCGATGCGGGTTCTGGTCACAGGGGCAGCGGGCTATATCGGCAGCGTCGCGGTTGAGCGGCTCCTCGACGCTGGTCACGACGTCACCGGGGCCGACAGCCTCTGGCGGGGCCATCGGCTGGCCGTCGACGACCGGGCGGCGTTTCGGCAAGTCGATCTGATGCAGGCAGAGCAGGTCTCCGATCTGATCGGCGAGGTCCGGCCCGACGCGGTGATGAACTTCGCCGCTGCAACCCTGGTCCCGGAATCGGTCGTCAAGCCGCGGGATTACTTTGCCGCGAACGTCGTTGGCGGCCACAATCTGCTCTCGGCCATGCAGGATCACGACGTCCGTGTGTTCGTGTTCTCATCCACGGCTGCAGTCTACGGAGAGCCGGACGTCGTCCCAATCTCAGAGAGTGCTCCGCTCCAGCCCATCAACCCGTATGGTCGGTCCAAACTCATGGTCGAGCAGATGCTGCCTGCTTACGCGGATGCGTGGGGGCTGCGGTGCGCCTGCCTCCGGTATTTCAACGTGGCTGGAGCGTCGCTTGCCCACGGCGAGGACCATGACCCGGAGACGCATTTGATCCCAATGGCGCTCTTCTCGGTAATGGGCAGACGGGCCGGGTTCGGACTGTATGGCACTGACTACCCGACACCGGATGGCTCGTGCATTCGCGATTATGTCCACGTCGAAGACCTGATTGACGCCCATTTGCTCGCACTGGACGCGCTGGCGGCAAGTGACAAGCCGATGGGCGCATTCAATCTCGGCAGCAAGGGCGGCTTCTCAGTCCGGGAGGTTGTCGCCGCCGTCGAGCGCGTGACCGGTCTGACCGTGCCGCTGACCGAGCAGCCACGGCGGGCGGGCGACCCGGCGGTACTGATCGCCGACAGCACCCGCGCTCGCGAGATCCTTGGTTGGCGCCCGACGAAGTCCACGCTGGACGAGATGGTCTCGAGTGCCTGGGAATGGTTCAAGGCCCACCCGCGTGGCTACGAAAGCTAGATCAGTTCACATAGTTCCCTCTTGCGACGCGGCTCACAGGGGTCTTTTGACAATGTTCTCCCCCTCTCCATCCGATTCCAGCTCCCCACCAGCTTCGCGACACCCATTTGGAATCGAGCGGGGGGTGGGGATGGCCGCTCGCTAGTGACGAGCCGAATGAAAACCGCTGTAACGTCCGACTACCACATGGAGAACACGTCGCCAGCGTGCTGGCGACGCGTTCTCAATGACATTCGAAGCCCGGGACTGACTGTGGGACCCTCTACGCAGAGGCGTTCGCGCCCTGAGCCTCACCGGAAGGACCGGCGCTCCTGGCCCGTTCACCCACCTTGCGCTCTGTCCCGGACCGAAGCCGGTCGATATTGCCCAGGTGCTTGAAGAGGATGATCGCGCCGATGATGATTGTCGCTACGACGACCCACCAGTTCACCTGACCGAACATTGCGAGCACGAGAAAGAACGCGGGACCGGCCACGGCGAGCACGACCGACGCGAGCGACACGTACCGGGTGACGGCGACGATGAGGAGCAGCACCGGAATCATCAGCAGTGCCCACGGAGTGAGCGCGATGACGGCGGCGCCGCCGGTGGCGACGCCCTTCCCCCCGGCCCCCTTGATGAAGATCGACCAGCAGTGGCCAACCGTCGCCCCGACCGCTGCGAACGCGACCGCCCACATCGGTAGATCGAGCAGACGACCAGCGACAACCGGCAGCGCACCCTTCGCCAGATCCATCAACAGGACACCGAGCGAGATCTTCCACCCGAAGACACGGAGAGCGTTGGTCGTCCCAATCGAGCCGCTCCCATGGCCACGCAGGTCCACTCCGGTCGCGAGCCGACCAAGAACGACTCCGGACGGGACCGCACCGGCGAAGTAGGCTGCGACGAGAAGGAGCAGGCCGCCGAGCGTCTGACCGGTATCCATCGCTCCTCCTGACCAAAACGGGTGTCAGTCGATCGCAGGGGCAGGTGACGTCAGACCGACTCGTGCCGGCTGCGAAAGCTCATCCGGATCGGCGTGCCGCTGAAGCCGAAGTGCTCCCGGAGCTGATTCTCGAGGTACCTGCGGTAGCTGAAGTGGATCTGGGTCGGGTCGTTGACGAAGAAGACGAACATTGGCGGTGAGACGTCAGCCTGCGTCGCGTAGAAGAACTTGACCCACTTGCCAGGCTTGGAGGCGGGCGGATGTGCCGAGACCGCTTCCTGCAGCAGTCGGTTCAGCGTCGCGGTCGAGACCCGGCGCTCACGCTCCTCGACGACCAGCAGCGCCGCTTCAAGCGCCTGCTGAACGCGGAGACCGAGCTTGGCGGAGGTGAACACGATCGGCGCGTACGGCATGAAATCGAGCGCCTCGCGAGCCTTCGCGCGGTACTCGTCCATCGTGTTGGCGTCCTTCTCGACCAAGTCCCACTTGTTCACGACGACGACGAGGCCCTTCTTCTGTTCCTCGACGTAGCCGGCGATGTGGAGATCCTGCGCCGTGAAGCCCTCGACGGCGTCGATCACGAACAGGACCAGGTCGGCCCGGTCGATCGCCTTCATCGACCGGATCACGCTGAACCGCTCGATGCCCTGCTCGATCCGTCCGCGACGTCGAATCCCGGCGGTGTCGATCAGCGTGATCGGGTTACCAGCCCAGATGATCTCGGTGTCGACACTGTCCCGGGTGGTGCCAGGGACATCGCTGACGATCGCCCGCTCCTGCCCGAGGAGGGCATTGAGGAGGCGGCTCTTGCCAACGTTGGGTCGCCCGACGATCGCGATCTTGGGACCGTTGGTCTCCGGCTCGTCCTCTGACTCCGGCAGCGACTCGACAACCCGGTCCAGCAGATCGCCGGTGCCGGTGCCGTGGTAGGCGGAGATCACGAATGGATCGCCGAAGCCGAGTTCATAGAACTCCACCGCGCTGTCGCGGCGCTCCGTACTGTCAGCCTTGTTAGCGACAAGGAGCGTCGGCTTCTGCGTCCGTCGAAGCAGATCGACCACGTCATGGTCGCCGCCGCTCAGCCCGATCTTGGCGTCGACCATGAACAGGATGACGTCCGCCTCGTCGATCGCGCTGTTCGCTTGAGCCCGGGTGTCCCTAGCGATCTTCGTCAGCGATGCGCCTTCGATCTCTTCGTCGTCCTGGAGACCGCCGGTGTCGACCACGGTGAACTCGACACCGCCCCATTCGACCGTGCCGTAGAGCCGGTCACGCGTCGTCCCGGGGATGTCTTCGACTATCGCTCGCCGCTCGCCGATCAGGCGGTTGAACAGCGTCGACTTGCCGACATTCGGTCGGCCAACAATGGCCACAATCGGTTTACTCACCGGTTACCACTACCCCACGCTACGCTCCGGATTGCTGATGGACTCAGGATCTCGACGGCTCGGTCCGGGCATTGTCGCCCGTTCGGCTGAACAACCCGGCGCTTGAACACTCCAGAAGGAATGTTGGGCAAGCGCACATTGAGTCGGTCGAGAGTTGTCGCCAGAACCGCCAGTATAGCAACAGGGTGGCGAACGGCGTCATTTCTCTCAACTGGCCATCGCGGAAATCAGGTTGTCGACGCTCCGGTGACCATTCAGCTCGGTCGCGCAGATCAGCATGTGGCACTCCAGGTTCGGGTGGACTTCGGCGAGATCGAACCCACCGATGATCCCCTGCTCAACGAGTCGAAGATTGATCGCCGGTACCGCTTCCGGGGTCCGAATGACGAACTCGTGGAAGAACGGGCCATCCAGAGCGACCTCGTAACCGGGAAGCTCAGCCAGACGGGAGGCGAGGTAGTGCGCGTTCTGGTAGCTGCGGTTGGCAACCTCGCGAAAGCCGGCTGGTCCCATGGAACTCATGTACACCGTCGCCGCGGTCGCCATCAGACCCTGGTTCGTGCAGATGTTGCTGGTCGCCTTCTCACGCCGAATGTGCTGCTCGCGCGTTTGAAGCGTCAGGACGAAGCCGCGCTTTCCCTGCGAGTCATTCGTCATGCCAGCCAGGCGTCCTGGCATCTGACGGACGTACTCCTTCTTCGCGGCCAGCAGGCCGACGAACGGCCCACCAAAGCTCGGTGGAACACCAAGGGACTGGCCTTCCGCCGTGACGACGTCCGCCCCAAGATGACCCGGCGGCGTAAGCATCCCGAGCGGCACCGGAGCCGTGCTCACGACCAGTCGACCACCGGCGGCATGGACCGCGTCGGCGATCGCCGCAACATCCTCAATCCCGCCGAAGAAGTTCGGGTACTGAATGACGGCCACGGCGAGTTCGTCGTTGAGATACGGACTGAACTCACCCAGCCCCTCGACGAACCCCTTCGTCGGGATCGGCAGGTCGACGAAGTCGACGCCCTCGCCGGAGAGATACGTCTCCAGGACGGCGCGGTAGGCCGGATGGATCGTGCCGGAGACGACGATCTTGCGGCGCTTCTTCGCGCTGCTCATCGCGACGAGGACACCTTCAGCCAGAGCCGTCGCGCCGTCGTAGATCGACGCGTTGGCCACTTCGAGCCCGAGCAACGACGCGACCATGCTCTGGAACTCGTAGATCACCTGCATGGTGCCCTGCGCCACTTCGGGCTGGTACGGCGTGTAGGCGGTGTAGAACTCGCCGCGGCGCAGGATCTGGTCGACGGTCGCGGGGATGAAGTGGTGGTAGGTCCCGGCGCCAAGGAACGACTTGCCGGCCTTGGGCGCGAGGTTGAGCTCGGCCAGGTCGCCGAGACGCTCGGTGGCCTCCATCTCCGTCAGTGCCGGGGGCAGGTCCAGCTTCGGAAACCGGACCCGAGGTGAGACCGGCTCGAACAGATCGGCGACCGAGTCGACGCCAACGGCCTTGAGCATGGCGGCGCGGTCGGCATCAGTGTGGGGGTTGAAGACCATCGGGCGATTCTCCGGAATCGGTTCGTCTCGATAACTGCCGGCGCAGCGATCGCTAGACCGCGGCTTCGAGTTCGTAGATGTCATAGGCGGCCGAATCCATCAGGTCTTCGACCTGGGCCGGGTTGGAGAGCCGGATCTTCACGAGCCAGGCGCCCTCGTATGGTGAGGTGTTGACCGTCTCGGGCGCGTCCAGCAGCGTGTCGTTCCGCTCGACGATCTCGCCATCGACCGGCGAGTAGACATCGGAGGCGGCCTTGACCGACTCGACGACGCCGAGCGGCTTGGTCGCTTCGACTTCGGTCCCTGGCTCGGGAAGCTCGAGGTACGTGATGTCGCCGAGCTCGTTCTGGGCGTGGTCCGTCACACCCATCGTGGCGACATCCCCCTCGACAAGAACCCACTCATGAGTCCGCGTGTATCGACGATCAGTCGGTGATGCCATCGGGTCTGCTCCAGCGTTGTGAGGGGTGGTCGATCAGGTCGGCGTGGGGATCGCGAACGCGATCGTCCCTGGCGGGTGAACTGTACCTATTTTTGGCGGCGATAGAAGGGCACGGGCACCTGTTCCGCCTCGACGGGACGGTCCCGAATCACGATCTGAAGCGGACGGCCGATTCCGGCCTCGGCGGCATCGATCAGGGCAAGACCGATGTTGGCGTTGAGCGTGGGAGAGAAGGCGCCGCTGGTCACGTAGCCAACGCTCCGCCCATCGACCTGAACGGGGAAGTGCGAACGGGGCGCACCGGACCGCCCGACCAGTCGAAAGCCAACCGTCTTCCGGGCCGCCCCGGCTTCCTTGACCGCCGCCATGGCGTCCCGGCCGACGAAATCGCCCTTATTGAGCTTCACGGCCCAGCCGATCCCCGCCTCGTACGGCGAGATGTCCTCGCCGAGTTCCTGCCCGTAGAGCGGCATCCGTGCCTCGAGCCGCAGGGTGTCACGAGCACCGAGGCCGATCGGGCAGAGACCGTGCTCGGCGCCGGCCGCGACCAGAGAGGTCCATACCGCTTCGGTGTCGCCGATCGGCGGGAACAGCTCGAAGCCGTCCTCACCGGTGTAGCCCGTCCGGGCGATCATCATCGGGAAGCCAGCGACCGTCGCGGCCGCCCAGCGGTAGTTGCCGATCTCGTCGAGCGGTGCGTCAGTCAGACTCTGGACGATGGCAACGGCGAGTGGCCCCTGGATGGCAATCATCCCGATCCGCTCGGACACGTCCTCCACCTCGACATCCAGCGAATCATGCTCCCGTCGCTGGGACTGTAGCCAGGCAACGTCGCGAGCGGCGTTACTGGCGTTGACGACGACGTAGTACGGTGCGGCTCCAGCTGGCCCGAAGGCGTCACTGGCTCCATCAGGTGCGCGATAAACGAGGATGTCATCGATAGCGGTTCCGGCCTCGGTCGGCAGGAGCGAGTACTGGGCCTGCCCCGGTGCGAGGGCGCTGACGTCGTTGGTCGTTACACGTTGCAGGAAGGCGAGGGCGTCGGGTCCGGAGACGTTGACCTGACCCATGTGGCCCAGGTCGAACAGGCCGGCCGACTCCCGGACCTTGCGATGCTCGGCGAGAACACCGGTCGTGTACTGGACCGGCATTTCCCAGCCCGCGAACGGCACCATCCGGGCCCCGGCCGCCCGGTGAACGTCAGCGAGCGGCGTGCGGCGCAATTGCTCCACGGACGCCTCCACCTCATGATCCGCTGAAGTCACGTTACGTCTCCTAATAACCACGCCCGGTTGTCATGCCAGCCACCGGGACGACGGCAATCGGCTCAGGCACCAATGACGGTACCAGAAACGGTCACCTGCCGGCTGCGACCGGAACACGGTGGCTCGACACCATTGGAAGACTCCCCTTTTCGGGGCGCTCCAGGTAGAGCTTGTCCATCCCGAGCTGGACGGGAACCGGGTAGTCACCGGTCAGGCAGCCGGTGCAGAAGCCGGTGTGGCCAACGTCGATCGCCTCCAGAAGCCCTTCGAGGCTGAGATAGTCGATGCTTTCGACCCCGATGTGTCTGCCGATCTCCGGCACGGTCATCCGAGCGGCGATTAGTTCCTCACGTTTGGCGAGGTCCACCCCGAGATAGCACGGCCACATGATCGGCGGGGCGTGGACTCGCATGTGGACTTCACGGGCCCCGGCCTTCCGCAGCAGCTCGATGATCGGGCGGCTGGTCGTGCCACGCACGATCGTGTCGTCGACGAGGACGACCCGCTTGCCTTCGAGGACCTCCGGGAGGGCGTTGAACTTCAGCGAGACGCCCATCTCCCGGAGGCGCTGATCGGGCTGGATGAACGTTCGGCCGATGTAGCGATTCTTGATCAGGGCCTCGGCGAATGGGATGCCACTCTGCCGGGCGTAGCCGATCGCCGCCGGTGTCGCCGAGTCCGGCAGGCCAACGACGATGTCAGCGTCGGCCGGTGCCTCGATCGCGAGCCGCTCGCCCATCCGCTGCCGGGTCAGGTGGAGCCGCTTGCCGTAGAGCAGGCTGTCCGGCCGGGCGAAATAGATCAGCTCGAGCAGGCACATCGCGTGACGAGGAACCTTCTCCTCGATCTGATGAGAGATGCAGTCGTCAGCCGAGATCTCAACGATCTCGCCGGGCTCGACCTCCCGGACGAAATCGGCCCCGACCGTGGCGAGAGCGCAACTCTCGGAGGCGACGACCCAGCGATCGTTCAGTCGCCCAAGGCAGAGCGGCCGGACCCCGAGTGGGTCCCGGACGGCGAGGAGCCGATCGCGCGTTACGATCGTGAGGCTGAAGGCGCCGATCATCCGTCCCATCGCGCGGCGCATCTTCTGAACGATGTCAGCACCCGGCGCGGCTGAGATCATCCGGGCGACGACCTCGCTGTCGGTGGTTGAAGTGAAGGTCACGCCCTTCTCCTCAAGCTCGGACCGAAGCGGCAGGGCGTTGGTAAGGTTTCCGTTGTGGGCGACGGCGAGCGGACCAATCGGGCTTTCGACCGAGAACGGGCCGGCGTTACAGGCCACGTTTCCGCCGGAGGTCGAGTATCGGCAGTGCCCGATGGCGATCTCACCTGGGAGACGCTCGAGGTCGTCCGGCTCGAACGCTCGATTGACCAGGCCGAGGCTGGTGTGAACGAAGAGGTCGCGGCCGTCGCTAGTGGCGATGCCCGCGCTCTCCTGTCCGCGGTGCTGGAGGGCGTACAGGCCAAAGAACGTGATCCGGGCGACGTCTTCGCCGGGAGCAAAGATGCCGAAGACGCCACACTCCTCGCGTGGCTTGTCCAGTCGGTCATCCAACATGCGGCTCTCCTGGGCTGGGATCGAGCCAGCACGGTGGTAGCGACGAGGCGAGGCGTTTCGACATGACGATAACACTGTTCGACGGGAACACACCACTCGTAAGCTGGGTGTCCGGACATTGCCTTGCCGGATGGTCCTGGTTGGTCCTACCCGTTGCCAACTCCATCGACCGCCTGAGCCTGAAGACTGCCGGACCAGATCGCGCCGATCTCGCTGAGATGAGCCGCAACGTCTCCGATGGCAATGGCGGTCCCACCGACAATTCCAATCCGCCGGACCTCAACGCGTTCACCCGTGGCGCTGGACTCGATCGATTCGACCTCGGGCGGCGGGACAGCGATGAGAATTCGGGTAGCGGACTCGCCAAACCAGTCCGTCTCATCGTTGTTGATGGAGCCTGGGTCAGCGACAAAGCCGACCTCGCTCAGGATCGCCATCTCTGCGAGGCCAATCATCAGTCCCCCGAGACCAACGTCATGCGCTGTCCGGACCTGACCATCGGCGATCAGATCACGGACGAAGCTGACCAGTCTCCTCTCGGCGTCGAGGTCGAGGGTCGGCGGCGCGCCGTAAGTCTCGCCCGTCATCACAGACAGGTACTCACTGCCGCCAAGGGTCGGCTCCCCATCCCCCAGCATCAGGATTGTGTCGCCTTCCTGCCAGCGCATCGTCGCGTGCCTGGTGACGTCGTCGAGAACCCCGACCACCCCGATCGACGGCGTCGGCAGGACGGGCGACTGCTGAGTCTCGTTGTAGAGGCTGACGTTGCCGCTGACGACCGGGATCGTGAAGGCGGCGCTGGCGTCCGCGATCCCCTGGACCGCCTCCCGCAGCTGGAAGTAGCTCGCCGGCCGCTCAGGGTTGCCGAAATTCAGACAATTGGTCAACGCGAGCGGTCGACCTCCGACGCAGGAGACGTTGCGGGCCGCCTCGGCGACGGCGTGCTGAGCGCCGAGCTTCGGGTCCAAAGAGCAATACCGGCTGTTGCAGTCCAGCGAAACCGCGAGGCCACGCGCGGTCCCTTTGACGCGCAGCACCGCGGCGTCGCCCTCGCCGGGAGCAACGACGGTGTTGGTGAGGATGGTGTGGTCGTACTGCTCGATGATAGGACGACGCGACGCGATGTTCGGCGACGCCAGCATTCGATTCAGGCTGGCCAGCAGCGCCACGGGCGATGCGTCGGGCAGGATCGTCCTGACTGGCCGATTCCGGGCAGCGATCACCGTCAGGCTCTCTGTGGCATCCGGCGTGTAGGTCGGACACTCGTCGGTAAACAGCGTCGCCGGGACCTCCACAACGACATCGTCGCCATCCCTGACGCGGACGATCCCGTCGTCCGTCACCTTGCCAACGACCGCGGCGTGCAGCGACCACCTGGTCAGGATGTCGGTGACGCGCTCGACGCCCTCGGGCCGGACGACGAGCAGCATCCGCTCCTGGCTCTCGCTCAGCATGACCTCGTAGGCGGTCATCCCCTCCTCCCGGCGGGGGACGAGCCGAACGTCGATATCGGCCCCAACTCCGCCCCGGCTGGTCGATTCGACGAGGGACGATGTCAGTCCGGCGGCACCCATGTCCTGCATGGCGACGATGTCGTCGGTCTCCAGGAGTTCCAGACAGGCTTCGATCAGTTGCCGCTCGAGGAACGGGTTGCCGACCTGGATGACGTGGCGGTGCGAGGCGCCGGGGTCATCGACAGAAGCGAACGTCGCGCCATGGAGCCCGTCTCGCCCGGTATCCGCCCCCGCGACCATGAGGAGATTTCCCGTCCCACTGGCCCGGGCGCGAGTCAGGCGGTCATGGGGAACGATGCCGACACACAGCGCGTTGACGAGCGGGTTCCCGTTGAAGGCGGGGTCGAAGAAGATCTCGCCGCCGACAGTCGGGATACCGAGGCAGTTGCCATAGCCGCCGATCCCCGCGACGACGTTGGCGAACAGGTACTGGTTCCGGGCGACATCGAGCGGGCCGAACCGCAGCCCGTCCAGGATGGCGATCGGCCGGGCACCCATGGTGAAGATGTCGCGGACGATTCCGCCGACACCGGTCGCCGCCCCCTCGTACGGCTCGACGGCGCTGGGATGGTTGTGGGATTCGACTTTGAAGACGGCGGCCAGGCCATCGCCAATGTCGACGGCACCGGCGTTCTCCCCCGGTCCCTGGACGACCCACGGCGCGGTCGTCGTGAATCGACTGAACAGCGGACGAGAATGCTTGTAGCCGCAGTGCTCGCTCCACATCGCGCCGAACATGCCCAGCTCGACAGGCGATGGTTCCCGGCCGAGGAGCTCATTGATCTGATGCCACTCGCTGTCACTCAGCGCGACTTCTCGCCAGGCGCCATCTAGGATTGCCAAAGGGGTTCCTCCACCGGCCCAGCCATCCGTCCGGGCCCCGATTCTCGCATCTGTCGTTCGTTCGCTGGTCTTGCATTATCGCGTCGTCGTGAGCATCCCCGTGAGTACTGACCGAAGGAGCCGGAGACCGTCCACGCCGCCGACCAGCTGATTGGCCGCTCGTTCGGGATGCGGCATCAATCCGACGATGTTGCCGCGCTCGTTGGCGACCGCCGCGATCCCCCCCACCGAGCCGTTGCGGTTGGCCACGTCAGACGCCGTCCCGTCCGGGCTGCTGTAGCGGGCGACGATCTGGCCGTTGGCTTCCAGCCGGGCGATCGTCTCCGGCTCGGCGAAGTAGGCACCCTCGCCGTGAGCGACCGGCAGCCGCAGGACCGTTCCCTCGGCTATTTCCGCTGTCCACGCCGTCTGGTCGGACTCGATCCGGATGTGCGTCCAGAAGCAGTGGAACCGCAGGCTCGCATTGCGAAGCAGGGCACCGGGCAGGAGGTGCGCCTCGGTCAGGATCTGGAAACCGTTGCAGATCCCCAGGACAGGACTGCCACTCTCGGCGAACTCGACCAGTGGCTTCATCACCGGTGCAAACCGGGCGATTGCGCCACACCGCAGGTGATCCCCATAGGAGAAGCCGCCGGGCAGAATGACCGCGGAGTAGCCGTCGAGGCTTGTCTCGCGATAGTCGATGAACCGGGCCTCGACGCCGACATCGTGCTTCATGGCGTTCAGTGCGTCGTGGTCGCCGTTGCTGCCTGGAAAGGTGATCACGCCGACCACTGGAGAGATCGTGGAGCTGGACATCAGTCAGTGCGCCTCCCACAGTGTCGCGACCGGATCGACCATCACCTGATAGGTCTCGATGACCGGATTCGCGAGCAGTTGGTCGCACATCCTCTCGACTTCGGTGCGTGCCTCCTCCGCCGTCTCGGCCCGCAAGTTCAGCGTGATGACCTTGCCAGCCCGGACCGCGCTGATCCCGTGGTAGCCCAGTTGCTCTAGACCGCCGCGAATCGAGTCGCCGGCCGGGTCATTGACGCCGGGCTTGGGAAGGATGGTGACCTGCACCTGCCAGGATCGCCCCGTCGCCGTCTCCATCAGTTCCGGTTCCTCTCCTGCTCAGTCGACGTCAGATCGATCTCTTCACCGACGATCCGCCGGTAGGCCTCGACGTACCGGTTGCGCGTTCCGGCGATCACGTGCGGCGGGAGCTCCGGTCCGGGCGGGGTTCGGTCCCAGCCCTCGCGCAGCAACCAGTCACGCACGAACTGCTTGTCGAAGCCGACCTGTTCCTGACCCGGAGCGTAGAGCCCGGCATCCCAGTATCGGGAACTGTCTGGGGTCAACGCTTCGTCGATAAGGCTCAGCTGACCGTCGATCATACCGAACTCGAACTTCGTATCGGCCAGGATCAGCCCGCGTGTCGCCACCAGAGCCGAAGCCTCGCTGTACATGGCGAAGCTGACTCGTTCGAGTTCGCCGGCCAGCTCCTGCCCGAACCGGTTGGCAACACCCGACTTGGAGACGTTGACATCATGGCCGTCATCGACCTTCAGGGCCGGGGAGAAGATAGGCGTGGGCAGCCGGTCGCCGAACACCATGTTCGTTGGCAACCGATTGCCAGCAACCGTCCCGCTCGTCTGGTACTCCGACCAGACCGAGCCATAGAGATACCCTCGAACCACGCACTCGACGTCGATCCGCTCGGCGCGGCGGACGAGCATCGAGCGCCCGGCGAGCAGCGGGTTGGCAGCCAGCGCATCCGGCAGCCGGTCGGACATCTTGACAAGTTCAGCACTGATCAGGTGATTGGGAACGACATGGCCCAGCCGTTCGAACCAGAAGCGGGAAAGTTGCGTCAGGACGATGCCCTTGCCCGGAATGACCGACGGCAGGACCACGTCGAAGGCCGAGACGCGGTCGGACGCGACCATAAGCAGGTCGTCGCCCACCTCCCACGTGTCGCGCACCTTGCCGCGCCGAAAGAGCTTCAGTCCTGAGGCAACGAGATCCGTCATCGGGTCACGACCTGCCCGGTCAATGTACCTGTTGCACTGGCGGTTAAGGCACCGGACGGAGCATCGGAACCTGGATCGAGGAGCCCGAGCCGGGTCAGGGTTGCGTCGACATTGCGCAACTGGTCCCATGGATCGAACAGCCCGTCGAGGTTCTCACCGGGCAGCGCCGCCGCGACCACCGGGTCGGATCGCAACGCATCCCGGAAAACCGGTCCGCCGTCCCAGGCGGCAAGCGCGTGACGCTGGACGACCTTGTACGCATCCTGCCGATCCAGGCCGGCGTCGACCAGAGCGAGAAGCACCCGTTGACTGAAAACCAGTCCTCCCGTCATCTCGACGTTGCGGGCCATACGTTCAGGATAGACGACAAGTCGATCCATCAGGTCCACGACAAGGTCCAGCAGATAGTCCACGATGATGCACGAATCCGGGAAGATGACCCGCTCCGCTGAGCTGTGGCTGATGTCACGCTCGTGCCAAAGAGGGACGTTTTCCATCGCCGTCACTGCGTAGCCACGCAGGAGACGGGCCAGCCCACTCACTCGCTCGGACGCGTGGGGATTTCGCTTGTGCGGCATAGCGGACGAGCCCATGTTGCCGATGTCGAATGGCTCCTCGACTTCTCGAACTTCGGTCCGGGCGAGGTGGCGGACTTCCGTCGCCATCTTCTCCAGCGTCCCGGCGATCCCAGCCAGCGTGGTGATGAAGGCGGCGTGGCGGTCCCGCTGGACGACCTGCGTGGACGCCGGTGCCGCGGTGAGGCCGAGGGCGGCGCAAACTTCGTCTTCGAGCTCAAGCGAGACGTGAGCGTGCGTCCCGACCGCGCCGGAGATCTTCCCGGTCGCGATATCGGCAGCGGCGGCATCGAGACGGCGGAGATGCCGCCGAAGTTCGTCGTACCAGACCGCCACCTTGAGCCCGAAGGTCGTCGGTTCGGCGTGGATGCCGTGTGTTCGGCCGATCATGAGCGTGTGACGATGATTGACGGCCAGACGACCAGCGGACTGGATCAATCGCTCTAACTGGAGGCGGATCAGGACGGCCGCGTCCCGGGATTGCATCGCGAGACCGGTGTCCACGACATCCGAGCTCGTCAGGCCGAGATGGATGAATCGAGACGCGTCGCCGACTGTCTCTCCGGTCGCACGCAGGAACGCGATCACGTCATGGTCGGTCTCGTGCTCGATCTGCCGCATCCGGTCGAGATCGCAAGACGCTCCGCGGATCGCCTCGATCGCCCAGACCGGAATCCGGTCGCGGCGGTACCAGGCCTCACAGACTTCCTTCTCGACCGCCAGCCAGGTATCCAGTTTGTGCTGGTCGCCCCAGATCGCGCCCATCTCTGGCCGCGTGTACCGATCGATCATTCCCTGCCTCTCGTGGACGACGCCGGAAGACCCGTCGCCGTCCGGTTGAGCGGCGGGTGACGCCTCGTCGCATCGCCCTGGTGCTCGCACCCTGTGCCGCAATGTCCCAGTATGAAGCAACCGATCGTGAAACGCCCCATCGACGAGAGTGGGAGTCCTTAGATCCGGGATTGCGTCTCACCGGTCCTGCCTGTAGACTCCCGCCGTGAGCATCGTCTGGGAGGTCTGCGGGAGCAATCCCGCGTACGTAGCGCCAGGACTCGGGGCAGAGGGCCCGAGTTGACGAGGTGAGAGCCGATCGAACTCTTCGGCGGGTGGCTCTCCGGCCGGCACGGTCGTCAGTGACAGCGCAAACCGATCGGGTGATCGATCGACAATACCTGTCACTTGTGTTCACCCATGGTCCGCGACACCGCTCGGACAACATCCAGAGCCAGACGTTCGCAATCATCCATTGCCTCCCCGGACCTGCTCACACCTGAACCCTTTCGCACCGGCTCTACGCACCGATCCCCCGTCAGGCTAGCCTCGTTCGAGGCTGCTCACGGCGAGTTGGCGACGTGTCGATTTGCCGGGCGATTTGCCGGGAGCACCGCCAACTAGGCGTGCTCCCGCATGGTGGAGCCTGTAAACATGTGTGGAATCTTTGGGTACGTCGGCGTTCAGGCCGATCTCGGCACGGTCGTCCTCTCCGCGCTCAAAACGCTGGAGTACCGCGGCTATGACTCCTGGGGCGTCGCGATCGGCACTGGAAACGGGATCGAACTCGAAAAGAAGACCGGCAAGATCGGCGACTCGCAGGCGTCCCTCCCCTCCTCCAGCATCGGCTTCGGCCACACGCGCTGGGCCACCCACGGCGGCGTCACCTGGGAGAACGCCCACCCCCACATCGACCCAAGTGGCCGGGTCGCAATCATTCACAACGGCATCGTCGACAACTTCCGGGATCTCCGGGATGACCTCGAGAGCGAGGGCCATGTCTTCTCGAGTGAGACCGACAGCGAGGTCATCGCCCATCTCCTTGGTGAGGAGATCAGCCGGAGCCAGAATCTGACGACGGCCGTGTCACACACCTTTGCCCGGCTGCGCGGCCTCAACGCCGTGATCGCGATGCTGCCTGAGACAGGCGAGCTGGTCGCGGCCAAGAACGTTTCCCCACTGGTCGTCGGCTTCGGCCCGGCCGGCGCCACGATCGCCTCCGACGCCCTTGCGCTCGGTCCGCACGCCGAGCGCGTGCTCTATCTTGAGGACAATCACCTCGTTCGCCTGACCGCCGCCGGCGTCGAGGTCTTCGATCGGGTCGACCTGGAGCCACTGCCGGCCGAGTTCGTCACGCTGGACCTCGGGACGGCGGACGCCGGGCTCGGTGCGCACGCGACTTTCATGGCGAAGGAGATGGCCGAGCAGCCCGAGGTTGTCGAGCGTGTCGTCCGGACGGCCGGCAACGCCATCGCTGAGCTGGCACGCGAAATCGATGCGGCCAGCGAGACCTTCCTGATCGGGTGCGGCACGGCGTCGTACGCCGCCCAGACCGGGGCCTACCTGCTCGGACAGATCGCGGGCAAGCGTGTCACCGTCGTCGCGGGCAGCGAGTTCCAGTATCTTCAGCACCTGCTTTCACCCCGGAGCCTCGTCATCGCCCTGTCCCAGAGTGGCGAAACGGCCGACATCATCGAGGCGATGCTGGCCGCTCGCAAGCGCGGCGCCCGGCTCGGCGCTCTGGTCAATGCAAAGAACTCAACGCTGGACCGGATGGTCGATGTCCGCGTCCACCTCGAGGCCGGTCCGGAGCAGTGCGTGCTCTCGACCAAGGCGTACACGGCCAAGGTGACTGCGCTGCTGCTGGTCGCCCACAGCCTGGTCGACCGACGCGAAGAGGGCGAGCAGGCAGCCCTGGCCGCCGCCGATGGGCTTCGGACAATGCTCGGTGATGAGGACTGGCGGGCGAACCTCAACCGGGTCGCCGATCGCATCCACAGAGCGCCGCACCTGTTCGTGATCGGACGCGGCGTCAACTTCCCGACGGCGCTCGAAGCGGCGCTGAAGATCAAGGAAGTCAGCTACATCCACGCCGAAGGGTTCGCGGGCGGCGAGCTCAAGCACGGGGTGATAGCCCTGATCGAACAGGGAACGCCCTGCCTCGTCTTCGCCCCCAACGACGACACCCGAACCGACGTTCTGTCTGGCGCGATGGAACTGCGGAGCCGGGGCGGGCACATCATCGGGGTCGGTTCCCGGCCTGACCCGGTCTTCGACGACTTCATCGAGGTTCCGGACGCGGGCATCGGTCAGCCGATCGTGAACGGTCTGCCGGCGCAGATGCTCGGCTACCACGCCGCCCTGCTGCTCGGCCTGGACCCCGACAAGCCCCGCAACCTCGCCAAGAGCGTGACTGTAAAATAGTTTCCACGACGTCCTGACGACAGTGTCGGACGTTTCCGGGAGCGTGAGCGGCACTTCCTGCCGCTCGCGTGCTCCCGCTTCCCGGGTCACCGCGTCTTCAGCCACTTTTCTTTCCGGCCTGACCATCTCCCCGAGGACTCGTCACTATCACCCAGGAGCAGGACGTCCCGTGCATTCCACGTCTAGTCCCGACGATTGCGACCAACTCCCCCACCGATTGGAGTTCGTCGACACGCACGCCCACCTCGACGATGGCGCCTTCGATGTCGACCGCGACGAGGTGATCCTGCGTGCCCGAGCGGCAGGGCTTGGGTCGATCGTCCTGATCGGTTACCACGAGGAGATCTGGGACCGGACGGTTGCGACGGCACGCTCATTCGCCGGGGGGCTCGTGGCCCTCGGACTTCACCCACAGCACGCGGATGAGTACGATGCGTCGACGACCGATCGACTCCGATCGAAGGTCCTCTCAGCTGGCGCGGTTGCGATCGGCGAGACCGGTATCGATCTGTTTCGCGATGGGCCCGCAGTGGCGCAGCAGCAGCTTGCCTTTCGCGCGCAGCTCGATCTGGCGTGGGAACTTCGGTTGCCAACGATCATCCACCAACGAGCGGCCGAGGATGAGACCCTCAGTATTCTGATGGAGACTCCTGCCGAGCAGTTGATCGTGCTGCATAGTTTCGACGCCGGGGAGCGGACCGCGACGATCGCCCGCGACCGCGGCTGGTATCTCGGAATCGGTGGCCTCATGACGCGGGTGGCGAGCGACGCGGTCCGGAGGATCATCCGGGACTTCCCAATGGATCGTCTGCTGCTCGAAACCGATTCACCGTATCTCGTTCCGACGGGCGTCAGGATGCGGCGCAACGAGCCCGCCAACGTCGTCGCGGTCGCGGAGCGCCTGGCCGAGTTGCGCGAACTCCCCGTCAACTCCATTGCCAGCGAGACGACCGCGAATGCACGCCGCGTCTTTCACGCACCAGCACCATCATCGTCCACCGAGACACATCAGGACTGCACTGAGGACTAAGAAACGTCAGCTGGTCGCGACGACGAACACCAGCAAAGTCGAAGAAATCGCGCCAATGCTGCTGGACGGGCTGCAGCTGGTCACGCTTGCCGACAACGGGATCGAGTCGCCAGACGAGCCAGGAACGACCTTCACCGAAAACGCGGTGATCAAAGCCATCCATGCCGCTCCACTGTCCGGGTTACCGGCGGTTGCCGACGACTGGGGCCGTGAGGTTGATCTCCTCGCCGGTCGCCCCAGCATCTTCTCCTTAGCATCTTCTCCTTCCACTACTCCGGCACACCGCAAGAGCGAAGGAACGACCGTCATGGCTATGGACCAAAGCCATGGTTCGATCGTCGAGCCAGCAGGCTCCAATGGCTTTTGTTGCAAACCAATCGTCGAATTCAACGACGAAAGAACGGTGGGCGAGCTCTCACCGCCGGAATTGAACGACATCAGCCATGGATCGCGGACACCCGCACGGATCCTACCCCTCCTACCCCACGTTCCAAGCTGTTTCTCGCGAAAGCTCCTGACGGGATATGTCGTCAATACATTGTCGATTCTTGTCGAGGCTCCAGCCCGTTACCAACCCGCCCTTCCACAAGGCGCCTTCCTGCTGGGCGGCGCCCCGATAGGTGTTCTGGGATATGTCGCGCGTTAACAGGATGTAGACTCCCCATGTCCGGCGGCCGACTCCTCATGGACGACACACATCGGACGTCTTGGCTCTCCAGCCGTTATTGCTCATCTCTACGCCAGCAACGCGGTGCGGTGTGGTTGAGCCAGACCTTTCCAAACGCCAGCCTCCGGACCCCTCCTTCTGAAGCCACTCGGTGCCTGGGGTAACTTCAGGAGTTATTTGCCATGGCGCATCGTCTCACTGGCCGGGTCCAGGTGCCCTAGTCGCCAGTCGCCGCAACGATCCGCTGATGCTGGTGGAGATCGATGACCGGCCGGAGCTGCTTCGTCTTGTCGGTCTCGATTATCTGGACGGATCGCGCACCGGTCATTGCCTCCAGCACGTCCGCTAGCTCAGGACACCAGTCCACGAGGCGCGTCCGGCTGCGAAGCGCGACCAGTGAACGCCCTCTCGGTATACGAACGACGAACTCGTCGTCGCCGGGGAACTCTCGCAGAATGGTCGCCAGATCATGCATCATCTCGATGACGCTTTCGCGATCTCTGCCGGGCGGCACCGTGACGACGAGCTGCCGGGGCGCCCGTCGGCGGGCCAGCCGGGGAATTTCGCTGCGGGCGGACTCGCAGATGAACTGGACCTGCTCGTTGCGATAATCGATCTTGGCGGAAATGTCGAGGATCAGCCCTTCTACCCACATCGCCGAATGCTGATCATAGGCGTCCGGAAACGCGACGAGCTCTGCCGTTCCCGTGAGGTCCTCCACGGAGACGATCGCCATCGTGCGGTTCTTTCGGGTCGTGACCCGTCGAACACCGTTGACCATCCCGATCAGCCGAACAACCTCGCCGGCCGGTCGCTCCCGCGCATCGACGATTGAGACGCTCGGGCCAATCTCTTCCATGAGCAGCTCATTCAGGGGATGGTCGCTGACGTAGACGCCGATCAGTTCCTTCTCCCAGGCCAGCAACTCGGTGGACGGGCGGGGCGAAACGGCCGGAAGCGGTTGCGCCGTCCGCACCGTCGCGGCCTGGGAACCAGCGAGCATATCGAACAGGCCGATCTGCCCACGGGACGCCGCCTTCTGTCGCCGCTGACCGGAAGCGACGGCACTGTCCACCGCTGCGATGACAGCTGAGCGATCACCGAAGCTATCGAACGCTCCGGCCCGGGCGAGGCATTCCACCACTCGCTTGGTCACCGTCGACCAGTCGACCGCCTCGCAGAAGTGCTCGAGGTCGAGGAACTGGCCCCCCTCCTGCTTCTGCCGCGCCCGAACGATCTCCCGGACAGCACCCTCTCCGACGTTCCTGACCGCGGCTAGCCCGAATCGAATGACCTGGCCATCTGCCCCGTCACCTGGCTCAACGGAAAAGTCTCGCCAGCTACGGTTGATGTCAGGCAACAGGACGGAAATCTTCTGCCGGCGACACTCCACGATATTGGAGATGATCTTCTCGGTCGTGCCAATTTCGGTCGACAGGATGGCCGCCATGAATTCGACCGGGTAATGCGCCTTCAAGTACATGGTCTGCGCGGCGATCACGGCGTAGGCCGCACTGTGTGCTTTCGGAAAACCGTAGCCAGCGAACTTCTCGATCATGTCCCAGAGATCGCTGGCGATCTTCCGTTTCACGTCGTTCTCGACGCAGCCATCGATGAATCGGTCCCGGTACTTCGCCATGACCTCAGGCAGCTTTTTCCCCATGGCTTTCCGGAGACCATCCGAATCCGCCATGCTGAAACCCGCCAGCACGCTGGCGATCCGCATGACCTGCTCCTGGTACAGGGGCACCCCGTACGTCTCTGACAGGACGGACTCGAGCGCCGGGTGCTGGTAGACCGTCTCCATTCGACCGTGCTTCCGGGCAATGTACTCCGGAGCCATCTCCATCGGGCCAGGACGAATCAGTGCCATGAGGGCGATCAAATCATCGAAGCAGGAGGGTTGAACGTCCACTGTCATCCGGGTGGTCATTCCACCCTCGAGCTGGAAGATCCCAACCGTCCCGCCCGCGCGCAGCATCTCGTACGATTCAGAGTCTTCCATCGGGATCGAGTCGATGGATAGATCAATCCCTCTTTGGCGGACCAGGTCAACCGCCCGACCAATGATGGTCAGTGTTGAGAGTCCCAGGAAGTCCATCTTGAGCAGGCCCAGGCCCTCGAGCTCACCCATTGGGTACTGGGTCGTAACTTCACCCTCGGCCTTGCCGCCAGCCCGCTGCAACGGCACATGGTCGACGAGTGGGTCCCGAGAAATGACGACGCCAGCGGCATGCGTCGAGGAATGCCGGGCAATCCCTTCCACCGTCCGCGCCGCATCGATCAGATCACGGACCTGGGCATCGTTATCGTAGAGCGCCTGAAGTTCCGGAACCTTCCCCATCGCCATGTCGATGGTGATTCCCGGGGGCTGGATCGGAATCAGCTTGGCAACCCGGTCGATGTCGGGCTGACCCAGTCCCATCGCTTTGCCACTGTCTCGAACCGAAGCCTTGGCCGCCAGCGTCCCAAACGTCACGATCTGCGCGACGCGGTCCGAGCCGTATTTGCGGACGACGTACTCGATGACTTCCTGCCGGCGATCGTCTGCGAAGTCGATATCGATGTCCGGCATGGAGATGCGTGAGGGATTGAGAAAGCGCTCGAAGATCAGGTTGTACTTCAGGGGATCCAGGGCTGTAACCCCGAGTGAATACACAACGATCGAACCAGCCGCCGAACCACGACCGGGCCCGACCAGGATGCCACTCTCCTTCGCGTACCGGATGAAATCCCAGACGACGAGGAAGTAGTTCGTAAAGCCCATCGAGTTGATGGTGTCAAGTTCATAGTCGATCCGCTCGGCCACGTCGCCCGACATGGAGCCGTACCGCGCATGTGCGCCCGCCCGCACAAGATGTGCAAGATACGACTCGTTTGTGAAGCCGTCGGGCACATCGAAGGTCGGAAGGTGGTAGCCGTCGAACCCGAGCTTCAGGTCGCACATCTCAGCGATCCGGACCGTGTTGGTCAGCGCTTCCGGCAGGTCCCCGAAGACCTGCTCCATCTGCCGCGGCGACTTGAGGAACAGCTGCTGGCTATCGGTCTTCATCCGCTTGGGGTCACTCAGCAGCGAGTTGGTTTGCACGCAGACGAGGAGATCCTGAGCCGTCGCATCGAGCTCGTTGACGTAGTGGACATCGTTCGACGCAACCAGTCCCAGGCCGACGTCACGGGCAATCTGAATGAGACCCGGGTTGGTGTCTATCTGCTCTCTGATGCCGTGATCCTGGACTTCTATGAAGAACCGCTCGGGTCCGAAGATGTCCTTGAGCTGCCCCGCGTATGACCGGGCCTTCTCGAGGTTCCCATGCAGGATGTTGTTGGCTACCGGGCCACCGAGACAGGCGGACGTCGCGATGATGCCGTCGCGGTGCTGGTTGAGCCAGTCGAGGTCGATCCTCGGGCGGTAGTAGAACCCCTCAAGCGCTGCCTTCGACGCCAGCCTGAGCAGATTACGGTAGCCAGTCTCATTCTCGGCCAGCAGCAACAGGTGATAGGACTTCCGCTCGCGCGCCGTCGCGCTGCCCTCGGCAAGGTACGCCTCCATGCCGACGATCGGATGGAGCCCGGCCCTGCTGACCTTCCGGTGCCACTCCATCGCTCCGTACATGACGCCGTGATCGGTCAGCGCCATGTGCTTCACGCCGGTCTCGAGCGCCCGGGCGACGTAGTCGTCGATCCGGCCATGTCCGTCCAGCAGCGAGAACTCGGTGTGAAGGTGAAGGTGGGCGAACTCCGTCATTGGGGTGACTCCCGCATCTGTCTGGCTTGGCTAAGGGCGACGAATCGCGTTCGGCTACGACCTTAGGGGTGGGGCGCCGGTGAGCGGGGAGGAACTGGCCGGGCGTTGACCGGGTCGGCGATTGCCCAGGATGCGATTGGCCTGCGGGGTGATCATTCTACGTCGTCCAAATAGAGTTCGCCTGGGAAATTGAGCGCTGGACCAGACGGTCGGCGGTCAGAAACGGGAAGCGGATACGTCTAGGCGGCATCCTGGTTCCCCCTGTCGATACCCCGGTAGCGCGGGTCATGAAGAATCGCCCGTCTCGGAGCGGAAACCCTTCACGCTCCCGAACCGACTCGCCGCTGGCAAACCCAATGTCGCCCTCCTCCTGGACCTCGGCCCTTGCAGATCCATCGGGACGACGGGCCTGCTCACAGGCGGACCAGCCAACCGCCTCCTCGCAGAGTGACCTTTTTGCCGGGGCACCGCGCGAAAAGGTGATCGGGCAACCCTGCGGGGGAGCGGGTTGCCCGGTGCCGGTTCCGTACGTTGACCGTCAGGCAGCGACGCCGGCGGCGTGAGGAAAGGTGAATCGCGCTTGCTCGGCGAGCAACCGCAGCTGGGCACGAAGGATCTCCCGAACCTCGACCGGAACCGCCTCGTTGTGCAGCAGATGGAGGAGATCACTGATCTCCGGCTCCGTCGAGAGCAGGCTGGAAACCTCCTTTGGAAGGAAGCCAGCCGCGGCGAGGAGCGAGTCCTGGCCGCTGCCATCGAGCTGAAGTGCGCCCGCCAGCTGCGTGACCGCGTCACGGGTGGGGGTTCGCGCCCCACTCTCCAGCCGACTGACATAGCTGTGGTCGAAGCCAGCCCGCTCGGCCAGCTTGCTCTGCGAGACCCGTCGTTCCTCACGGTACTGCTTGAGAGCGGTCCCGAAGATCCCTCGATCCATCCGCTTCGGCTCTCTGACGAACTGCGTATTCATCCGTGTGATCCCCCGCCTGGCTGTGCCAGATAGTCACATCATGATTCAGGCCCAGGGAGCTGTGCCAAGTTGACACATCACTGCATGGACACCTGGAAAGAGTTTAGCACTGGCGCTGACTGTCAGTCAAGTCGGCATCCACTTCTCCCCAGCGTTCACTGCCCGGTGTCGTTTCCACTCGGTTGATTGAACCGATAACGGTGATTTCGACACTCAACTGGTCGGCTCCTGTTTGGGACGATCATAACGCCACTGGTGCGACGACAATCGACATTTGGATGGTCGCTGTCGACTTGCCGCGGTTTGGGTATACAACGCACTGGTTTGATCGGATGTATAGGGTTGTTCTCAAGAGGTGTCTAGGAATGACTGTCGCCTTTGCTCGGCCGCCCGATCCTCTGCACCACCTGAACTCGCCGGACTAATGACTTCGCCCACCGAGCCTTAACGTGACTATCCACCGATTGGGGGCAAGGCTTGAGGACCGACGAAGCCGCCCTGAGAGGCTCAGTGCTGCGTCGACCCGACCGGCGCGGCAAACACATCAACCACTTCATGCGTCATTGACACCGGATGATCGAAGTGGCGCTGAGATTATTAGGGGGATCGAATGGCAGACGCTCCGATCGCGTGAGTGACGACCATGCCACCAGCAGATACGGGTAGAGTGGCGCACACGAACCGGGACCTAGCGAATCAGCGTCCCCAACCCCTGTGCGGTTGCAGATGCCCTCCGAAGTGCTGGCGTCTCTCCCGATGTTCGGCGTGCCTGCCAGACTATGGCCAGGCAGCAGTTTCCGGTGGAGGAACTCCGAACAATCGGAAAGCGCCGCTAAATTGACGAAGCATCCTGGGCTGCGGACTCCGACTGGTACGCCTCCCGCGAACGACGACGTTGTCGGTCTTCCAAGGCTCGTTCAACCGCGCAGGATCGACTGTTCGGGAAACGCACAGGCCGTCATGGAACCCATGACGCAGACGGACGGCCCGACACGCTGCTTCCCGCTCTCCGGCTCCGGATGAGTGTCGCTGTGGTCACCAAGTCAACTGCGGAGTTCCGTCCGGGAGCTCAAGCCACGTGGCAACTCACGGATGGGCCGGAGGGTGGTGATCCTGTTCGGCCTGGTTCTGGATTCGGCGCAGCTCCTGACCAGGACCGTTGAGCAGGGACTCGCTTCCCCTGACCTTCGAGGAGCGCAGGCGAGGCTGTCCGTCCCGGTTCGAGCTGGGCCAACGACAGCCATCCCGAACCCTCCCCCGACCGCTTCGCCTGGGCTCGAACCTCTATCCCCATGAGCCTGGCGCTAACTTCCGCGTCGGAGTCTTCAGCGAATTCATCAGGTGGCCGCCCCTAGGCCGATCCGGCACCTGGCGGGATGACCTATCCTTGATCGCTTACTCACCGGCACCATCGATCGTCTCTTTCACCGCACCAGCACTTTCCCCTGAAGCCCCGAGAGGAAGCGACATTCATGGTTGCAGTTGAAATGCGCGGCAAACGTCTCGAGCCCTCAGTTGCCGAGGAGATCGCTCGCCAGACCGACCGATTGGCTGCGTCGGGCGGCCGCGCACCTCAACTCGCGACTGTCCTAGTCGGCGACGACCCGGCGGCGATCAGCTATCGAACATCCATCGCGCGGACGTTCCGCAGCGTCGACGTCCTCCATCGCCCGATCGAGCTTCCAGCGTCGGCCAGTAACGACCTGATCGCCCGTGCCATCGACCAGCTGAACAGCGACCCGGCGGTCACCGGGATCATGCTCTTCCTGCCGCTTCCCGGACATCGGGCCGAGACCCAGGTCCGCGAGCTTGTGTCGCCGCTCAAGGACGTCGACGGCATCACCCCCCTCAGCGCGGGGTTACTCCGTCTCGGCCGACCTTGCCTGGAGCCCGCCTGCCCGAGAGCCGGCGTCACGCTTCTGCAGGCGTATGGCGTCGAGATCTCTGGCGCGTCCGTGGTCGTCATCGGGCGAAGTCCGGTCGTCGGGGGACCGCTCGCCACGATGCTGACAGCGTTGGATGCGACGGTGACCGTAGCCCATCGGCAGACGAGGGACCTCCCAACGGTGACAAGATCGGCAGACATCGTCGCCTGCGCGGCTGGCCAACCAGATCTGCTCAGGGCAGATATGGTGCGGTCCGGGACGACGGTGCTCGACTTCGGCACCAACGTCGTCAATGGTCATCTTCGGGGCGATGCCGCCTTCGACGAACTCACGACGATTGCCGCCAGGATCTCGCCTGTCCCGGGAGGAACCGGACCGGCCACAGCACTGGTCCTGGCCTATCAGACGATGCTGGCCGCCCACATCCAGCTCGCTGGCTCCCTCGATGGGTTGCGAAATGCCCCGGCAATCTCGGAGGTCGCCCGGAGAATCGCCATCTCGGTGTGATCGGGCCGTCGGCCGGGCGATCCTCAGCCCCAGTTCCGCCTCACCGGGCCGTCAGCCGCCCTTCGACGTGATCTCCACAGGCTCCGACGGGGCCAGGCGCAATCGGCTTGCGACCACCATTGCTTGGTTGAGAAGGCAGCAAGCGAGCCATTGGAAATCGGGCGCTTTCGTTCGACAGTCGCCTTCCTCCGTGCTATCATCCGTCGCGGTCTTGTCTGATGGGCTGTCGTCTAACGGTAGGACGCCTGACTCTGGATCAGGTAGTTGGGGTTCGAATCCCTGCAGCCCAGCCTCTGAACACCGTCGGCAGCCGCCGGCGGTGTTCTCTGTTTTCCCTGGTGCGGTTCGATCTTGCGAGATGCCTAACCTGAGCATGCAATATGATCGCTCACCTGGATCCCGATGTCGCAACACCATAGTTTGGCAACGCAGCGGACAAGACCCAAGCTGGAAACCGGACCGGCCCATCCCTGGCTGTGGTGACCAGAGACGTCAGCAAGATTCCCAATCCCTGCCCGGACGGAGCTGTCCGATCCTGACGAGTTTCACGCTCGAGCGTAGCGCGGTTTCTGGACCCGGTCCCCTCCGACCTCTGGTCCACCCATCGTCTCCCCCAGCCGTCGCAAGACAGAGGCTCGGTCACTTTTCAGATCTGAGCCGGGAAGAGGTCACTCGGGTCGAACACAGATCATCACTCTCGACGGCGAGCGGTTTCGGCAATGACAGAACTACACAGGTGTTACCGCCAAGGATCAAACGATCGATTCAGTCGAAGGCAGTGAGATCCCACTCACCGCATGGAAAGGTTCGGTCCCATCTCGACCATGAACACCTGCCGCTCGTGTGACGGACCGCATGAGCGTCGTGATGAGCTATGCCCGATGTGCTCAAGGGAACCCGACTGGTCAATCACGTGCTCGTGTCGGTCTCGGCCGCCTGACTGGGCGTGGAAAGGGGTCGTTCATGGAGTGCTTCCCCGGGATTTCCTAACCGTCTCGTCCGCGTTCGAAGAGCGACCCTGGTTATGGATCACTTCGAGTCGTGTAAGCGCCTCGCCGGATCATACCGAGGGTTCCCACAGCTTCGCGCTGTTATCCACATTCGACGTGAAACGCTTACATGCACACGCTTGAAACGTCCGCTGCCCAGACCGACGCGAATCGGTCGGTTGTGCAGTATGACGAACGACATTGTGTTTCATACCAGAGGCGTTTGGCTAGACCTTCTGGCGGAGTAGCCAGGGTCGCCCACGGTTCTTCCGTCACAGAATATCCAGCAGCCAGACCACCGCGTGTCAAACGATGTGGCCACAGTGAACGTCGTTACTGATTCATCAACTTGCCATCCGCGGTGGGCACCACTCGTCGAGCGACCAGACGGGGTCAACTGAGAGGCCTGGAGGGAGGCGACGGTCGCTACCGGAGCGTCCCAGTCCCGGCGTGGAGCAGTGGCAACTCAGCGAGAACCGTCACGTCGAGCGCGGCGCGGTCGGTAGCGGTCACGATCGCCTGAGCGTCGAACCGCGCGATGGTCTCGATCAGGAGCCGACCCCGCTCCGGGTCCAGCTCCGAGAGAACGTCGTCCAGGAGCAGGACGGGGGGCTCCCCACCGACGGCGACCATGAGGTCCGCCTCGGCGAGCTTGAGCGCCAGGATTCCCAGACGCTGCTGTCCCCGAGACCCATAGGTGGCGAGGTTTACGCCGTCCAGTGAAAGCAGCAGATCGTCCCGGTGCGGACCAACCAGCGTCACGCCTCTCCGGAATTCATCGGCCTGTCGTTGTGAGAGACGTTCGCGAAAGGTGTCACGGATGACTACGTCGTCACCGTCGATAGCGTCCGCCAGATCGTCCACGTTGTTGGGGAGAGTCGTGCGAGATCCCGCTGATCCCCCAGACTCGGGAGAGGATGAGACGTTGCTCTCGTAGTGAACGGCGAAAAGGGCTCCGCCCGCAAGTTCCGCGTAACGCCCCGCGGCCAGCGTCGAAAGCTGTGTGATCAGCTCTCGACGCTGGGCGATGATGATGGCGCCGGCGTCAATCAGTTCATCATCCCAGAAGAGGAGCTGGCTTCGCGCCTGGGATGACGCTGGGGAAACCCCATCCCTGGCGAAAGTCTTGAGCAACCCGTTACGCTGTCCCATCACGCGGCCGTAACGGGACAGCGCCCTGAGATATCGCCGATCGAGCTGAGAGATTGCGATATCGATCAGGCGGCGTCGACCAGCCGGCGGGCCGCTAATGATCGCAACATCCTCGGGACTGAACGAGACCGAACGGAGCCGACCAACTAGGTCAATCGCCCGGACAGGACGGCCATCGACGAGGCATCGCTTCCGAACGGCACCCTCCGCCAGCGCGGGGCGGTCATCGACTTCTGATCCTGCTCCCTCGGCTTCGAGTTCGATCGCGAGCTCAGTCCCGTCGTTCCCAGCCGAGATGGTTGCCGAGACTCGGGCGTAGGGCGGGACGCCGAAATCGACGCCACTGCCCCATCGAATCAGCTCACGGTCGGATCCCGTTCGCTGGCTCCTGGCCGTGGAGAGCAACGAAACGGCCTCGAGTACTGAGCTCTTCCCCGAGCCGTTCGGGCCAACGATCCGGATACCCGCAGGTGGCAGAGAGACATCCAGTCCGCGATAGACACGGAACTCTTCCAGATGAAGATGCTGGAGATGCAAGGGTGCGCGTGACCTCCGAGAGCGGGGATATGTTCAGGAGCGGCTCAGATCGACCACCTTACCCGCTCGTCACCATCGGCATGATCACATAGGTGTAGGAGTCTTCCGGCTGGGCATCGGCGTAGCGAATCATCCCGGCCTGATTCGGCCCGTTCAGCCCCAGCATGATGTCACCATGCCGCACGACCGCCAGGACATCGGTCAGGTAACGCGAGTTGAATGCCACCTGGTCCTTAACCCCGGTGATCGCCGCATCGACGAAGCTCTGGCTGTTGCCCCGCTCCGCCGCGGTGGCGCTGACCTCGATCGTACCCGGCATCAATTCGTCCTCACCGGGATTGATCTGAATCCGCACGACGTCGTTATTGTCCCGGGCGAAGTAGCTCGCCCGGCGGACCGCATTGACGAATGCCTCGCGTCCGACGTCAACGCGGGTGGCCGTTTCCTTCGGAACGATCTGCATGACGTCCGGGAACATGCCCTCGATTAGCCGGGAAAGGAACTCCGTCTCCCCAATCCGGGCCAGCAACTGATTGCGGCTCTGCGTGATGGCCAACTGGACTGGCTCCGTCGAGTCCCCGATCAGTCGGGCCATCTCCCGCATCGCCCTCGCTGGAACGATCGTCTCGATGCGTTCCTTCACCGGTTCACTGAGTTGGCCCTTCCGGATCGCAAGGCGGAAACCGTCGCAGGTAGCCAGGGTCAGCTGACTCTCTTCGAATCGGGTCAGGACGCCGGCCAGCACCGGACGGCTATCATCGGTGGCCGCGGCGAACTCCACATGGGCGATCATGTCGCGAAGCTGCTGCGGGTCAACGCTCACGGTTGTCGCGTCGGTCTCGCCGTCCAGGGATGGAATGACCGGGAAGTCCTCGGCGTCGATCCCGTTGATACCAGCCTTGTCTCGACCGCTTCGGACCATCAGAACGGTTCGGTTCGGTTCAACCGTCAGCTCGACCGGCGCGTTGGGCAGCGTGTTGACGAACTCGGACAGGAGGCGGGCGTCAACGGTGATCCGTCCCTCGTCCTCCACTGCGGCAGAGATCCAGGTCGTAATCGCGATCTCGAGATTCGTCGCGGCGATCCGGAGCCGACCGTCCTCGGTCGAGAGCAGGATGTTCGCCAGGACGGGGAGCGCCGTCTTCGATGCCACCGCCCGCGAGACCTGACTCAATGCCCGCTGCAACTGATCCTGCTGACACGCAACCTTCACCGCAAACCCCTCTCGACCGGCGGCCTTCGCCACCGCCAGACCGTCCGTACACCCACAAAGTCTGAGGAGTATAGCAGCATGTCAGGCCGTCTCTTCGAAATCCTCATCTGAACTCGTTTATAGAAGAGACCCGCCTCCACCCAACGAGTGTTCGTCAGAGTACCGAATGGATCCGGACCCGAATTACGATCCGCCTGTAGACCCGAGCCAACGACTCTGGCGACAGCTTGAGCGTGTGTCTAGTTGACACGTTGACCGGTTTTCTGTACAATACGAACACTTGTTCTTGTCCCCTTCACTGGACACTCCTCGAAAGGTTGACCCATGGCAGAGTCGCAGCTTCTCCCGCAGACCACTGACCGCGCCTTCGAGCCGGCCCGCCATCTCACCCGGATCAACGGGGCCGAGTACCTGGAGGTCAAGTGGCGTCTCGTCTGGCTTCGTGAATCCCACCCGGACGCCACGATCGTCACTGAACTTCATCACGCTGACGAGCGCCAGGCGATCTTCAAGGCGACCGTCACGATCCCCGGCGGCGGATCGGCGACTGGCTGGGGCAGCGAGTCCCCCGGGGACTTCCGGGATTTCCTCGAGAAGGCCGAAACCAAGGCCCTCGGTCGGGCTCTCGCCGCGCTCGGGTACGGCACCCAGTTTTGCCCGGACTTCGACTTCGGCGCCGATCAGCAGCGGGTCGTTGATTCTCCTGTGCGCTTCGGCGGTGGTCGAGTCAACCGTCAACAGCCGGTCGACTTCAACTCTGGTCGCACCCCTTCAACTCCACCGACACGGGAAGAGGGCAATGCGCCCACGGCTCGCCAGCTTCAGTACTTGAAGAACGTTGCCCGCGAGGCCGGTCTTGACGACGCTCAACTGGACGAGGTCATCGCCGGTCAAGTCGGCGGGTCGTTCGAGACGCTCGATCGGCGTTCGATGTCGCAGGTCATCGACCACGTCAAGGGACTCGGAACGAATGTCACGAACCTAGCCTCCTGACCTGGATCGCCGCGAGTTTCACCATGAACGCGCTGAAGGAGTAAACGGATGACCGTACTTCGCACCATGTCGTCCGACCCACCTCAGTCGATCGAAACACTTGAGGCTCGCCTCGAGGATGGCTACGCTCGCATCGCGGCGGCTGAGGCATCGGGTATCGATGTCGCCGCCTGGGAAGCGTTCTGGATCGAGCTTCTGGGGCAATACGAGGCCGCGGTCGATGCCGCCGAGTTCGCTGACGCAGCCTGACGTCCAAAGTGGTCAGCCGGGACGCCACAACGATGCCCGACCAGTCTGGCAGTGGAAGAGAGCTAGACGGAGCCAACTGGACTTTCCAGATGGCTCCGTCTCATGCCGCTGGGCTTGCCTGAAGTCGAACTACCGCTCGGTCACGGTGACGGACAGGATCGTGACCTGCTCAGTCGGCTGGGAGTTCTCGCCGCTGCGACTCTTCGTGACCGGGGTTGTGCCAATGGCGTCAACCACCGTCATCCCGTCAGTCACCTCGCCGAAGATGTTGTAGTTCTTCGGCAGGGTCCGCTTGAGGTCGCCCAGACAGACGAAGAACTGGCTGCCGTTGGTGTTCGGGCCGGCGTTGGCCATCGCCAGTGTGCCCTTCTCGTAACTGTGGTCGGACTGCAACTCGTCATTGAAGCGGTAGCCCGGTCCACCAGAGCCAGTTCCGGTCGGGTCTCCGCCCTGAAACATGAATCCGGCGATGATGCGGTGGAACACCGTCCCGTCGTAGAACCCTTCACGGGCAAGGTTGACGAAGTTGTTCACGGTGTTCGGAGCATCCGCGGTGTACAGGTCGGCTGAGAACGTGCCCTTGCTCGTCTCGATCGTGACGCTGTAATTCTTGGTCGGATCGATCGTCATCGCAAATGGCTGCGACCACTGCTTCTGGCCAGTTGTCATTGGTTCTCCTTCGTGCGTGGATCGTTCAGGTCAGGCGGCGGGTGTTGCAATGGGCGTGCCGGGAGTGTCAACTGCGAGCGGTGTTCCCGAGACCGGCGTCGCGCCAACCGGCGTTGCGGAGACCGGCGTCGCCTCGGTTCCTGTGACAGGAATGCCACCCTGGTAGATGGTCACCGACTCCAGGAGGACCGGGCTGACCGGGCTAGAGATCGCTCCATCTCCGCCCTGAACCCGCTCGACAGAGGCGATCGCGTCGATCGTGTCCTGTCCACCGATGACTCGTGCGAAGTTGATGTACGTCGGCTCAGGACCGAAGTTGCTCGTGTTGTCCGCGATGTTGATGAAGAACTGACTCCCGGAACTGTTCGGTGCCGCCGTTCGCGCCATCGTCACCATGCCAACCGAGTAGTCACCGACGACTGGACTATCGGGAACGGTGTACCCCGGTCCACCCATCCCGGTTCCCGTTGGGTCGCCACCCTGGATGACGAACCCGTCAACGATCCGGTGGAACGGAGCACCATCGTAATAGCCCGAAAGACTGAGGCAGACGAAGTTGTTGACGGCCGTCTCCGACGCGCCGGGCAGCAATTGCCACGTCATCGTCCCATAGTTGGTGACCAATTCCGCCGTGTACGTCTGTGCCGGGTCGATGACCAGCGCCGGGGCAGCAGACCACTGCTGAGCCTGAACGCCGTCCGTCGTCCGCTGAGCCTCGGTCCAGCACCCGCTGGCCACGTCCCCGTCAGTGGCAAGTGCGACACCGGGGGTGGTCGGGACGGGACCAAAAACGTCGCCGGTGGGCTCCACCGTCGGTGCGGCAGCGACGGCGGCTGTGGCGGTCAGATCCGCCGCGGCGAGTTCGGTCCCCTCGTTGTCATCACCTGATCGGACGGCAAACACGATCGCCACCACGGCAACGATGACAACGGCCAGTCCGCCAATCAGCTTCGCTATCGGGAGCCCTGCGGACCGCTGGGCCTGACGGCCACGTGCAATCCCAGACGGGCGGTTGGGCGGACGACCACCAGTCGAGCCCCCCCGGCGCTGCGCCGCGGTCGTTCCCTGCTGCTCAGCGGCGGCCCGCCACTTCTCGACGCGTTTGGTCTTCTTGGCCAACGAATCCTCCAACTCACCTTGTAAACACGAGCCCACAATCGCTGCGGGACATGACGATCAGACGATCAGCATCGCGTCGCCAAACGAGAAGAACCGGTAACGCGCAGTGATCGCTGCAGTGTATGCCGCGAGGATATGGTCGCGTCCACCCAGTGCGCTCACGAGCAGCATCAGCGTCGACTTCGGCAAGTGAAAATTGGTCAGGAGCCCGTCGACGAGCGCCCATTGATGACCAGGCACGATGAAGATGTCGGTATCCATCGTCATGCCCGCCGGCTGTTTCTCGTCCCACTGCCGGCCCAGTGTCTCAAGGACCCGCGCCGCGGTTGTTCCGACAGCGATCACCCGGCCACCGCTCTGGCGCGTGTCGGCGATCCGGCGAGCGGTCGCGTCGGTCACCGTACACCACTCGGTGTGAATCCGGTGATCACGGACCCGCTCGGACTGCATTGGGCGGAACGTGTCAAGGCCGACATGAAGCGTGATTTCGCACCAGCCAACACGCCGATCGTCAAGTCTGGCTCGGAGGTCGTCGGTGAAATGCAACCCGGCGGTCGGCGCAGCCGCCGACCCGTCCATGGACGCATAGGTCGTCTGGTAGCGCCCCTGGTCGTCGAGTCGCTCGTGGATGTACGGAGGTAACGGCATCTCACCGTACCGGTCCAGGTGCGCCGCGACGATGGGCGGGATCTGCACGATCAACTGCCCGTCGCCTTCGCCGGCCTCGACGGAGATCGTCTGCCCGCTCCGGCTACCTTCCGCGTCGAGGATCTCGATGAGCTCGCCAGGCCGTAACCGCCGGGCAGGTCGAGCAAGGGTCCGCCATCGGTGATCACCGAGGTTCCTCAGCAGCAGCAACTCGACATTCCCACCCGTTTCGCTCCGAACTCCCCGGAGCCGCCCGGGGAGGACGCGGCTGTTGTTGGCGACCAGCAGATCGCCTGGTTGCAGAATTTCCGGAAGGTCGCGAATCATCGCGTGATTGATCCCGCCACTCGACCGACCGAGCCGAAGAAGCCGGGAGGCGTCTCGCGGTTCGAGCGGCGTCTGGGCGATCAGTTCAGGGGGAAGGTCAAAATCAAAATCGGACGCTAGCAGATCGGTGTGTGTTGCGTGTTGAGAGACCGATTCGCTCATCCCTCGACATCACGCGAGCGCAACTCGTCGAACAGTTCGGTGTCCTCACGAGCCTCGGCGTCCAGCTGGATCGGGCGGCTCCCGAATCCCAGCTGCTGTGCGATCGGAGACGTCGACGCGCCAGCACCCTCGACGAGTCCATACGGTCCGGAGCGGAAGACCGGCGCGAGTCCGAGGTGTTCGTAGGCGCGGCGAGTGGCGATCCGTCCTCGGGGGGTTCGCTGCAGGAATCCGAGTTGCAGCAGATACGGCTCGTAGACGTCCATGATCGTGTCGGACTCTTCCGCCGTGGCCGCGGCGAGCGTGTCGATTCCCACCGGCCCCCCATCGAACAGTTCCACGATTGCCCGGATGATCCGGCGGTCGATGTCATCGAGACCGAGTTCATCGACCTCGAGCATCACCAGCGCGTGGTCGGCCATCTCCGGCGTGATCGAACCCGTCCCGTGGACCTGCGCATAGTCTCGAACACGTCGCAGGAGCCGGTTCGCGATCCGCGGTGTCCCTCGCGACCGGCGACCGATCGCCTCCGCTCCGGCCTCGTCGATCGGAACGTTGAGGATCGCCGCTGACCGCGTGATGATCTTGATCATCGCCGGCAGATCGTAGAACTCGAGGCGCAGGACCGTCCCGAACCGGTCCCGCAGTGGACCAGTCAGCAGCGCCAGCCGCGTCGTCGCGCCGGCCAGCGTGAATCGCGGCAGGTTGATCCGCATCGACCGGGCAGCCGGACCCTTGCCGAGAATGATATCGACGGCGTAGTCCTCCATCGCCGGGTATAGCACTTCCTCGACGACCCGGCTGAGCCGGTGGATCTCGTCGATGAACAGAACTGAGCCGGCCTGGAGATTGGTCAGGATCGAGACGAGGTCTCCCTGTCGCTCGATCACCGGCCCCGAGGTGATCCGGAGATTGACGCCCATCTCTCCGGCGAGAATGCCAGCGAGCGTCGTCTTGCCAAGTCCCGGAGGTCCGTGGAAAAGGACATGGTCCAGCGGTTCGCCCCGGGCCTGGGCCGCCTTTATGAAGACGCTCAGACTGGCCTTCACCCGGTCCTGTCCGATGTACTCGGACAGTTGAAGCGGACGTAGGCTTGTCTCGCCGCGGGCATCCTCTGGCTTCGAGACGGGTGTCACCACCCGATCCTCGATCTCCGACCCAGCCGGAGCCGGATTGTCCTTCCGCCACTTGGTGGTTTTGCTGGTCCTGGATGCAGGCTCGCTCATGCGACGAAGTATACCAGTCATCGGGCAGATACCGAACAGGTGTTCTCATCAGATCCGCAAGCAGTGAGGCGGCCCACCAGTCACTTAATCGACCACTCGAACCACCATGTCTGGGATACGGTCACCGACAGGGTAGACCCGGCCACAGACGCTGCAGGTCAGGGTCTGCTCGATCTCTCGCAACTCCGCCCAATCCAGTGGACAGACCAGCAATGCCCGGAGTATCGGGTCGATCGTTTGCCCAGACGGCCGATCCGACGGCGGTGAGGACTGGCTCATGTTCGCTCCATTCCACGTCCCTTTGAGAAGATACTCATCAGCGGCGCGACCAGGATCACACGCAATCAGGATCGCGAGACGAGCGGAGATCGTGTCACCAGGAATCGGTCATCGTGCCGCAACTGGCGTCGATGGCGTTGCCGGCACAGGGGTCGTGGCCGGCGTTGCTCCACCGAGGAGGGTCAACCGGTCTCGGGCCGTCGTGGCCAGAGCGCTTTCCGGGCCGAGCGTCAAGACCTGCTGGAATTGCGCAATGGCCTCCGGAGTGCGCGGCTCCGGATTCCAGAACTGATACAGGTCGCCGAGATAGAAGACCGCGGGAATGTTTGCCGGGTCGATAGCAAGCACCCGCCGGTACTGGAGTTCGCTATCCGCCTGTCGTCCCGCCTGCGTCAGCATGTCAGCGAAGTTCAACCGGATGCTGACATCGTTTGGGTTGATCTGCAGGGCCCGCTCGTACCATTGGACGGCTTCCGTCGAGTTCCCGCCGAGCTGGAGGTACTGCGCCAGGAGCGCCATCGAGGCGGCGTCGTTCGGATTCGCCTCGACCATCGCCCGCTGGTCCTCGATCAGCGAGGCTTGCTGGTTCTCAAAGTCCAGCGGATCGGCCTCCTGCTGCCCGCTCTGCTGGCTGGTGTAGTCCAGCAAGATCGTCCCGAGAGTCGACCCGATAAGGGACAGGACAACCAGGATCGCGATCGACGCGAAGATCCACTGGCCCTTCGTGGGCCGATTCGAGGCTGGTCGCCGGCCGGTCGGTCTTGCGTTGCCAGCCGGTACTGGTCCCGACGACCGGCGCAGGAACCGTGGGCGTGGCGAGCGAGGCGATTGCCGGGCACTGTCTGAGCCGGGATTCGGATCGCGTGGGTTCAACCGGGTTCTCCTGATCATGTTCACGTCTGGTTCACGTCTGGTTCAGGAAGGGGCGCGGCGGTCACAGATGCGGGACACGAGCTCCGCGAAGCTGACGGCCCTCTCCCGTTCATGAGCTCGACCGGGGGAATGCGACGCCGCCCGATCCGCAGAGTGTTCCAGACGATACCATCCCGGCCGGCGGGATTCGGTCGCGATGGCCCATCGTCCGACGACCGTTGACTCCGTTCTGGCCCAAGTATCAGTAATAGTCACTGGAACCACGCGCTCAGGACGCTCGGCTGCGACATTGCAGGCCGGGATAGTCACATGCTAGGATACGCCGGTGCTGTTCGGTCCCGCCGACCTAGCTCAGTTGGTAGAGCAGCTGTTTCGTAAACAGCAGGTCGCCGGTTCGAGTCCGGCGGTCGGCTCCACAGCACACACATTGACAATCCACTGACCCGGTCCTGCGCAGTGATGCGCCGAAGTGGCGGAACGGCAGACGCGCTACGTTCAGGTCGTAGTGGGGAGACCCGTGGGAGTTCGAATCTCCCCTTCGGCACCACAGACGCGCGGGATCGGGAAACCGGATTGCCAGCAACGGCGCCGGGAAGGGCGAAAGGGCGATCGCTGGGCGCAAACCCAGAGGAAAGTCCGAGCTGCATGAGCCAGGGTGCCCGGTGAAAGCCGGGGAGGCACCGGAAACGGTGTCGACAGTCCAGATCGGCGTGGGGCAACCCGCGAGAGCAACAGTGACCAATGCCGGCGGCCTTGTGCCAACGGAGTGAAAAGGGCAATCCTCCCTGCAGCAATCTCCGAATCGACCGTTATCAGGATGGCTCACCGAGGTCGGAAGTCGAGAGCAGCCGCTCAAGCGATGAGGCGGCCGGTCCTTCGGGACCGAGAGAGATGATCGCCAGGAACAAAACTCGGCTTACTCTTCCCCCTTCCCACGCCATGTGGTGCCTTTAGCTCAATGGCAGAGCGCCCGCCTGTGGAGCGGGAGGTTACGGGTTCGAGCCCCGTAAGGCACCCCACATGGGATGACCCTAGTCCTGATGGACTGGGGTCATCGCGTTTTTCCACTCGGCTGGGCAGCTTCGGGCTCAGGTGTGGCGCGAGGAGACGGAAGCCGCGTGGCTTCGTCGTTCCCTCCTGACGCCAACCAGCCAGCCCGCGATGCCGGCCGACGCGATCATCAGGAGCGGGACGACAGCGGCCGTTGGCGGGGGGTCGGTTCGGACAGCGGCCTCGCCCTCATTCGCGGACCGGATGATGGCCGGAACGACCGCGGTCAGCAGGTGGACTGGGAGCCAGAGGGCCGGAACCATCAGGGACCACGCGATGGGCCGACGCGCCACAAACGCGATCGCTGCCCCGCCGATCGCGAACCCTGGGACAGCCGTGGCGATATTCGTTGGCTCGACGCCAAATGACAGGATGAGCGTCACAAGGGCAGCGAAACCAAGCAGTGTGGGCCAGCGACCCTCGCGGACTCCGATCACCAGCACCGCGAGGCTGAACATCCAGATCAGCGCGCCGATGCCGTTGATCCCGCGTGAAAATGCTCCGTCGGTCGCGATAGCGAGCGCAACGACCAGTCCGGCAACGACGAGACCGACGGCTCCGAGCCTCGTCCACCAGGCCTGATCGTAGTCCCGCAGCTGGGACTTGATTCGGTTCATTGGGCTTCCTTCGACCTTGGCTGGATGCGCATCCCCTGGACGGTACGTGAACGCCGGGCTGGCAGCAAGGGTGTCGCGTATCGGGCCCGGCGCCACCGCCCATTCCTGCTATACTCTGCGCCGGTCTTTGAGACGCCCTCGTAGCTCAATGGATAGAGCGCTTGGCTTCGAACCAAGAGGTTGGGGGTTCGATCCCCTCCGAGGGTACCAACCGACAACGCACACAGAACCGGCGCACTGGCGCCGGTTCTGTGCTTTTCCGGCAAAGACCGTCTCACGCCACTGGTACAATCGCTCACTGCTACGCGTGCGTCGTCGGCAGCCACGACCGCACCAGTTTCGCCTCCCACTCATTCAACGAGGAACCCACCGATGCGAGCCTACGTTCTGTCAATCGGCACCGAGCTCATGCAGGGCATGATCACCGACACCAACGCGACGTTCCTTGCCCAGGAACTCGTTGCCCTCGGGATCGATTTGGTCCACGTCACCCAGGTTGGCGACGACCGGGCCCGGATGGTTCAAACCCTGCGGCGCGCCCTCGAAGAGGCGGACCTCGTGATCTGCACTGGCGGCGTCGGTCCGACTGAGGACGACCTCACCCGCGAGGTCATCGCTGAAACCGTCGGTGAGACTCCGGCGATCCACCCCGGTCTTCTTGAAACGCTCGAGTCGTTCTTCGCCGGCCGTGGACAGGACATGCCGGAGCGGAACAAGAAGCAGGCCTGGCTCATCCCCAGCGCCGAGGCCCTGCCGAACCCGGTCGGGACGGCGCCCGGCTGGTTCGTCCGGGCTGGGGCTAGCCGAATCGTCGCGATGCCGGGCGTCCCACGCGAGATGTTCCGGATGTGGGCTGAGCAGGCCGTCCCGCGCATCACCGCCGAACTGACCGAGGGGGTCATCCGCGGCATCACCTTCCGCACCCTCGGCATCGGGGAATCCAGCGCCGAGCAGGAGTTGAGCGACCTCGTCGCCAAGGACAACCCGGTCGTCGCAACCTACGCCAAGGACGACGGCGTCCACATCCGGGTGACGGGGTTCGGTAACTCCGTCGAAGTGGCTGAACTGTACCGGGATACCGCGGCCGATGAAGTTCGGCGCCGCCTCGCCCAGTACATCTACGCTGACACGTTGGCTCCGCTGCCGGACGTGATCGTCGGGTTGCTGGCGAAGCGCGGCTTGACACTCGGCGTTGTCGAGGAAGGCAGTGGCGGTCGACTGGGCTCCCTGCTCACCGGCTCGCTCGCGGCCGATGGCGTCGTCCTTGGCAGCCTCGCCCGGCCCGTCTCGACCGGCCCCTCCGCCCGAGAACTGGCAGACGAAGCGCGGCAACTGTTCAGTGCCGATGTCGGGATTGGGCTCTCGATCAGCGTCGAGCCGATGCCGGACATTGCGGGCGTGTACCGGGGTCCGGTAACGATCGCGCTGGCCGGCAACGTTAGTGCCACCGAGGAGCATCAGACGCGGGCAAGCCTCGCCGACATCCACCGGCGAGCGGCAATGTCCAGCGTGGATATGCTCCGGCGGCAGCTCGGGGCGACGGAGCCGAGCAGCTAACTGGCCGCCACAACGGTCCCCCACGATGTTTCTGCTCCCATTGAGATGATCGTCTCCCCTCTCCGGGCACCTGCGCCGCCGAAGCCGCTTCAGCGGGTGAGCCAGCCGGTGGGCCCAAGAGGGGCCGGGGGAGAGGTCTGCTCCATTACCCGGGCGCTTTACTTGCAACTGTCTTCAACGCTTCGAACCGGGTGAGAAGGTCCTCGCCACGGGCGAGCATCGCGGTTCGCTCATCAGCAGAATGATCGACCCAGCCTGTCAAGTGAAGCAGGCCGTGAACCGCTACGAAGAGCAGTTCACGGCCCGGTGTGTTCCCGTTGATCATCGCCTGTTCCACGACCCGGTCCACTGAGATGATGATGTCCCCACCGTGAACCGGGTGGCCGGGCTCGCCGTCGTCGGGATCACGCTCGAACGTCATCACATCGGTCGGCTCGACAATCCCCATATACTCGATATGGAACTGCTGAAGCCGCGCGTCGTCCACGAGGACGAAGGCGGCCTCCCACTCTCCGCGAGCCTTCTCGGCATCGAGCGCAAAGTGGCCAAGGCGGATCAGATCGCCCTCAGTTGCTGGCGCGACCGGCGTCAGGTCAACCTCGCTGATCGTTGCGACCTCAAGCACCAGCGTTCGCTCATTGTCCCGACCCATCAGCCGGCGCTGAGACGAGCACGGACAGCGGTGCTCACCCGGCGACCGTCGGCGCGACCGGCGATCCGAGGCAGCAGGATCGGCATGACTTTGCCCATCTCCTTTGCTCCGGTCGCCCCCGACTCACTCCCCGCCTCCTCGACCAGGACTGTCAACTCCTCGTCGCTCAGCTGGGCAGGGAGATAGCGCTCGATCACGGCGAGCTGCTCACGCTCACGGTCGACCAGATCGGTTCGCGCGGCCGCCTCGAACTGCTCGATCGATTCCACCCGCTGCTTGACCTGCCGCTGGAGGAGCGCCAGTTCCTCCTCCACCGTGAGTGGACTCTGCTTCTCGATCTCGGCATTGTGATACGCCGAGAGCAGGAACCTGATCGACTCCCGCGACACCACGTCGCGGCTCCGCATTGCAGTCTTCAGGTCGTTCTGGAGACGTCTCTGTAATGTCATGGTCTGCTCAGTCATCGATCGCTCCTCTGTTCCGGCGTCGAAGCTTCGTGGTTCGTCACGCGAGCCCGGTGCCGAGCGGGCGACCACCCAATACGTGGAAGTGCAAATGGAAGACGGACTGGCCAGCATCAGATCCGATATTCGTCAGGACCCGATAGCCCCCGTCGAGACCAGCGTCGTGGGCAACCTGCCGCGTCAGGCTCAGGAGCTCCCCAAGCAACGCCTCTTCTCCGGATGTCGCGGAAAGATCAACGATGTGCTGTCGCGGGACGACAAGGACATGGGTCGGCGCCTGCGGAGCGAGATCGGCGAAGGCGACGACCCTGGCTGACTCAGCCACGAACACCGTCCCGAAGTCTCCACGGACGATTCGGCAGAAGACGCATTCCGAGTCGAAACTCTCCGGTAGTCCTTCAATGTCTGGGGCATCTCGATCGGTCACAGCAGCGTCCTCCCATGATCAACCGGTCGGGACTCGGACACTCGATCATACTATTCCCATGCCAGAACTCCCTGAGGTCGAAACGGTCCGCCGCTCCCTGCAACCAGTCATCACCGGGCGATTGATCATGTATGTTCGCGGCGACACCTTCCCGGAGGTGATGGGACCCGGTGGGCTCGACCGGTCTCGTGACCTTCTGGGCCGACGAGTCATGGGACTCGACCGCCGTGGCAAGTACCTGATCGTAGACCTGGACGACGATTCAGCACTGGTCGTCCATCTCCGCATGACGGGACAACTGATTGCTTCACGGCCGGACGACCCTCCGCTCCGCTTCCAGCACCTGGTCATCGGACTTGTCAGCCCAGCCCAGACCGACCAGTTTGTCTGTGACTTCACCAGTCAACGGGTGGAGACGATTGAGCTTCGGTTCGCCGACCAGCGTAAGTTCGGTCGAGTCCTGCATATCGATCCGACCAATCGAGCTGACCTGTTCCAGGCCATGGGTCCAGAGCCGCTTGGTACGGAGTTCACCCCGGAGACGCTGACGATAGCCATGGCGAATCGCCGGGCTCCCATCAAGAACGTCCTGCTAGACCAGCGCCGCGTGGCGGGACTGGGCAACATCTATGTCGATGAGGCATTGTTCCGGGCCGGGATCAACCCGCTCCAGCCCTCCGGCACGCTCGACGAGCCTACGATCATCAACCTGCACCACGCCATCGTCACGGTTCTGACCGAGTCTCTGGAGCGACGGGGCACCAGTTTCTCTTCCTTCCTGGATGGCTATGGCCGGCAGGGGGATAACGGCGAGAACCTTCGCGTCTACGGTCGTGGCCGGAGCGGTCTCCCCTGCGCCGTCTGCGGAAACGCGCTCCAATTGATCAAGCTGGCTAGCCGGTCGAGCTCGTACTGTCCGGTCTGCCAGCCACTACGCTGAGACGCCAGTCACCAGTTGAAAAACAAAACGCACCTGCCCATTGCTGGGCAGGTGCGTTCAATCGACGTGACCCGCAACGATCCCCGGTGGACCGCTGGGCCACAGTTGAAACCTACGCCTCCGGGGTGGAGACGTCGGTGATGAAGAACGGGCCAGCAGCCTCGAGGACTTCATTCGGAGTCAGCGGGGCGTCGACAGCGTTTGGGAACGGCTGATTGTCAGCGTCGTTGATCAGAGCGCCGACGAAGGATGCATGGCGAGCCTCGACGCTGTGGATCCCGAGCGCGGTCGGGACGAGCGACGGCGCGAGCACGGCTACCGATGGGGCAGCACCTGCGTAAGCGGCGACGCCAACGTTCTCAAGCGCAGCGGAGGTGACGAGGAACGACGCGACATCGGTGTACCCGAAATCGTACGTGGCCTCTTCGACCGGGGTACCACCGAGATCATTGATCGTGGCGGTAAGTGCCTCGACGTGAGCGTTCTCGTGGTCGCCGATGACCGTCAGCAGGTCATAGACAGTGGTGGTGCCGTCAGAGGAGAAGTCCTCCGGCGCGAACGTTGCCAAACCTTCACGGTAGAAGGTGGCCTCAAGGTGCTCAAGGGTAAGGGCGTAGTTGAGGATGTTGACGCCGTCGTCCTCGAAGTACGGGTCGGCCTCGAGGCCGTCAGCAGCCGGGGTCGAGTCCTGAGCGGAAGCCCGGAAGCCCGGAACCGCGGCCAGGGCGAACGCTGCGCCACCGCCGATGACGGCAGACTTGCCGAGCAGCGAGCGACGCGAGGACAAACGAGCCTTCTCAACCTCTACAGCGGCGAGGAAACGGTTGGAGAGATCGGTCATGGTAACTCCCTGATGTATCAATCGATCGAACACTGCGTACCCGCAGTCTACTACCCGGACACTAAACCTGAAAGTCATCATGGCGAGGTTCCGGATTCGCCGCCACGACAACCTTCAATCGTTCGATATCCAACGACGAGAATTGTCTCGTCATTGGACCGCCGAGGATTATAGTCCACAACGCAGCATTCGTGCCTTCGGTTCAGCATCCAGTCCCGCAGGAAGGATGAATCAATGGCAACCGAGAGCCACTCGGCCCTGCTCCATTCTATACGATTCCCCTCTGTGATTGGATCATCGACGTAAAACCTTTATCACGTCCTGGAACCCGACACGTCCTGTGCAGAGGTGATCCCCTCGTATCGCGATGTCGTCGGCTTGGTCTCCTGTCACTCGAGGATTGTCTACTTGGACCCTGTCAGTTGCCATCTCGGTTTTGGAGCTGGGGAGGACAGAGCTCCACTCCACCCACTTGCCGTAGATCAGCGGACGGAAAACCACGTTCTGACCGTCTGTCGCGACCCTAACCGACTCTTGGACCGGACAATCATGTCGAACAAGACGTACCCCCTGAGGAAGGTTATGTCTTGTAACATCAGCCCCTCGCCCAATTGATTGTCAATGAGCGTTACACCGATATACTGGTCTGAATGTCCAGCCATTCCAGCTACGAGAACGACACCGTCAGCCATGAGGGCCGACCCGTGATGGTTCCGCGCTAAAAGACCTGGGCACCGTCGATCATCCTGTCGCATCGCCGCGCATGAGGGAGTTTCAGAATGGCAACGAATCGCCGTACGATATTGAAGGGCGCCGCTGCGCTTGCGGCCATGCCGATCGGGCTCAAGGCCGCTCAGGCCAGCGCCCAGTCCACGCCGGCCGCGACGCCGGTTGGGACGCCAGTTGGTACCCCGGCCGCACCGCTCGTCGTCGGTACGCCGGAGGCCTCACTCGAGGTCTTCTCCTGGTGGACGTCCGGAGGTGAGGCCGCCGGCCTCGAACAGATCTTCGCCGCCTTCTCGGCTGGTTCTCCCTCGGTCAGCATCGTCAACGCCGCCGTCGCGGGGGGCGCTGGCAGCAACGCCCAGGCCGCCCTCCAGACTCGCCTGACCGGCGGCGAGGCTCCGGATTCCTGGCAGTCGCACCTCGGCCGCGAACTCCAGAGTCGCTACGTCGACCCCGGCTACTGCCAGCCGCTGACCGACCTGTTCGCTGAGCAGGGCTGGAACACCGCGTTTCCACAGGGCGTCCTCGACCAGTTGTCGGTCAACGGCGTGCCGTACGTCGTTCCCGTCGGCAACCACCGTGGCAACGTCCTCTTCTATAACAAGGCCGTGATGGAGACCAACGGGATCACCGTCGGCGAGACGATGACCATTGACGAGTTCTTCGCTGCCGCCGACATCCTGCAGGCGGCCGGTATCCCCGCGATCGCGCTGGGTGGCCGCGACACCTTCGCGTCGATCCAGCTCTTCGAGAACACGCTGCTTGGAACGCTCGGCGCCGAGGCGTACAACGCCCTCTGGAGCGACCCGTCGATGTGGTCGAGTGACGGCGTGACCCAGGCAATCGAGACCTTCGCGCGGATGCTCGGCTACCTCAACCCCGACCAGGCCGCGCTGACCTGGGACGGAGCCGCCGACCTCGTCGGTCAGGGCACGGCCGGGTTCACGTCGATGGGCGACTGGGCCTACGGCGACTTCACGGCCAAGGGAACCGAAGCCAACATCGGCTGGGTCACCCATCCTGGTTCCGCCGGATCCTTTGTCGCGGTCATCGACGGTTTCACCCTGCCAGTCGGTGCTCCGAACCCGGTCAATGCCGCGAACTGGCTGCGAACCGCCGGCTCAGCCGCTGCGCAGACGGCCTTTGCCCCATTCAAGGGCTGTATTCCAGCCCGGATCGACATCGACGCCAGCAGCTTGAACGCCTACCTCCAATGGTCCGCGGCGGACTTTGGCACGGCAGTCTCGGTCCCGTCGATCGCTCATGGCACGGCGGTCACGCCCCCAGTCCAGCAGGCCATCTCCGACGCGACCGTCCAGTTCCTGGTCGCACCGGATGTCGAGACGTACCGCACCACCATCCAGCAGGCCGCTGAGGACGACGCAGCCTCTTAGCTCGATCGGGGCAAGTGTGTCCTGGTGACCTAATCGATCTGCCCGCAATGCGACCGGACGAGCGGGAGAGGCGAGATCGCCTTTCCCGCTCGTTCCGTCACCCACGCGTCGGGCATTATGTCCAAACACGATTGAGCGTATGTGATCACGGAATCTCAACCGACGTCAGGGGACGCCCGCATGGCCGCCGACATCACCACGCCACTCGACACTCCGAAGGGATCGCGGTTCGGCGACCGGCTCATCGCTCCGCTGCTGCTGGCGCCGAGCGTCATCGCGTTGCTGATCTTCGTCTACGGGTTCATCGGAACGACCATCTGGATCTCGATGTCCAACTGGCGGACCGCGTCACCGAACTGGAGCCTGGTCGACCCACTGTTCAGCGTCTACGAACGCCTGTTCCAGACACCGCGATTCCAGACCGATCTCCGCAACACGATCGTCTTCACCGTGTTGTTCCTGATCGCGGCGGTTGGGATCGGGTTAGTCTTCGCGCTCCTGCTGGATGAGAAGTTCCCCGGAAGCGTGCTGTTCCGCAACATCTTCCTGTTCCCGTACGCGCTCTCCTTCATCGTGACGGGCGTGGCCTGGCGCTGGATCTTCAACCCGGAGACGGGGATCAACCTGCTCTTCGAGAACCTGGGAATCAACTGGCTGCTCGCCCAGATCGGTCTCGGTCCCGTTCACCCCCGGTGGCTCACGAACCCGGAAGTCGCCGGTGATCTCCGGACCGTGATTCCCGGGCTCGACGGACTCTTCACGCAGGTCGGCATCCCGCTGGCGTTGCTGCCGGTCGTCATTGCTGGTGCCTGGCAACTGTCCGGCTTCGCGATGGCGATGTATCTGGCGGGACTCGGCACGATCTCCAACGACATCCGCGAGGCCGCTCAACTCGACGGCGCCTCGACGTGGCAGATCTACCGCCAGATCATCATCCCGCTCCTGAAGCCGATCACGGTCAGCACGCTGATCATCCTCGGCCATGTCTCGCTGAAGATCTTCGACCTGGTCTTCGCCATGTCTGGCTCCGGCCCCGGCTTCGCGACCGACGTGCCGGGCATCTTCATCATCGAGCAGACGTTCCGCGCCAACCGCTACGACCTTGGCGCCGCCGCCGCCATCGTCATGCTGCTGCTGGTGGCGATCGTCATCGTCCCGTATCTCGTTCGCTCGATGAGGGAGTCTTAGCCATGGTTACGACCATCAATCCCCTCGCGGGAACGAGACTGGACGCTGTCGGCCGGCAACGACGACGACCTGCTGGCATCGCGAAGATCGCCTTCCTGACGCTGATGGCGCTGTTCTACCTCATGCCGATCTATGTGGTGCTGATCACGAGCGTCAAGCAGATCGCTGAAGTTGGAACCGCGACGATGTGGCAGTTCCCGACCACCATTTCCTGGGGCTCCTACCAGCAGGCCTGGGACAGCCTCAGCCCAAACCTGATTCAGAGCATTCGCCTGGTGGTCCCGGCGACGATCCTGTCGGCGCTATTCGGCGCCCTTAACGGCTACATCCTTAGCAAGTGGAGGTTCCGCGGCTCGGACGTGCTCTTCACCGTGATGCTGTTCGGGATGTTCATTCCCTACCAGGCGATCCTGATTCCGCTGATCCGCTTCCTCCAGGAAATCAACCTCTACAACTCGGTCGCCGGGCTGATCATCGTCCACGTCGTCTACGGACTCCCGATCACGACGCTGATCTTCCGAAACTTCTTCACGGCGATCCCGAACGAGCTCATCGAGGCGGCCCGGGTCGATGGCGCCGGGCTGGTCGGGATCTTCGTGCGAATCATGCTGCCGCTCTCGATCCCGGCCTTCGTCGTCGTGGGCATCTTCCAGTTCACGAACATCTGGAACGAGTTCCTCTTCGGTCTGACTATCATCACCAACCCGGCCGAGCAGCCGATCACGGTCGCCCTGAACAACCTCTCGGGGTCGTTCTCGGTCGACTGGAGCGCCGTCATGGCTGGCTCGGTCCTCGCCGCCCTGCCAACTGCACTGATCTACATCCTGCTGGGCCGCTTCTTCATTCGGGGAATGCTGGCCGGCTCAATGAAGGGATAGCTCCCTGTCCTCATTTCGGTAAAGGCACGGATATGGAACGACCGCCGGGGTTAGTTCCCGACGCCGGGGTTAGAGCGGTTCTCATGGGTCTTGTCGTTGGCGAACGGCCAGCCCCACCCCCCGACGGGCCATCTCGCTCCGGCTCCGTCGCCTGCGGGCGACTCTGCCCGGACCGGATGGAGAGGGGGAGCCGCCACCGCCAACTCCTGTGAGCCTCGCTGTAGTTCCCGACGGTCGTTGCATGTCCCGCGGCGAATTCGATGAAGCTCTCCTTGAATTCACCCGGCGGCGCTGCTCCCCTCTCCAGGCACCTGCGGGGCCGAAGCCGCTTCAGTGGGTGAGCAAGGAGGTGAGCCGGAGAGGGACTGGGGGAGACGTCTGTTCGTCCACCGGAGCGCGTGCGAATGTGTCCGGCTTGTCCGAAGCAATGACGAAATGGTCGTCAGATCGTCGGCAGCCAGCCCCGCTCAGCCCCCAGGGTCGTTGGGTCTCCATGGCCGTTGTAGACCGTGACGTCGTCCGGCAGCGCGGCCAGCTTTCGCAGCGACCGGTCCATTGCGTCGGCGTCCCCGCCCGGCACGTCGAGCGTCCCGTGACCACCAGGAAAGATCACATCGCCGCTGAGCAGGACCGCTTCCTCGGGATGATAGAGGGCGATGTGCGACGGCTCGTGTCCGGGTGTGAACAGCACCTGGAACCGGGTCTTTCCGAGGAACACGAGGTCACCCTCGTCGATCGCCTGATCCGGCAAGAGGCTGGCTAGTCCGAAGTCGACGCCCTCGACGGGAAACAGCGAGGTTCGGGCGTTTTGAAGTCGCGGCCGCGCCTCGGGATGCGCGGCGATCGGGGCGCCCGTCAGCTCATGCAGAGCGTTCGCGTCGGCAAAATGGTCCCAGTGCGGATGGGTGATCACGATCCGGCCGAGCGTGAGCCCGTACATCCGAAGGGCGGCAGCGATCTCCGTCGCCGTACCGAGCGAAACGTCGACGACCAACGCCTGCCCTTCGTCGTCGCTGACGAGGAAGCTGTTGGTCTTCAGCGGCCCGCCACCGAATGTCCTGATCCGAAGCGTCATCGACTTTCCTTCAGCGTGCTGCGGTCGACCGTCCGTCTGGACCGTCGATTCAACTAGGACATCACGATGACGCTGCGCAGCGTCTCGCCCCGTTCCATGGCATGAAAAGCCTCCTCAGTCTCGTCGAGCGTGATCGTTCGAGTCACCATCCTGTCGAGGTCGAGCTTGCCCTGGCTGTACCAGTCGGCCAGGATCGGGAAGTCGCGGGTCGGCAGGCAGTCACCGTACCAGGAGACGCTGAGCTTGCCGCCCCGGTCGAAGAATTGCGCGACCGGCACATTGAGCATCGCGTCCTTGCTGGACACTCCGACGACGACGCAGCGTCCAGCCAGATCCCGCGACCAGAGCGCCGTCTCGATGGTCCGGGGTGAGCCGACGGCCTCGATCGCGACATTGACCCCGAAACCGCCAGTCAATGCCTTGATCGCCTCGACGGCATCCCCTTCGTTCGGGTTGACCGTGTGCGTCGCCCCAAACTCCTTCGCCCACTCCAGCTTTCGTGGGTCGAGATCGACCGCGATGATCGTCGTCGCTCCGGCGATCTTGGCCCCCATGATCGCTGAGTCGCCGACGCCACCGCAGCCGATCACCGCGACTGACTCGCCCGGCCGGACGCCGCCGGCGTAGAGCGCCGCGCCGATCCCGGTCATGACGCCACAGCCGATCAGACTCATCTGGGCCGGCGGCAGATCGTCGCTGACCGGGATGCACTGGTGTGAGTGGACGACCGTATGCGTGCAGAACGTCCCGATTCCGAGGACGGGCGTGAGCTGGATCCCGTCATGGGTCTTCATCCGCGGTTGCGCATTGAGCGAGCTGGCGCAGAATGCCAGGTCGCCACGGAGGCAGAACCGGCACTCGCCGCAGGGCGCCCGCCAGGCCAGGATGACGTAGTCGCTCAGCCTGACGTTGGTGACGCCTTCACCAACCCGCTCGATGATTCCGCTGCCCTCGTGACCGAGCAGCCATGGGAACGGCTCCGTGCCGAACAGGCCGTTCTTCGCGGAGAGATCCGTATGGCAGACGCCGCTGGCGAGGATCCGGACCAGCACTTCGTTGGGTCCGGGCGGGTCAATCAGAAAGTCCTCGACGACGCCCGGCTGGCCGGGGTCTCGTGAGATGACGCCACGCGCCGTGATGGTCTCGGTCATGTCTGTATCCTGTCCCCGATTTCGGGCAGTGACCGGTCACACCCGACCGGTGAGGTGGTGAGGATCGCCGTCGATCACGCAATCGCGATAGCAAGCTTCGTACCGGTCCAACGGTCGGTAGCATACCGGGATCTGGCGGTCTCGATCGATCATCAGGGAGTTTCTCATCACTCAGCGCCAGTCGTATCGATCGGCGTCAGCACCGGGTCGCCGCACAGAAACGCGCGGATGTTCTGCATTAGCAGCCCGGCCATCACTTTGACCGGCTCTGGACCCCGGCCCGCCATGTGCGGCGTCAGGACGACGTTGTCCAGCTCGATCAGTTCGGCTGGGACCGACGGTTCACCCTCGACCACGTCAAGACCAGCCCCTAGAATCGTGCCGGACCGCAGTGCGGTGATCAGCGCCACGTTATCGACGATGCTCCCTCGGCCGATGTTGATCAGGAACCCCTCGGGACCAAGTGCGTTGAGGACCGACGCATCGACCAGGTGCCGAGTCGCCATACCGCCTGGGACGGCGAGGACGAGGAAGTCCGACCAGACCGCAAGCTCGGTGATGGAGTCCATGTACTCGAACGGACTCGCCGGCTTCCGACGGCGACCATAGTAGGCAACCGCCATCTCGAAACCGAGATGCGCTCGCTGAGCGATCTTCGTTCCAATGCTGCCCATGCCGACGACGCCCAGGTGCTTGCGAAAGAGGCCCCGCCGTCGAGCCAGGAACGGATAGCCGACCCCACCTGACGCGAACCGTCCCCAGTCACCAGCCCGGACCATGCCGTCGGCTGGCACGATCCCGCCGGCGATCGCCAACATCAGCCCCAGGGTGTGGTCGGCCACGGCCGTATCGTTGGTTCCGCGGCCATTGGTAACGACGATCCCTCGGGCGTGCGCGCCGGCGAGGTCAATGCCCTCGAACCCCACGCCGATGGCGCAGATCAGCTCGACGTGAGACAACAGCGCCAGTTCATCCGCCTTGAGACCGCCCTCGCCGTTTGTGATCACGATCGTCGCCGCCGTCCCCCGCGCAATGACTGCCGCCCGGCTTCCCGCGTCGTCGAGGCAGACGAGCGTGTGGCCGTCGCTCTCGAGGGCGGAGCGAACCAGCGGCGGGAGCTGAATGAAGATCGCGATCGTCACGGCCATTCGCTGGCTCCCGCGTGAAGGTGAGAAGAATTAGTCGATCGCGCTGGCTTGAACGCGAGATTCCGACGGTCCCATGACTGTTCCAATCGTCCGACCATGAGTCTGGACGCATCTTCGTAGAATAGCGCCCCGGATCGGACTATTGTGCAACGGACGGAACCGTGGGAGAGACACTCTGCGCCACCAATCGAGTTCCGTCCCGACAACTTCCTGACCGACAAAGAAAGGCCGCCACTCCGTTTCCGGTGCGGCGGTCCTTCATGGCCGTGCGGCGTCAGTGCAAAGAGTGACGACCCTCGGACCGCGCGGCATGAGCCGACCCGATTCCGAAGGCGAAGCTATCGACGCCCGACCCGGACCAGGCTCAGCGTCCCTGCTCCCAGCGCCAGCGCGGAACACAGCGCCATCAGGGACATGGTTAGCATGGATGGAACGAATTCAACCGATCCAACTCCTGTGCTTGGCATGGACGCAACCGTCTCGCCGGTCTCCGACCCATCAGACCACGCGCCTTCGGACCCAACGTCTGACCCGAGTCCCGTGGACTCCGACTCATCGTCAGACTGCGCAGCGGACCCGACCAGGGGCCCAATGCCTGTCGACTCATCCCCGTCCTCGTCATCGGACTGTACCGCGGACCCAATGAAGGAGCCATCGATCGTCGCAGAGCTCTCCTCGGCACTATTGCTGGCGGCCCCAGAACCGACAAACGTCCCGCCGGCCTGAGGGAAGGCGTTCGTCGCCGCTGACTGCGCGTCGCCGGGCGTTCCGTCCAGATCCTCGCACGGGAACCCATCCCGGTCGGGGTCGACACCGTTCGGGTCCGACTGCGGTCCACCTGCGCCCGAAAAGGCACTCAATGCCTCATCGAACGTCGAGAAGTCGTCGCAGGAGAACGAGTCCTGCGCTGAAGTCGTCCGGTCGACGACGAGTCCGAGCCCGAGGGCCAACAGCAACGTTGCCGCCATGATGTATCGCTGCACGCGAAGCTCCCCTTTATGAGCCGGAGACGATCGTCGATCCGGTCTGCAAATGATCCGTGGCCGCTCTGGCCAGGCTGGAGGATGTTCGGACTCCCGTTGCCGGGCACGAGTCATCCCGCTGCTGGTAATACGACCGAGCAGCGCAGCCGGATCACGCAACGGGTCAAGCTGTGTCCTCATGGTGATTCCCAACACCTGAACGGACGATCGGCATTGGAGAACGCGGAAGCAGGGCAGGCAGTAGATCGACGCAGATCAGCGATCTTGGTCAGTTCTCCTGGCCGGGAGCTCGACCCCCAAGAGCTCATCACGGCCCGTTGCAGCCGCTCCCAAAGTTCGTGACGCCACGCACTGCGCCCTCGACCTCGTCGTCACAGCGGATCGTGTTCCCAGTCGACTCGGGCAGGTGGATGGAGAACCCAACACTGTTTCCGTTGACGCTGGCAATGTTGATCTCGATGATATTGCCGCAGCCCCATTCGATGTCATTGATCGCATACATCTGGAACCCATCCTGGTTCGAAGCCGTGCCCGTGTTGCCGCGGATCAGGTAGGTATCCACTTCGACGTCGACCCAGGAATCGGCTCCGACGAGCATGGTTCCGTCGCACACGTTTCCCTCGTCGAGACCGCCTTCGGGCCCCTCCGGGATATCGAGGCTTTCCGGGGTGGTATTCCAGATCCGGTTGGCGAGAACCCAGTTTCATTCGCTGCGACAAGGCCCGCCATCGGTGTATCCGCTCCAGTTGGACATGGCTTTGCCAGGTTAGATGACCTCGCTAAACATCTCGTTGTTCAGCCCGGTGTCATGGACCTCGCTATTAGGGATGGTACTGTCGGCGTTGTGGATGGCAAATAGATCGCCTGGTGGCTGATCGTGTAGACCTCGATCCTGTCAGTCTCGACGCCGGTGACCTGATCGGCCATCACACCTTTCTGAGCGTTGGTCCCGGTCACAGTCCAGAAGCTCCCCAGCAGTGGAGGGCCCGCTCGCCCCCAGTCTCGTCCTGCTCAACCTCGTCCATAATTGATACAGACCCGTTTACCAACGCCGAACGACCACCCTTGCGAGGTGGTCGTTGTCCTGATTCTGCCCGATTTTTTGTGGAGCGGGTGATCGGATTCGAACCGACGACATCCTGCTTGGGAAGCGGTTTACCCCGTCCGGATACGTGTGCTCCTGTCTGCCGATGTCCCGTAGTTACGGGATTTCTGACCCCATTCAACAAGCATCGTGTGATCCTGTCGGGCTGCGTATGGGCCGATGCGTGAACCAACCGTGAACCACGCCGAGGTGGTCGCTCGTGGCCAAACTCACGCTCATCCTCCCCCAAGCGGAAGTCCCGGTGACCAATTTTGAAAATTTAACAATCAGGCCGGTGGGGGCTGATCGCGCATCCAGTGGCACAGGCAGCAGGGCGCGCGCGTAGGTGCCCGCGTGTGTTCGGATACTCGCACAATAGACCGTCAGAATCATAAGGTCGGTATCCCTATATAGGGATACAATCGAAGATCACAGTTATGGATCTGTTGCTATACGCTCACACGAAACGGCACTCGGCCTAACGAGTGCTGGCCAGGACATAGCAGGTGGGGGGAAGCCATTGAGCGCCGTCGTCAGAGAGGACGCCATCGGTCGCTACCAGGATGGGCAGCGTCGAACGCTGTCGATCGAGGAAGTCGCCCGACGGTTGGGAATCAACCGCTCCAGTGCGTACGCACTGGCTGGTCGCAACGATCTACCAGTGCCAGTGATCCGACTCGGTCGTCGAATGGTTGTTAGCGAGGCCGCGCTCGACCTCGTGCTGACGCGTCTTCACGCCGAACCGGAAGGTGATGGGCATCTCGCCCAGCGGGCGGGATAGCAGAGCAATGGGCAGCACAAGGGCCGGGTAGGCAGCCCGGCCAGTGCTCGCTCAAATAAGAGGGAATCCAGGAAGTGAACAGTAGCACAATACAGGCACGTCCCAGCCTCCAGCCGCCCCTCAAGTTTCTCGCCATCCATCCCCAATGGACACCCTTCGATCGCGAATCCCGCCGCGCTCGCCCAGCACACTGGCCCGCCCCTGACGCGACCGGCAGCCTCGCCGCCGCGCTCGTCTTTCGACATGATGATCTCACCGGTCTGTCCGCCGACGATCTCCGCAGCGAACTGAGCCTGGCGGAGCACATCAGTTGGCGTTACCCGGTCAGGCCGGCCGGTCGCCGGTGGCTGAACGAGCGGATCGGACGGATCCGCTCGGCCCTGCCCGCTGACGATGCCTGCGCCTGGCGGTGCGGTCGATGAGCGAGGCGCGACACACAGACCAGGTGGAACAGGCAGCGGCACAAGCCGTCCGAGACCTGCTTGCTCTCCGCTACCAGCACGAACGAATGATCGCCGGGGCCGACGCCTTCCCGACCTGGGTCTTCCCGTCTGCCATCGCCGACTACATCAACGAAGCCTCCCGGATGTACAACATCCCCCTGAGCTTTCTCGGGAGTGGCGTTATCGGAATCGCCGCCGCGATCGCGGGCACCCGGTGTGAGCTGGCCGTCAAGTCGAAGCACCACGAACGGCTGAGCTTCTGGCTACCCATGATCGGCAGTCCCGGCTCAGGCAAGTCGGGCGCGATCGACCTCGTACGGCTGCCGCTCGACCACATCCAGCAGCGATACGCCGTCGCTTACTCCGACGAGCTGACGCAGTGGGAGACGCTGCCGAAGGCCGAGCAGCGCACGACGCCCCGCCCGATGATGCGGTCGATCTACACCGCCAACGCCACCATCGAGGCGGTCGGGCAGATGGCCGCTATCGCACCGGGGCTCATCCTCATCAGCGACGAGCTGATCTCGTGGATCGAGATGATGGGCAAGTACCAGGCGGGCGGGTCGAACCGCTCTGAGTGGCTGACGACGTGGAGCGGAGCCGCCCTCAAGAGTGACCGCAAGATGGCCGGCAACATTTACGTGCTGCGGCACTCCATCTCGGTCATGGGCGGGATACAGCCCGCCCTCCTGCCCATGCTGCGCAAGGAGAACGGCCGCGACGACGGCTCACTCGATCGCATGCTCCCCGTCTGGCCGACACCGGGACGTAAGCGATGGGTCGAGGAGGACATCAGCCCAGCCCTCTCCGCCCAGTACCTCGACCAGATGCTCGCCCTCGAAGACCTCGGGACGACTGATGACCCGCTAGTCGTCACCCTTGGGCCAGCCGCCAAACGCCTCTTTGTCGATTGGTTCAACGAGAACGGCGCGACCAACGCCGACGGCCTCTCTATGAAGGCAGACCGCCACCTCAACCGGCTGGCGCTCCTGCTACACGTCCTTCAGTACGGACGCGACGCCAATCGACCTGTTAGCGAGGCGACCATCGCGGACGCGATCACCCTGTTCGAGTTTTATCGGAACGAGCACAACCGGATGATGATCGCGATCGGGGCCGGTCTCGGCGGCCGATCGACTAACGCGGAGCAGCGCTTACGGTCCCGCGTGCTCGGCTTCCTCACCGACGCCGGTCCTGATGGGCTGGCCCGGACCGACATTCACAACGCGCTACGCGGCAACACATCCGCCGAGGACATTACCTACATCCTCGAAGGACTCGCCGACGACGGGCTGGCGACGAAGACGATCATCCTGACTGGTCACCGCCCCAAAGAGTTGTGGACTATCACCCCGCCCAGTTACGTAGATACGGATATATCCCCCGCCACTGGTACGATCCGGCCGATCCGCAAGACAGACGAGCTCGACGAGGCGGTGATCGAATGAGCCCCGCTGCCCTGCTGGCCAGCCTACGTGCCCGTGGATTCACCCTCCGGGTCGAGGGGGATCGCATCCTCGTCGCCCCGGCCAGTCGTCTCGACGCCGCCGAGTTGGAGCGCCTGCGGGAGTGGAAGGCCGAGGTCATCCGCATGCTGATCGCTGACTCCGCCGCTCGAGTCCGGCGCATCCGCACTCACTGCGTCACCTGCGGCGAGCCGTTGCCCGACGACGCGTGGACCCGCTGCCATAGCTGCGTCGATACCGCCTACACGGCCCGGGACGCTGAGCACCGGAAGGCAGCCGATACCTCGTAACTGAGAGTCACCACCTGCCGAGAACCGCTGGCCCCATAACTTCTATGCCGTCGATAACTTCGTATCTCTTCGTTTTCATGGCCGAAAAGTCGAAAGGTCCGTGGACATACCTGTCATCATGCCGGGCACACGTATCCGTTCTCGTCTGGCCCCCGTACGATCAAGGAGGAAACATGCTCAAGCGCTGGTTGGTCGTGGTCGTCTTGCTGCTGACGGTAATCGCTGGCCCGATCCCGCCGAACGCAGAACTCGGAGCTGCACCCCTCTCACAGGACCTCGACTGCAACGACTTCGCTACGGTCGACGAGGCGCGTTCCGCCTATGAGGCCGACCCCTCGGACCCCTATGACCTTGACGGCGATAACAACGGGCTGCCCTGTGAACTCATCTCGAGTGGGGGCTTCATCTATGATCAGGGTGAAAACTCTCAGTTCCCTATTGCTCAACTGCCGACGGCCCAGCCAACGGAAGGGCCAGGTGGATCGCTGACTATCTACGCCATCGATGAGGCTGGCGACTTGGTCGCCGGTACGTGCTTCTTGCTCGAGGACCCGCGTGGTATCGCCAACACCATCGAGATGTGCGACGAGGACGGGACGTGGGACGGCATGCCGGGCTTCGGGATCCTCGGTTTCGAGACTGGGAGATTCGACGCCATCGTCACGATTGTCCAGATCCCTGTGGGCTATCAATTGAGCCCCGTGTCCGTCCTGTCCCAGTCCACCGGCGAGACCCGACCGGTCGAGCTCTACTTCATGCTGCAATCGACCACGCCCACAGCAGAACCGGCGACTGCGCCAACCACTACGCCAACTCGTACGGCGGTACCGAGCCGGAGAGCGGACGGGGCCGGGGGCAAGGACATCCCGAAGGACGTTGTTCGAGCGGAGGTCACCGATGTCCTCGCGGGCGACCTTGTTGAAGTAGAGCTCGACGGCGATACGCTTCAGGTCCGGCTCCTCGGCATCTCGACGCCGATCGACGACGCGTGCCACGCCGACGAGGCGCGCGATGCTCTCGCCGACCTCGTTGACCGACAGACGGTTTACCTTGAGACGGGCACGACCGACACCACCGCGGACGAGGAGCTCCTGCGCTACGTCTGGTTGGACCAGAGCGACGGCGAACTGGTCAACGAGACCCTCGTGGCGGACGGACACGCGACGGTGGCGGTCCAGGTCCCGGACCTCCGATATGCAGAGCAGCTGAGTGGGGCGCAGGTTGAGGCGATCGAGGACGAGATCGGACTCTGGAAGGCATGTGCCTGAGAGCCGCGCTGTCGGGCGTGCGTCGAGGTGGCGTACGCCGAGCGGGATGGTCGTCAGAACAACCCGCTGAACGAGAGGTAGGGCTCGGTCGCTGCCTTGAGTTTCGCAATCCGGGCGAGCGCGACGTTCTCACTGGCGCGCCTGCCCTTCCTTCACCGCAGCCCCGGATTGTCTACCGGCTGCCACGGCTTGGGCTCTGGTAGCGGCGTCGGCTTCGGTGGTCGCCCCACCTTCACCGCGTCGGTCTCGGGGTGCCACCACACGGCGAGGATGGGCTGTCGCTCGCTGAACGAGTCGAGCACGTTGCCGACATGCCACCAGCCATTGCCGAGGCCGCGGGCTGGATGCATGAGCTGGGTCGTCACCAGCTCGGTGAGGTTGGGCTTGTCCTGCCACTCGGGCGGCACCAGGGAGCGACGGTACCGGGCGGCACGACCGAGGGCCGCGGCGACACGGTCAGTCATTCTCTGCCCTCAGATTCGTCGTCATCTTTCCCGGGTCCTGATATGCGTTTACTACGGAGATTCGGAAATACGTATCCTACGCACTCTGCATGCACCGACATCGTTGCTACAGTGCAACGGTTCGTCCGGCCCACGAAGCTGAGTTGATAATGTAGCGAACCGACTGAAGCCGGCATAGTTAGGAGTCCACCATGGTCATCGACCTTCGCACGTCTCCGGGTCTTTCGGTCTACCTCGACGACATGGTCAGGAACGCGACGAGTGGGTTGGATAGCGCTCCCCTGAATGCTCGAATCGAAGTCGGGGACGGAGAAGCGGTTCGCGCTGAGCTCAAGTCCAGGCGAACATACCTCGCACCGAGCCTTGACCTCACTCAGTTCCATGTCGACCTCGGTGAACAATCCTATCCACGGACCGTGCTTGGGCGGTTCGATCTCGTCCCTGAGAGTGGCCCCGATGTATCCACATGGAAGGTCGCCCGCTACGTCGGCTCCTTCACAGGCACAGCCATGATTGCGGCGCACCTCGGACGAGAAGCGGGGCTCACCGATTACCACGTCGCCGTCCTGCCTGCCGATACGGAGACGGGGGATGAGCCACTCCTGACGTTCGCGATCCCGGTCCCCTCAGTAGAGCCAGGTTCTGCTGACCAGACGCACGACCGGGCCAAGGCGTTCGTGGACCGATTCAATCGCCAGGCGGCGGCCATGGAAGATCAACTCCGTGGAGTGACCGAGGCGTGCGCTGCAGCAATTGACGCCGCCGTCGACCAGGCAATGGAGAAGGTCCGGCTCAAGAACGAACTCCTGAAGCGGCTGAACAGCCTCATCAAGGAATCAGCGGCCCAGGTCGATCACTAAGGGCGAAGCAGGTCAGGAGAGTCGACCCGTGGTTGAAGAACGGTCGCCGCTGCCGAAAGCTGACGAGAACCAGGCGGCCGAGCCAGTGAAGCCAACCGAAGAAGCTTCCCCGAAAGCACTTCCCGCTACCCATGTCGGTCGTGCCGAGATCCGGCATCCGATCAGTCGGACCACGCCACGGCGGGGTCGCCCTCCAAGACTCGCAGGTCCAGGGCCGGCTGTACCCGTTGAGGATAGGACCCAGGTCGCCCACGGGAAGCTTGTTGGTTCTGCCATCTCGGCGGAGCGGTGGCTGCGAACGACCCGCTGGCCTTACGGAGCGCTAGCGGTTTTGGCGTTCCTTGTCCTGTTTGCCGTCTGTGTGAACTGGTTCCTATCCAGTCAGTCGCGTCCCTTCCTCATCCCCACCGTAAGCCCGGAAGCGTCTGATGCCACTGACCAGCTACGGATCGCCTTACTGCGGCAGCAGGTCCAAGACGGCCGGGACGAGGCTGATCGCCTCTTACAGGTCGTCATCGGAGCAATCAGCATTGTCCTGGTCGGCGTTACCGTGCTCGTTGGGTACAGCCGGCTAGCCAACAATCGGCTCACTGCTGAGGAGCGGCAGAATCTCCGGGCGACTGAGGATCGGCTCCGGCAACTGGAGTCCGACTACAGACTCGACATCGCCAAGTCACAGGAGCGATTCCTGCGGATCGAGCTGGCCGAGATCAATCGGCTGATTAATCGCGGTCGGTTTCATCAGGCTCTTGAAAGCCTGTGCGGAGTGATGGACGAATACGACTATAGAAACGTTCCGCCTCAACTCCGCACAGAGACACTTCAAGCCGCACAAGCGGCAGTCAGCGCCTGCCAGCGACAGAAGCTGTTCCTCTCGCCTTGGCGGGTCGAACAGGTCATCACGAGCATCGCTGAGCTTCCGACGGGGGACTCGCCCCTGCGGCACAAGATCACCTCAGGGGCGAGGGCGATCCAGGCGTTACCAACGGAGACCGCAGAGGAGTTTGAGTGAGACTAGAGGAAGTGCGCCATGTGATAAGGGATCGTTTCGTACATCTCGGCCGACTGCCACGGCACTTCGTCATGCGTCGCTCCGACGATCTCGGCCGTAGAAACGCCTTGCCAACGAGACCAAACCATCTCCAGCGTTGCAATCTCCTCCGGAGACAACACGTTGGGGGTGACTTCTGGAGAGAGCGTGTACCGAATGATCTAACGCGGCCCGCGAGCTTCTGCCCGGCTGGTCCAGTCGGAAGGCTCAAGATCGCTAAGAAGCGCGTTCGCTTCGCGAGGGACTGGTCCTAGCGGCAGTTTCCGATAGTGAGCCCAGCTAATGGCTTCGCCCCGGTCCCGGTAGTGGAGAAAATCGGAGTAGTACAGCAGCTTCATCAACTTGGTCTTGCCAACCGTGTCGTCTGACTGACCATGTCCAATGAAGTAGCGGAGCATATCGCGAAGCTTTTCCGCCTTGAACGGGGGTTCGGTATAGGCGGTAGTCATGGATGGCCTCCTTGGCGGGGAGCAGGGGCCAGACGAGCGCTGCGTTGCGCAAGCTCTCTCTGAAATGCGAACAGAAAACGAACATATGTTCACGTCCGTAGTGTACTCGATCGGACGCAAGTCGTATATGGGATCGTCTACCTGTCCACCGGATTGCCGTCGCCTTGCCGCCCCTAATAATGGGCGATGACAACATTAGTTTGACTCGTCACGCTGTCCTGGAACGCATGAAGCGACTGAATACATCAAGCGACTGACGATCTCGCTCGGGTACGATCCGCTGATCACTGGCGAGTAAGCGACGGGAGGCGACTATTTGTCCGGACATGACCTACGAGAACGCGCTTATCGAGCGGTTCCGGCCGGCGTTCGTCCGGGCCGGTGCCGAGTGGCTGCTCGACGAGGAAGACGAGGTCATCGAGATGCTGCGCGATCCCGGCGGCGATCCCGTCTGGCTGGCCCGGACGCTCAACGATCAGGCCGATTGTTGCGTGCTGACCTGGCTACCGGAGAACGCCGGGCTCAGCGACCCACAGTACGCCAGCTTCCGGCGGCACGCGCTCGCACAGAAAGCCGTGGCGATCCAACTCGGCCGCGACTGAGGCA